>Ga0310810_10002256_pt1 | contig 20616 bp, 16 predicted proteins | sample NCmetagenome_FD_207641 | JGI IMG/M metagenome (GOLD analysis project Ga0310810, IMG submission 207641) | Soil microbial communities from experimental microcosm in Duke University, North Carolina, United States - NC | ecosystem: Engineered > Artificial ecosystem > Soil microcosm > Unclassified ...
CTCGCACCTCCCGTCTCGCGCCTCGCGCCTCCCGCCTCGCGCCTCCCGCCTCGCGCGTTACCGGTTCAGCGCCACGATTGGACTGATCCGCGACGCGCGGTGGGCCGGCACGTACGCGGCGGCTGCCGCGACAACGACGAGCACGGCAGAGGCGGTGGCAAACGACACCACGTCCGCCGACGGAATACCGTACAGGAGCGTCGCTATGGTGCGCGCCCCTGCGAACGCGAGCGGCAGGCCGATGGCGGCGCCGATCGCGACCAGCAGCAGCGCCTCTTTCATGATCATGCGGAGCACGCTCCATCGGTCCGCCCCGAGCGCCATGCGAAGCCCGAGTTCCCGAACGCGGCGGCTGATGCCATACGAGATCGTGCCGTACAGCCCCAGGCAGGCGAGCACGAGCGCGAGGCTGCCAAATGCCGAGGACAATTCCGCAACGAGACGATCCTGCGACAGATTGCGTGAGATTCTCACCGCCAGCGGTACGACTTCGGAAACAGGCAGGCGCGGCTCGGCCTCGGCAAGCGCTTCCCGAACGGGCTGCACGAGCGATTCGGTCGGAGCCGCGGTACGCAGTTCGATGTCCCCGAGTACCTCGTCCGTATCGAACTCCGCCGGGTGATACGCCATCGTCGGCGGCGCATCGCGCACGTTCAGATACCGGGCGTCCTCGACGACGCCCACGATCGTGAATGCGGTGGCGTCCATCGGGCCGCCGTACGACCATCGCTTGCCGACGGCGCTCTGACCGGGGAAGAAGCGCTTCGCCATGGTGGCGTTGATGATTGTGGACTTCGAATCCGCGCGCCGATCGCCGGCATCGAAGAAGCGCCCCTCGAGCAGGCGGAGGCCCACGGTGTGGAAGTAGTCACCGGTGATGACCTCTTCGTTCGTCTGCAGACGTTCACCGGTCTGTGGCGTATACCCCTCGACGGCGATCCCGCTGGTCCAGGCCGAACGGTTGATCGGACCGTTCTCCGAGAGGCTCACAGACTGGATACCCGGGACCCGCTGCAGGCGATCGATGAGGCGCTGATACATCGCAAGGCGCTGGTCTGCGGCGAACGCGGCCCGCACGTCGATCCCGGCCACGAGCACGTGATCGCGGTCATAGCCCACGTCGATCCGCGACAGCGATTGAAGACTCCGTCCAAAGAGTCCCGCCGCGATCAGCAGCAAGAGCGAAAACGCCATCTGCGCTGCGACGAGCGCCCGGCCGGTCGTGAGCCCACGGCGTCCGGCCGTACCCACAACTCGCGCGTGCTTGAGGGATTCCGCGAGCGCGAGACGACTGCCGCGAATCGCCGGTACAAGTCCGCAAACCACCCCGGTAACGACGGAAATCGTCGCGACGAACAGCAGCACGCGCCAATCGACGCCGGTGTCGAGATCGATTGTGCTCGCGCCCGACACGAACAGCTTGAGCAGCGGCTCGTGCAGCCATACCGCGAGACCGAGGCCAGCCGCGCCGGCGGTTATCCCGAGCAGCAGGCTTTCGGCGAGAAACTGCCGGACGATGCGGATGCGGCCCGCGCCGATGGAGGCACGGATGGCCACCTCGCGCTCGCGCGAAGACGCGCGCGAGAGCAGCAGCCCCGCGACGTTGCCGCAGGCGATCGCGAGCAGCACGCCGACCATCGCCAGCAGCACGAGCATCGGCGTTGCCGTCGAGTTCCGCAGGCTCGACACACCGCCGGCCGCCCGTTCGAGGACCGCGCGCGTCTCCCGCGCGCGCTGCTGGGAGCGGTCGGATGTGGACGGCGGCAGGAGCGCCAGCGCATTCCGCTGCAGCACGACGGAGATCGCGGACTGAATGGATGCCGCCGAGGTGGCTGATGGGACCCGCACGAACACATTCAGCCAGGAAATCTCGCGCTGGGGTGGCCACGGCTTCGACGTATCGCCGCCGGAATTGCTGGCGTTCGCCGCGTAGTGAACGGCGGGCTGCCATTGAAACGGAATCCATGCGTCCGGCGTCTGGATGCCCACCGTCGTGCCGAAGAATCCTCGCGGCGCAACGCCCACGACGGTGAACGGAACGCTGTTGATCGTGAGATTCGTGCCGATGACCGACGGCGACGCGTCGAAGTGCCGACGCCAATAGACGTCGCTGATGACGGCCACGCCGCGGGCGTCTCCTGGTGCGTTGTCATCGCTCTGCAAAAGACGTCCGAGTTGAGGCCCCTGGCCGAGCACATCGAAGTAGTTTCCGGACACGAGCTGCACCCGGCCCCGCTCTGCTGCGCTGTCGCCGGCAGGCCACAACTGCATGCCCGCGACGTTCGTGGCGGCGCACGCGTCCGCACGTCCGGCAATCGCCTCGCGCACGTCGTCCAACACGAGACCAGGCATCAGGTCGCCATGCGACCGCACGCCGGCGGTGTTCACCAGATAGAGTTCGTGCGGCTTCATCACGGGGAGGGGGCGCAGCACGATCGCATTCACCAGCGAGAACACGGTCGCCGCGCCGGCGATCCCGAGCGCCAGCGAACTCACGGCGACAAACGTAAATCCGGGACTACGGCGCAGCAGCCGTGCGCCATACCGCACATCACTCAGGAGCTCAACCCACCATCGCATGATCGCGGAGAGGGGCAAACGCGGGGCCACCGGGTTTCGTCTTAGTTATCAGAAGATGCGGAGCATTCCCGGCCCAATCCGTGCCGCGAAGGCTTCGCTTTCGGGAAACGGTTGTTCGAAAGCGAACACCCAAAAACCGGTGCGCGACCAATTCATCGCTCCTGCCGTCAAATCTCGCATGGCACATGCTTTGGACAATGCAGCCGACGGCATGTCCTTCACCTCTGCCGCTCCGGCCCGCGTGCTGGTTGCCGACGATCAGCCCGATTTGCTGCACGCGCTCAAGCTTCTCCTGAAGACCGAAGGCGTCGAAGTCGAGGCGGTCACGTCACCCGACGCCGCGCTTGCGGCGCTGGAGCACACGCGATTCGATCTCGTCCTGATGGACCTCAACTACACGAGCGACACGACGTCGGGCCAGGAAGGCATCGATCTCCTGTCGCGCGTCCAACAGTTCGACGCGCTGATGCCGGTGATCGTGATGACCGGCTGGGGCAACGTGGACATCGCCGTGGAGGCGATGCGACGCGGCGTCCGCGATTTCGTGCAGAAGCCGTGGGACAACGCGAACCTCGTCTCGACGCTCACGCGCGAGATCGCCGATGGGCGCGCACGACGCCGCCGCAACGCCGACGACGAGCGCGAGATTGCGGAAGCGCTCAAGATCCAGAGACGGCTGCTTCCGCAGTCGGTCCCCACGGTGGAAGGCTGGGACATCGCCGCCTCGTGGCAGCCGGCCTCGGGCGTCGGGGGAGATTGCTTCGACACGCTCACCTTCAGTGAATCGCGCCTGGGCATCACGATCGCCGACGTCGTCGGCAAAGGCATTCCGGCGGCGCTCCTGATGTCGAATCTGCAGGCTGCGGTGCGGGCGTTCGCGTCCGAAGCGGTCCAGCCGCAGGAACTGTGCGCTCAGGTGAATCGGATCCTGTGCGGCAACATCGCCGAAGGGCGTTTCATCAGCTTCTTCTACTGCGTGCTGGATGCCGTGGCCGGTACGGTCACCTACACCAACGCCGGCCATTATCTGCCCATGCTGGTCCGCGCCAACGGCACCGTCGAGCGCCTCGGTGCAGGCGGGCCCGTCCTTGGTGTGCTCCCGGATGCCCCGTACGAGCAGTCGTGCGCGCAGATCGGCGCTGGCGATCGGCTCGTGCTGTTCACCGACGGCCTCACGGAGGCGCGCAACGGCGACGACGAAGAGTTCGGTGAATGCCGGCTGGAGCAGGCGATCGTGCAGCACCGCGAGTGCAGCGCGCCGGCGCTCCAGGCCCGCATCGCCGAAGCGCTCTCGATATTCACGGGCGGGCCGCTGCAGGACGATGCGACGCTGATTGTGCTGGCCGCCGATTCATGAGCGCACCGGCACTGCGGTGACCAACAGGGTGACCAACCAGCCGGCGGCGGTGACCAACGTCCGCCTGGCGTGACGAACAGCAACGATATTGACGCCTGTTTACTGGCCGACCCATAGTGAGGCCATGCGGAAGGCCTGGATGCCGCCGGCGCGATGGATCGTCGGCGTCATTGCGTTACTGGCGGTGTCTTCGACGTTGCAGGCGTGGCGGCTCGACATGCTGTCGTCGAAGATCGTCGAGCCGATGACCGGCACGGACATCGCGAAGCTGTTCGTGCTCAACCTCGCCTACTGGACGATCCCGGCGCTGTGCCTCCCGGCCATCGTCGGCATCGCCAGGCGGTTCCGGTTCGACAACGGCCACAAAATTGCCGCGTTCGGCGTGCACCTGGCGGCGGCGCTGGCGTTCGCGTTCGTGCGGCAGTGCGGGATGGTCGGCGTGCGCGTGCTGTTGTGGCCGAACATGGCGTTCAAAGCCGCCGCGGTGCCGTGGAGCATCTATTTCCAGCGGCAACTGCTCAACGATCTCGACTGGTGCCTGATGGTGTATGCGTCCATCGTCGGCGTCAGCCATGCGGTCGCCTATTACCATGAGTCGCAGCAGCGGAAGGTGAAGCAGGCGACGCTCGAAACGCGTCTCATCGAGGCGCGGCTCGAGACGCTCCAGGCCGAACTCCATCCGCATTTTCTCTTCAACACGCTGCATGCCATCTCGACGCTCGTCCATCGCGACCCGGAAGCCGCCGATCGGATGATCAGCCGGCTCAGCGACCTGCTGCGGATTACCTTCGACCGCAGCGGCGAGCCGCGCGTGTCGCTGAAGGAAGAGATCGATTTCCTGCAGAAGTATCTGGAGATCGAACAAACGCGGTTCCAGGACCGTCTGACGGTCCGAGTGGACATCGATCCGGACGCGCTCGACGCCGAGGTCCCACGGATGATCCTGCAGCCGCTCGTTGAAAACGCCATCAAGCACGGCGTGGGCAATCGCAGCGAAGGCGGATTCGTCCACATCACCGCTGCGCGCGACGGCGACCGCCTGTCGATGCAGGTCCGCGACAACGGCGGCGGTCTGCAGGGAGGCACCGTGCGGGCGCTCAACAAGGGTGTCGGCCTGTCGAACACCCGTGCGCGGCTGGAGTGTCTGTACGGCGTCCATCATCAGCTCGTCTTCAGCGATCAGCGCGGCGGCCTCGCCGTCCGGGTCGACATTCCGTATACCCGTGCGGCGGCCGCACCCGCGCCGGCCGTCTCGTTTCAGGTGGCCTGACCATGACGAATCCCCGTATCCGCGTAGTCATCGTCGACGACGAACCGCTGGCCCGCGAACGCCTGCGCACGCTCCTGCACGACGACCCCGGGACCGAGATCGTCGCCGAAGCGGGCGACACGGCGAGCGCCATCGCGGCGATCGGATCGACGCGGCCGGACCTCGTGTTTCTCGATGTGCAGATGCCCGGCGGTTCCGGCTTCGAGGTCATCGGCGGCATCGGCGCCAACGCGATGCCCTGTGTGATCTTCGTAACCGCATACGACAAATACGCGCTGCGCGCCTTCGAAGTGCACGCGCTCGATTACCTGCTCAAGCCATTCGATCGGGAGCGCTTCCGCTCCGCCCTCGCCCGCGCAAAGGAACAGATCGCCCGCGCGACACCCGGCGATCTCGAGAAGCGGCTGATGGCGCTCGTCAGCGGCCTGCGATCGGGTTCGACCCGCATCGATCGCTTCGTGGTGAAATCGGGCGGGCGCGTGTTCTTCGTCCGCACGGACGAAATCGACTGGATTGAAGCGGCCGGCAATTACGTCAAGCTGCATGTCGGCAACGACGCGCACCTGCTGCGCGAGACGATGAATTCGGTCGAGGCGAAGCTCGATGGCGATCTCTTTTTCCGCGTCCACCGCTGTCACATCGTGAACATCGAACGCGTCCGCGAGCTGCAGCCGTGGTTCAATGGCGAATACGTGGTCTTCCTGAAGAACGGTACGCGGCTGACGCTGAGCCGCGGTTATCGCGAGAAGCTGCAAACGCGCGTCGGGCGTCCTATTTAGCCAACCCGCGACCGCGACCCCGCCCGCCCTCCGCACTCCGCATTCCGCAGTCCGCAGTGCGCCCTCCGGCCTCCGCCCTCCGCCCTCCGCCCTCCGCCCTCCGCACTTAGAATGCTCGCGTGGAACTGCTCTTCGCGGCCGCGCTGTTCGTCGTCGCCGTCATTCCGGGCTGGATGGCGACGGCGTGGCTGCTCTGGCGAGTCCGCGCGCTGCGGCGCGCCGTCGATGCGCTGGGCGCGCGCGTCTCGCACCTGCAGGCGCAGGGCGTCGAGTCCGAACCCACTGCTTCCCCCGCGTTAACTCCGACGGTTCCCGTCATCGACGCCGCGCCGGTGGCCGTGGAGGATGCACACACATCGGTCGGACAACCGCCGCCGCCTGCCAGGCCACGAGCAACCCGTCCTCACGATGGCGAAACGCTCGAGAGCTGGATCGGCGGGCAGTGGCTCCTCTACATCGGCGTGCTGGCCATTCTGATCGGCGTTGCGTATTTCGAGAAACTGGCTTTCGAGAGCGCCTGGCTGGGCGAAACCGCGCGCGTCGCGCAGGGCGCGGTGGCCGGGCTGGCGCTCGTATACGGCGGCAGCCGGTTCGCCCGATCCGGGTACAGCGGCTACGGGCACGCGATTGCCGGCGCGGGCATCGCCGCGATTTACGTCTCGATCTACGCGTCGTTCAACTTCTATCACCTGATCGATCGGGGGACGGCGTTCGTGTTGATGCTCGCCGTCACAGCAGCGGCGACGGCGCTGGCCGATCGTCAACGCTCCCAGGGACTCGCGGTCCTTTCCGTCGGCGGCGGGTATCTCACGCCGTTTCTTCTGCCCGGGACGAGCGATGCGCAGGTTGCGCTGTTCGGGTACGACGCGATTCTCGCGGGGGGCGCGAGCGCGCTCGCGGTGCGTCGGACGTGGCCGCTCCTCTATGCGACCAGCTATATCGGCACAGCGGTCACCCTCGCCGCGTGGGCGGATCGGTTCTATACGCCAGCCAAGTACCTCCGCACGGAGCTCTTCCTCACGCTGTTCTGCGCGATGTTCGTCTGGATGCTGCGGCGCTGTCGCTGGCGCGGACCCGCAACCGAACAGGTGGCGTCCCTCTTCCTGGTGACGGCGCCAATCGCGTATTACCTCGCCTCGGTCGCGATCCTGATGGACCACACGACGGCATGGCTCGTGTGGATGGTCGCGACGGCCGCCGTGGGCGCCGTCGTCGCCGTTCGGCGTGCACCCGGGTGGGGGCTGCTTCTGTCGGTCGCTGTCCTCGTGCCGTTTCTCCTCTGGTGCGACACGCCGGCCGCGCGTGCCCATCTGATCGACGGCCTGTCAGCCGCCGCAGGGATCTACCTACTCGCGCTTGCCGCCCAGTTGCGCATCGGCACGGGCCGCACGGACCTGTCCGCAACAGAGATCCTCTGGCTGCATCTGAACGGCCTCGGCATCTTCGCGGCGGCGTACCTGCTGCTTCTTCATGATCATCTCGCGCTCACCGCCGCCGCCGCGGCCGCGTTTGCGCTCTGGCAGGCGGGCGTGGCGCTGACAATCAGAGCGCGGGCCCCCGAACAGGCGCTGCACGTCGGGGCGCTGGCGCTGACGCTGACGGCCATCGCGATCGCGCTCGAGTTCGACGGCGCGGCGGTGACGATCGGGTGGGCTGTCGAAGCGCTGGCCATCACGGCAATGGGGCGCCAGACCCGCCGCGAGTGGCTGCGCACCGGCGGCGTGATCCTGTTTGCCATCGCTTTCGTTCGCGCCGTGTCCCTGCTGCTCGAACCGCCGGTCGTGCATCAGTCCGTGCTGCTCAACCGGCGCGCGGCGTGCGCGCTCGTGCTCATAGCCATCGCATACGCCATCGCATGGCTGCACCGGTCGTCCGGTCGTCGCGAGCGCGGCGCGATCCGGGCGACGGGAATCCTTGCCGCGCAAGTGTTGACCATCCTTTGGTTCACGTCCGAGATCCGCGCCTACTGGTCAGTCCCGCAGTCGGCGCTCACGCGGGAGCTGATGCTGTCGGTGACGTGGGCCGCCTACGCCACGACGCTCGTGGTCGTCGGCCTGCGCCGACAGTTCGCGCCTCTTCGCATTTTCGCCATGGTCGTGCTGGCCCTCACGATTGCGAAGGTGTTCACGGTGGATCTCGCGCAATTGCAGCGCGTCTATCGCGTCGCCAGCATGCTGGGACTCGGGGTCATGCTGCTGCTGACGTCTTATCTCTACCAGAAGTCGCGGGCTGGCACACGGATTGGTTCGCCCGAGCCGAATGGCGACGAGGGCGAATCGACCGCACACTGAGGAAGCCGACCAGAAACAGTCGCCGCAGGGAAAAGTCGTCTACCGCGCCGTGTATCGCGAAGGCGCGGACGAACTGTCGCGCGACTCCGCCGCGCTCGCGTGGTCCGGGCTGGCGGCTGGACTGTCGATGGGCTTTTCCCTGTTGTCCGAGGCGTTCCTCCGTGCGCATCTTCCGGACACCGAATGGCGTCCGCTCCTCAGCAAGTTCGGGTACAGCGTCGGATTCCTGATCGTCATCCTCGGACGCCAGCAACTGTTCACGGAAAACACGCTGACCGTGATTCTTCCGCTGCTGCGGCTCAAACGCGGGGGCGTTCTCGCCAACGTCGCGCGCCTTTGGGTGATCGTCTTGACCGCCAATATGGCCGGCGCGCTGATCTTCACCGCGGCCATCGTGTTTTTGCCCGTCCTCGATCCAGCCGTGAGGACTGCCGTGACGAGCATCGGCACCGAATCGATGTCGTACGGCGTGTGGCCCGTGTTCGCGCGCGGCATCTTCGCGGGGTGGCTGATTGCCCTCATGGTCTGGCTGCTGCCCTTCGCCGAGACGGCGCGCGTGTGGGTCATCATCATCATCACCTACATCGTCGGACTTGGCGGCTTCTCCCACGTCATCGCCGGGAGCGCCGAGGTGTTCGCGCTCTCCTGGCAGGGGCTGGAGCCGTGGACTGCCACGGTCGGCCGCTACACACTCCCCGCGCTGTTCGGAAATACGCTGGGCGGCGTGGCGCTCGTCGCGGCGCTCGCGCATGTTCAATTCATCGAAGGCGCCGAATTGCTGGAACCGTAGCTGCCAGACTGCCTGCCGCAGGGCTTCGTTCGTAATTGGCCGGGCCGCTGATGCTGGATATTGACGACGCTTTTGGTCGGATATAGACTGGCCAATAGGACCAATACGGTCGTATATCCGGCAGGCACACACTGAAATCGCGATTCGCACCCCTCGCCCTCACGATCCCCGCCGCGGCCGTGGTCGCCGTACTGCTGCTGCAGCTCCTCCGAGCGGGCGGACTTCCAGATCCCCTCGCGCGCGTGGACTTCGGCGCGCGCGTCCTGGACATCACGGTGCTGGTCTTCCGTGAAGGCCTCGAATGCATCCTCGTCGTGGCCGCGTTGACCGCCAATATGGTGGGTACACGCCGCGGATATCAGAAACCGGTGGCAGCGGGCCTGGGCCTCGGTATCGTCGCCACGCTGGCCACGTGGCTCGTCGCCGTCCGCATCATCGACTCGCTGACGGAAAGCATTCCGGCGCTGCAGGTGCAGGCCGCAACGGGCCTGCTCGCGATCGTCGTGCTGCTCGTCGTGATGAACTGGTTTTTCCACAAGGTCTACTGGACCGGCTGGATCTCGATGCACAGCCGCCGCAAGCAACAACTGATTCGCGATCACGCCTCGACACGACGTGTGTGGTTGGGGCTCGCGCTCCTGGGCTTCACCTCGCTTTACCGTGAGGGGTTCGAGATCGTCCTCTTCCTGCAGAGTTACCGCCTGCGCCTTGGGTTCACCCCGGTCGTCTACGGCGTCGGCATCGGTCTGTTGCTCGTCACCGTTGTCGGCGCGTTGACCTTCGTTGCGCACCGGCGGCTTCCCTACCGTCGCATGCTCGTGCTGACGGGAATCATGCTTGGTCTCGTCATGCTCGTGATGGTCGGCGAACAGGCGCAGGAGATGCAGCTCGCGCGCTGGCTGCCGACGACCCCGATCGGATTCCTGCAGGGTGCGATCCCCTCGTGGATGGGTCTCTGGTTCGCGGTGTTCCCGACGGCTGAAACGCTCGGTGCGCAGTTCCTCGCGGCGGCGCTGGTCGTCGGGTCGTACTTCTTTGCACGAGAGCAGTCAGCGCGTGCGCTCGAAGCAGGGAGCTAGAGGCGGGAGACGCGAGGCGCGGGGCGGGAGGGCGAGGCGGGAGGCGCGGGAGGCGTGGGGCGGGGGGCGCAGGAGCGCCCGGGCCCCATCGCCTCACCAGCGATGGGGGCGAGGACGGGCGCCCGCTTCGCGCGGAGGCGGCTCCTCGTCGACAGTCTTTCCGGCTGCCGAGCACGAAGCGGGCTGTCCGAGCGGGGGCCCCATCGCAAGACAAGGCGGAGCGGCGCGAGGCGGAGACGCGAGGCGCGGGGCCGGAGGCGCGGTCCTTACCGCTCCCAGACGACCGAGAACGCCGTCCGGCCGTCGCGTAAACCGTGCGCGAGGTCGACGCGCAGCACGCCCGATCCGGGCGCCGCGAGCCGCAGCCCGATGCCAGCATCGACTTGTGTCGATGACAGACCTGACGCAAACCCGCGGGAGGCTTTGGCGACATCGATGAACGCCGCCGGCGCATACTGCACCAGCCATTTCGACGGACTCGACCAGCGCTGAAACTCCGCCCCGCCAAACATCAGCCGCCGCCCGAGCACGCCGTCAGAGATCAGCCCATCCTCCAGCAGCGGATGCGCGCGCAGCAGGACGTCGCGGACGTGTCCCGTATCTGCGCCGGGCCAGGCCAGCGCAGGTGCTGCGTCCGTAGCCGCGGACGCGCCCGTCCGGAGCAGCAGCAAGTTCCGCGAGCGGCTGGGTGAGCTCCTGAACGTGGCGTCGACGCTCGCGTTGGAGAACGCTTCGTGACCGGTCCAGTGCGAGACGCGAGCACGGAGCTGGAGACGATCGACCAGCGGCCAGAACTCCGCATCGGCGCCCAGCAACGCTTGACGGCCTCGATCGAGCCAGCGATCGACGCCGGCCGTCGCACCCACTCGCCAGCGATCCGTCAGCCAGGTCCCCCCGGAGATGCCCGCGTGCGTGCGCGTCTGACGCGACGCGGCCCCGAACGTCTCGGTCTCGCGTGCCACGTCGACCTGCCATGTGCCGCGAATGAAGGGAGCTGGTGCGATGAACGCCAGCGATGCAGCGGGCCGATTGGCCCACCATCGCCAGGTTGCGTCAATCCGCTCGCCGCCGCCTGTCAGACTCGCCAGGCTTGCGTCGAGCTGACGATTCACTGCGGCGCCCACACCCAATGCAGCGAGCGCCGGTACGCCGCGGGGATACGCGTCGCGCTCGACAACAGCGACGTCGACCTGCGCAACCCTCGTGTCGACCGGGTGAAACCCGACGTGCGCCGTCGCCAGGGACGGCACGGCGGACACACGACGCTGCGCGAGGCGGAGCCGCGAAGACGTCAGCAGCTCGTGCGGCGCGAAACCCGCCGCGCCGGAGACGATGCCGTAGCGCGTGCGGGCAAGACCGGAAACGTTGACGAGATCGACGCGCGGTTCGCCCGCGTGATTCCAGGCGTCGAGCGCGCCCGCATCATCCCCCAGCAGGAACCGCGCGGTTCCAAGCAGTTGCCAGGCGTACTGGTCGCCTGCATCCAGATCAACCGCTTGCGAAGCGTTTGCAGCTGCGGCGGACCACTTCCTTTCGATCGCATCGACCCCGGCCAGTTCCCGCCACGGGGCGGACGCGTGCGGACAGGCGCCCGCGGCCTGGTGCAACAGCGAACGGGATGCGGATCGATCCGTTTCGGCCGCAGCGATTCCGCGCGTGACGAGCGCTGAACAGGACGCCGGCGGATCCGGAGCCGTCAGTTCGGTTTCTTGGGGCGCTGCATCCAGATTGGCAGGAGGAAGCAGCGTGAGCATCCATCTGTCCGTTGCCGTCCAGCGGCGGTCGAAGTCGCTGTTCGGCAGGGTCCGGTCCGGCGCGCGCGCGGGATCGTGGAACGTCGTCTGTCGGTCGGAGCGCTTCACGACGACCACGTAGTGATAGCGGCCCCGGGCAGCTTCGATGAGCGCGATCACGGGACGGCGCAGCGCGAGCTGCTCCTGGAGACGCGCCGGATTGCCTGATTCGGCTTGCGCCGTCCATCCACGCGTGTCGAGCGCGGAGACGAGCGCGCCTGTGCGAATCCCTCCCGCCGAATGGTCGACGAGGGGCGCGAACGCGTCCGCGTAAATATCCCGCGCTCCCCAGTAACGCATGACCATTGCGGCCGCGGCGCCGCCGCAGAGATCTTCGGACTGGGGCAGATACGGTACGCTGAGCGCGCCCGAAGCTGTTCCGGGCGGCTGCTGATCGGCGCGGGCTGGCTGTGCGGCGGTCGATGGAGACAACGCGGCCGCCGCGAGAAACGCGGCGGCCGTATGAATGAGACGCCGGGCGCGCGGCGGTCGCCGCCTCACTTCAGCGCAAGGATCAGGATGACAATCAAGAGCGCGATGATGATCGTCGTCGTCGAGATGACGATCGTGCTTGCGCCGCCGGCGAGCTGCGCGTTCACCGTGCGCGCCTGAGCCGCGGCCTGAGCGAGATCCTGCCCGTGCAGGGTCGACACTGCCGCCTCGGCCTTGTCGAGCGGCAGCCCGGCCTTCGTGGCCGCGTCCTTCACCGCAGGCTGCTGCAGGAACTCGTGCAACGCGGCGCGGTCCGCCTGTTCCTGCGTGACGCGCTGCTGCACGGCCTGATCGAGCGCCGATTTGTTGACAACGTGGGTCTGCTGCGCCCACGCCACCGGCGCGCACAACGTGAGCGCAAGCGTCGTTCCGAAAAGTGCCCGAAGCATCTGCATGAGGTTCCTCCTGCCGAAAGACATCGTCGGTCGTGGTTCTCCGAGTGGAGGAACAAGCATCTTCTGTGCCGCGTGGACGCCGTCGGCACGGCATCGTTGCTCCGGCGACGCTCGGAGCGTGGGGAACACCGACATGACGATGAGGCACGACTGGCTCCAACTCCCAACCAATTCCCAACTCCCAATTCGCAAAGGGGTGGAGTTCGGAGGGTGGGTGTGCGCGACCGTGCTACGGAAGCGGTCGCCGGCGCCAGAGCGATGCGCTGGCAGCACCCAGCAGCGTACCGACCGTGTTCATCGTCACGTCCGTCATCGACGGGTCACGCTTCGCGCAGTAGAGCTGCATCGACTCGGCGCCGACCGAGACGGTCAGCGCCATCAGCAGTACCGTCAGCGTGCCGCCGGGACCGCGCCGCTCGGTTTTGAAGGTCCAGCCGAGCGGCAGGAACATCAACGTGTTGATGATCATGTCGGTCGCCTTGTCGTTGCGGCTCGTGAACGGCACCCACGTGACGTGGTCCCACTGCGGTTGGTGCAGCACGCCGTACCACGGCCCGCTGCCGATGAAAATCAGCACGACCCACGCCTGCCAGAACTTCAATGGGCGCTCGCCTTGAATCGCAATTCGCCGCGGCGCATCTGCCGGTACATGTCGAGCGCCGACCGGATGATCCGCACGGCATCGTCGGGTCCGAGCATTTCTTCGACGATCACCTGCTTGTTTTCGAGCACCTTGTAGTCTTCGAAGAAGCGCTGGATTTCGCGGAGCTGGTGGGACGGGAGCTGGGATTTATCGGTGTAGTCCGCGAACGCCGGGTCTTTCACGCTCACCGCAACGATCTTGTCGTCGATGCCTTTTTCGTCGCGCATCCGCATCACGCCGACCGCGCGCGCGTCGACGATCGTCAAGGGTGTGACCGGCTCCTGCCCGAGGACGAGCGCATCCAGCGGGTCGCCGTCGTCGCAGAACGTGCGCGGCACGAACCCGTAATTCGCCGGATAGTGGACGGCGCTGTAGAGCACGCGATCGAGCCTCAGCAGCCCGGTCTCCTTGTCGAGTTCGTATTTGTTCTTGCTTCCCGCCGGGACTTCGATGATGACGGGAAAGGCGTCCTTCACGAGCGAGTCGTCCACGTAACAGTCATGCCACGGATGCATGATCCACAGGGTACACCGGGGGCCGGTGCGTTGTTCACGGATTCCGCTACACTCCTCTGCATGAAGGTCGAGCGATACGTCGCACCCACGAACGGACGTTTCAGGCTGAAAGACGTCGACCCGGACGACCACGGATCCATCCCGTCGAAATCCGCCGCGGAGTCGCTGCTGGCCCGGAGCGTCGAGCGGCTCCACGCGCTGCAGGAAGTTCTCTACGCCCAGGACCGCTGGGGCGTGCTGCTCATTCTCCAGGCGATGGACACTGCCGGCAAGGATGGCGCGATCGAGCACGTCATGAGCGGCGTGAACCCGCAGGGGTGCCGCGTCGTGTCGTTCAAGCGGCCGTCAGCCGAAGAACTCGACCACGACTACCTCTGGCGCGCCGTGCGCGAGCTGCCCGCGCGGGGCGACATCGGCATCTTCAACCGTTCGCATTATGAAGAAGTGCTCGTGGTCAGGGTTCATCCGGAAGTGCTGGCATCGGAGAAGCTGCCGCCGCGCCTGGTCACGTCGAAGATCTGGGATCAGCGATACGAGGACATCAACGCGTTCGAAAAGTACCTCTCTCGCAATGGCTACATCATCCGGAAGGTGTTCCTGCATATTTCAATGGAGGAACAGCGGAAGCGGCTGCTCGCACGGCTCGACTCGCCAGAGAAGCTCTGGAAGTTCGAAGAAGGCGATCTCGCGGAACGCGCGCTGTGGAAGCAATACATGACGGCGTATGAAGAAGCTATTCGTGCAACGAGCACGAAACACGCGCCCTGGTATGTCGTCCCCGCAAATCACAAATGGTTTGCCCGGCTTGCGGTCGCGAACGTGCTCATTGACGCGCTGGAGTCGCTGGAGCTGAGCTATCCGGCAGTGGACGGCAAGCGGCGGCGGTTTCTCGTCTCCCTGCGCGACAAGCTCGCGCCGTAGCCCACGGCCTGGCATGCGATTGGCTCGCTCACCCGCATGCGCATCGTGTACAGCGCGATCTTCGTCGGATTTGCAGTCGTCGGCTTCGCGGGTGTATGCAACACCCACAGTCCCGTGACGAAGGAGCTCTCATCGACGAATCTGTCGCCGCCCCATCTGCTCGCCAGGGGCTCGGCGCCAATGGGTTCCGACTCCACCATTACTGTTCAGACCGAATTCTTGCAGCCGGTCGTCGTTGGCGACGGCTCGGGCGAGCCCGGCGACAACGTGTCGCGGTCGCAGGTGCAGCGCGCCGTCCGGCGTCAGCCGGCACCCGGGTCGAGGTCGCGGCTCGCCCGGTTCGTGTTCGGTGACGGGCAGTTTCGGCCGCGACCGTTCCCGACGCCTGCGTCCGACCTGAAGTAAAACGTGTGCGATTGATTGTCCGGCTGAGATCGCGGATCCTTGGGATCTCGTGACCGCAACTGTTGATCCCGTCGACACCTATCTCGCCGCCGCAGCACGGGCAGCCGCACGCGATATCGATACGGCCCCCGTCGCGCTCGCGACCTGCGACGTCTCCGGTCAACCGTCCGTGCGCATCGTCCTGCTCCGGCACGTCGACCGGCGCGGCTTCGTCTTTTACACGAACTACAACAGCCGGAAGTCGCGGGCGCTCGACCGCAATCCCAGGGCGGCGCTGTGCCAGCACTGGGTCGCTCTCGAGGAGCAGATTCGCGTCGAGGGACGCGTCGAGCGGGTCTCGGACGCGGAATCCGACGCGTACTTCAGCGGCCGTCCTCGCGAGAGCCAGATCGGCGCGTGGGCCTCGGATCAGAGCGCGGAACTCGATGAGCGCGCCACGCTCGACGCGCGGGTGCAGGAGTTCACCGCGCGCTTCGAAGGCCAGTCCGTACCACGCCCGCCGTTCTGGGGCGGCTACCGGATCATTCCTCACTCGATAGAGTTTTGGTACGGGCGCCCCGGCCGCCTGCACGAGCGCGTCGTCTACACCCGCACCGGCGTGGGCTGGGATCAACAGTATTTGTATCCGTAATTGCTCGCGTCGCGAGATCAGTCGGCGCGCAGCGCGTGCATCGGATCAACACGGATGGCGCGGCGCGCGGGTACATACGACGCCGCGATGGTGATGAGCGTGATCCCGGCGCACGTGAGCGCGATCACCGTCGGGTCGAGCGGACTCACCTCGAACAGCATCGTCTGCAGGGTGCCGGTCAACAGGCGCGCTCCCAACAGACCAATCGCGAGTCCGATACCCGCGAGCACGAGTCCCTCCCCGATGATCAGCCGCAGCACCGCCCGTCGATCCGCACCCAGCGCAACGCGGATCCCCAGCTCGCGCGTTCGCTGCGCGACTGAATATGCGATGAGACTGTAGATACCCACCGTGGCGAGCAGCCCGGCGAGGATGCCGAACACCGACGTCAGCACCGAGGTCAACCGCGCCGTGCCGGCGGAGGTCGCGATGACCGTCTGCATCGTTCGTGGCTTCACCAGCGGAAGCTCGGAATCGATGGCCGAAATCCGCTGCCGGATCGCGGGCAACAACGACGCCGGATCGCTCAACTCGGTGTGCACCACGACGGCCATCGTATTTTGCGGAAACTGCGAGAGCGGAAAGAAGGATTCCGGAACCGGCACCGACGCCAGACTCTGCGAGCGCGTATCGCCGACGACTCCTACGATCTCGTTGTCGTTCGCCGTGCCTGGACCGAACGAAATCCGCTGACCGATAGGATTGCCCTTGGGCCAGAACCTTTCCGCCATCGTCTGATTGATGATCATGACCTGGGTGCTTTTGGCCGTGTCGGTTGCGTTGAAGTTTCGCCCTTTCAGCAACGGGATCCCCATCGCCTGGAAGTACTCGGAGGTAATCGCACGAATTTCGACGATCGGTGCGCGGTCCTGCTGCGGAAATGGAGGACGGCCCACGATGTTGAAGGAAGTGTTGTAGCCGAAATTCACGAGCGGCAGCATGTTGATGGCACCCGCGGCCTGAACGCCCGGCACGCTCTTCACCTCGTCGAGGACGCGATCGTAGGACTGGGTCAATCGATCGTTCGAGTACCGGCTGCCCGGAAGAGAGAGACCGAAGGTCAGCACGCCGTCCGGGCGAAATCCACCGTATTGCGCCTGGAGGCGGAGCAGGCTTTTCACCATCAATCCGGCACCCACGACCAACACCATCGCGATCGCGATTTCCGCGACGACAAGCACGCGGCTGGCACCTTTCGCGGCGCCGCTGCTGCCGCCTCTCACGTTTGTGTCGCGCAGACCGTCGTTCGGATCCGTCTGAAATCCGCGCCGGGCAGGCGCCACTCCGAACACCAGGCCGGTCACGATCGCCGCGGCGAGGGTGAAGAGCAGCACCTGTGTATCGATCCCGATGCTCTGAACGCCGCCGAAGTTTGCCGGGGCGTACGCCAGGAACATACGCAGCAACCAGCTCGCGACCAGCACTCCAACGATCCCCCCTGCGCAGGACAGCAGGATGCTTTCGGTGAGGAGCTGGCGCACGAGCCGAAATCGGCCCGCGCCAATTGCGGCGCGAATCGACAGCTCGCGCTGACGCCGGACGCTGCGAGCCAGGAGGAGATTGGCGACGTTCGCGCAGGCGACCAGCAGCACGAATGCGACGGCGCCCTGCATCATCAGCAGCATCTGGCGATTGAACTGGGTCAGGAATTCCTGCAGCCCGATCACCTTCTCGTCGCGTTGAAGTTTCAGCGGCGCGTTGTACGCCGTCGACAGCGCGCGAAGATCGTCGCTGGCCTGCTGGACGGTCACGCCAGGCTTCATCCGGCCGACGAGCTTGAGAAAATTCCCGAGATTATTCGAGTTCGCTGGTACGGCCAGCGGGACCCACACGTCCGTTCCCGCCGGGTAATTGAACGACTGCGGCATGATGCCGGCCACGGTATACGCCTCTCCGTTCACCGTCATCGCCTGGCCGACGATGCGTGCGTCGCCGCCGAACCGCCGCTGCCACAATGCCCAACTGAGGACGATTGCTTTTCCGCCGTTGGGCACGTCGTCGTCGCGGTTCAGCCATCGTCCATACGCCGGCGACACCTCGAAGACCTTGAAGAAATCGCCCGAGACGCGCATCGCTGCCGCCTGCTGCGGCTCGCCGCGACCGGTGATCGTCACCGTGCCCGGCGCCAGGGCCCCGAGCGCCGTGAGTGTACGGGCGCCGTCGCGCAGCGCGAGATACTTCGGCCACGAGACAGCGGCGTACGGGACTGCGGGGAAGGTGTCGTACGCGAATATCAGCTGCTGCGGTTGCGGGAACGGCAGCGGTTTCAGCAGGATCGCGTAGACGACGCTGAAGACGGCGGTGTTGGCGCCGATCCCGAGCGCGAGCGCCAGAATCGCCGTCAGCGCGAACGCGGGCTGGCGGATGAACGTGCGGAGGCCGTAGCGGATATCGTGAAGGATCTGTTCCACGCGATCGGGAAGGTCAACGTCCGTGCCACTCGCGAGTGAGGCAGAATCGGCGTCATTTGCCGTTCGCCCCTGGCCGCGGTCCCTCGCGCGCGACTCTGCGTCGCGCCCGCGGGACGGGGTCAGACCCCGGTCGTCAGATTACCCACTTCGGCGGGGGCCGCCGCGTTAGTCGCCGCTCGAACCCCGAAACTGGTCGTCGGGGTCCGCGAACAGGACGTTGAAGCTGGTCAACGATCCGTAGCAGCCCGTAATGTAGCCCTGGAGCTTCACCTTCGCGTCCTCAGGGATGTCCAGCGCGTTCACCTGCTGTTCGAGCGTCCGGAGGCGGTTGCGGACCATCACGACCTTGTGGAAAAACGTTTCGATCGGCCAGCTCTTCTCCTGGACGCCGGGTACGCCCGGCCGGAGCACGAGATGACCGCCGCGCCACTTCTCCGCCGGCGCCGCCGGGGTCAATCCCGTTTCTTCGCGGATGATCCGCCGCAGCAGCAGCTCGAAATCGACGTCGCCAATCTGTTGAGCGCTCACGGGATCCCCTGTCCTTTCTCGTTCCGACACTAACGGAAGCGGCTCCGACGTGCGGGCAACCGCATCCCGAGGACGCGAAGACCCCGCGGCCGGGGGTTGCGCGTGCCCCGGTGCGCCGACGCGAGGACCTCCGCGGTAATTGTGCTCGCTGCTGCAGTAGCCGCACGAGACCCGCAGCGGCCCGCCGTCCGCGTCCGCGGCGACGACCGTGTGCATGCGATCGATCTTGCACACACGGCAGAAGTCCTCGATAGAGTCACCCGCTCCGTACCGCCGTTCCGGCATCGCACTACCCCGCTTTCCGGCCAACGCCGATGAGGCTCAACCCCGGACCCAGCTTCATCGCTTCGGCGAGCTTGGCAAGCGGCAGCATCGCCTCGAACGCGCGCATCTGTCGCGGGTTCAGATCCCGGCGTCCGAGTTTCTTGTTCAACCACCAGCCGGGCACGCCAAGGCGGTTGAACTCCTGCATCGAGACAACCTCGAAGCCGGCCCGCTGCATCTTCGTGTGCAGTTCCGGCTGGGTGTACCGGCGTTCGTGACCAATTGCCGCATCGCATGGACCGTACAACGAGGGATGCGCGGGAACGAGGATGATCGCGTGGCCGCCCGGCTCGAGCAGATCGTAGTACGCGCGCAGCACCGCCTCGTCCGGCCCGATGTGCTCGAGCACGTTCAGGCAGATGATCGTATCAACCTGCTCCGGCTTCAACGTCGCGTACGCGGCCGTGTCCGACAGATCGAATCTCAGCGCGCGCAGATTCTCGAGGTGGCCTAGTCGCCATTTGATCATCTCGATGTACAGCGGATCGTTGTCGAGGCAGATCAGGCGCTCGCGGTCCAGCAGCAGCTCCGTGAAGTTGCCGATGCCGCAGCCCGCTTCGACGACACGCTGACCCAGATAGGCGCGGAACTGATCGAGAATCCATCGATTCAGCCCCCGCGCCCGCCGCATGCTTTGCAGCACGTAATAGCCGTCGTGCGTGGTGAACCGGTCGTCGATGAATTTGTATTTCAGCAGACACCAGACCGCCGAGACGGCATCCTTCCAGCCGATGTTCTTGCCTTCGGCGACGGTCCGTCCGTGATAACTGATCGGGACTTCGTACAACCGCAATCTCCACTGCGCGAGCCGGGTCGTCAGCTCCGGCTCGATGCCGAAGCGATCGCTGTGAAGCGGGGTCTGACGGAGGATGTCACCTCTGACCGCCTTGTAACACGTCTCCATGTCGGTCAGGTTGATGTCGTTGAGGATGTTGGTCATCCACGTCAGGAAGCGGTTCGCGACGCCGTGCCAGTACAGCAGGATCTTTCGTTGCGACGCGGAGGCGAAGCGCGACCCGAACACGGCGTCCGCCTTGCCTTCCAGAATCGGCGCAATCAACGCGGGATAGTCGTTCGGATCGTACTCGAGGTCTGAGTCCTGGATGATGGCGATGTCGCCGCGCATTTCGGCAATCGCGCGGCGGATCGCCGCGCCTTTCCCTTTGTTCACCGGCTGGCGGAACACCCGCACACGCGGGTCGACCGCCGCAAGCGACTCGAGGATCTCGACCGACCTGTCGCGGCTCCCGTCGTCCACGCACACGAGTTCGATCGGAACACCGACCGGACTGGCGAGCACGCGCGCCACTATGGTTCTCAGCGTGCGTGCCTCGTTGTACACGGGCATCAACACGCTCAGCAGCTTTACGTCGGTCGCCAGTTGCCAGTCTCCAGTCGCCAGTGGCCAGTAG
>Ga0310810_10002258_pt1 | contig 20613 bp, 20 predicted proteins | sample NCmetagenome_FD_207641 | JGI IMG/M metagenome (GOLD analysis project Ga0310810, IMG submission 207641) | Soil microbial communities from experimental microcosm in Duke University, North Carolina, United States - NC | ecosystem: Engineered > Artificial ecosystem > Soil microcosm > Unclassified ...
GCGCCGTCGTCGGATCGGCGTCGCGGTACGCGCGCTCGTCGGGCCACCGCCCTGGATCGATCGGAACGAAGCTGCGGCCGCCGTCGGCAATCACGTGCAGCCGCGCACCGAAGTCCTCGGTCTCCTCATCGCGCAGGTGACACACGATCTCGACCGGAGACCACTCCGTGGCCGCGGGACGCTGCCGCCACGCGGTGCCGTCCAGGCCGGCGAGCAATGCATCGAGCACCGCCGGCAGCCGCGCCAGTTCCGTGCGGGCACTCGCGAGCAGCGCGGCGGCGTCGATCGCACGGGCATCGTCGGCCGCCATGGCCGCATATTGTAGGCTAGGGACACGACAGGGAGGCGCGATGGGCTTCGACTACGGCAAGCACTTCGGCGAAATCCGGCTCACCCATGACCTCACCACCCGCGCCGACGAGCGCACGTGGCGGCTGAGCGCGCCCGAGAAACGGCCCGCGCGCAAGTCGATCATCCTGTATCTGGGCTGCAACGTGCTCCGCACCTCGCACATGATCCGCACGGTAACCGCGATCTTCGACCGGCTCGGTCTCGACTATGTCGCCGTCGGTGGACCGACGTACTGCTGCGGCATCGTCCACCATCGCGAGGGCGACACGGCCGCCGGTGAGGGCATGGCGAAGCACACACTCGAGCTGTTCAAGCGTTACGAGCCCGACGAAGTCGTGATGTGGTGCCCCTCATGCATCTATTTCTACGACGACGTGATGCACGCGGAGACGCCGTACCGGGTGCGTCACACGACCGAGTTTCTGCTCGCCCAGGTGCCGCGGATGACGTTCACCACCCGGGTGGACCGCAGCGTGGCGCTCCACGCGCATTGCGTCGGCGAGGCGCGCCAGCGCGAGGCGAGCGCGTGTCGCGCGCTGCTGGCCTCGGTTCCCGGCATTCGCGTCGTGCCGCTCGAGTCGGAGCCGCGCTTCGGTCGCTCGTGCGCGCCCGCAATCCCGCTGGCCCTCGGCCAGGACGTCTGGGACGGGCTCGTGCGCGACGAGATCGAGCGAGCGCGGGTGGCGGGGGCCGACACGCTGGCCGGGATCTACCACGGTTGCCAGCGAATGATCTGCGGCTTCGAGGCCGAGGGGCGGCTCACGATCGAGCACTATCTCTCGGTGTTCGCGCGCGGGCTCGGTATCGAATTCGAGGATGAGTACAAGAAGTTCCGTCTCTGGGGCGATCCCGAGCGGGTGCTCGAAGAGGTCACGCCCTGCATGGAGGCCAACGGCGTCGATCGTGACCGCGCACGAGCGCTCGTCGTCGCGACATTCGCGCGGCGCGCCGGGCCCGGAGGCGCCGCCACCCCGTCCTGACCTCCGGCTGCGCCGTTATCGCCGCTCGGGATTCGCGTTGGCCCAGACGATGATGACCAGCACCCCGTCCGCATAGCGCGGTCCGCCGAGGACCGCCGGGTTGCCCCGCGCAACCTTGATGTTCGTGGTGACTTCGTTCACCGTGCCGTGCTGCAGGCGTACACGCATGTACACCGTGTCCCCTTCGACACGCTCGGGGAGCACCTCGAGCACGCGGTCGCCCGGAACCGACCACTGCTGCACGGAGCCGACCGGGACCTCGGCACGATAGCGCTCGAGCGATGTGTACTCCGGAAAGCCGGTCAGCTCGCGAAGCCGGGGCAAGAATCGCTGCAGTCGCTCGTCGGACGGCGGCGGCACCGTGGGCACCGATCCGGGCGCGGGCGGCTTGTCGGTCGCCAGCATTACGCGGGCGCCGAACCGTACGACGTGCTGCGCCGCCACGCTCCCGGGCGCCACGGCGACCAACAGCGCCAGGAGCAGCAGCAGGAGCGGGCCAAGCGCCGCCTTCAGACGCTTGCGCGCATTGTGCAGTCGCGACATCACCGTCCCCATCGGAATCTCGAGCACGTCGGCAATCTCCTTGTACGACAGTCCCTCGATGTCGCTGAGCACGACGATACGCCGGTGATCCTCCGACAGCGTCGCCAGCGCGCGCTCGATCTTGGCGCGCTGCTGCGCGCCGGCCGCCGCCGCGTCCGGCGTCGCATCGGGCTGCTGCTCGACCAGCACGCGGTCCCAGTCCTCTTCGGGGATGCGCTCGGTGCCGAACGCGCGTCCGCGCGCCGCCCGCGCGCGGACACGATCGGCGGCGACATTCATCACGATCCGGAAGAGCCAGGTGTAGAAGGCAGACTGCCCGCGGAAATTCGGTAAGGCCTGCCAGGCCCGCACGAAGCCTTCCTGCGCCACATCCCAGGCCTCCTCACGATCGCGCACGACGTTGAAAGCAAGGCGCCACACCCGCTGCCGATACTTCTCGACGAGCGGCTCGAACGCCGCAATGTCGCCGGCGCGGCATCGCTCGATGAGGGCGGCGTCGTCGGTTTTCACGCGCGGTGGGCGGCGCCCCGTCCCTTCGGGCTGTTAGACGCGCGAGCGACCGCGTTTATTGAGCGTGAGAAGCGCGTCAACGCCGAGCAGGTAGCTGTGCGGGCCGAACCCGGAAATTTGCCCTCGCGCGGCGGGCGCGATCACCGAGCGGGACCGGAACTCTTCGCGCGCGTGGACATTGGACAGATGCACCTCGACCACGGGCACGTCGATCGCGGTCACCGCATCGCGCAGAGCGATGGAGTAGTGCGTGAACGCGCCGGGATTGAAGACCACGCCCATGAACCCGTCGCGCCGCGCCCCCTGCAGCCAGTCCACGAGCTGGCCTTCGTGATTGGACTGCCGGCACTCGACGCGAAGACCGCGTCGGCGCGCGTGCTGCTCGATCAGCCGGTCGACGGCCTGCAGCGACATGCGCCCGTAAATGCCGGGCTCGCGCGTGCCGAGCAGGTTCAGATTCGGTCCATGCAGCACGAGCGCGGCGGGCACGCTCAGTGGCCCAGCATGTCGGAGAACACCCAGTCGACCGCGGCAAAGAAGACGAGCCCCCCAAAGACGGTGTACGCGAGGCCGGGTGCGTGGTCCTCGCGGTTCACCTCCGGGATCAGATCCGAGGCGGCGATGTAGATCGTGACGCCCGCGGACACCGCCAGTGCATAGGCCACGTGATGCTCGGGGATGAGGCTCGTCGCGAGCGCGCCCGCCAGGGTCAGCACGCCCAGGCCCGTTCCCGCCGCGAGCGCGGTCCTACGAGAATGGCCGCCGGCCAGCATGATCGACGCGATCGTGAAGCCCTCCGGCAGCTTGTGGAGCATGACCGCGATGAAGAGGATCGCGCCAAGCGAGGGGCTCACCATGAAGCCCGCCGCAATGGCGACGCCGTCGAAGACCGTGTGCACTCCGAGGCCGACCACCGCCAGCCACCCGGCGGACGGACGCAGCAGAGCGTCCGCGTGGACTTCCTCGCCGAAGTGAAAGTGCGGCGCGACCGTGTGCTCGAACAGGTGCACGCCGAAGTACCCGAGCAGCACGAAGACGAACGCATGGGGGGCACGCGTGCTCTCGGGGAGCATGCGGATGAACGCGGCCGCAAGCATGAACCCGGCGCCGCCCGCCACGAAGTACCTGAGCCGGGCGTGGCCATGCTTGTGGGCGGTCGTCACGATCGCCGCGCCCGCGACGTCCGCAGCCGCGGCGACGGCCGCGAACGCCAAGTATGCTAACATTGGCGCGAGCATAGCATGGCGATCGGAGCTCCTCCCCGTCTCCTGGGCGAGATTCTCGTTGCCGAGGGACTTACCACCGCCGACGCGATCGATCGCGCGCTTGCCCGCCAGCGGACCACGGGCGAGCTGATCGGCGAGGCCCTCGTGGCGCTTGGCGCCCTGAGCGAAGACGACGTCGCTCGCGCGCTGGCCGTCCAGCAGGATCTGCCATACGTCTGGCGCGAAGAGCTGCCGTCCACCGTGCCGGTACTCAAGAACATCTCCGCCAAGTACTTGCGCCAGTATCGCGTCTGTCCACTGTCGATCGAGGGCGGTGCGCTGACGGTCGCATCAGCCGACCCGCTCAACGCAATCGTCGCCGACGACCTGCGTCAGGCCACGGGGCTCCCCGTGAAATTCGTGGTGAGCTCGGCCACCGGCATCCTGGAGACGATCGATCGCAACTACGACGGAGCCAACGCGAGCGCGCTGCAGCGCATCGTCGAGGGTATCGACGACGAGCGTGGACCCGAAGGCGACGAGGACGTCAGCCACCTGCGCGACATGGCGTTCGAGGCGCCCGTCGTCCGCCTGGTGAACCTCCTCATCGAGAACGCGATCACCGCGGAAGCCTCGGACATCCACATCGAGCCGTTCGAGGACACGCTGCGCATCCGCTATCGCATCGACGGCATTCTGTACGACCAGGAAGCGCCGCCGCGGCGTCTGCAGGCCGCCGTCACGTCGCGCATCAAGATCATGGCCGAGATGAACATCGCCGAGCGCCGGCTGCCGCAGGACGGCCGCATTCGCGTCAACCTGCACGGCTCGCGCGTCGACATTCGCGTGTCGACCATTCCCACCGTGCATGGCGAATCGATCGTGATGCGGCTGCTCCAGCGGTCGAGCGTCTTCCTGCCGCTCGACAAGCTGGGCTTCCCCGCCGACACGCTGCGCCGCTTCGACTCGCTCATCAAGCGGCCGCACGGCATCGTTCTCGTGACGGGCCCGACCGGCTCAGGCAAGACGACCACGCTGTACGCCGCACTCGACAAGATCAACTCGCCGAACGTCAAGATCATCACCGTTGAGGATCCCGTCGAGTACCAGCTCAAGGGCGTGAACCAGATCGCGGTGAAGCCGAAGATCGGGCTGTCGTTCGCAACGGGGCTGCGCCACATCGTCCGCCAGGACCCCGACGTGATCCTGGTCGGCGAGATTCGCGACCTCGAGACTGCGGAAGTCGCCATCCAGGCGTCGCTCACCGGCCACCTCGTGTTCTCCACCCTGCACACCAACGACGCGCCCGCGGCGATCACGCGGCTCCAAGACATGGGCGTCGAGCCCTATCTCGTCGCCTCCGTCCTCGAGGCCGTGCTCGCCCAGCGGCTCGTCCGTCGCATTTGCTCCGCGTGCCGCGTCCCCGATGCGCCGAGCGCCGCCGACCTCGACGTGCTGGGCGTCGTCGCGCCCGACAACGCGCAGCTCTCGCGCGGCAAAGGGTGCGAGGATTGCCGCGGCACCGGGTATCGCGGTCGGATGGGGATCTACGAGCTGTTCCCGATCACCGAGGATGCACGCAGCCTCATGCTGCGCCGCGCGTCGGCGCGCGACATTCGCCAGCACGCCATCGCGGGCGGCATGGTGACGCTGCGCCTGGACGGCTGGCGGCGCGCGTGCGAGGGCCTCACGACCGTCGAGGAAGTGCTCCGGGTCACGCAGGAAGACGCCTGAGGCGATGCCGGTTTTCATGTACAAGGCCGCGGATCGCCGCGGTCAGACGATCGACGGCGTCATGGATGCGCCCGACGTGCGCGCCGTCGTCGAGCGACTGCAGAAGGACGCCTACTACCCCATCAAGGTCACGCCGCACGGCGAGCGTGCGCCGCTGTTCGCGCTCGGCGGCTCGCGGCTGCGCCAGCGCGACCTGCTCGCGCTGACCCAGCAGCTCGCGACGCTGTTCGAGGCGGGCCTGCCCCTCGATCGCGCGCTCGCGATCCTCGAGGAGCTGGCGGCCAACGCGCGCGTCAAAGCGATCGTGAGCGACCTGCTGCGCAGCGTCCGAGGCGGCGCGTCGTTCAGCGAAGCGCTGGCGAAGCACCACCCGCGGCCGTTCTCGCGGCTCTACATCAACATGGTGCGCGCGGGAGAAAAAGGCGGCGTGCTCGACGTCGCGCTGCGACGCCTGGCGGAGTTTCTCGAGGCGCGCGCCGCGTTCAACGAGGCCGTGATCTCCGCGCTGATCTACCCGGCCGTCATCACGCTCGTCGGCGCCTCCGCCGTCGTGTTCCTCATGACGTTCGTCATCCCGCGCTTCGCGACCATCTTCAAGGACCTGAACCAGGCCATCCCGCTGCCGACGCAGATGCTGCTGAGCACGAGCGCGGCGTTACAGCAGTACTGGTGGGTCGGCCTCGTCCTCGCGCTCGCGGTGATCCTCGCGTGGCGCGTGTGGACGGGCACGCCCGAGGGGCGAATGTCCTGGGACCGCGCCGTGCTGCGAGCGCCGATCTTCGGCGGCATCGCGCTGCACGTGGAAACGGCGCGGTTCGCGCGCACGCTCGGCACGATGCTGCGCTCGGGCGTGCCCGTGCTCGGCGCGCTCGCCGTCGTCGGCGAGATGATGTCGAATCAGGCGGTCGGCGCCGCGGTGTCGCGCCTGTCGGACGGCGTCAAGCGCGGTGGGACGATTGCGTCGGGTATGCAGGAGCAAGGCCTCTTTCCCCGCCTGGCGACGCACATGGTTCGCGTGGGCGAAGAGACGGGACGGATGGAGGAGATGCTCCTCAAGGTGGCCGACACGTTCGAGACCGACGTGCGCATCGAGATGAAGCGCACGCTCGGCCTGCTGGAACCGACGATCATCGTCGTCATGGGGGTTCTCGTGGCATTCATTGTCGTGGCGATGCTGATGGCGATCTTCTCGATCAACGAGGTGGCGCTGTGAGGCGCCGGCTGCTCCGGAACGAACGCGGGTTCACGCTGATCGAGCTGCTCGTGGTCATCATCGTGCTCGGGCTCCTGGTCGGGCTCGTGGGCCCGCGGCTGTTCGGCCACGTCGGCACGTCGAAACAGGCGGCGGCCAAGGCGCAGATCGAGCTGTTCGGCACGGCCCTCGACGCGTACCGGCTCGACATCGGCTCCTACCCGACGTCGGCGCAGGGCCTGCAGGCGCTCGTCACGAACCCGAACGTTCCCAACTGGAACGGCCCGTATCTCAAGAAGCGCGAGGTCCCGGTGGATCCGTGGGACGCGCCGTACAAATACGTGTGCTGCCCGGGGCAGCACGACGACTACGATCTGTGGTCCGAAGGTGCCGACAAAGCCCCCGGCGGTGAAGGCGAGAACGCCGACGTCACATCGTGGCAGTCGCTGAAATCGCGAAAGGCCCAGCAGTAGGCGGCAGGCGTGGTCCACCGCGGTCAGAGCGGGGGTTCACGCTCCTCGAGCTCGTGGTCACGCTGCTCATTCTGATGATCGTCGTCGGCCTCTCCGTGCCCGTCGTCGGTCGCAGCAGCGACGCGATTCGCAGCCGCACCGAGATCGCGGCCTTCTCGGCGGTGCTGCGTCACGCGCGCGAGCGCGCGATCACCAGCCGCGTGTCGCACACCGTGGTCATCGATCCCGCGGCGCACACGATGACGGTGCTGTCGGGGCCGGACGCCGACGTGCGCGAGACGCGCACGTTGCCCGAACGGCTCACCGTCGAGGCGACGCCGCCGCCCGCGCTCACCGTGCGCTTCGAACCACAGGGCACGTCGAGCGGCGCCGAATACCGCGTGAAGACGGGCGACGTCACGTACCGCGTGACCGTCGATCCGATCACCGGGCGTGTGCGAAACACACGCCTATGACTGGTGTTTCGCGTCCGGTGCGGCCGCGGCAGTTCGGTGTGCCGTTCGACCACGCAAATCGACACCGGGTTGCGCCTGTCATAGGCCCACGATCACTGGCCGGGTCCGACGCAATGCCCAGAAGAAACGGGTCTCACGGCACATCGAACTGCCTCGTCCGCACCGGACGGGACAACCGTCAAGACGCGCGAATTTGCGTGGTCGAACGGGGGAACGCACAGCACCGCCGCTGCAAGCCTCGAGCATCCGGATTCACGCTGCTCGAGGTGCTCGTGGCGCTCGCGATTCTGAGTTTCGCGATCGTCGTCGCGATCCAGGGCTTCGCGTCCGGCTTGCGGCTGTTGAAGCTGTCCGGCGAGCACCAGGAGGCGATGCTGCTCGCGGACCTCAAGGCGCGCGAGATCACGACACCGACACAACCGGGCCGCGACGGTGGCACCGAAGGCCCGTATACGTGGGAGCGTGAGGTCAAGCAGGTCGTGACGCCCGACCTGGACGTCGAGGGCCGTACCGTGCGCTGGCGGCAGTGGGAGGTCGACGTGAACGTGCGATGGGGCGATCACCGGCAGGTGACGCTCGCGACGCTCCGAACCATCGCCGGCGACGGCCAGAACCGAACGACCACGACGACGACGACAACGACGTCCACCACACCGAACAGGCCCTCGTCGACCTCGGGGACGACGAGCGGGTCGCGATGAGACGCGCGCGCGGATTCACGCTGCTCGAGCTCCTGATCGCGCTGGCCATCGTCGGCCTGGTCCTGACGATCGCGTTCAGCGGGCTGCGCGTCGCCATGGCGGCGTGGACGCGCGGCGAGGACCGCGCGGATGCGCACCAGCACGTGCGGGCGCTGGCGTACACGATGGCGCGTGCGCTCGGCGCGGCATATCCCTACCGCGCGGCGAAAGGCGAGGCGCCGGAGGTCGTCATGCTGTTCAACGGGGCCGAGCAGCGTCTCGAGTTCGTGACCCAGACGCCCCCGCTGCCGCTGCAGGCCGCGGTCGCCTTCACCGCCGTCGTGATCTCGCTCGAGCAATCGGGCGACGAGCAAGGTTTGACGGTGCGCGAGCGCGCCCTGCCCAACCGCGACCCGTTCACGAAGGGCGACATCGTCATGCGGGATCCGAGCGTGACGTCGCTGACGTTGAAGTTCCAGACCGATGAGGGCGAGTGGGTCGACACCTGGGACGGCCAGGAGCTCAAGGCGATTCCGCGCGGCGTGCAGCTCGCCATCGGCGTCACCGTGAACGGACGGACGCAGGCGCTGCCACCGATCACCGTGAGCCTGCGGTCGACCGGGGAAGTGCGATGAACCGGCAGCGCGGCTTCGCGCTGATCGCGGTGCTGCTCGTCCTCGCCATGCTCGGCGTGCTGGGCGCGGAGTTCGCGTACTCGATGCGGCTCGAGGCGACGTCGGTACGCACGTACAAGGACACCCTGACCGCCGCGCATCTCGCCGAGGCAGCCGTCGAGCAAGCCATCCGCGAGATCGCCGGTGACGGCAGCCAGGCCGTCCTCGCCGAGGACGGCAACCTGACCTTCTACAACCGCGCGCGCCTGGAGCTGAAGCGACTGCCCCGGGTGAACGTGCCGCTCGGCGTCGGCCAGTTCTCGTACCGCATCACGGACGAGGAGGCGCGATTGAACCTGAATACCTCTCCGCCGGACCGCGTGGATCGCCTGCTGCAGGCGTTGGAGATCGACAAGTCGGATCGTGACACGATCAACGACAGCGTGCAGGACTGGCGCGACCCCAACGAGGAGCATCGGGCCAATGGCGCCGAGAGCGAAGACTATTACCTCAAGCTTCCGCTGCCGTACCGGTCCAAGAACGCCAACCTCGATTCGGTCACCGAGCTGCTGCAGATCAAGGGCGTGACCCCGCTGATCTATCACGGGACGGCGGGCAAGCCGGGACTGGCCGCGTACGTCACGGTCCACTCCCCGGGCCAGGTGAACCTCAACACCGCGTCCTGCGTCGTGCTCCGCGCGCTCGGGCTCGGTGACGCGGAGTGCTCGGCGATCGAGCAAACTCGCCGGGAGGGGCCTTATCCGAGCGTGCCGGGCCAGTTCGGCGGTCGCGGGCTCAGCGTCATCACGCGCACGTTCCGCGTCGAGGCCGAGGGGCTGATCGGCGGTCAGGTGCGGGCCCGGCTCACCGCCATCATCCAGCGCCGCAGCGAAGGTCCCGGCGACACTGTATCCATCCTCGAATGGTCGGGCATTCAGTAGGTCGAAGAGTTTTGCGCCACGCGGGTTTATCCCTTAGGCTAAGCGAATGAACTTCAAGCCTCTGCGCCTCGCCGTCGTGCTGCTCGGTGATCGGCTCGCGGTCGCGGCGCTGAGCGGTGCCCGCGTCGAGGCGTTCACCGTCGATGCCGAGAACCCCGCGGCGTCGCTGCGCGCAGAGCTCGATGCGCGACGTCTGCCGGCGCGCGGCGCGTTTTTCGGCCTGGCCCGCAGCGCCGTGACGGTGAAGCCGATCGATCTGCCGCCGGTGACGGGCGACATGCGCCAGATGGTCGCCTTCGAGCTCGAGCGTCACCTGCCGTTCGCCGCCGACGACGCGTCGTTCGACTTCACGGTGCTGCCGGCGGAGCCGGGCGCCGAGCGGCCGGCCGGGGCCGAGCAGCGCGTGCTCATCACCGCGGCCGATCGCCGTGTCGTCGATATGGCGATGCGTCTGGCGGAGGAGGCGCGGCTGCGGGCGCTCTCGCTCACGGTCGCCGCGCACAACCTGCCGGCGCTCGCGCGTGTGCCGCGGGGCGCGCACGTCGCGTGGGTACATCGCACGGCCGGCGTGACGGATTTGCTGTTGGTGGCCGGCGACGCCATCGTGCTGAGTCGAAGTCTGCCGGCCGCCGACGAAGCCGTCGTCACCGAGGAGCTCCGCCGCTCGTTCGTCGCGCTGCGCTGGCGCGGCTGCGATGCGCTGTGGCTGTCCGGCGACACGGATGCGCTGTACACGACGAACACGGGACCGCTCGCCGAGCTCGGCGCGCCGGTGACCGAGCCGGCGTGGACCGCGCGGAGCGCGCGCGCGCTCCAGACGCTCGGCACCGAGCATCGCGGCGCGCTCGAGCTCGCGGTGGCCGTCGCCGCCGCGCGGAGCGTGAGGCCGCTCGAGCTGCTGCCCGCCGCCGTTCGCCCACGTCGGCTCACGCGCGCGCAGACGCTCACCGCCGGGATGGCGGGCGCGACGGCGCTGCTCGCCATCGTTGCGCTGCTGGCCCCCGGCTGGCGCGAGCAGCGACACCTCAATCGAATCAACGCGGAGCTCGCGCGACTCGAGCCGGACGTGAAGGCGGTCGACCGCGTCCAGCGTGAGCTCGAGCGCAAGCGCAAGCTGCTCGCGACCGTCGACACCGTCGAGGCAGCCGGGATCCGTCCGCTCCCCGTGCTCCGCGAGCTGACCGAGATCCTGCCGAACGACGCCTGGCTCACCACCCTGTCGCTCGACAACAAGGGCGTCGAGCTCACCGGTGCGGCGTCGGCGGCGAGCGCGCTCATTCCGCTGCTCGAAAACTCGCCCCGGCTCGAGCGCGTGGAGTTCTCGTCGCCGGTCACGCGCGGCCGCGACAACCGCGAACAATTCCGTATCCGCGCGGCATGGGAAGTCGCGGCCGCACCGGCGCCGACGGCGACACCATCCGCCCCCGGCGCGGCCGCGCCGACGCCCGCTCCGACGCCGGCCGCGCCGGGCAGCGCGCCTGCGCCGGCGGCCCCACGACGCTCCCCGCCGGCGGCCGGAGCCCGGCCATGATGCGCTGGCTCGGCCGGCTGTCGCCGCGCGAGCGGCTGATCGTCGTCGGTGGCGGTGCCATCCTCGCCGTCGTCGCGGTATGGCTGCTCGTCGTTACACCACTGCTCGAGCTCAACACCGCGACCGCCGATCTCGTGCCCGAGCGCGAGCAGCTGCTCGTACGGCGCATGGACCTGCTCGCGCGGCGAGCGCAGATCGCCGCCGAGCTCGATGCGGCCAATGCGCGCGCCGAGCGACTCAACGCGCGTCTGCTCACGGCGGCCGCGCCGGCCGTCGCCGCCTCCGAGCTGCAGAAGCTCGTGAAGGACATGGCCGCCGAGGCCAAGACGGAGATTCGTAGTGAGCGCATCCTGCCCCCGGAGGAGCGCGGCGAGCTACTCGAAATTCCCATTGAGATCGCCGTCTCGGGCGAGATCCGCCAGCTCGTCGACCTTCTGGCGCGGGTGGACGGCACGCAAAAATTATTGACGGTTAAGGACTTGCGGGTCAGAGTAGTCAACGTCAGCCAGCCACGCGAGCTCCTGGCGACGCTGACGGTATCGGGATTCATTCTTCCGTCCGGTAAAGCAAAAGCATGATGCCGAGATCGCCCGGTAAAGCAAAAGCATGATGCCGAGATCGCTCGTGGCCGTGAATCTGGCACTCGCCGCCGTGGCGGCGGTGCTGGCGGTCTACATCGCGCGGCAGTTCCTGGTCGCGATGCCGCTGCCGACGTCCGGGCGTCGCGCCCCGTCATCCGCGGTGACGGCGACGGCCACCGAGCAGCAGCGCCCACCGGTGGCCGCATACAACGTCGTCGCGAGTCGCAATCTGTTCAGCCCGACCCGAACCGAGGCGGCGAGCACGGCGGTCGCGACGGCCGCCCCTGTCGTCAAGCCGAACCTCTTCGGCGTGGTCGTGCGCGAAAACGGCTCGATCGCGTACCTCGAAGATCCGACCACCAAGCGCGTGGCCGGCTATCGCATCGGCGATCGCATCCTCGGCGGCACCGTGCAGGCGATCAAGGGCGACGTCGTGACCCTCGACATTCCGGGCGGTCCGATGGACGTGCATCTGCACGACCCGGGCAAGCCGCGTGCGGTGCCGACGGCCGCGACGGCGACGCCGCCCAATGTCGCGCCCGCACTGCCCGGTGTGATTCCACCGGTCGCGCCACAGCCCGTCGCGCCCGCCCCGCAACTTGCGCAGCCTCCGGTGCAGCCGGGCCAAGCGCTGCCGACGCCCGTCGTTCCCGTGCAGCCGCCCGTGGTTGGCACGCCGGCTCAGCCGAACATCGCAACGCCACCGACCATCCCCGGTCGACGACCGATCCCACCAAACTTGATGCGCCGGGTGCCACCCGGCATCGGCGATGCGCCGCAACAGTAATGTAATCCGCGTTGTCGCAAGTGCTGTCCTCGTGTCGTTTGTCGCCGGCTGTGCCACGCGGACGCCGGCGCCGAAGATCGCCACGCCTGCCTCGGGCGTCGTCCCGCCGCCGCCGAGCGTCACCGTTCAGACCGAAACGAGCACCCCGCTGTCGCCGGTGTCCGTCGGGCCGCGGGCCACCGATCCGCCGCGCGTGCAAACGGCGCAAGCTCCCCCCGCGCCCGCGACCCCACCCTCACCGCCGCCCACGATCCCGACGACACCGCCGACACCGTCGAGCGGACGCTTCATCGTCCTGAACTTCGACAACGCCGATATCGAGACGGTGGTTCACGCCGCGAGCGAGATCGTCGGCTTCAACTACGTGCTGTCGCCCGACGTACGCGGCAAGGTCACCGTGCAGACCTCCGGTCGTATTCCGCAGGAGGACGTGTTCGGGGTGCTGCTCGGCATCCTCGAGGTTCACGGCTTCACCGCCGTGAAGTCAGGCAACCTCTACAAGATCGTCCGCCTGGAGGGCGCGCGCGAGCGCGCGGTGCCGACGGTCGTCGGTGAGGTGCCGATCGAGGGCCGAGCGCCCGACGAGATCATCACGCAGATCGTTCCGGTCCGATACGCGTCGGTCAACGACCTCGGCGTGTTGCTGCGGCCGTTCGTGTCTTCGCGCGGGACGCTCGTGGCCAACCGCGAGACGAACGTCCTCATCATCACCGACGCGGCGTCGAACATTCGGCGCGTGCTGGACATCATCAAGCTCGTCGACGTGCAGGTGTCGCTCGACGAGTTGCAGATCATTCCGATCAGCTTCGCCGACGCCAGCGAGGTGGCGACGATCCTCAATCAGCTGTTCGCGGGCGGCCGGCTGCGCGCCGCGGCCAGCGTGCCGGGCGCGACGCCGGGCGTGGTGCCGGGCGCGGTACCTCCGGGCCCCGCCGGCGCACCGACCGCCGAGCGCCAGCCGCTCGTCATCGCCGAGAAGCGCTCGAACTCGCTGATCGTTCACGGCCGCCGTGCCGAGATCGACATGATTCGCCGCGTGCTCTCGCAGCTCGACGTCAACGTGTCGGGCGGACGGCGCGTGTTCATCTACTTCGCCGAGAACGCCAAGGCGAAAGACCTGGCGGCGACGCTGAACGCAATCTACGGTGGCAAGGAAACCGTGCCGACCGCCGCGCCGACGCCGCCCCTGACCGGACGTCCGGCCGGGCAACCGCCGCAGCCGTCTACACCGTCGCCGACGGCCGCGCCGGGCGCCTCGCTCGCGCCGGGCGTGACCGACGTAGGTCTTGCCGAGGGACAATTCCGGTTCATCGCCGACGAGACGACGAACTCCGTGATCGTGACGACGACGCCGCGCCAGTGGGTCGACATCGAGCCCACGGTCCGCTCGCTCGACAAGATGCCGCGCCAGGTCCTGATCGAGGTCCTCGTGGCCGAGATCAGCCTGAACGACGATACGCGCCTCGGCATCGACTGGGCGCTGAAAGAAGGCAAGTTCAGTATCGCCCAGCAGACGCTGACCACGTCGACCACATCAACGACCGGGAACACGATCACGCCGCCGACCGGGTTCGAGACGCTCGGGCGCGTCGCGAACATCGCCGGCCTGGCCAGCGGCCTCACGGCGTTCACCTTCGCGACGGACCGGTTCTTCGCGATGCTCAATGCGCTCGCCGCGGACAACCGCGTGAACGTCGTCTCCAACCCGCACGTGATGACGTCGGAGAACAAGAAGGCGATCATCAACGTGTCGCAGTCGGTCCCGATCATCACGGGCCAGCAGACGAGCACGGTGAGCACGCCGGGGACGACCAGCGGCACGACGAGCACGTCGATCACCACGGGCGGCGTGAACCAGACCGTCGAGTACCGTGATGCGGGCGTCATCCTCACTGTCACGCCGCGCATCGGCGAGCGCGGCACCGTCGCGCTCGACGTCAAACAAGAGGTCAACTCGGTTGGGGCGCCGGTCGCGCCCACGAACTCGCCGTCCTTCAACAAGCGCGAAGCCGAAACCTCCGTCGTGCTGCTCAACAACCAGACGCTCGTGCTCGGCGGGCTCATCCAGGACAAGCGGACGATCACCGAACGCGGGATCCCGGTCCTCTACAAGATCCCGATCATCGGCTACCTGTTCGGCTTCAAGGAAAACCAGCTCGAGAAGAGCGAGTTGATCTTGTTGATCACGCCGCGCGTGGTCGGCACGCCCGTCGATGCGCAGCGGATCACCGATGAGATGCGTCGCGCGACGCCGGAGCTGAACGACGCCGTTCGCGCCGCGCCGCGTCCGCCGACCACCGCGCCGCCGCCGGCGCCCGGGACCGTGCCGATGCCCATGCCGCTGCCCCAGTCCGGCGTCACGCCGTCGACGACGAGCAGCGCACCGATGCCGCCGTCCGCCGTGCAGCCGGCTGCGCCGCCGCAATCGACACCGCCGCCCCCGACCGCGGCGCCGCCGCCGGCGACCGCCCCCTCCGGCGTCCCGGCGATCCCGCCGGCGCCGATGCCGCCGCCGCCGCGCTGAGCGCCCGCGTCAGCGGCCGCTGAACTTCGGCGGCCGCTTGTCGAAGAACGCGGCCAGACCCTCCTGATGGTCCTCGGACGAGATCGCGATGCCCTGCGAGTAGGCCTCCAGGTCGAGCGCACTGGCGAGATCGGACGTGGCCGCGCGATTCACCATGTGCTTGGCCATGGTGAGCACAGCGGGCGGCCCCGCCGCGATCTTCTGGGCGAGCGCGCGCGTGGTGGCGACGAGCTCCGTCGCGGGCACGACGCGGTTCACCAGGCCGATGCGCGCGGCCTCCGTGGCGTCGATGATCTCGGCGGTGAAAATCAACTCCTTGGCGCGCGCCATACCGACGACGCGTGACAGCAACCACGTGCCGCCGCCGTCGGGAACCAAGCCGATCTTCCAGAACAGCTCGCCGAACTTCGCGCGGTCGGAGGCCACGATCAGATCGCAGCAAAGCGCCAGATTCGAGCCGGCTCCGACGGCATAACCGTCCACCATCGCGATCGTGGGCTTCGGAAACTCGACGAGCCGCAGCACCGTGCGGTTGAGGAGCTCGACGCGCGCGCGCCCCTCGGCCGCGCTGTGGCGATTCTCGCGCATCGATTTCACATCGCCGCCGGCGCAGAAGTGCCCGCCCGCACCGGTGAGGATGACGACACGTGCCTGCTCGTCCGAATCGATCTCGTCGAGGGCGGCGGCGAGCTCGCGGCGCATCACAAAGTCGAGCGCGTTGCGCGCCTGCGGCCGGTTGAGCGTGATGGTGGCGACGGCGTCGGACCGCTCGACGATCAGCGTCTGGTATCCCACGGGCGCACTCCTTGTCGGAGAATCGAACGGCAGGTCATGATAGCGCGCGAACCCTCTGTGCCCGCGGCTGGTAGCGCGCCCGGCGACGATATCGCGCGTCGCGGCGCGCCGGAGGCACCCGCAGCGCGTGCTACAATCGCGGTGCTGTCATGCGCCTGATCGGCATGGTGCACCTGCCTCCCCTGCCCGGCAGCCCTCGCTGGGCCGGCTCGATGGATCGCGCGATCGCCTCCGCCCTCGGCGACGCGCGCGCGCTGATCGACAACGGCATGGACGCGCTCATCGTCGAGAACTACGGCGACGCGCCCTTCACGGCGGGCCGCGTGGCCGCGGCGACGGTGGCCGCGATGGCGGTGATCGCGCGCGAGATCCGCCGCGCGCTGCCCGACACGCCGCTCGGCATCAACGTCCTCAAGAGCGATGCGCGCTCCGCGCTCGGCGTCGCGACCGCCGTCGGGGCGCGCTTCATCCGCGTCAACGTGCTCGCCGGCGCCGTCGTGGCCGACCAGGGCGTCGTGCAGACGGATGCGTACGCGGCGCTCCGCGAGCGCCGATTGCTCGGCAGCGACGTCGCGATCTTCGCCGACGTGCAGGGCAAGCACGCGGTCCCGCTGGTGCCGGTGGAAATCGAGCAGCAGGCACGGGATCTGGCGTCGCGCTCGCTTGCCGACGGGCTGATCGTGTCGGGCCGCGCTACCGGCGAGGCGACGCCGCTAGAAGACGTCAAGCGCGTCCGGAGCGCGGTGCCCGGCGCACCGATCTGGGTCGGCAGCGGGGTGACCCCGGACACCGCCGCCGAGCTGCTCTCCGTGGCGGACGCGCTGATCGTCGGCACGTCGCTCAAGCAGGAGGGCGACGTCAGCAAGCCGGTCGACCCGGCGCGCGTACGGCGGCTGGTCGGCGCGATCGGCGCGCGCTAGGGCGCTTGCACGGAATCGTCCGGGGTCTGAGACAGATGCGTGTGGGCTGCGTTGTCGCTGCCGCGCTTGTCGTCGTCGCGGCGGCCGGCTGCCGCAGCGTCGCGCCCGAGCGTGTCGGCGCCCTCACGCCGCGACTCGGCGAGCTGCTCCTCGTCGGCTTCGACGGCACCACGCTGCGCGACAATCCATCACTCGACGGGCTGCTCTGCGAGACGCGCGTTTCGGGCGTCATTCTCTTCGCCCGCAATATCGTCAACGCCGAGCAGACGGCCGCGCTCACGCGCGACATCAGCACGCGCGCGCAGGAGTGCACGGGCCGCGCGCTGTTCGTGGCGGTGGACGCTGAGGGCGGCCGCGTGATGCGGCTCGGCCCATCTGCGGGCTGGCCGGCCACGCTGTCGCACCAGGAGCTCGGCCGCGACGGTGATCTGGCGGAAACGGAGCTCGAGGCGCGGCGCATCGGCGGCATGCTGCGCGACGTCGGCATCAATTGGAACCTGGCTCCGGTGGTGGACGTCGGGTACAACCCGGCGAATCCCGTCATCGTCGGAGTCGGACGCTCGTTCGGCGCGAATCCCGGCCTCGTGGCCGCGCAGGCGCGTGCATACATCACCGGCATGCATGCCGCAGGCGTGCTGACGGCGCTGAAGCACTTTCCGGGGCACGGCTCCAGCGTCGGCGACTCCCACGCCGGCTTCGTCGACGTGACGGACACCGCCCGGCCCGACATCGAGCTCGTGCCGTACCGGCTGCTGCTGGCCGAGGACGCCGTGGACGCGGTGATGACCGCGCACGTCTACAACCGCAACCTGGATCCGTGGGTCCCGGCCACGCTGTCGCGGCCGACGATCGGCGGCCTGCTGCGCCGAGAGCTGGGGTGGCAAGGCGTCGTCGTCAGCGACGACATGCGCATGGGCGCGATCGAGCAGCACTACGGCGCCGGGGACGCCGCCGTGCGGGCCCTGCGGGCTGGTGTCGATCTGGTCCTGATCGCCGATGATCGCCTCCCCGGCGGCCGCTCGGCGTCGGCCGAAGCGGTGCGCGCCATTCGCCGGGCCATCGGCCGTGGGCGCCTGCCGGGCGACCGGGTCGAGGACGCGCTGGCGCACATCGCCGCGCTCAGGTCGCGATTGACCATGCCTGCCGCCGTCCGCTAGGCTCGTCGGGTGAAAGTCGGGCGCGGCTCCGCGCTGTCTCTCAAGGTCAAGCTCAGCCTCCTCATCACCGGGCTCGTCGTCCTCGCCGTTCTTCTGGTCGGCGTCTCGCTGCTGCGCCAGCAGGAGCAGGCGCTGACCGACGCGGTCACCAAGCGCGGCGTCACGATTGCCGCCAATCTCGCCGCCGGCGGTAAGAGTGCCCTGGCCACCAACGACGATCTCGCGCTGAATGTCCTGATCCGCGAGGCGATGCACGACCGCGACCTCGCGTACGTGATTTTCGCCGACGACAAAGGGGTCGTGCGCGCGCACTCCGACGTGACGGCCATCGGACAACCGGTCGTCCGGCCAGCGTCGCTCGCGCCACCCCAAGCCGAGACGCTCGTGCAGCGCTACCACCGCGACGGCGCAGAGATCATCGACGTCTCCGTCCCGCTCGTCTTCAGCAAGACCGCCCTCGGCACCCTCTACCTCGGGTTCGGCACCGGGGCGATCACCGCCGCCGTGAGCCAGGCGCGAAATCAGGCGTTCATCATCACCGCGTTCATGCTCGTACTCGGCGTCGGGGGTGCCGTTCTCCTGGCCACGCTCATGGCCCGGCCGATCCATCGCCTGGTGGACGCCACCAACGCCGTCGCGCAGGGGAACTTCAACGTCTCCGTGCCCGTCACGACGCGCGACGAGCTCGGTGTGCTCACGGAGTCGTTCAACCGCATGGCGCGCAGCCTGCGCGAGAAGGAAATGATCAAGCGCGCGTTCACGCGCTACGTGGCGCGCGAGGTCGTCGAGGAAGTGCTCAAGGATCCCGAGCACGCCATGCTGACCGGCGAGCGTCGCGAGGCGACCGTGGTGTTTTGCGACATCCGCGGCTTCACGTCGATGACGGAGCGGCTCACGCCGGAGGAGGTCGTCAGCCTGCTCAACGAGTTCTACACGCTGACGATCGAGTCGATCTTCAAGCACGACGGTACGGTGAACAAGTTCATGGGCGATGCGGTCATGGGCGTCTTCGGCGCGCCGATCCCGCACCGCGATCACGCGGCGCGCGCCGTGAAGGCCGCGCTCGACATCCGCGAGGCCGTCGTCGAGCTCGGCGCGCGGCGACGAACGCTCGGCAAGGAACCGTTCGAGGTCGGAATCGGCGTGAGTCTGGGCGAAGTGATTGCCGGCACGATCGGCACGGAGGAACGGATGGAGTACACGGTCATCGGCGACAGCGTCAACGTCGCCGCGCGGCTGCAAGATCGCGCCAAGGCCGGGTCCATTCTGCTGTCGCGCGGCACGTACGAGGCGGTGAGCGATCTGGTCGACGCGACGGCGCTCGGCGCGGTGACCGTGAAGGGCCGCCACGAGCCCGTCGAAATCTACGAGGTGCTCGGCCTGTGCGCGCGCTGAACGTCACCGCCGCCCTGCCGATCGCGATGCTGATCGTTTTCGGCGGGTGCGCGTCGCTCGCGCCCGCCCCCACACCCGAGGCCGCCGTGCCGGCCGTGACCGTGGTTGGCGAATCCGAGGACTTCGTCGTCGTCGTCGCGCGCCGCGACGTCAGCGCCGAGACGCTCGCCCAGACGCATCTCGCCGATGCCGCGAAGGCGTGGATGATCGAGGACTTCAACGGCGGCAAGGCCACGTTCAAGCCGAGTGAGCGGGTCGCCATCCCCAAGCGGCCGTGGAACATGGCCGGCATCGAGCCCGGCGGCTACCAGCTCGTGCCGATCCTCTGCTATCACAACCTCGCGCCGCAATCCAAAGGCCGCCTCGTGCTCGGCGTCGATGCCTTCGCGGAGCAGATGCAGTACCTCAAGCGCGAGGGGTACCGCGTCATCTCGCTCGCCGAGTTCGTCGAGTGGATCGACGGCAAGCGGCAGCTGCCGAAGCGGGCCGTCGTGCTCACCTTCGACGACGGTTACCATGCGTTCCGCGATCACGCCTATCCCGTGCTCAAGCAGCTCGGGTTCACCGCCACGCTGTTCGTCTACACGGACTACGTCGGGGCCACCCGTAACGCAATGTCCTGGGACGAGCTCAAGACGCTGATGGCCGAAGGCTTCGACGTGCAGGCGCACAGCAAGACCCACGGCGACCTGCGGCGCGCGACCGGTGAGACCGACGCCCAGTACGCAAAGCGCATGGTGGCCGAGCTCGCGGACCCGCCGCGCCTGTTTCAGCGTCAGCTCGGTCGTGGCCCGCAGCTGCTCGCGTATCCGTACGGCCGCGTGGACGACGCCGTCCTGGCGCGCGTTCGCGAGCACGGCTACACCGCCGCCTTCACCGTGCGACGCGAGAGCAATCCGTCGTTCGTGCGTCGTCTGCGCATCAATCGCAGCCAGATCTACTCCGAGATGACGCTCGAGCAGTTCGCGAAAAACCTCAACGTGTTCCACACGGAGGATCTGCGGTGAGGGCGGCGGGCGTCGCGGCCGCGGCGCTGCTGCTCGCCGCGTGCACCACCTTCGCACCGGCGAAGGATCCCCAGACGACGTCGCGCGCCGATGCGCTCGGCGCCACACGCACCCGGGCTGCCGCGCTCGAGCGTGAGGGCCAGCTGCGCCCGGCGTTGCTCGAGTGGCGGATCGCACGCGCGATCGATCCCGCCGACGCCGACGCCCGCGCGAACGAGACGCGGCTCGTCGCGCGCAT
>Ga0310810_10002261_pt1 | contig 20595 bp, 15 predicted proteins | sample NCmetagenome_FD_207641 | JGI IMG/M metagenome (GOLD analysis project Ga0310810, IMG submission 207641) | Soil microbial communities from experimental microcosm in Duke University, North Carolina, United States - NC | ecosystem: Engineered > Artificial ecosystem > Soil microcosm > Unclassified ...
GGGTCGCTGGCGGCGACGCTGATGCTGCTGCGCGGTCGGCCGTTTCTGGCGCTGGTGCCCGCGGCGTTCGCGCTCTTCTCGAAGGAGGAAGCCTTCCTCCTGCCCCTGATCCTCTGTTTGTGGTGGATGTCGTTCCGGCCGGAACAGATGCCGTCGCGCAGAACCCTCGCGCTCTGGTGGCTGTGCGCAGGCGGGCTCGTCGCGGTCTACCTGGCGCTCCGATTCCAGACCGGCGCCATGACGCCGTGGACGGCCCCGCCCTACTACCGCTTCACGGCGCGGCCCTCCATCGTGGCGCGCAACATTCGCGAGTACGCCGATCGCGCGATGACGTTTCCGGCCGCCGTCGCGGCGCTCGCTCTCCTGCTGCTCCGGACTCGATCGCGGGATCCGTGGTACTCCCGTCCGGTGGCAATCTGCGGCGCCGCATGGATCGTGGGCGGCTATGGATTGACGGTGTTCCTGCCGGTGAGATCCAGTCTGTACGCGTGTTTCCCCTCGGTCGGCGCCTGCCTGATCGCCGCCGACATCGCCGGACGCCAGTGGACGACCGCGGGCGCCGCCGCTCGCCGGCGGACGGCTATCGCCGGCATCGCCGCGGTCCTGGCGCTGACGCCGATCTATCTGCTGCGAAACCACACGACGCTCGCCAACGCTCGCTTCTCCAGCACGGTGCTGCGCGACCTTGCCGCGGCGACGCGGAGCGCTCCCGACGGCAGTACGGTCGTCGTCATCGATCAGCGGACGCGCCGGCCGAACATCGAAACGGCGTTCAACATGGCGCTGAACGACGCCTTCGAGCTGACGTCGGGCCGGCGGCTGAATTTCTGGGTCGAGCCGCCGCTGCAGCACGCCGCGCTGGCGGGTCTCGCTCCGCCGTGCTGCCCGCACATGACGGTCGCCGTGGTCGGCGGCCGTGTGGTGAAATGAGCGTGCTCATGCGTCTCCTGATATGTGCGGCTGTCGCGATCGGCGCCGTCAATGCGCCTCAATTGAGCAGCTTCGATCGCGGCAATAGCCAGTCGATGCTCAAGCAGATCAAAGAGGATCTGACCAAGAATTACTACGATCCGACCTTCCACGGGATGGATGTCGAGAAGACGTTCTCCGAAGCCTCGGAGCGGCTCAAAGCGGCGAAGACCGTCGGCGAAGCCAGCGCGATCCTCGCGGACACGCTTCTGCGGCTCGACGACTCGCACACGAAGTTCTATCCGCCCGAGCGCCTGACGCGCGTGGAATACGGATGGAGCGCGAAGATGATCGGCGACGCGGCGTTCGTTTCGTGGGTGAAGAAAGGCAGCGACGCCGAGCGGAAGGGGCTGGCCGTCGGCGACCGCGTGCTCGCGTGGAACCGTTTCGAGCCGACGCGCGCGAACCTCTGGCAGATCAAGTACGTGTATCGCCACATCCGGCCGCAGCAATTGCAGCGGGTCATCGTGCGCAAGCCGGCCGGCAGCGAACAGAGCATCGACGTGGAATCCGACGTCCTGGAGCGGCCCATCGGGAACCTCGAGGAAGAGCTCCGCAAGGAGATGGACGACTATCGTACGCCGTTCGATTTCGAGAAGCCGCTCGGCGATACGCTCGTGGTCGCGATGTCGTCGTTCGGCGATCCGAACGTCGTCGGCAGGTTCATGAAGAAAGCGCGCGATTACAAGAACCTGGTGCTCGATCTCCGTGACAACGGCGGCGGCTATGTCGTCGCGATTGACATGCTCCTGTCGTGGTGCTTCGACCACGACGTCAAAGTCGCCGTCGAAAAGACGCGCAAGGGAGAGGAGACCGAAGTCGCAAAGGGACGAAAAGAGGCCTTCGCGGGGCGAATCGTGGTGCTCGTCGACAGTCAGTCCGCCTCCGCGTCGGAGGTGACCGCGCGCGTCATGCAGCTCGAGAAACGCGGGACCGTGATCGGCGATCGCACCGCGGGCGCCGTCATGACTTCGCGGGCCTTCGGGCACTCGCTCGGCCACGATCTGTACGGCATCGGGTCGATCGCCTTCTTCGGCACCAGCATCACGGTCGGGGACGTCCGCATGTCCGACGGCGGCACGCTCGAGAAGGTGGGCGTCACGCCCGACGAAGTCGTCCTGCCCAGCGGCGCGGACCTCGCGTCAGGACGCGATCCGGTCCTCGCGCGCGCCATTACCTTCCTCGGGGGGACGATGTCGCCCGAGCAGGCGGGCCACTTCTATCGTTAAACCGAGCGCCAGCGCCGGACGCCGGCGGCCAGGACGAGACCCGCGGCCGCGAACGGCAGCACGCGACTCATCGGCGCCAGCGCGGCGCGCGTGTACAAGCTCGAGCGCATCACGTGGCCGCGATGCCGGCCATGGGCGCGCCCGTCGCTCTGCGGCCGCTCCAGGCTTCCTTCGGGCCCCTGCGATCGATCGCGCGTCTTCTGCTGCGCGTACATCGCGCGCTCCATGTAGCGATCGGTGAGCCGCGGCGCGATGCCGCCGAGCGCGACCTGTACGCGGCCGGCGCCCCCGACGATGATGTCGCGGACGGGCCGTACAGCGCAGCGCAGGATCGTGTCCGCGACGACTTCCGGGGCGTACACCGGCGAGGGCAGCGCGGGCGCCGCATCTTTCATGTAGTTTCTGGAATGCTCGGGATACGGGGTATTGATGGCCGACGGCTTGACCAGCGTGACCGCGATCGGAATACGGTCGTGTTCGAGTTCCATGCGGAGGGCGTCGGTGTAGCCCTTCACCGCGTGCTTCGACGCCGAATAGATGCCTTGAAGAGGAATCGCGATATCCGAGACCTCGCTGCCGACGTTGATCAGCACACCGCCGGCCCCCTTCATGAGCCGGATGGCGGTGCGACAGCCATGGACGACTCCCCAGAAGTTGACGTCGAACAGCCGGCGTTTGTCCGCGAGCGGCACCTCGGTGAGCTTTCCATAGATCGAAACGCCCGCATTGTTGACCCACGTATCGATGCCGCCGAACTCGAGCAGCGCGCGTTCGCCGAGGCGATCGACGGCCCCTTCGTCCGCGACATCGGTTTCGACGGCGATGGCGCGGCCTCCGCCGGAGCAGATTTCGTTGGCCGCGGCAGTCAGGTCCTCCGCGTTCCGGGCGGCCAACACGACGCGCGCGCCCTCTTTGGCGGCCATTCGTGCGGTGGCCAACCCGATTCCGCTCGAGGCGCCGGTGATGATGATGACTTGATCTTTCAGAGACTTCGGTCGCCAGCTTTTCTGTGACATGCCGCAACTGGTACGCAAGGCGCGCGCCGGGCCGCGGAGTCCGGGCCGCGGAATACGCGGAATACGGCCGCGGAGTACGCGGAATACGCGGAGTAGGCGGGGGATCAGCGGCGCAGGAGAACCAGGACGTCGCGCGGCCGGGCGTCCCAGCGCAGCGAAGGCCCGTCGAACTCTGCCGCGCCGCCCTCGAGCCTCGTCCACCCGGCTCTCGGAAGCTCGTCAGCAAGACGCAGCGTCACGGCGTGCGGCGTGTCCTCGTGATTGATTGCCACGAGCGCGTGATGCTCGCCGTCGGAAAGCACTCTGGCTTCGACCCCGCCAGGCGCCGTGTCGATTGCGATTTCCGGATGGACTCCGGCGTCTTCGACGAGCCTCTGCAGGAGCGCGCCGGCCGGTCGCGCCTTCACCGGGTCGATCTCGAAAGCCGCCGCCGGAAAGCTGCCGATCAGAACCGCGCGTCCGCGTCCGAACGTCGCGGACGTGATGGCGGCGGCGCCGCCGGAAAAACGTGCGATCGCGCGGACGCCGTCGCGAATGGCCTCGACGTGCTCCTCGAACCCGGCGCCCGGGATGGACGCGCCGGTGTCATCTGTCATTACCACCGACTCCGGCGATCGCAGTTCCGTCTCGCGGACGCCGAAGACCTCGTCGAGGCCGGCTCCGGGAATGGTCTGATTCGCGAACCCGCGATCGTCGTTCCATGCCGGCCGCGCTTCGCTGATCAGGACGCCGCCGCCGCGTACGTACTCCTTCAGGGCGGCCGCGGCGGCGCGCGGCAGCATCAGCGGCGTACCCAGATAGATCACGCGATACGACGAGGCGCGCGACGCAATCTCGTCGACGTGGAGGAAATCGACCGCGATGTTCCTCTCGAACATCGCCCGATAGAATCCGATCATCGAGTTGCGGACCGTGGCACCGGGTCCCACGGTGTTGCCGCCGACCATGTATGAAAGGCGGTTGTACAGGACGGCGACAGGCGCGGGGCGCGGCCGCACGCGCGTGAAAAGGGCCGCCTCACGGTTGACGTCCGCGGCGAAGCGCCCGGCCGCCTTCGCGCGATCGGTGACGGTTCCATTCAACTCGATCAGGCCGTACCCATTCGATTCGTAGCCGCTGCTCATCGGGTAATACGCGTAGTAGCTGATCGCGCCGGCGCCGCGCGACAGCGCCGCCCATCCCCAGAGCCGCACGTCGGCGGCGGTCACCGGCGTGCCGACGCGGACCCCGGTGGCTCCCTGCCCGGCCTGAAGCTCGCCGATCCACCAGCCCTGGTCGCGGGCGGCCGAACGGATCCCGTCGAGCGCCGACATGAGTCGGACCGCAGACCAGGGAGCCGCGGAGGATGCGTGTCGCGGATAGATCGACGTGCCGTAGTGATCGACCGCCTGCGTCATCCACCAGTCGTCGGGATTTCCGAAGCCCGACAGCGGACTGAGCAGCACCGCGGGCGCGTCGGAATGACTGCTGATCGGAATCGCGCCGCGCGCGCCGGTCGCGTCGGCCTTGGTCTTCAGGTCGCCGCGGAGCTTCTCGGCGATGAAGGTCTTCCAGTCCATGAAATCGGTATAGGAGAGGATCGTGCCGTAGCGCGGCGCCTCCACCTGCGCCCATGTGTCGAACGATCGATACCAGCCGGCATTCAGCGCGTCGAGCGATTGGTACTTCCGGCGAAGCCAGTCGCGAAAGCGCGCCTGCGTGTACGGGCAGTAGCAGAACTCGGCGGGCGTGCTGAACCAGACCCAGTTCACGATGTGCGGCTCGCTCCAGACGTCGAAGCCGTAAAGGGATGGATGGCGGCGCGCGCGCGCCGACGCGGCGGCGATGAAGGCGCTCATGGCCGCGCGAACGCGCGGATGATCGATGCAATAGCCCGGCGCGGCCTGCGAGCGGACGAGCGTTCCCTGCTCGCTGACGAAGGCGGCGTCGGGAAACGACCGGCCGATCCACTCGGGCGCCGAGTCCGTGTAGAACTGCACGATGACGCGCAGGCCGGTCTCGTCGGCGAGCGTCATCAGTTGATCGAAGGCCTCGAAGCGGTACTCGCCCGGCTTCGGCTCCGTCGAGGCCCAGTCGACCCACGTCTTGATGCTGTTGAATCCGAGGCTCCGGATCGTCCGCAGATCGCGCCGCCACTCATCGCGGTGCGCGGCGGAATCGCGGGGCATCATCGGCGCGCGGACCGAACCTCCGCCGTACCACACGCCGATCGGCATGAATGGCTCCGGCGCCGGAGCCGTCCATATCAGAAGCACCGCGATCGCGAACGTCAGCGTGCGCATGGCCGGTAGTACAATCTGCCGCGCCCTGCGAGGCTGTCAATTATGAAAAACTCCGCATCATTGCTTCTGGTCGTTCTGTGCCTGACCGCAGTACCCGGCGCGGCGCAGGAGACCGACAAGCCCCAACCCGACAAGACACAACCGGACAGGCTTCCGACCATTGCCGCGAAAGTCGAGAAGCTGCAGAAGATCGACGGCTACATGCCGCTCTACTGGCAGCCGTCGGCGGGCAGGATCTTCATGGAGATCGGCCGATTCAACGAGGAGATGCTCTATCAGGTCTCGCTCCCGGCCGGCCTGGGCTCCAATCCCGTCGGCCTCGATCGCGGCCAGCTCGGCGACTCGAGCGTCGTGACGTTCGAGCGGATCGGACCGAAAGTCCTGATGGCGCAGCCCAACTACAGCTATCGCGCGATGACGGCCAACGAGGCCGAACGGCGCGCCGTGCGGGATTCTTTCGCCCAATCGGTTCTGTGGGGCTTCAAGGTCGAGGCCGAAGAAGGCGGCCGCGTGCTCGTGGACGCGACGTCGTTTCTGATGCGGGACGCCCACGGCGTCGTCGATCGCCTGCGACAGGCGAAGCAGGGGCGCTACAAGCTCGACGACAGCCGCAGCGCGCTGTACCTGGCCAGAACGAAAGGCTTTCCGAAGAACACCGAGATCGAGACCACGCTGACTTTCACGACCGACGAAGATCCCGGCCGTTACATCCGGCAGACGACGCCGACGCCGGCCGCGATCACGCTGCGCGAGCACCAGTCGTTCATCGAGCTGCCCGATCTGAAGTACGTGCCGCGGAAGCTGGATCCCCGGACGTCCTCGTTCGGCATCGAGTTCTACGACTACGCGTCGCCGATCAACGAGCCCGTGGAAAAGCGCTGGATCGCGCGGCACCGCCTCGAGAAGAAAGATCCGTCGGCCGCGGTGTCGGATCCCGTGAAGCCGATCGTGTATTACGTCGACAACGGCGCGCCCGAGCCGATCCGCAGCGCGCTCGTCGAAGGCGCGTCGTGGTGGAACGAGGCGTTCGAAGCCGCGGGCTTCCGCAACGCCTTCCAGGTGAAAGTTCTGCCGGCCGACGCCGACCCCATGGACGTCCGGTACAACATGATCAACTGGGTGCACCGCTCGACGCGGGGCTGGTCGTACGGCGGCGCAATCACCGATCCGCGCACCGGCGAGATCATCAAAGGCAACGTCACGCTCGGATCGCTCCGCGTGCGCCAGGACTTCACGCTCGGATCCGGACTGATCCCGCAGTACCTCGCCGCGAGCGCCTGCCTCGCCGAGATGTCTCCCGAGCCCGACTATCTTGCGGCACTCGACCCCGCCGTCGACGCGACGGCCATGTCGCTCGCCCGCATCCGCCAGTTGGCGGCGCACGAAACCGGACACACGCTCGGCTTCGGCCACAACTTCGCGGCGAGCTCGTACGGGCGGGCCTCGGTCATGGACTATCCCGCGCCGTGGGTCGACATCAAAGACGGGAAGCTCGATCTGTCCAACGCGTACGCCACCGGCATCGGCGAGTTCGACAAGTTCTCGGTGAAGTTCGCGTACTCGCAGTTTCGGCCGGGCGCGAACGAATCGACGGAGCTCGAGAAAATCGTCGAGGACGGCGTCGCCCGCGGCATGCTCTACATCCAGGACTCCGACGCGCGCCCGCTCGGCTCCGCGCATCCCCTGGCGAGCCTCTGGGACAACGGTCCGGATGCGGTCGCGGCGCTGAAGCACGAGATCGACGTTCGCCGCATCGGTCTGGCCCAATTCGGACTGTCGACGATTCCGCTCGGCACGCCGCTGTCGGAGCTCGAAATCAAGCTGCTGCCGCTGTACCTTCACCACCGGTATCAGGCGATTGCCGCGGCGAAATCGATCGGCGGCGTCTATTTCACCTACGCCGTGCGAACGCCATCGGGTCCGAATCCGCGGAAGATCGCCGAGATCGTTCCAGGCCCGGTGCAGAAAGCCGCGCTTCAGGCGCTCCTCGACACGCTCACCGTCGAAACACTCCGCATCCCCGAGCGCATCGTCGAACTGATTCCGCCGACCGCGTCGGGGTACGGCGGCGGGACTGCGGAGGCGTTCGACAAGCGAACCGATCCGACGTTCGATCCGATCGGCGCCGCGACCATCGCCGCGGACGTCACCGTGACGGCGCTCCTGCAGCCGCAGCGCGCCGCGCGCACGATCGAGCAGCACGGGCGCGACGCCGCCGTCCTTGGCTTCGGCGACATCGTGTCGGCGCTCGTGCAGCGGACGTGGGGCGCCGCCCATCCCGCCGACGGCTACGGCCAGGCCATTCAGGAGGCGGTGCAGAGCCTTCTCGTGCAGCGGCTGATGGATCTGGCCGCCGACGCCCAGGCGTCGCCGCAGGTGCGCGCGCAGGCGTCCGCAGGCCTGCGCCGCATCAAGGCGCTCACGGCCGCCGCGGCGACCGCCCACGCCGCCGCCGTCCGCGAAGATATCTCGCGCTTCCTTTCGCGTCCGGCCGACTCGTTCAAGAAGACCGACCCGCTGCCGACGCCGCCCGGCGAGCCGATCGGATCGAAAGGCGGTCGCTAGACGTGGCGTTCGTCTCCCTTCAGGACATCCGCGACGCGCAGGCCCGCATCCGTGCCGTCGCCCGAATCACACCGCTGCTCGACGTGTCCGGCGTCGCCGGCCGGCCGCTCTGGCTGAAGTGCGAGAGCCTTCAGCCGGGCGGGGCGTTCAAGATCCGCGGCGCCTACAACATGGTGGCGCAATTGAGCGACTCGCAGCGCGGGCGGGGCGTCATCACGTACTCGTCGGGCAACCACGGCCAGGCGGTCGCGATCGCCGCCCGCGCGCTCGGCGCGCCCGCGCTCGTCGTGATGCCCACGACGGCGCCGAAAATCAAGGTGGAAGGCGCCAGGGGTTTTGGCGCCGAAGTCGTCTTCGCGGGCACCACTTCGCTCCACAGGCGCGCGAAGGCGGAAGCGCTGGCCGCCGAACGGGGCTTCACCATGGTCCCTCCGTTCGATCACGAATGGATCATCGCCGGACAGGGCACGCTCGGCCTCGAGATCCTCGAGCAATGCCCGAACGCGGCGACGATTCTCGTGCCGATTGGCGGCGGCGGATTGATCTCCGGCGTCGCCGCCGCGATCAAGCAGACGCGCGACGGCGTCACGGTCGTCGGGGTCGAGCCCGCCGGAGCGGCGTCCATGAAAAACGCGATCGACGCGGGCGAGGTACGGACGCTCGACGGCGCCCGGAGCGTCGCGGACGGCCTGATGGCGGTTCGCCCCGGCGACTTGACCTTCGCGCACGTCCGGCGGTACGTCGATCGCCTCGTCACCGTCGACGACGACGCGATCGTCGCGGCGGTTCGCTGGCTGTTCGAGCGGGCGCACATCGTCGCCGAACCGAGCGGGGCGGCGACGGTCGCGGCCGCGCTGGCCGCCGATGCGCAGTACACGCCGCCGGTGGTCGCCATCGTGAGCGGCGGCAATCTCGATCCCGCCGATCTCGTGAAATACGTGGAGGTTGGGGATCGGGGACTGGGGCGTGCGGACCGGGGAAAGACATAAATGAGAATCGAGCAGTTCGCGATGGAGCGGATGCAGTCGACGTGGGAGAACATCGTCGACTACGACATGAGCGAGAGCGGCGTCAGGCCGCTGACGCTCCGGGAGCTGGCCGGGCTGGGATTCGACCTCGAGGGGTTTCTCGACGAACCCCTCGGCTACAGCCAGTCCAACGGCACGATCGAGCTGCGTGAACGTATCGCAGCCATCTATCCCGGCGCTTCGGTCGAGCAGATCGAAGTCACCAACGGCACGTCGGAGGCGAACTATCTGATCGCGCTCAGCCAGCTCCGACCCGGCGACACGGTCGCGATGCAGGTGCCGAATTACATGCAGATGCCGGGCGTCGCGAGAAGCCTTGGCGCGGACGTCCGCGCCTTCCGCCTGCGCACGGACGCCGCATGGGAGCCCGACTGGGACGAGTTCGAGCGCGCGGTAACGCCGGAGACCCGTTTGCTGTATCTGTCGAATCCCAACAACCCTACGGGATCGATCCTTTCAGATGCCGCGATGCGCCGCATTGCCGAACGCTGCCAGCAGACCGGCACGTGGCTTCTCGCTGACGAGGTGTATCTCGGCGCCGAGACCGGCGACGAACGGACGCAGAGCTTCTGGGGCATGGGCGACCGCGTGATCGTCACGAGCGGGCTGTCGAAGGCATACGGCATTCCCGGCGTCCGCATCGGCTGGATCGTCGGGCCGCCGGAGCTGGTCGCGGATTGCTGGAGCCAGCACGACTACATCACGATCGGCCCGAGCAAGCTCGCCGATCGCGTTGCGCGCGTGGCGGTCGAGGCCGCGAACCGCGAGCGCTGCTATTCACGCACCCGTGACATCCTGCGGCACAACCTGCCGATCGCGCGAGCGTGGGTCAATGGTTTCGGTGGACGGCTGTCGTGGACCGAGCCGCGAGCCGGCGCGATCGGCCTGATGAAATACGCGGCCGACACGCCAAGTCTCGCCGTCGCCGAACGGATCCGGACGAAGCAGAGCACATTGATCGTGCCGGGAATCCACGTCGGACTCGAAGGCCACCTACGCATCTGGCTCGGCGGCCGGGAAGACTTCCTGCGGGAGGGGCTGCGGCGAATCGGCGTGGAGCTGACGTCACTGTTCGACTGAGGTGTTAACCCCTGCTGGTCGACCACGTAATAAGGATGCAGAGGAGCTTATCCCGATGCGTCCGAACCACTTCGCGGCTTCCATCATCGTCTCTTTCACGTGCCTGGCCATGGCTCCGGGCGCCATCGCCGGCCAGCGGCAGCCCGCGCCCGCCCCGGCCGCCCGCGAAGGAACCGCCGCGACCGCGCGCGACACGGTGAATGCCGAGGACACGCGCCAGCGCCTCGAGGACGTCCTCAAGGAGTACCCGCCGTCACTGCCCCGCATTCTGCACTTGGACCCGACCCTCCTGGACAACGCCGCGTATCTCCAGCCGTATCCTGAACTTGCGGCTTTCCTGACGCAGCACCCGGAAGTGAAGCACAATCCGTCGTATTTCCTGGGGGACTACGAGGGGAACAATCGCGACCCGCGCTTCCGTCTTACTCCCCAGGATCGCGCGATCGACATGTGGCGCAGCACCATCGAGGGCTTCACGATTGGCACGGTGCTGCTCGGCGTGGCGAGCGCGCTCATCTGGCTGATCAAGACGCTCGTCGAATACCGCCGCTGGTCGCGCCTGTCGAAGATTCAGACCGACGTGCACAACAAGCTGCTCGACCGGTTCACGTCCAACGAAGACCTGCTGGCCTACATCCAGACGCCGGCGGGACGGAAGTTCCTCGAGTCGTCGCCGATTCCGCTGGACTCGCCGCGGTCGATCAGCGCGCCGCTCGGCCGGATCCTGTGGTCCGCGCAGGCGGGGGCGGTGCTGACGGTGCTCGGCATCGGATTCGAGGTTGTCTCGCAAAGCACGCTCGAGGAAATCGCCGCGCCGCTGGCCGCGCTCGGCGCCGTCATCATCGCGCTCGGCATCGGCTTCGTCGTGTCAGCGCTGCTCGCCTACATGCTCTCGCGGCGCTTCGGACTGATGCACGATCCGGGCGCCGTCCCACCGGAGGCCCGTGGCTGACGTGACTTTCCTGGACGTCAGGCGCCTCGATGTCGAGCACGCCGCCGCTGACGTAGCGCTCGCGATGGACGAAGACGCCTTTCGCGCCTTCTACGATCGGACGGCCGGGGCGCTCTGGGGGTATCTGTCGCGCATCAGCGGCGATCGCCAGGTCGCCGACGATCTGCTGCAGGAAGCGTATTACCGGCTGCTGAAATCGACGACGGCCTTCGAGAGCGAGAGCCACCGGCGCAACTATCTCTATCGCATCGCCACCAACCTGGTGAACGACTCGCGCCGCGGCGCGCGGCCGCTCTTCGAGAGCGGAATCGACGTCACCGACATTCCCGCGCCAGAAGCACACGCAACTGTCGAGCGTCGCGCCGACGTCCGCCGGGCGATGGGCCTCCTCAAACCGCGGGAGCGCGCAATGCTCTGGCTCGCCTACGCGCAAGGTTCCTCTCACAGCGAAATCGCCGAAGTGCTCGGTCTGAAAACCGGCAGCATCAAGCTGCTGCTCTTCCGCGCGCGGCGCAAGCTCGCCGGACTCCTGCAGCGGGAGGTGGCCAGGTGAGCCTTCGAAGCCGGCCCGGGCCCGAGCTGACCGACGCCCAGATCGAAGCGATCGTCGCCGACGCGATCGCGACGGAGGCCTCGAGCGCGCGCGCCGAGGCGGCTCCGCCGTCCTCGGCGATCGTCTGGTGGCGCGCGCAGATGCGCGCGAGGCAGGAAGCCGCGCGCGCGGTCGAGCGCCCTCTGACGATCGTGCACGGCCTCGCCATCGCCTGCGCCGCCGGGCTCGCCCTCAGCCTGATTGGCACCGCCGTCGCCGGCGTCCGCGGTTCGACCGGCTGGCTGCTCGGCGTCTATCAGTCGCTTCGCGCCGCGCTCGCGCCGCTCTCCGCCGTCGATTTCACCAGCGGATGGATGATGGTGCCCATGACGGCGGTCCTGGTTTCGCTCGTCGTGGCTTCCCTGGCGGCCGTTTTCATCCTCGTCGACGAATAGCCTCCGACTGACAATCCTGCAATTCCGATTGCACTACCGGTATCCCTCCACGGGGTCGGGGGCGGTTTCCGGCCGGTTTCCGTCGACGGCAAGGGCACCGCTGTTGCGAAAGCGTCCCTCACACACGAAGGAGGTTCGATGCTCTGGATGCTGGCCGTGCTGATGGGGGGAGTGGGCTTCGCCTGGGTTGTCGTCCGTCGTCGTCGCAAGTCCGGACAGAAGGCCGCATAGCGCTCATTTCCTCTCGAGCAGAGAGTTCGCGATCACCTGCCCGGGCCTGGCGTCGGTCTGCATGCCGTTCTTCACCACGACGGCGCCACTGACGACGACGTACGGAATCCCCAGCGCATAGGCGTGCGGGGATTCGTACGTCGCCGCGTCGGCCACGCTCGCCGGATCGAAGACGACGAGGTCGGCGGCGTACCCCGTCCGTATCAGCCCGCGATTGGCCAGCCTGAAGTGCCCCGCCGGGAGCGACGTCATCTTGCGGACAGCTTCTTCGAGCGTGATTACGTGTCGCGCGCGGACGTACGCGCCGAGTACGCGCGCGTTGTCGCCATAGCCGCGCGGATGCGGCATCCCCTCGCCGAACGAGAGCACGCTGCTGTCGGAGGCGATCGACACCTGCGGATGCCGCATGATGCGATCGACGTCGTCGTCGCTCATGAGGTGATAGACCATCTGCGCGCCCCCCTCGAGGAGCATCTCCCGCGCCGACTCGAACTGCGCGTCGGCGGAGCCGTCGCCCTTCCGTCGGGTGGCGATCTGAGCGAGCGAGAGCCCGTTCAGCGACGGGTCGGGACGGTAGAGCGCCACGACGGCGAACGACAGATCGCGGAAACCGCGGCTCGCAAGGATCGCCGCCATCTCCTGCTTGATCTTCTGCCACGTCGCCGGATCGTTCAGGCGTCCGGCGATGGCCGCCTGTCCGCCCTCGAGTGCCCACGCGGGAAAGCGGATGCCAAGGCCCGAGCTCGCGGCGTTGTACGCGTACTGGTCCGCGCGGACGTCGATCCCTTTCGCGCGCGCCGCGTCGATCATCGCGAGCGCCTTGTCGCTGAGCCCCCAGCGGCTCGGGCTGTCGACTTTCAGGTGCGAGATCTCGACGCGCGCGCCGGTGACCTCCCCGACGCGGATGGTTTCGGCAATCGCCTCTTCCAGCCGGGTGCCTTCGTTCCGCATGTGGGACGTGTAAATGCCGCCGGCGTTCGCGGCGACACGGGCGAGCTCGATGATCTCCGGCGACTCCGCGTAGACGCCGGGCACGTACTCGAGCCCCGTCGAAAAGCCGATCGCGCCGTCGGCCATGCCCTTCCAGACGAGCGACTTCATTCGCGAGAGCTCTGACGGCCGCGGCAGCCGATTCTCCGATCCCATTACGGCGCTTCGCACCGTGTTGTGTCCGATCAATGTCGCGTAATTGATCGCGATCCGCTGCTCGCGCAGTGCGGCAAGGGCGGCCCCGACGTCGAGCGCGGAGCCGCCGCAGTTGCCCGCCACGATGGTGGTGACGCCCATGCGGACGAAATTCGGCGCGGAGGGATGGTCGAGGATGTTCTCGGCATGGGTATGAACGTCGATGAACCCGGGAGAGACGATGAGGCCCTTCGCATCGATCGTCTGCGCCGCCTGCGGCTGCGCCAGCCGCCCGAGCGCCACGATCTTCCCGTCCTTGACGGCGACATCCGCACGGATGCCTCTTCGCCCGGATCCATCGACGACCGTGCCGCCGACGATCGCGAGATCGTAGCGGCTTGCAGACTGCCCGGTCGTCGGCGCGCCCGCCAATGCCGCAGACAGCGCGGCCGCCGACCCGAGCAGGAGGAGGACGATCTTCATACCGCGCGCCGCGGCCTCGTCAGCAGGCTGACCGGCAGGCCGACGGCGAGCACCACCGCCACGCCGAGCGGGTTGTGCCAGAGATACGAAACGTTTCTGGTCGATGGATGAAACGCGAAGATGACCACAACGCAGATGCCGGACAGCAGGCCAACGAACGCTCCGTGCCCGTTCGATTGCCTGAACGCGAGGGCCAGGACGAACACGCCCAGGAGGGAGCCGTAAAAGATCGACCCTATGCGGTTCACCACCTCGATCAGGGATCCGAGCTGCACGGCGACGTGGGCCACGATGCAGGCGACGATTCCCCAGAAGCCGACCGCGAGGCGCGAGACGAGGAGGTAATGCGCGTCGGTCGCGGACCGGTTGACGAGACGCCGGTAGACGTCCATCACGGTGGCGGTGGCCGTCGCGCTCAATTCGCCGGCGGTCGCCGACATCGCCGCGGCGAAGATCGCGGCGATCACCAGGCCCACGAGCCCCTGGGGCAGCCGCGTCGTCACGAACGTCGGGAACACGTAGTTCACGTCGGGCTTCGGCGTGTCGCCGGTCCGGTCCGCATAGCTGGCCGATCCCGTGACCTCCTTCACGATGCCCGCCGCGCGGCCGCGGATCGACTGCATGTCGCCGGTGGCGGCGCGGAACTCCTCGCGTGCGGCCTGGCGTTCGGGATCGGCCGCGGTCGCCAGGCGCGCCGCCGCGTCACGGCGGCGCTCGAACGCGCGGGTGAACTCCGTTTCGAGCGTGCGATAGTCGGCCGCGCGCGCGCTCTGTTCCACCTTGTCGCGATATTCCGTGTTGAACAGCATCGGCGGCTGGTTGAACACGTAGAACAGGAACATGAAGACGCCGACCATCAGAACGAGCACCTGCAGCGGCACCTTCACGAACGCGCTCATGAGCAGCGAGTGGCGCGCCTGCGTCAGCGACTTCGCCGTCAGATACCGCTGCACCTGGCTCTGATCGCACCCGAAGTAGGACAGGTGCAGGAACAGTCCGCCGATGACTCCCGACCAGAACGTGTAGGTCTGGCGGATGTCGAAGTGGAAGTCGATCGTGTTCAGGCGGCCGGCCGCTCCCGCGACGTGCAGCGCCTGCCCGACGCCGACGTCGTGCGGCAGGCCGATGATGAGCGCGATGACCGCGCAGACGAGGCCGCCGACGACCACCCCCATCTGCTTGACGTCCGTCCACGTGACCGCCTGCACTCCGCCGAGCATCGTGTAGAGGACCGTCGGCCCTCCGATCGCGAGGATCGTGAGCGTCAGATTCCAGTGGAAGACGATCGACAGAATCACCGCCGGCGCGGAGATGATCGCGCCGGTCGACATGCTGCGACCGAACAGGAACAACAGGCTCGCGAGCGTGCGCGTCTTCACGTCGAACCGCCGTTCGAGGTACTCGTACGCGGTGTAGACCCCCGAACGATAGAAGAACGGGACCAGCGTGACCGACAGGATGACCATCGCGAAGGGCAGGCCGAAATAGAACTGGATGAATCGCATCCCGTCCGCGTACGCCTGGCCCGTGGTGCCTACGAGCGTGATGGCGCTCAATTGCGTCGCCATGACGGAGAGACCGACCGCCCACCAGGGGAGGCTACGGTTCGCGAGGAGATAACCTTCGATCTGCGACGCCGCCTTCGTCCGCCGGAGCCCGTCGACCACGATCCAGATCAGGTAGCCGGCGACGACGAGCCAATCGAGAAGACGCATCAAATCCCGATCGGCATCAACGCGAGAACGTCCGGCCGAACCACCAGAGGATCGCGATCACGGTGACATGGCACAGAACAACGAGCGCATACGTCCGCCCCATCGGCACGTCATCGCCGGCGCGCGGCGCAGGGCTCATGCGCGCCAGTATAGCTGGATGGCGGAGCTCAGAAGCGGGAGTCGGAGGTCAGGCTATCGGCGACCCCAGGCCGTTGTTCATCCGGTAGCCCGGGCCGTGCGGCCGCGTCAGCCGGACGCTTGCGACCACGAATTCGATGTGTGAATCGATGTCGCCGCGGCCGAGATCCACGATACCCGGACGCTTCACGATCGTCTCGCCGTCGCGCAGCGGAAGGTCGAGCCGGTATTTCCCCGCAGGCAGCTTGATCGTGAACCCGCCGTTCTCACCCGTGGTCACGCTCTGCTTCTCTCCGGTCGCGACATTGACCACTTCGACCGAGCGGCCGACGACGGCCGATGTGCCTTCGGGCCCGCGGACGATACCCGTGATCGTGCCCAGCGCGACCGGCGGCTTCGGCCCGACGTCCACGACCGGCACGCCGCGGCGACAGCCGGCGGCGGCCAGGACGACGAGGAAGGCCGCGACCCAGTAACGCCAAGCACATGCACGTAAAGCCGTCACGATTACGGTTTCTGCAAGTGCGCGGCCAACAGCGAAGTTCATCATTGGCGAACGCGCAAATTTTTCGTGACCCGCGGTTTTCACTACATCTCGGAAGAACGGCCTTCGCGCAACCGAGTGACGGGACGCGGCGTTTTCTCGTTGATTCGGCGTCCGGAATGGGATCGCCTGAGCCGTAAGGCGTCGGCAGTCCGATTGCTACCTCTGAGTGCGCACACCTGCGCCTGGTCGTTACATGAAAGCAACGCTTCCGCTGGTCTCGGTCGTCATCCCCTGCCACAACCAGGGACGCTACCTGCGTGAGTGCGTCGCGAGCGCCGCCGCCCACGACGCCGACGTGGAGGTGATTGTCGTGGACGATGAATCCACCGATGACACCGCCGCGATCGCCCGCGGGCTCGACGGTATCGTCTATGTTCGGCAGAACAGCCAGGGGCGGGCCGCCGCCCGGAATTGCGGTCTTCGAAAAGCGACCGGTACCTTCGTGATCTTCCTCGATGCGTGCGACCGCCTGCAGCCCGGCGGGATCGACGCCGGCGTGCGGGCGCTCGGGGCAAATCCGCTCTGCGCCATGGCGTATGGCCGCTGCGTGATGATCGGATCCGAGGGCGAGGCGATGCCGACGCCCGCATTGCCGACGGTCCGCTGCGGGCATTACGCGGCGCTCCTCAGAACCAACCTGCTGTGGACGGCCGGCATGGCGATCTTCAGGCGCGAGGCGCTGGTCGACGCGGGCGGATTCAAGGACGGCGTCGATGCGGCCGCGGATTACGACGTCTATCTCAGAATCTCGCACGATCATCCCATCCACGATCATGGGCAGCTCGTCGCCGCGTACCGGGCACCCGAGGACGCGGCGGGCGGCGGCGCGTCGCGAATGCTGAAGGACACGCTGACGGTCATGCTGCGCAATCGTCCTGCCGTCGATCCCGTGCTCCTCCCAGCATGGCAGGAGGGGTACGGTAGATGGCAGGACTACTACGGCATGCAACTGGTCGAGGAAATCCGCCGCGACGTGCGCAGCGCCGCGCTCTGGCGCGCCCTGGCGAAAGCGATCACGCTCGCCAGGCGGGCGCCGGCGGTATTTCGAAGAGAAGTTCAGCGCATGGCATAGAGCATCGCGTCGCCGGATCCGTCGTAGAAGGTCCCGAGCTCGGTCGACCCCTCCGCTGACAGCCGATCGACGATCCTGCCGAGCGCCTCGGAGTGATAGCCGCTCTCGTGCACGATCACGTATCTCACGCCCCAGTGACGCAGCTCGCGAAACGACGCGTCACCCGGAAAGTCGCGCACGCGCGCCAGGCGCTGCAGATACGACGGCGGGTAGATCCCGCTGTATCCGTTGAGCAGCGGGAACCAGTGAAACGTGGACATGTAGGCGTGCTCGGCTTCATCGCCGGGAAGCGCGTCCGCGCGCGGAAACGGGAATTCGGCGACGACACCCCGAGGCTGCTGCGCGAGGATGCGATAGACCGGCGGCGCCGTGTTCGCGAAATCCATGAGCGCCACGCTGGTCCGATATTCTGCGAGAAGCGCCGCACACGCGACCGCGAGGGCGGCCGTTCGAACGGCGCGTGAGCGACTGCCGAGGAGGAGCTGGTATCCGCAGGATGCCAGGATCGCGACGAACATCAGCACGAACACGCCGAGCCGCGCGAGCGCGCGAAGACCCCGATACGCGGACACGTGATCGTACAAAAAGGGATAACTGTATCCGCCAAAGCCGAGCGATGTCTCGAAGGCGGCGAGGAGAAGCACCAGATACACGATCGTCCGGAACGACGGGGCCACGAGGAGCAGGCCGGCAATCGCCAGCAGCACCGCGATCGTCCCGGGGAACAGCCGCCTCTCCGGCGCGCTGTGTTGCGACGAGCGTCCGTACAGCCAGTTAGTCGGCGTCGCCGCGAGATAGGACGACGGCCGGGCCGAAAAGTCCGAGACTTCGGCGAGCGGCCGGTCGCCGACGCGCTCGCGGATGCGCAAGTACGGCTGTGCGTAGACGCCGGCGATGGCGACCGCGATGACGGCTCCCAATCCCAGCGCCTGCGCCACGCGCGGAAGAGGCGCGCGGCGATCTCTCCACGCCAGCAGCAGCGCGGCCAGCGACACGAGCGTCGCGAGAAAGATGCCGTAGTAGATGCTCGACAGCATCTGCAGGGCGATGCACGCCCCCGTCGCGGCGCCGTACTTCCAGCGGCCGGTATCGAGCGTGCGATGCAGCGCAAGGAACGCCAGCGGCATCCACATCGTCCACTGCATCTCCATGTGCATGATGTGCTCGAACCGGTACGGGGCGAAGGCGAAGATGATGCCGGCCACGACGCCGGCGGCGCGGCTTCCCGTGAGGTATCGCGCCAGGGCGAACATCGCGGCGCCCGAGAGCGCGATGGCGGCGAGAAGCATCAGATTGTGGACGAGCACCGGCCGCATTCCCGCCCACAAGAGAGGCGCCGCTGCGGCGCCCTCGACGGGCATGGCGTCGGACAACGCGAGCGTGCCCTGCTCCGGATAGAAGATGTTCGCGTCGAACAGGTGCGCGCCCGGAGTGACGAGCGCGTGCGCGAACCAGCGCAGCCGCCACATGTTGAAATAGACGTCCTGATGCGGCGTCGCCCGGGTGGCGAGGTGACGCGCCTGCGGCCACAGCATCGCGACCGTGAGCAGGGCGAAGAGCAGGAGCGCGCGCTTCATCGCTGAGGGATGCCGATCAACTGCATCAGGCGCAGGGCGTTGGAAGAGGTCGCGATGCCCGGCCGCAGACGGTAGTCGAACGTCATCGTGCCGTCCGAATGGACCTGCTCGGTGAAGTGTACGAGCGTCGCGGCCGTTTTCAGCGGCTCCTCCGACGCGAGCGCCAGGTCGTGCGTGGTCATCGCGCCGATCGCACCGGCGTCGAGCAGATGGCGCGCGACGGCGCGGACCGCGAGCGCGCGCTCCACGCTGTTGGTGCCCTGAAGGACCTCGTCGAGCAGATACATGAGCATCCGTCCGTGGCCGGAACGTGGGTCCGACTGCTCCGAGCCGTGCCGAAGGGCCGCATCGACGATCTGTTTGAGCCGCGCGAGCGCCGCCATGAAGTACGAGAGCCCGAGCTCGAGCGAGTCCTGCACGCGGATGCTCGTGTGCAGGTCGATCGGCGGCATCGTGAAAGCCGTGGCACACACCGGCGCGCCGCATTGCGCGAGCACGGTGTTGAGTCCGATGGCACGCAGGAGCGTGCTCTTTCCCGACATGTTCGAGCCGGTGACGAGCAGCATCGTGCCGGGGGGCCCGACGCGGACGTCGTTTTCGACGCGGCGGTCGCCCGCGATCAGTGGATGCCCGAGTGCGGCCGCGTCGAGGATTCGGGCCGAACCGTTCACGTCCGGCACGGCCCATGACGGCTCGTCCGCGCGGACGATCGCCAGCGTCGCGAGCGCATCGATCGAAGCGAGCGCATCGAACCACGTCCGCACGCTGCGGCCCGACCGGGCGCGCCAGCGCTCGAGCGCGAACAGAAAGTGGAAGTCCCAGAGGGTGGCGGCCTGAATCGGAAAATGCAGCAGGGCGGCGCCCGTCCGCAGCTCGGTCCATTCGGTCAGCCGCGCCAGCTTGCTGACGAGCCGCGGCGCCGACCCGCCGGCGCGCAATGCGTTCTGCAGCTCACGCAGCAGCGGCGCCGACCAGGCTTCGTCGCAGACGAGCGAGAGCATCGCCGAGTACCGCCGCAGCGCCCGCTGCCCGACGGCGGCGCGATCGAAGGTCGCGTAGATCCGCGGCGCCAGGAAGAACGACAAGGCGATCGCGAAGAGCAGCGGCATCAGCCACCACGCGCCGTCGATGCGATCCGTGAGAAACAGCAGGAACAGGACCCACCCTGTGATGGGAAGGACGATGGCCAGCGGCATCATGAACGCGGGGATTACCGGATCGGCCGACTCGGCCCATGCCAGAAATCGCGCGAGGTCCTGCGCGTCCATGGACGTCAGCCGGCCCTCCACGGCGAGCCTCTCGCGCCACTCACGCTTCGCGGCGAGCTCCTCGATCGAGGCCTGGCGCTCGATTACCTGGGCCGGGTCGGCTGCCGATAACAGCCAGCTCGCCAGCCTCGACGCGCCATCGCGCGTCGCGGGCGCGCCCAGCCATTTGCCGAGCGACGCGTGTCCGAAGATATCGAGATCGCGCGCGTATGGATGCGCGTCGGAATCCAGATCGGCGGGTGGAGGCACTTCGGGAAGCGCCTGCCAGTCGCGCGCGAGACGGGCGACGCCGATCGCGCTGACGCGCAGCGCGGCGTCCGCGCGTTCGATG
>Ga0310810_10002262_pt1 | contig 20590 bp, 17 predicted proteins | sample NCmetagenome_FD_207641 | JGI IMG/M metagenome (GOLD analysis project Ga0310810, IMG submission 207641) | Soil microbial communities from experimental microcosm in Duke University, North Carolina, United States - NC | ecosystem: Engineered > Artificial ecosystem > Soil microcosm > Unclassified ...
GAGGCAGGCCGCCGCCCACCGGTGTCAGCGATGCGGGCGATGTGCCGGCGATGTCCCAGTTGAAAGGAAATCCCGCGACACGACCGATGGAGTGCCAGTCCATCACCCAATCCTGCGCCGAGACCGCGACGGGAACGGCGAGGGCGATGAGGAGCACGACGACTGCGATGCGCGTGGGTCTCATTCGGACTTCCTCCTGCGGACGAGTACGACCTGGCGCTTCGTCCAGGTCGCGGAATTTTCTCGTGATCCGCGCCGTTGTGATCGTGCACGCGAAGTGCCACGCGTGGCGTCGCGCGCAAACGTGAAGATGTCACGCCGTACGGCGGCGTGGCTCGCGCGATGTGCACACGCGGCTATGACGTCAGCAGCGGTGTGGTCACGACTCGAGCTGACGCGCGAGCTCTGCGCAGCGAGCGATGACGTCGTCGGCGTCGCGCGGAAACCACGCGTGCATCCATTCGGGCCGCTCGTAGAACGCCAGTGGTGGGCGTCCGACGCGACGGATCGCGCCGCGGCGCACGAGGCCGCTGGCGTTGATGAAGCTCACGTCGTCGAGCAACCGGCCCCGTGCCACGAACCCGGCCGTAACCGGACACAGCGCACGCAGCGGTCCCAGGCTGGCGTGGACGGCGCGCAGGCAAAACGCGTGCGTGTGCATCAGCGTGCCGTCGGGCAGCGATCGCAGCACGGCGTCCAGCGTCAGTCCCGAGAACACCGTGTCGTCCACGATCGCGATCGACGCCGCGCCGTCGACGGCCGCGAGCTGCTCGGCCAGCGTGCCTCGGCCTCCGGTGGCGAGCGCGTAGCCGCCATCGAGCGTCTCCTCGCGGGCCACCTCGATGCGATGGATCGCGGGGAACCACCCGGTCTCGACGTGCAGCGCTCGCGCGACGGCCTCGCCCGCGGCTCCGATGCCGACCGCGGTGTCGAACGGCACGTACGGGCCCTGTGCGGCGACGGCTTCCACCTGCGCGGCGAGCGTCAAGATCCGCACTCGCGGCTCGCGGCGAACGAGGTCGAGCAGCTGGCGCGCGAGGTCCCTCGCGCGGTCGTCGCTTGCCGCGAGCGCTGTCAGATCGTCGTGGACGTAGAGGACACGCGGCGTCGCCGTCATGCGTCGCGCGGCAGCGCGGTGGCCGCGCGCGCCGGGACGGCGAGGACGAGGGCATAGAGGTCGTCGCTGAGCCACCGAGCGAGCTCCAAACCGGCGGCGTCGAGCATGTGCTCGACCGATGCGCGCGTGAACTTGTACGCGCTCTCCGTCCAGATCGTCTCGCCCTGCTCGAACACGACGGTCATGCCGAGCCCTCTCACGCGGACGGTGTGACGCGTCGGCGCGACGAGGTGCATTTCGATGCGCGCCTCGTCGGCGTCCCAGCGCGCCTCGTGACCGAACGTTCCGGCGTCGAAGTCGGCCCGCAGACGCTGATTGATCACTCGCAGTACGTTGCGATTGAACTCTGCGGTCACGCCTGCGGCGTCGTCGTACGCGGCGTGGAGCATCCCCGCGGACTTCACGAGATCGACGCCCAACAGAAAGGCGTCGCCCGGCATGAGCAAGCGGCGGACGTTCGCCAGCAGCACGTGGCGCGCCGTCGCGTCGAGATTGCCGATCGTCGAGCCGAGGAACGCGACCAGCCGCCGGCCCGCGGGCGACGGCACCCGATCGAGGTGGCGCTCGAAATCGCCGACGACGGCGTGGATCTCGCCGACGCCGCCCTCGGCGAGCAGCGCGCGGCCGGCGCGGTCCAACATGGACGCGTCGACGTCGATGGGTACGTAGCGGGCGAGGGGGCCCGCGCCGTTCAGCGCGGCGAGCAGCCGGCGGACTTTCGCCGCCGATCCGGCGCCGAGCTCGACGATCTCGACCGGCTGCACGTCCGCGAGAATCATGGGCGCGTACGTGTCCAGCAGCGCATGCTCGGCGCGCGTGAGGTAGTACTCCGGAAGCTTCGTGATCTGCTCGAAGAGCGCGGATCCGGCCGCGTCGTAGAAATACTTCGGAGGCAGGCACTTCGCCGGCGCCGTCAGCCCGCGGCGGACGTCGGCGGCAAGCGCGGCCGTCAGCGCGGTGTCGTCGATGTGCACATCGGCCCGGTAGCCCATCGGGCGGCAATGGTACCCTCGCGCTCATGAAACCGACAGCGTTCGAGACACTCCTCGAATCCGACCAGTCGATGCTCGAGGTGCAGACGGCTGGTGCGGGCCCGTCGGGACGGTTGCCGCTGACGGCCGAGATGCTGCTCGAGCGCCCGAGCGGCGACGTGTTCGGTCTGACGCAGAACGCCGGCATGGGCTGGGACCCACGTGAGCTTGGCCGGCCGCAGTTCCTGATGCTCGGCACGAACGGTGGCATCCGCGCCGCCGACGGTCGTCCGATCGCGCTCGGCTATCACACGGGCCACTGGGAGATCGGGCTGCTCATGCAAGCAGCAGCCGAGGAGTTTGCCGCGCAGGAATGTCTGCCCTTCGCCGCGTTTTGTTCGGATCCCTGCGACGGCCGCACGCAGGGCACCGTCGGGATGATGGACAGCCTCGCCTATCGCAACGACGCCGCGATGGTCCTCCGCCGCCTCGTGCGCTCGCTGCCGACGCGGCGTGGTGTCCTCGGCATCGCGACGTGCGACAAAGGTCTGCCGGCGATGATGATGACGCTGGCGTCGATGCGCGCGCTGCCGGTCGTTCTCGTGCCGGGCGGTGTCACGCTGCCGCCGCGCGACGGCGAGGACGCCGGCAAGGTTCAGTCGATCGGCGCCCGCTTCGCGCACGGCGAGCTGACGCTCGAGCAGGCCCAGGATCTCGGCTGTCGCGCGTGCGGCTCGCCGGGTGGCGGCTGCCAGTTCCTCGGGACGGCGGCGACGTCGCAAGTGGTCGGCGAAGCGCTGGGTCTGTCGCTACCCCATTCCGCGCTGGCGCCGTCTGGCCAGCCGATCTGGATCGACATGGCGCGGCGATCCGCGCGTGCGCTCGTCAGTCTCGCGGCGCGCGGCATCACGGCGTCGGCAATCGTGACCGACGCGGCAATTCGCAACGCGATGGTGGTGCACGCGGCGTTCGGCGGCTCGACGAACCTGCTCCTGCACACGCCCGCCATCGCGCACGCCGCGGGGCTGCGCCGCCCGACGGTGGAGGACTGGATCGCCGTGAACCGCCGCGTGCCGCGGCTTGTCGATACGCTCCCGAATGGTCCGCACCCGACCGTGCGCGCGTTCCTGGCCGGCGGTGTCCCTGAGGTGATGCTGCATCTGCGGCGTCTCGGCCTGCTCGACGAATCGGCGCTGACGGTCAGCGGCGAGACACTCGGTCGTGTGCTCGACTGGTGGCAAGATAGCGAGCGGCGCCACGTCCTGCGCGAGCGGCTGCGCGGCGCCGACGGCGTCGCGCCCGAAGACGTCATCATGGATCCCGACCGCGCAAAGGCCCGCGGCCTTACGAGCACAGTAACGTTTCCGCAGGGCAACCTCGCGCCCGAGGGGTCGGTGATCAAGTCGACGGCGATCGATCCCTCGGTCGTCGACGCCGACGGCGTCTACCGCAAGACAGGTCCGGCGCGCGTCTTCGTGCGCGAGAAGGACGCGATCGCCGCAATCAAGAATCCCGGCGCGGGCGGCATCAAGGCCGGCGACGTGCTCGTGCTGATCTGCCGCGGCCCGCTCGGCGCCGGCATGGAGGAGATTTACCAGATCACCGCCGCGCTCAAGCATCTGTCGTTTGGCAAGCACGTGGCGGTGATTACCGATGCACGGTTCTCCGGCGTCTCGACCGGTGCGTGCATCGGCCACGTCGGGCCCGAGGCGCTGGCGGGCGGACCGATCGGCAAGGTTCGAGACGGCGACACGATCCGCATCGTCGTCGAGCGCAATCGGCTCGAGGGGTCGATCGACTTCATTGGTGAGAACGGCCGAACGTTTTCGCCCGATGAGGGCGCGCGTGTGCTCGCCGGACGTGCGCCGCGGCCCGATCTATCCGCCGATCCCGACATCGCCGACGACACGCGGCTGTGGGCGGCTCTGCAGCAGGCCGGTGGTGGGACGTGGGGCGGGTGCGTCTACGACGTCGACGCGATCGTCGCCACGCTGCGACGGTGACCCCCGCGGCACAGGCGAGCCCAGATATAGGCGAAGCGCTCGTCGCGCTATCGGAAGTTGCGGAGCGAAGTCGCCGCGCTACAGTCGAGTCGTGATCACGGCCGGACCCTCGTCCACGGAAGCCCTGATCGAAGCACTGTGCGACGCGCGGCGCGTCGAGCTCGCGCTGCTCGACGATCTCGACGACGCGCAGATGCTCGGTGCGCGCGCGCACTTCCTGGAGCCGCCGATCTGGGAGATGGGCCATGTCGGCTGGTTCCAAGAATACTGGCTGCTGCGGCGGCTGGATGGCGCCGAGCCCCTGCTGCCGGGCGCGGATGCGATCTACGACTCGTTCAACGTTTCGTACACACGCCGCTGGGACCATTCGTTTCCGTCGCGCGCGGCCACGCTCGCGTACATCACCGAGGTCCTGGGGCGCAGCGTCGCGCGCCTGGAATCGCGCGAGGCGAACGCCGACGAGACGTACTTCTACACGCTGGCCGCCCAGCACGAGGACATGCACGCCGAGAATTTAACCGCGATCTTACAGACGCTCGCGCACACGCGGCCCGCATCGCTGCGCGCCGAGGAGATATCGTCGTCTGTGGACGACGCGTTTCGGCCCGGTGACGTCGCCGTGCCCGGTGGCACGTTCATGCTCGGCGCCGATACCGAAGAGCCGTTCGTGTTCGACAACGAGAAGTGGGCGCATCCCGTCGAGGTCGCGCCATTCCGGATCGCCACGACGCCGGTGACCAACGCGGAGTTCCAGGCGTTCGTCGACGACGGTGGCTATCGGCATCGCGAGTGCTGGGGACGGCGCGGTTGGGACTGGCGACGGCGCGAGGGCGCGGAGCATCCGCTGTTCTGGCAGCGCGACGGCGGCCGCTGGTTCGAGCGCCGGTTCGAGCTGCTCGTGCCGCTCGAGCCGTGGCATCCGGTCGTACACGTCAACTGGTATGAGGCCGAGGCGTACTGCCGGTGGGCGGGACGGCGGCTGCCGACCGAGGCGGAGTGGGAGCTCGCAGCGGCACTCGATCCGGCGTCCGGTCGCAAGCGTCGCTTTCCGTGGGGCGACGGCCCACCGACGTCCGAATGCGCCAATCTCGACTACCGCGCCGGCGGCACCGTCGACGTGCGTGCGCTCCCCGCGGGCGACAGTCCGGTGGGATGTCGGCAGATGATCGGCAACGTGTGGGAGTGGGTGGCGGACACCTTCGAGCCGTACCCGGGGTTCGTGTGCGACCCGTACAAGGAGTATTCGGAGCCGCACTTCGGCGCCAAGAACGTGCTCAAGGGCGGGTGCTGGGCGACGCGGTCGCGCCTGATCCGCGCGACCTGGCGAAACTTCTTCAAGCGGCATCGCCGGAACATCTTCGCCGGGTTCCGAACCGCGGAGCGGTAGCTCACCGTTGACCACGCGGCGCGCCGGGCATTAGCTCACCGACGCCGCCGCGCGCAGCGCGCGCGGGACGACGACGCGGTCGAGCGCCTCGAAGGCCGCGTGAATGATCAGCGCCATCACGGCGGCGGGGATGGCGCCGGCCAGGATCGTGCCGACATCGTTGAGCGCGAGGCCCGTGACGATGAGTGTGCCATAGCCACCGCCACCGATGAACGCGGCGAGCGTTGCGGTGCCGACGGTGAGGACGGCCGACGTCTTGATCCCGGCCATGATCGTCATCGACGCCAGCGGCAGCTCGATCCACGCCAGTCGGCGCCAGCCCCGCACACCGAGCACCGTCGTCATCTCGATCAGCCGCGAATCGAGGCTGCTGATCCCCGCGTGCGTGGTCCGCACGATCGGCAGTAGCGCGTAGAGCGACAACGCCACGAGCGCCGGCACGCGACCGATGCCGAACAACGGGATCATGAACGACAGCAGCGCGAGCGCTGGAATCGTCTGGAAGAGCCCTACACCCGCGAGCTCTACCTGCGCCAGTCGTCGGCGGCGCGCGGCCAGGATACCGAGCGGAAGCCCGATGAGCACCGCGACCGCGAGCGAGATCGCGACCAGCTCCAGGTGCTCGAGCGTCAGTGTGGCAAGCTGACGCGCCCGCTGTGGAGACGCGGTGCTCGACCGGCCGAGAAACGTCGCCGCCGCCTCCGCGAACGAGCGGTGCTCGAGGTCTGCGAGCGCGTTGAGCCGCGCCATCGTCGCGGTGTCGAGTCGACCCCCCAGCCGACGCTGCAGCGCGGCCCATGTGCGCGGGAATCGCTCGACGAGTGCGCGGCGCGCCAGCAGCACGGCGGCGTACTCGGGAAAGAAGTGTCGATCGTCGTCGAGCAGCACGAGGTCCATGCGTCCGAGCTGCCCATCGGTCGAGAACACGTCGATGATGTCCAGGCTGCCGGCGACGAGCGCCGGGTACGTCAGCGCGTGCTCCAGGATGCGCACGTCGGGGAAGCGGAGCCCATAGTGCTGCTGCAGGCCCGGCCAACCGTCGGCTCGCTCCAGGAAGCCGGCATCGAAGCCCGCGCGCAGCTCCGGATGGCGGGCGAGATCGCCGATGGTCCGCAGGCCGAGTCGCGTGGCCGACTCGCGACGCACGGCGAGCGCGTAGGTGTTGTCGAACCCCAGCGGCTCGCTCACGATGACGCTTTGCGCCGCGAGGGGTGCGCGCATCGCGTCGACCGACGTGAGCGCCGGCGTCTTGAGGATCGCCTGAGCGATCGTGCCGGTGTACTCGGGATACACGTCGATGTGTCCCGCGGCGAGCGCCCCCCACGCCAGGCCGGTGCCGCCGAGGCCGAAGCGGCGCTCGGCGCGCGCCTCGCCGGTCTCGTCGACGATCTGCGCGACGATCTCCGCGAGGATGTAGCTCTCGGTGAACGATTTGGAGCCCACGCGCACGCTCGGCGGCTCCGCGCGAGCCGCGGCGGCGGCAACCAGCAGCGCGAGCGTGGCAAGCCCGAGCGCGGCGCGGCGTCTCACCGGCCGAGGTCGCGCGTCATTTCCGGCGGCGGAGCTTGCGCGCTCAGGAATTCGGAGACGAACGGATCCGCGGGGCGGTGCGCGAGGTCGGCGAGCGTGCCCTGCTGTACGACCCGGCCTTCACTCAAGAGCGTGATGGCGGCCCCGAACACGAACGCTTCACGGACGTCGTGCGTGACCAGCACGACCGTCTTCGAGAGCTCCGCGAAGATCCGCACGAGCTGGTTTTGAAGGCTGGCGCGGATGATGGGATCGAGCGCGCCCAGCGGCTCGTCGAGGAGCAGGATCGGAGGATCGAGCATGAGCGCGCGCATCAAGCTCAGGCGCTGCGCCTGCCCGCCGCTCAACTCGTGCGGGTAGCGACGCATCAGCTCGGGTTCGAGGTCCACCAGCGCGGCGAGCGCCTGGAGCCGCGACGTCTGGCGTTCCATGCTCCAGCCGGCCGCGCGCGCCGGGAGCGTCACGTTTCGGGCCGCGGTGAGGTGCGGGTACAGCGCGCCGCCCTGCACGACGTAGCCGATCTGCGCCAGGCGCGCGCTGCGGGGGAGATTGTCGTCGACGTGCACCTCGCCGGCATCCGGCCGAAGGAGCCCGAGGACGAGTTTGAGGATCGTCGACTTGCCGGAACCGCTCGAGCCGAGCAGCACGTGCGTGCGGCCCGGCTCGACGGTGAGCGAGATGCCGTCGAGCGCGACGTGCGAGCCGAATCGCTTGGTGACGTGCCGAAGGACGATCACGGCTAGCGGCCGATGCCGCGAGCCATCAGCACCGCCATCAGCGGCATCAACGCGAGGAGCGCGACTTCCACGTGAATCAGCCGCCGCGCGGTGGCGATCTCCGCCGGCGGCGGCAGCGTGTCGGACTCGGTGAGCCGCCGGCGCCAGCGCAAGAACGACGTCGTCGGCTTGATCGACAGCACGGCGACCGCGACGTACAGCGCCAGCTTCGCGATGAAGAACGGATTGGGCAGGTAAAAGCCGATGCCCTTGGCATACCAGAAGAGCCGCAGCAGCCCTGTGGCAAGCGCGAGCAGCGCCCCGGCGAAGAACACGATGTCCAGACGCCGCAAGAGTCGAACCTGCTCGGCCTGCAGCGGCGGCCGGCACACCACCATCTCGGCGACGAGAAAGCCCGCGAGCAGTACGATCGCGAGGTAGTGCAGGTAGGCGACGAGCGACTCCATCGGGCGCGATCCTATCCCGGCTCGCCGCGGTGCGCGAGCCACAGCCCGAAGGCGACGCAGATCAGCCCGGCCGCGGCGGGCAGGGTCACCGCTTCGTGCAGAAACAGCGCGCCGAGTGCCGCAGCGGTGAACGGGCTCAGCGCGAGGAACACGGTCACCTGAGTGGCGGGCGCGTTGCCGAGCGCCCACAGCCAGAGGACGTAGCCCACCCCGCTGCTGAACCCGATGAAGACGACGGCCGCCCACCCGCGGCCCGTGAACCGCGGCCAGCCGGCAAAGAACCCCTCCCCGGCGGCGAGCCCGGCGAGAAACACCACCGACGCCAGCATCGCGAGCGCGCTGACCGGCACGGTGGGGTAGCGCCGCACGTACGGGCGATACAGCACGCTGCAGACGGCCGCACTCAGTGCCGCGCCGAACACGGCCGCTTCGCCGATCCAGCCGTGCAGGTCGTCGACCTGGCGTAGCGCCTTCTCGCCGAGTGCCAGCGCGACGCCGACGATGCTGAACAGCACGCCGGCCGTGCGCGCGACGCCCAGGCGCTCGTGACCGAGAAGCGCAGCGAGCAGCATCGTGAGCAGCGGGACCGTGGCGAAGATGAGGGCCGCGTGCGCCGACGCGACGAACCGCAGGCCGTAGTTCAGCAGCGCGATCAGGACGCCGAACTGCGCGATGCCGAGGAGCGCGATGGGGACGAGGTCGCGCGCGCGGATATGCGGCCGTGCGCCGAGGAGCACCGCGGGCAGCAGCACCAGCACGCCGATCGCGTAGCGGAGCAGCGCGAGGGATGCAGGACCGGTCTGATCCACGACAACGCGCGTGGCAACCATCGCGGAGCCGACCTGCACACCGGTCGCGGCGGCGGCGGCCACCGCGAGCGCGCGGCGGCTCACAACGGCCGCTCCGACGGACGGGTCAGAGCCGTCGTTCCCACGTCTCGCCGACGAGGCTCTGGCCGAAGCTCGTGTGGCGCTCGCGGCGCCTGAGCCGGTAGCCAGCCGCCTCGTACCGGCGACGTGCGGCCACGAGCACGCTGTTCGTCCAGAGCACGATCGTGCGGTAACCCGCCGCGCGCGCGAACCGCTCGCACTCGGCGACGAGCCGAGCGCCCAAGCCGAGCCGGCGCGCCGACGGCTCGACGAGCAGCAGCCGCAGCTGCGCGGTCGTCGCGCTTCGGCGCACGAGAAAGACCGAACCGATGCGCTCGCCGTCCTTCTCGGCGATCCAGCACCGCTCGCGCGCGGGATCGTAGCGCTCGATGAACCGGGCAACGATCGTCGCTACCAGCGCTTCGAAGCGCTCGTCCCAGCCGAACTCTTCGGCGTAGAGCACGCCGTGGCGCTGAACGACCCAGCCCATGTCGCCGGGGCGATGTGGACGCAGCGTGAACGGCGGCGTGCGATCCGCCCCGCCCAGGATGCCTTCGATGGTGCGCATGGCGTCGACGAGCCGCTCCTGGTCGACCTCCGCAAGCGGCGCCAGGAGAGCGGCGACCTCGTCACGCGAGCGCGCGCCGAGCGGCGCGAACGCCGCACGGCCGGCGGCGGTGAGGGCCACGTGGCTGCGCCGACCATCGACGTCCGACGGCGTGCGGGTGATCAGTCGCCGCCGCTCGAAGCCCCGGAGCAGGCGGCTCAGGTAACCGGCGTCCACCTCGAGAGCGCGACAGAGCTCAGCCGCCGTCGGCGGGTCCGCGCGGTGCGCGAGCTCATAGAGCACGCGCACTTCGCCGAGCGAGAAGTCGCCGCCGAGATAGTGCAGCACACCGATACGGGAGGTGTAGAAGCGGTTGAACCCCCGCACCGCCGCCACCCGCCGCTCGAGCTCACCCGCCCTGGCCATCGTCGCCTCGCCCGCGTTGAAGTCACCCTCGCCCCGCGTGAAGATTGACCATGGTCAACCAATAAAGTTGTTCATGTCAACAGTCCCGGAGGCGGCCGAGCGGCCGTGCGGGCGAGCGGTGGACGCGGGAGCCGATGGGGTAGTAGGATGACGCACTCCCGAGGAGGACAGCCATGGCGATCAGCGCCAAGATCCTGCACGTCGATCTGACCGACCGAACCACGCGCATCGAGGAAATCCCCGAGGCGACGTATCGCAAGTACCTCGGCGGTGGTGCGCTCGCCGCGCATATCCTGCTGCGCGACATGAAGCCCGGCGCCGATCCGCTCGGTCCCGACAACGTGCTGGTGTTCATGACGAGCGTCATCAACGGGTTGTCGCTGTCGGGAACCAACCGCTACACGGCCGCGGCCAAGTCGCCGCTGACCGGAGGGTATGGCGAATCCGAAGCGGGCGGCTGGTGGGGCCCGGAGCTGCGGGCGGCCGGCTGGGACGGTGTCGTCGTGCACGGCGCCTCCAGTACGCCGGTGTACCTGTGGATCAAGGACGACAAGGTCGAATTTCGCGACGCCACCCCGTACTGGGGAAAGCTGTCGGGCGACGTGCAGGACGGCATCGAGGCCGAGTTGGGCGACAAGCGCGTACGGACGCTGCAGTGCGGGGTGTCCGGCGAGAAGCTCGTACGCTACGCGGCCATCGTCAACCAGCTCAAGCATTTCCACGGACGCGGCGGGCTCGGCGCCGTGATGGGCGCCAAGAAGCTGAAGGCCATCGTCGTGCGTGGCAGCAAGCCGCCCGCGGCCGCCGACAAGGACGGCGCGAAGAAGCAGCTCGTGTTCTTCAAGGATCACTACGATCGCGCCACCGACCGCTTCCACCAGCTCGGGTCGTCGGCCGGTGTGCTGGCGCTCGAGGCGAGCGGCATCCTGCCCACGCGGAATTTCCGTGACGGGTCGTTCGAGGGCGCCAAGGAGATCAGCGGACAGCGGATGCGCGACACGATCCTCGTCGACCGCGGCACCTGCTACGCGTGCGCGGTCGCGTGCAAGCGCGAGGTCGAGGTGAAGTCGCTCGGCGTCACCCCGAAGTTCGGCGGCCCCGAGTACGAGACCCTCGCCGCCTCGGGCTCGCTGTGCGGCGTGCGCGACCTCGACAAGCTTGCGCTGATCAACCAGCTCCACGCGCAGTACGTGCTCGACTCGATCTCGACGGGTGCCGTCTGCGCGTTCGCCATGGAGTGCTACGAGCACGGCATCGTCACGAATGACATGGCGGGCGGCCTCGATCTCTCGTGGGGCAACGCCGACGCGGTCATCGCGCTCATCCACATGATCGGGCGCCGCGAGGGCCTGGGCGATGTGCTTGCCGAGGGTGTCAAGCGCGCCGCGGCCAAGTTCGGGCGGGGCGCGGAGCGCTTCGCGCTGCACGTGAAAGGGCAGGAGCTGCCCATGCACGATCCGCGTGGCAAGAAAGGGTTGTCGCTTGCCTATGCGATCTCACCGACCGGCGCCGATCACATGGAGGCGCCGCATGATCCGCTGTACGCCGGCTTCCATCCCCAGGGGCATCCGCTTGGCGTGCTTGGGCTCATCGAGCCGCTCGATCCCATGACGCTCGACGCCAAGAAGGTGCGCGCGTTCGTCGTCACGCAGCAGGTCTGGAGTGCGTACAACTCGGTGGGCATGTGCGACTTCGTCGGCGCGCCGCTCAACGCCATGCAGCTCGAGCCGATGATCGACTACATCAACTCGGTGACCGGCTGGAACATGAGCCTGTACGAGCTGATGAAGGTCGGTGAGCGGAACAACACGCTCGCGCGCATCTTCAACAACCGCGAAGGATTTACGCCGGCCGACGACGTGCTGCCGCAGCGCATGCACGAGGGCATCGGTAACGGGGCCATCAAGGGCGCGCGGATCGACCCGGCAGAATTTCTCGCGGCGCGTAAAACGTACTACGAAATGGCGGGTTGGGATCCTCAAACGGGCAAACCAACCGACGCCAAGCTCGCCGAGCTCGGGATAACGTAAAAACCAACGGGCGGGGCGTCGGCCTCCCGGATCATCGGGCTTTCACCCGGAACCGGTAGGCGCGAGGCCCCGCCCGCTGTAACACCGCCTCCTCCGTCAGCCGCCGTCTCCGGCGGTACCCACGGTGCTCGGCGTCGTCGCGTCTAGAACAGTGCACGCACAATGCCATCGATGCGCCGGTCTGCCGACGACGCGTCCGAGCGCCAGCGCGGCCGATGCGCGCGGGCGGCCGGCGCGTCAGGGCTTGTGGAAGCGCTCGACCCCGTCGGAGCCGAGCTCGCGCACGGCGCGACCCTCGGCCTCGAGAAAATTCAGGTGCGCAAGCGTCTCGCCGATGGCGAACCCGAGCTGGTGCGTGTCGAGCTCGCGGCGAAAGAGCACGGGAATGAGCTCGGCGCCGGTCTTCGGCTCGATCAGCGCATCGGCGGCTTCCGCGAGCCGCGCGTCGTGGTGCTGCACCAGCGTGGACAGCCGGTGGTGCAGGCCTCGGAACGGCAGGCCGTGCGACGGCAGGACGAGCGTGTCGGCCGGCAGCCGCAGGAATCGTCCGAGCGAGTCCAGATAGTAGCGCAGCGGGTTCTCGCGTGGTCGCTCGGGCCACACGCTGACGTTCGTCGTGATCTTCGGCAACACCTGATCGCCCGCGATGAGGACGCGCAGGTCCTCGCACCACAGACACGCATGCTCGGGCGAGTGACCGCGCGCCGTCAACACACGCCAGCGGCGGCCGTCGATCGCCACCGTCTCGGCGTCGGCGATGGGCATGAAGTCAAACGGCAGTCCGCTCACGAGGCCGGGGTAATGGTTGCCGCGCGCGCGCATCTTTGCGGTGTGCTCCTCCGCGATGCCGTGGCGACGATAGTGGGCGACGCGCCGGTCGAGATCGGCGTCGTCGCGGCTTCGCAGCGCGTACTCCGCGGCCAGCCACTCCGTCTGCGTGCACCACAGCTCGGCGCGCCAGCGATCGGTCAACCAGGCGGCGTTGCCGATGTGGTCGGGATGGAAATGCGTCACGAGCACCCGGCGAATCGGCTTGCCGTCGAGGCCGTGGGCGAAGAGCTGCTCCCAGCGTTCGCGCGTCGGCGGCAGCGCGACGCCGGTGTCGATGGCCGTCCAGCCGTCGCCGTCGGCGAGCAGCCACAGATTGATGTGGTCGAGCTGGAACGGCAGCGGCATGCGCACCCAGCGCACGCCCGGGGCGACGTCGATCGTCTGCGCCGGCTCGGGCGGCGCGCTCCAGGGATGCTCGAGCGCCATGCGATCGAGTCTACACGAGCGCCGAGGTCATTCGATCAGGCGCTCGGCACGCAGCAGGATCGGCCCCGGGATCGTCATGCCGAGCGCGTGGGCGGTCTTGAGATTGATCACGAGGCTGATCTGCGTCGGCTGCTCGATAGGCAGATCGCCGGGCTTCGCGCCTTTGAGGATCTTGTCGACGTAGAGCGCGGCGCGCCGGAAGAGCTCGGGATAGCTCGGGCCGTACGCCATGAGTCCGCCGGCGTCGGCGTATTCCGAGACGGTGTGGATGCTCGGCAGGCGGTACTTGAGCGCGAGGGCGCCGATACGCTCGCGGTCCGGAAAGATCTGCGGACCGGCGATGACGAACACGGCGCCGGCGCGGTCGCGCGCCATCATCGAAAACGCGTCCGGCAGCTCGTCGGCGGTCTTGATCGCGTAGCGTCGGAGCTCGAGCTTCATCGACTGCGCGGTGGGCTCGATCGCTCGCGCTCGACGCGCCGAGACGGGATTGTCCGCGCGCCAGAGCACGGCCAGCCGCGACAGCTTCGGCACCACCTCGCGCACGAGCTCCAGACGCTTGTTGTCGAGGTCGTCCGAGATGCTCGTGACGCCGGTGACGGTGCCGCCGGGTCGACCCAGGCTCGACGCGATCCCGGCGGCGACCGGGCTGTCGCCGGTGGCGGTAACGATCGGAATGCTTCGGGTGGCGCCGAGCGCGGCCTGAGTTGCCACGCTGCCGCCCGTCACGATCACGCGGACCTGGCGCTGGGCGAGCTCCTTGGCCAGTGCGGGCAGCCGCTCGTTCTTGCCGGCGGCATACCGCGCCTCGAATGCGACGTTCTGGCCTTCGATGTACCCGAGCTCTCGAAGCTGCTGCTTGAACGCCGCCCACCAGTCGAGGCGTTCGCCCGCGTCCAGCAGACCGATCACTGGCGTCTTCGCCGATGCTGGCGGCGCCGTCGCCGCGCTGCCGGCCATGATGACAAACATCACGAGGCCGAGCAGGGTGGCGAGGCGTCCGCGCGGGCGGTGCGTTTTCGCCTCTAGCGCGCGAGGCCAGGCATGTCGAAGCGCTTGGCCTTCAGATCGTCGATGAGCGACGTCGCCTGCTCCTTCGTCAGCGCGACCAGCGGTGGGCGGACCGTCGCCCACTCGGAGTCGCCCGACCAGTGCGCGATGGCGGCCTTCAGCGCGGGGATCATCGGATACTTCGCGAATGTTCCGCGGATCTCGTCCAGACGCTTCTGCTGCGCGTCGGCGTCGGTGTCGCGCCAGGTGTCATAGAGGTGCGCGATTGCGGCCGGGTTCGTGTTGGCGGTCGCGCTGATGCAGCCCGCTCCGCCGTTGCGCATGCCGGCGAGCAGGAATGTCTCCGCGCCGGGGAAGACGTCGAAGCCGGCAGGCGCGAACCGATCGAGCATGGCCTTCGTGTTGTTCCAGTCGCCGCCGGAATCCTTCGCGCCCGCGATCGTGCCGGGATACGCCTTCAGCAGCCGCTCGATCAGCGTGAGCGTGATCGGCACGTTCGACACCGGCGGGATGTGATAGAGGTAGACGCGCAGCGCCGCATCACCCACGCGCTCGACGATCTCCGAGAAGTTTCGGAACAGGCCATCGTCCGACACGCCTTTGTAGTAGAACGGCGGCAGCATCAGCACGCCGCCGCAGCCCAGCTTCACCGCATGCTTCGTGAGTCGCACGGAGTCCGTGAGCGCACAGCAGCCGGTGCCTGGCATCATCCGCGCCGGATCGAGGCCCGCCGCGATCAGACGATCGAGCAGCTCGATCTTCTCCTCCGTCGCCAGCGAGTTGGCCTCGGAGTTCGTCCCGAACACCGCGAGGCCGACGTTCTGCGACAAGAGCCACCGGCATTGTCGGATGAACCGCTCGGCGTCGGGTGAGAGATCGGCCTTGAACGGCGTGACGACGGGCGAGAGCACCCCGGTGATGCGCTTGGTGTTCATGCGGTGAGGGCCTGCTTTCTCACGAAGTTTTTCTCAAGAAGTCGAAGTCGCAACCGTGCTCGGCCTGGAGCACGGAGCTCATGTAGAGCTTCGCGTACCCGCGGCTCGGCGGCGCGACGGGCGGCCGCCACGCCTCGCGCCGGCGGCCGAGCGTCGCCTCGTCGACGAGGAGCTCGATCGCGCGCCGCGCGACACTGAGGCGGATGCGATCGCCGGTCTCCACGAGCGCCAGCGGTCCGCCGACGGCCGCTTCGGGCGAGACGTGCAGCACGATCGTCCCGTACGCGGTGCCGCTCATGCGCGCGTCCGAGATGCGGACCATGTCCTTCACGCCGCGCTTCGCGAGCTTGGCCGGGATCGGCAGGTAGCCCGCCTCCGGCATCGCGTAGCCGCTCTTCGGGCCGGCGTTTTTGAGGATCAGGAAATCATCGGGCGTCACGTCGAGATCCGGGCGGTCGACGCGCGCGGCGAGATCGTCGAGCGAGGAGAAGACGACGGCGCGAGCTTCACGCTCGAACAGCGCGGGATCGGCGGCCGAACGCTTGAGGATCGCACCCGACGGCGCCAACGAGCCGAACAGCGCGACCAGACCGCCCTGCTTCTGATACGGGTCGTCGAGCGCCCTCACGACCGTGCGATCGACCCACGACGCCTCGGCGCTGAGGCGCTGGCCCAGCGTTTCACCGGTGACCGTCATGCAGTCGAGGTCCAGCAGCGGCTTCAGCTCGCGCAGCACCGCGCCCACGCCGCCGGCGGCGTGCAGATCGGACATGTAGTGCTGGCCCGTCGGCTTCAGATCGACGAGGACGGGCGTCGAGTCGCTCAGCTCGTTCAGGCGCTCGAGCGAGATGCGCACGCCGACACGTCCGGCGATCGCCGTCAGATGGATGATGGCATTCGTGGATCCACCGATCGCGAGCAGCACGCGCAGGGCGTTCTCGACCGATTTCGCGGTAATGATCTTGGACGGCGTGAGTCTGGACGCGGCGAGGGCGACCGCCTGGCGCCCGCTCGCCTCGGCCGCGCGCAGGCGGTCGGCGTGAACGGCCGGGATCGCGGCGGTGCCGGGCAGCGCCATGCCGAGCGCCTCGGCGATCGAGGCCATCGTCGATGCCGTACCCATGACGGCGCACGTGCCTGCCGTTGTGGCCAGGTTGCCTTCGATCTCCTCGATCTCGGTTGCGCTCAACCCGCCCGCGCGGTACTTCGCCCAGAAGCGACGGCAATCGGTGCACGCGCCGAGCCGCTCGCCGTGGTACGCCATCGGCATCATCGGCCCCGCGAGCAGCTGCACGGCCGGAACGTCGGCGGAGGCCGCCCCCATGAGCTGCGCGGGCACCGTCTTGTCGCAGCCGCCGACGAGGACCACGGCGTCCATCGGCTGAGCGCGGATCATCTCCTCGACGTCGATCGACATGAGGTTGCGGAACATCATGCTCGTCGGCGAGAGGAACACCTCGCCGAGCGAGATCGTGGGAAAGTCCAGCGGCAGTCCACCCGCTGCGACCACGCCGCGCTTGACGGCGTCGATCAGCTCCGGAAAGTGGCGGTGACAGTTGTTGAAGCCGCTGGCGGACTGTGCGATGCCGATCACGGGGCGCGTGAGCATCTCGCGGGAGTAGCCCATGGACGTCGCGAACGAGCGGCGCAGATAGAGCGAAAAGTCGGCGTCGCCGTAGTTCGTGAGTCCCCGCGCCAGCCCGCGCGCCCCGTCGGTCATCGCCTCATCCTACTACTTCGCCGCGTTGTGCACGGCGACGGCGCCCTCCTCGAGCGCCTTGCCGATGTCCTTGCGATCACCAGTCACCGCCTTGGTGGCCGCGTCGTTGAAGGCCTTGTGCACGGCCGGCCACTTCTCGAAGTAGTACGCGGAGTGCGCCTTGCGTCGGACGTCGAGCGCGTACTTCTTGAGCTGGTTCATGAACGGATCGTCCTTGGCGATCTTGTCCCAGAACTGCACGTTCGGCGGCGGCGCGCCGGTGCGCTTCCAGAGGTCCATCTGCCCCGCCTCGTCGGTCATCATGTCGGACAGCATCTGCTTCGCGAGCTTCTTGCGCTCCGGCGCGATCGACTTTGGCACCGCCCAGCCCCAGATGTCATTCCACGCGAAGTGGTCTTTGCGACGCGGGCCGAGCGGGAAGTACGAGATGCCGACCTTGCCCGCCACCTTCGACTTCGCGGGATCGTTGAACGTCGCCCAGTACACCGAGTCCGCGACCGTGAATGCGGCGTCGCCGGCCATGAAGACCGCGTTGGCCTCGTTGCGATCGTAGGCGGGCATGCCCTTGGGGCTGATCTTGTGCGTGTTGATCGCGTCCCACCAGTACTCTGCGATCTCCTTCATGCACGGCTCGGTCATGCCGGACTTCCAGCCGTTCTTGGCGAGCGTCGCGTTGTCGCGGTTGTACACGGGCAGCAGCACGTCGCACTCGTCGGTCCACATGGTCCAGAACCATGAAAACCAGGTGTGGTTCATCGCCATCGCGCCCACGTAGCCGAACTTGACCTTCTTGGCCTCCTGGAGCTTCTTGCTGACGGTGACGAGCTCGGCGTGCGTCTTGGGCACCTCGCTCTCCGTCACGAGGTCGGTGCGATAGAAGAACACGCCGAACGTATGGCCGAGCGGGACGACCGTGGTCTTACCCTCGTCGTTGTTGAAGATGATCGGGTCCATTCCCCACTTGTCGGCGAACTTCAGGCCCGGGATGTCATCCATCGGCTCCAGCAGCTTCTTCCAGAGCTGACCCCAGTCATCGTTGTGCCAAATGACATCGTATTGATCGGAGTTCGACGTGAGGGAGGCGGTCATCTTCTCGACGTACACGCCGTACGAGTTCGGGATCTTCGTGATCTTGACGCCGTGCTGCGCCCCCCACTTCTCCATCATCGCGATGGACGCGTCCTGGATGGGATTGGGCTGGTAACCGACGCGGATTTCCTTCGGCCCCTGCGCGCCCGACGTGCCCGCGAGCAGCAGCACGACCGCCGCGCACGCCAGCGCCCACTGCATTCGTGTCGCCATGCTCGACCTCCCGGTGCGCTTGCCGCGCACGCTCAAATGCGGAGTCCCCGAATCACGTACTTCTGTCCGAACAGGGTGAGGAAGAACGCGGGCACCAGCGCGAGGATGGCCGTCGCGCTCATCAGGTGCCATTCGATGCCCATCTCGTGAACGAACTGCGCCATGACCACGGTGATCACCGGCGTTCTCTGGCCCGTCAGGATCAGCGCGAAGAGGAACTCGTTCCAGGTGAACAGCCAGCACAGGACCGCGAGCGCCGCGATGGCCGGCACCGCCGAGGGCAGCGCCACCCGCACGAAGGCGCCCCAGCGCGTGCAGCCGTCCAGCAGCGCGGCGTGCTCCATCGACGGATCGATGCCGTCGAAGAAGCCCTTCATGAGCCAGGAGAAGAAGCAGATGTGGACGGCGATGTGTGGCAACAACAGCCCCGGGTACGAGTCGTACATACCCAACGCCTGGGTGACGAAGTAGAGTGGCAACACCCAGGAGATGTACGGGACGCAGCGGAAGACGTAGATCGTCCCGAACCATGCGCGGGACAAGGCGCCGCGGAAGCGCGAGAGCATGTAGCCGCTGGTCACCGTGACCATGAGCGACAGCACGGTGGCGAGGGTCGAGATCAGCGCGCTGTTGACGAAGGCCTGCACGATGCGCTCGTTGCGCAGGACCTGGGCGAAGTTGCCGACGGTGAACTCGGTGCCGCGATGCACGTAGTAAATTCCCGACTGCGGCCGCAGCGACGTGAGCGCCAGCCACAGCACGGGAAAGGCGAACAGCACACACACGAGCGTCACCGTCACAAAGAACACGCCGCGACGCAGGACGCTCACCGCGAGACCGCCACCAGCCGATCGAGCGCGCGGAACAACACGAGGCCGACCACCAGGATCGCGGCCCCGCCGATCATCGCCGCGGCCGAGCCCTTCCCGAAGTCGAGGTTCAGGAAGGCGTAGACGTATGCATAGAGGCTGAACAGCTCGGTGGAGCGACCCGGGCCGCCCCCGGACAGCGTCCACACGATGTCGAACGTCCGAAACGCGTCGATGGCGCGGATCACCGCGCACACGACGAGCACCGAGCTCAGCAGCGGCAACGTGACGAAGCGAAACACGCTCCAGCGGCCGGCGCCGTCGATGGCCGCCGCCTCGAACGGCTCGCGCGGCAGGCTCTGCAGTCCCGCGAGCAGCAGCAGCGTGAACCACGGCGTCCACAGCCAGACGTCGGTCAGCACGATCACCGAAAATGCCGTCCACCGCTGGGCCATCCACGGCTGGCCTTCGAACCCGAGCGATTCGAGCACGACGTTCACGATCCCGAACTGATCGTTGAACATCCAGCGCACCATGATGGCCGCGATGACGGGCGCCACCATGAGCGGCATGAGGAGCACCGTCTGGACGACCTTCTGGCCGCGGAACGGACGATTGAGCAGCAGCGCCAGCGCCAGTCCGAGCACGAGCGAGCTCCCCACGCTGAGGGCCATGAACAGGAACGTATTCGGCAGCACGATGGTGAGGAACGGACGGTCGGTGAGCACGGCCACGTAGTGTGCGAGCCCGACCCACGTCTTCTTCGGGTCGTACAGCGCCCAGTCGCGGAACGACGCATTGGCGCCGATCACGATCGGCACGACTTGAAAGAGCACGAGGATAAGCGCGGCCGGCGCGATCAGCAGCACCATGAACCGCTCCTGCTCGGACAGGCGCCGGCGCGCTCGGGGCAGCATGTGAGGCTGGATTGTAGCGCGATGATCTCGGTACGATGACGGAATGCGCTATCACTTCTCAGGCATCGGAGGCGCCGGGATGAGCCCGCTCGCGCGGCTGATGCGGGGACGCAGCCACGCCGTGCAGGGTTCCGACCGCGCGTTCGACGCTGGTCGGAATGCGGACGCGGCCGCGGCGCTCCGCGCGGCGGGCGTCGAGCTCGTCCCCCACGACGGAAGCGCGATCGGCCCCACGATCGACCGCTTCGTGTATTCGACCGCGGTCGAGGCGGAGACGCCGGAGATGCGCGCCGCCCGCGCGTGCGGGCTGACCACCGTCGCGCGGCCGGCCCTGCTCGCGGAGCTGGTGAACTCCGCACGTCCGGGCGTCGCGATCAGCGGGACAAGCGGCAAGAGCACGATCACCGGCATGGTGGCGTGGCTCGCGCGCGAAGCCGGCGCCGCTGTCGCGGTGATCGGTGGCGCCGCGCTCGTCGGCGAGGGCGGCGGCGGTTGCCTCGTGACCGCCCCGGACGATCACGCGGTGGTGGCCGAGGCGGACGAGTCCGACGGCACGCTCGTCGGCTACCATCCCGC
>Ga0310810_10002263_pt1 | contig 20590 bp, 20 predicted proteins | sample NCmetagenome_FD_207641 | JGI IMG/M metagenome (GOLD analysis project Ga0310810, IMG submission 207641) | Soil microbial communities from experimental microcosm in Duke University, North Carolina, United States - NC | ecosystem: Engineered > Artificial ecosystem > Soil microcosm > Unclassified ...
CGAACCGCGCTCGACCGTGCTGCTCAACGTATCGAGGGCAAGTTCGTCCGGCAACCCGCGGTGGAGGCCGCCATTCGGACCACAATCGGCCAGACTTACCAGGAACTCGGGTTATATCCAGAGGCACGCAAGCAACTGGAACGGGCGCTGGAATTGCAGCGTCGTCTCCTGGGCGAGGAAAATCCGAAGACTCTCCACACGAAGAACCTGCTGGGGTGGACCGCCAAACTCCAGGGCAAATATCCGGAAGCTGAGGCGCTGCTCACTCAGACTCTGACAAGCCGACGCCGCGTGCTGGGTCCGGAGCATCGCGACACGCTGTCTTCTATGAACAATCTGGCGGTGCTCTACATTGAAGAAGGTAAATACGCGCAGGCCGAGGCACTCGACAGTCAGACCCTCGAAATCCGTCGCCGCGTGCTCGGCCCTGACCATCCCGAAACGCTGATGTCCATTAGCAACTTGGCTGAGGCCTATAGCTATGAAGGCAAGTACGCACAAGCCGAGACGCTCGACAATCAGGCTCTAGACGTCAAGCGTCGCGTGCTAGGACCGGAGCATCCGGAAACGCTGATATCGATTGGCGATTTGGCCGACCTCTACTATCAAGAGGGCAAGTATGCTCAGGCTGAGGTGCTCGGCAATCAGGTTCTGGAAGTTCGGCGCAGAGTCTTAGGTCCTGAGCATCACCAAACGCTGTCCTCCATGATCCTTATGGCCATCGTCTACCACCACGAGGGCAAGTTCGCGCAGGCCGAGACCCTCGACAATCAGGTTTTGGAAGTTCAACGCCGAGTCTTGGGTCCTGAACATCCCGACACGTTGGCATCCATGAACAACCTGGCCGTGATCTACAGCGAAGACGGAAAATACGCGCAGGCCGAGGTGCTCGATACCGAGGTTCTGCAGGCCAGGCGTCGTTTGCTGGGGGCGGAACATTCCTCCACAGTGACCTCTATGAACAATCTGGCGGATGACTACGCAGAAGAAGGCAAGTATGCGCAAGCCGAGGCGCTTTTCAATCAAGCCCTGGACACCGCTAGGCGGGTCGAGGGTCCTGAGCACCCAGATACCCTGCTCTACATGTCGGATTTTGCTGGCATGTACCAGCGCAAGGGCAATTACGCCATGGCGCAAGAGTATACCCGTCAAGCCCTGGCCGGGCGACGGCACGTCCTGGGATCGGAAGACCCGGATACGATGGCTTCGGCCGCCGACCTGGCGCTGGCCTACGTCTCGCAGGGGAAATTCGCCCTTAGTGAGCCGCTGGCGCGCGAGGCAATGGAGACCGGCCTAAGGAAGGAGCCAGATGGCTGGCAGCCGTTCCGTGCCGAGAGCCTGTTGGGCGCCAGCTTGGCTGGTCAGAAGAAATATGCTGAAGCCGAACCGCTGCTGCTCGGAGGCTACCACGGGATGGTGGCGCGCAAAGGCCGCATCGGCCTCCCCGATCGCTATCACCTGCAACTTGCCCATCGGTGGATCGTCCAGCTTTACAAGGATTGGGGAAAGCCGGGGAACAAGCCGAAATCGTGAAAGGACTACGGATGGACCCAAGGTTTGACCTCGCCCGGCGCCTCGGCTTACCCGACTAACACAAGCTTCCGGTTCAGAGCAAGACTATCGTCAGTACTGTCCCTATCTCATTCTTTCTGCTGTAACCAATCAGCTTGCACTAAACTTTCTTTAGGGATGGACACGATCGAGCGAGAAAACCCTGCGTCGCCGCCGGGGGCTGCCAGCACGACCCAAGAGAAGTCTCAAGAACCGGTTCCCGTAGTGAACACCCGGATCTGCGACCTCGGCTTGAAGCTGGAAGGATCGGAGGTTGAAAAATTCGTCCAGCAACTTCATCGCGAGCTGGAAGAAAAGAAGATCAAGAAGTTCAAGCCGCAATGCTATTTGACGGATGAGTGGGGCTGCCCGTCTGGAGAGCCGGTCATCGGCATTCCGTTTTACCTGGCACGGAAGGACCTGGCACAGATTGAGGCTGAGCACAATGATCTCGAAGACCGCCGCGAGATCATGAAGTACCTCCGACATGAGGCTGGGCACGCGTTCAATTATGCGTACCGGCTGCATCGTACGCCAGAATGGAAGCAGCTGTTTGGGCCATATCGGCGTCCTTATCGCGAGAACTATCGCCCGGTACTGTTCTCGAAAGATTACGTTCGATACTTGCCGGGGTGGTATGCGCAGAAACATCCTGATGAAGACTTCGCCGAAACGTTCGCCGTGTGGATGACGCCTCGATCCGGCTGGCGGAAGAAATATCGCGGATGGGGCGCCCTGGCGAAGTTGCAGTACATGGAAAGAATCGCGCGCGAGTTGGGAAACGTTGATCCACTGCGCAAACGCGGGACGCCAGATATTACCGTTGCGGACATGGAAATAACGGTCGGGGAGTTTTATCGACATTCGACCGAACAGATTCCGCTGTTTGAAGCAAATCTGGACGCTGATCTCGCGGCTATGTTCAACACTCCCCGAAAAAAGAAAAGCGCCGAGCCGGCGGAGAAGTTCGTCGAGCGCCATCGCAAAGGATTGGTGGATCAGATTGCGAGTTGGACAGCAATGCAACGGCCATTTATTCGAAAGCTCATCGAATCGATCCAGAAACGCAGTGCGGAAATGGGACTCTCGGTTGACCGCAACCGAGAATCAGAACATCTATCGGAATTTACGGTGTTTGCGACTACGCTGGTGATGAACCATCTGGCGCGCAGCAAGTCGTTTCAAGCATAGAACAACCATGGCAGACAAAATGAAAATCGCCGTGCTCTACGACGTCTGGGGCGAAGAAGAAGTGGCCGAGTCGGAAAAGGCGGCGGAGTCGGGGCGCAAGCGCAAGGAGAAAGAAGACCGCGAGGAGATCACCGACGCGCTGGCAAAACTCGGGCACGAACCGTTTTACTACGTCCTCGATGGCCGCCCGCAGTCTCTGCATGGCTTGGCCAAATGCGGCGCGGACCTGGCCTTTAACCTCACGGAGTCTTACGCGGGCGACGACACCAAAGAGATGAACGTTGCCGCCTATATGGACCTGATTGGACTCCCCTATACGGGAGCCGGGCCCCATGCGCATTTTCTCGCGCAGGACAAGGCAACCGCCAAAAAAATGTTTCACTTTCACGGAATCCGGACGCCATACTTTGCCACCGCATACCGGGGGAACATCGATCACGCACATGACGTAAAGTTTCCGCTCATCGTAAAGCCACAGCTCGAGGATGGATCAATCGGGATCGATGCCGCGGCGGTGGTGAATGGCGTTAAAGAGCTAATGGAGCGCGTACAGTACGTGCAAAACGAATTTGATTCTCCGGCGCTGATCGAGGAGTACATTGAAGGCCGCGAGATCTATGCAGCTATCCTAGGAAGCTACGAGCGCACTGAGGTCTTGCCGCTGGTTGAGCTTGATTTATCACAGCTCCCTGAAGGCGTACCCCGGATTGCCAGCCGTGATGTGAAGTTTGAGCGGGATTCTGAGGCCTACAAGCTGACAAAATCGCGAGTCGTCGAAGATCTGGATGAAGCCACAACGCAGAAGTTGTCAGAGACGGCGGTTGCAGCCTACCGAGCAGTCAAGTTGCGGGACTATGGACGAATCGATATGCGGCTGACAACTGAGGGGGAAGTCTACGTCATTGAGGCCAACCCCAATCCGTGGCTGTCCAGCAAGCACGAGTTCGCGATGGCGGGCAGAAAATCAGGACGCACTTATACAGAATTGATCAAGTCCATCCTCGAGCTGGCGCTCGAGCGAACGCGCAAGTCAGCCGCATCCGATTAGCTTGTTTGCGGGGTTGAGCTTTTTGCCTTTTTGTCTTTTCGTTCTCCGCTTACTACTTCGATACGATTCCTTCCACTCTGCTTGGCGGTGTAGAGGGCTTTGTCGGCCAGCTCGATCACGTGCTCGATAGCTCGCCGCGGGCGGGATTCCGCAATTCCAATGCTTACCGTGACTGAGAGCGCTCCTGAGTTGACCCGCCGGGTGGTTTTCGCTTTGCCTGCGGCCCGACGTTCCCCCTCGCGCGGGGCCTTTCGCCGATCCTCACCCCGGCGGAGGCGGAATGAGCAGCTCTCAATATTCATGCGAAGCAATTCGAGATGCTGAAAAATCTCTTCGGCATTCCTGCCGGGGAAAAGAATTGTGAACTCTTCTCCTCCAACCCGGTAGGCATTCCCACCGCCGGTCACACTCGCAAGCCGTGCGGCCACCAACCGGAGCACCTGGTCCCCGGTGTCGTGGCCATAGGTGTCATTGATGCTCTTGAAGTGATCGATATCGACTACGGCTAAAGCATACGGATGCTTCATGCCGGAGGTGGCGTCATTGAAGGCACGGCGCGAATGAAGGCCGGTAAGTTCGTCGCGATAAGCCAGCGAGTACGAGCTTTCGACGATCGAGCTGGCGAGAATCAGGCCGGAAATTGCGAAGTAGGGGGTGACGCGCCCGGACACCCCTCCTACTTCAAGGCCGATGCACACCGCGAGTAGCGACCAAAACATCCCGTGATCGATGGCTTTTCCAAAGCGTAAAACCCGCCACAGCAAAGTTCCCATGGCAACAACGAACATCAAGAGCGCAGGTTGCGGCAAGCGTAGAGAGTAGCCGTGCAGAAACGAGAGGTGCACCAAAGAGTTTTCCGCCTGATCCGGACGCGCAAAGACAGCGACAAAGGTGAACTGAAAAAACAAGACCGCCGCGATCCCAACGAAGTGCTCGCGCTTGAGGTTCCGCTCCGGGATGAAGGTCAGCAGAATGAAATCCTACGGGACCAGCAGGGCTATTGCTTCAAAAGCCATCCTGCCCTGCCCCAGATGAAGATCCGGGCCCTTCTCTTTGAGCGCATAGTGGGCCAGCATCAGCACCAGCGAGCCCAGGACGATGCGTAAAGAACGGAATCGCAAGGAGAGCGCCAGAGCGGCAACAAACACGGCGTAATAAAAAAAATTCAAGCCCGCAGCCGAGAGAGGAAGCCAGGGCTGGTGATACAGGAAGACGGCAACCGCCAGCATGATGCCACCGGGCACAAAGACCGATTTGAGCACCGCTCGGGTCCAGAGTGTCATGCGATCACTTCATTATGCTCTGGTCAAGCAAATCTCTAGTGAGTGGCGCCAGAGGTTCGCATCAGACTGCAGGGTCCACCGTCGACGATAAAGCCCAATCGGCGTCGTAGGCAGAGTGCGTTAGGCGAGCGTGGAGGGGCGCCTAGGCATGGTGTATTCGAATCGAGGTCCGATAGTCATTCCAGCACAAAAAGCAAAAGGCCGCTGCTCGGGGAGCGTGAGCCCCGAGTCATAGCGGCCTCAATGTTCTTACGCCGGAAGCAACATGCCTTTCTCGAGATGCCGAGTCACGTGCGCATAAGAAGCCGCATGTGGATCGTGGGTCACCATCACGACGGTCTTGTGAAAGTCCTGGTTGAGTCGCTTGAGGATCTCCAATACTTCCGTCGCAGAATGACTGTCGAGGTCGCCGGTGGGTTCGTCGGCAAGCAAGAGTGTTGGATCGCTGACGATGGCGCGGGCAATGGCGACACGTTGTTCCTGGCCGCCGGAAAGCTGCTTAGGCAGGTGGTGAACCCGCTCCTCTAATCCCACCAGCTTCAACGCCGTCAGGACATGATCGCGGCGCTGCTTCGCATTCAATTTTGTAAGCAGCAGCGGCAACTCAACGTTCTCGAACGCGGTCAGCACAGGAATCAGGTTAAACGTCTGGAATACGTAGCCGATGTGCTCATTGCGCCACTTGGCGGCCTGCGCGTCACTGAGGGAAAAGATGTTCTTTCCCAAGACCAGAAGTTCCCCAGCGGTGGGTCGGTCGATCGCAGCGATCATGTTGAGCAGGGTCGTCTTGCCTGAGCCGGATGGGCCCATGAGGGCGATAAAATCGCCTCCAGCAATTTCAATGGAGACCTTGTCCAGGGCGGTCACCTGAAAGGCATCGCGCTTGAAAATCTTGCTGACGCTCTTTGCTTGAACCAGTTTCGTGCCCGTACTCACGTTTGCAAATGTAGCTGTGCTCATGACTGTCCCTTAATCTTGATTTTATCTCCGTCCTTCAAACCCTCAGGTGCGGTCGTAACCACGCTCTCTCCCCCATTGAGTCCGCTCACCAAGGCGCCAACGCTGCGCTGCGAAAGCACTTTTACTTCACGCTTTAGGACCTTGCCATTAAGCGCGATGAAAACAAATTTCTTGCCGTCGGCGTCGCGAATGGCTGCGCTCGGAACGAATGCACCCACTGCCTGCCGGGTCGTTTCACCTTTGTTCTCGTCGGCAAGAAAGCGCACGGTGGTGTTCATCTCGGGGCGGAGGTGGGCGTCGGGGTTCAGGATCTGCACCTTTACCTCAACTGTCGCTTTCTGCCGGTTCGCTTCCGGAGAAACCTCGGCGATCACCCCGTCCCATTTGAGGTCGGGGAATGCATCGACGGTCACAATCGCCTTCTGATGGGGCGTAAGTTTGGCAAAGTCGTCCTGCGCGACATCGAGGTCTGCCTGAATGTCGTTCAGGTCAGCGAGAGAAACCACCGAGCCCTGCGGACCACCCTCCGCCGAACTGGCAAACTGCGCGGTGATCAATTCACCTTTTTCTGCCGTCCGTTCGAGAATCGTTCCACTGACCGGAGCGCGAATGACCGTGGCATCCAACAATGACTTCGCATACGCCGCCTGGCCCTCTGCCTGCGCCAGCTGGCCTCGTGCCCGCGCGATCTCTTCCTGCCGCGGACCAATCTTCGAAAGCTGGAAGACTTTCTCCAGGGAATTGACCCGCTGCTGGTCGGACTCAAACCGGGCAGTTGAATCGTCGAGGGCTTGTTTTGAGACCACACCCTGGCTGAACAGCTGCCGGTTGCGGTCAAGCGTCAATTTGTCGTTCGCCAGGGTAGCTCTGGCCTCATCGAGATTGTGCTGGGCCTGAGAAATTTCCTCAGGTCGCGAGCCATGTTGTAACTCATCATAAAATGCCACCGCGGCATCCGCGGAGCCGCGCGCCTGGTGGTATTGTGCGCGAAACTCATCGTCCTCCAGCTTCACCAGGACTTGGCCTTCTTTGACCTTGTCGCCCTTCTCGACTCCGATCCACTTCACCCGGCCGGTCACTTTTGAGTTCACGTTGATCTTGTGATGAGGAACCACATATCCGGTCGCCGTCAGCACCACACTGCCTGCGATGTCACTGCCTCCTTCAGCCGCTGCCCTGACAACTTCGACCTCGGGGGCCGGAGTGAACAGGTAGCGGTACGCAAAGGTTCCCAACCCGAGCAGGGCCACCAAGCCCACCGCCGCGATGATGAACTTACGCGACCATTTGGTAGTGCTCGATTCTTCCGGCAGGGCCGTGCGATCGATTCGCAAGCCTTCCAGGTCTCGGTGCTTGGTATCAATAGACATGAATTGTTAATCTCTCAAAGCCGCCAAAATATCACGCCGCGCTGCCCCCCAGGCCGGAGCCACTCCCCCGATCAGTCCCATGACCAGCGCAAAAATCGTGGCGTACAAAACCACCGCAAATGTTATCTGCATTTTGAATACGACTTCGCTGAAGGTAACTGCGTTCGATGTGCCGGTGCTCATTCCATTGAACGGCAGCATCAGGATAATGCCCACCGCAGCACCGAGAAGGGCCAACAGGACCGACTCAAAAATAAACGAGAGCAGAATGCTGCCGCGGCGGAAACCGATGACGCGCAACGTCGCAATTTCTCTCGATCGATAGGCGACCGCAGCGTACATCGTATTGGTTGCGGCAAAGATGGACCCGATCGCCATAGTCAAACCAACGATGTACCCCATGAAACGGATGGGAGCGCCCGAGCTGGTTTGCTTATCGTAGTACTCCGTCTCCAGCATGCCCTCGAGCTGTAGTCGCTGATCGTCGGCGACACGATGTTTTAGAGTATCGGCCGCCAGGGGATCGGTCGCGTGAAGATAGGCCGAACCAAGAGCGTTTTGGCGATTGAATTGATCTGCGACCTGGTTCACGTCACCCCACATCTCGGAATCGGCGGCCGTACCTCCGCCGTCAAAGATGCCGGTAACCTTCCATTGCCCTTTTCCGAAATCGAGCATGTCACCGACGCCGGTGTGCGCAAACCGGCTGTGGATGGACTGGCTCACCACAATCTCATGCTGACCCGCGCCGAACCAGCTGCCGGCGATTAATTTCACATTCTTGCGCAATTCCAAACCATTCGCACCCATGCCGCGAAGCGTGACGTTCGTATCTCCGGTCCCATCTTTTCTCGGCAGGTTCACGATTACGACCCATTCGCCCGAGACGAGCGGGTCGCCGCTGCTGCCCTTGGCGATGCCCGGCAGGGCGGTCAGAATGGGAAGTTTATCCTTGGTGAATCCACCGGCAAGCTCCGAGGTTGAACCTTTGCGCATGACCAGTACGTTGAGCGGGTCGCCGCTCTTTACGAAGGCTTTTTTCATTCCCGCCAGCAGCATCATCAGGAACACCGCGGTCATGACCGTGAGAGCGATCCCCATGGCGGTCATGAGGGTCAAGCCTTTGCGCAAAACCATGTTGCGGACGTTGTAACTGATCGGTATTGCCATAAATTTGCCTCAGCCAATGTGACGAAGACCGTCGACAATGCCCTTTCTCGAGGCGCCGTACGCCGGAATTGCCGAGCTCAGCAAGCCCGCCACGCCGGCGACGAGCCACACTACGGGTGCAATGAACCTCCACTCACGCGCCGCCACCGAGAACAGGGGCCCCATCTGTGGAGCTTGCGACGCACCCTTCAGAAGGAGAATGGCGATGAGGCTCCCAACGATTCCTCCGACCAGGGCAATTGCGATTGCCTCGCCCACAAAAAGGCCCAAGATCGTTTCGCGCCGGAAGCCCAGAGTTTTGAGCACAGCCACCTCACGCGTTCGCTCGCGGATGGACATTGCCATGGTGTTTCCCGTCACCAGCAGGATCGTGAAAACCGCAGCCAGTGAAATTACAAGAATGAATGCCTTGACGTTCCCGAGCATCGAAATGAACCCGAGCTGAAAAGCCTTTTCGGTTTCAGTCTTTGTGGGTTCGGGAGCGTTTGCAAACATCTGATCGACAGCCGATGCGACGGCATTTACGTGTGCGGGCGAATCAACCAGAATTCCAAAAGTTCCGGCATGTCCCTTGGCAAACGGCACGCCTTCTTCCACATACTTCCAGTGGAAATACAGGGCGTTGTTCGGAACCGAAGCCGTAAAGATTCCGCGCAATGTGAGCTCAAGCTTGACCGGGTAAATATCGCCCTGAATGACAATTCGGTCCCCGAGTTTCCATCCATACTTATTCGCCAAGGCCTTGTCCGCGACCGCACCAGCCTGGTCTTTCTTCCACGCCTCTTCTTGATCGGCAGGAATCGACAGCTCCTTGTAGGTGGCGAAGAACTCTTCTGGATCGGTACCAAATCGCGCAAAGAAGTTTTCTGGCTTTTGGTCCCGGTAAATGCCCTGGAACCAATTCACCTGAACCACATGCACAACCCCCGGTACGGTTCTGATCTTCTCGCGATAGTACCCGGGGATGAAGTTTGCCAGTGATACTTTGTGGCGAACGATGAGCCTTTGGGCTGATTCAGCGCTCCCCTGGTCAACGTAAAACGCCCTCCACACGCACATCAAGAATGAGAGCAGCAGAAGGGAGAAGGCCATGCTCCCCACCGTAAGCAGGGTGCGGCGCTTGTTGCGAAACGCGTTCTTGCGGACAAAACGAGCTAGAGTCATGGGCGAACTCCGGGAAAGCTCAGAGTACGTTCAGAAAGCAGCCTGGGAGGCAGGCATCCAGCATAGAACATAAACGATTTCCCAACAACCAGCGACAGTCTCGCGTAAGGGAGAAAATCGGGGAAGTGCAGATCGTCAAGGGGGATGGCTGACATTTGTCACGTGGGTCCGGACACACCGGTCCCAACAAGGGTACGGAGCCGGCTTTGCGAAAGTTTCAGCCAGTACGAGCACGGCCGCGGAGCCGGTTTCAGCCTGGCCGCGGACGGGATCGTAGCGTGCCAGATTCTCTCTCTCCCGGCCCTGTCCCGGCGCGCTCGGGCAACTCCTCTGCAAGCCTAGGTAGGGAGAGAAGTTAGCGGCAGGGTACTTCCGTAATTCCCGCTCCGAGCAGGCTAAAACTTATCATTCCAAAAGGTCTCTCGCTGCGGCGAACACGCCGTGCCACGCGGAAATGACAATGACGGAAAAAATTGGCCGTTTCGAAATCGTCAGCCTGCTCGCACAGTCTCCCTTTGCGATGGTTTACAAGGCGAATGACGGAGATGCGCAACAGACCGTTGCCTTAAAAGTCGTGAGCCTCGACAAGGTGAGGGATCGTTCCGCGTTGGCGAAATCGGTCTTCGAGGAATCAGAGCGCGCAAAGTCCCTCAGCAGCCACAACATTGCCGGTCTCTACGGAGTAGGCGATGAGGAGAACCTGCTGCTGGCAGCCGCGGAATACATTCAGGGAAATTCGGTCGCTACGACGTTGGCGCGACACGAAGGTTTTTCTATTTGGGACCTGCAAGACATCGCGCGGCAGGTTTGTCAGGCACTGGACCATGCGCACGTTCACCAAGTCGTTCACCATTCGCTCGAACCGGCAAAGATTATGGTGCAGTGGGACGGATTGGTGAAGGTTTTAGGATTTGGGATATCGAGCATGAACGCGACTGCGGTTCTGTCGGAATCCCTTCCTGAAGTGACGCATTATTTCTCGCCCGAGCAATTGAGGGGCGAAGCCTTGGACCACCGCTCCGCGATCTTCAGTTTGGGAGCCGTTCTCTATGAAATGGCGACCGAGCAAAAGGCGTTTACGGGAAATACTGCCGAGGAGCTCCGGGCGGCAATTCTCGAGGCCACCCCGCCCTTACCCCACCGCCTGAAGGGCAACATCAATCCCTCGCTAAGTGAACTGATCATGAAGGCGCTGGCGAAAAATCCCGACGAGCGCTGTCAGTCGGGGCAAGAACTGGTTCGTGAGCTCGAACAGTGCAAGCAGGCTGGCGGCTTAGTGGCAAAGCAGGTCGCAGTAGCCGGAGGAAACGCGGCGGCCGCGATGAAAGCGCCGCCGAAGGAAGCACCCAAGGCAAACGCGGCTGCGGCTGCATCCGCAATGGCAAATGCGAAATCAGGAACCAGCCCTAGCCTTCCGAAGACCACTGCCTCGGTTGCAGCTGAAGTGGAAGAGAAACCAGCGTTTGCCGTCGATCCGCTGATGGCGGACGGGACGGCTGAGACTGCGTCTGCTTCAAAGAGCTTCTCTGAAGTGAGCGAGCTTCCCCCGCTCGAGGAAGTCCGGATTGTCGAAGCCACACCGCCACCGGAGGCTTCCGTCGAAGCGGCAGCTCCAGAACCTCTGCCGGCACCAGCATTCCGAAAAATCGATGCGGAGAAGTCCAAGGTGCAAGTCCGCGAGGTTGCTCAGAGGGCCGTTCGTGAAATCCGGAAGACGCCACCGAAGCTTTACGTCTATGGGATCGGAGCAGCGGTTGCCGTGATTGGGATCTGTGTGGGTGGCTTCCGGATCTATAACTACTTTCAGGACCGCGATTCTATCGGAGAAGCGAGCGCGGTGGTTCAACCCGCTACTCTGCAAGCGACCACCCCGCAGCCTTCAACCCCGCAGCCTACCCCCTCGCAGCCTGCAAATCAGGAATCTCAAAGCCCGCAGCCTGTGCAGACGCCCGCGCCGGATGCCCAGCAGGCAGCGCCCGCTGAACCGCAGCAAGCCGCGGAGGCCCCCGCGGAACCACGGCCCAGGTCCGCCCCGCCTGCGCGAGGACGGAAAGGCAAAGGCCGTTCCGCCGCCGTCCTGCAAGCGCAGTTAAGCGTGAACTCGGCCCCAGAAGGCGCCGAGATTAGCTTCGACGGCTCTGCTTTATGTCAAACGCCTTGCACGCTGACGGGAATTGCTCCGGGACAGCATTTGGTAGCCGCGAGCAAAGCCGGCTTTGGGCAAGTAAGCCGCACGGTATCTCTCGAGTCGGGCGGCAATTCATCTGTGTCGCTGCAACTTTCGCAGTTAACGGCAATGGTTTCGGTTTCGAGCAATCCTGCCGGAGCGGCCATCGTCATCGATGGCAAGGACACAGGAAAGTTGACACCGTCACAAATCATCCTCGACAAGCCGGGCAAGCACTCGATCACCATTCGTCGCTATGGATACCTGGAATCAAGCAGCAACCTCAATGTTGAGCTCGGCCAAACTTCTGCCCTGAATCTGGACCTGACGAAGCTGGGCAGCACAGATGAAATCAAAGCCGCGGGTGGACATTTCAGAAAAGTATTCGGACGTGGCGATAACTCGGCCTTGGGCGTGGTAAGTGTTAAGACGCAGCCGAAAGGTGCGCAGATCATGGTAAATAACCGGGTGCTCGACAAAACCGCACCGTTTGACTTCTATCTCAATCCCGGGACCTACGTCATCGACGTCACGATGAACGGATATCGTCCCCTGCATCGCGTGGTAAACATTCAGGACGGCGAGAAGCTCGCCATCGAAGAGAATTTGATTCCGGAGTAAGTAGGGGAAAAGTTTAGGCCGCTGAAGCTCAGCGGCCTACTCCCCTTTGACGTTCAGGCTTCCGATCTGCGTATCTTACGCAGCCGGCTCTAGAACCGGTCTCCAGACCAGGTTAGCGTCTCCAGCCTTCAAAGCCGCGATAGCCGCGGAAGGCAGCCATGTATCCGTCGCGATATCCGTCAGCGTAGCGCTCGCGATAAGCGTTGCGGTCGCCAAACTCACGCCGGTAGCCGCGATCAGCCCAAGCGTACTTACCGCGAGGATTGGGATTGTAAGGTTTTCCGTGCCAGTTATCTTCGCGAGCCACCTCAAGGCCGTCGCGAAATCCAATTTCATGCGCTGCGCGCGATCCATGACGGGGATTGTCGTAGCCATATCCGCGATCGTAGCGGTAGTCGTCACGATCGTAGCGCCAGTCCTGGGCACTCGCCAGGCTGGATCCGATGACGACCGCCAACCCCAAGGTTGCCATACCAAATAGTTTCTTCATGTGTCCTCCTGTGGGGCGCGGTCGGCCAGCTTCCGTCGTCCCTGAGCTTAGGAATGAAAACACCGGACGAGCGACAAAGTTTCGCAAGGGATTGCTTGCCTTTGCGGATGTTAGACTTTGCTGTCCTAAGGGAGCTCCTATGTCGGTGCAAAAAGTTGGAGTCGTCGGTGCGGGCACGATGGGGAACGGCATTGCGCACGTATTTGCGCGGAGCGGATACGAAGTGATTTTGTGCGACATCGAACCAAGCATCCTCGATCGGGCGCTCGCAACGATATCGGCGAACCTGGATCGTGAAGTCGGAAAGAACAAGATCACCGCGGACCAGAAGAGTTCGGCTCTGGCACGAATCAAGACCAGCCTGACCCGCGGACAATTGGGCAGCTGTGATTTTGTGGTGGAAGCCGCATCCGAAAAGTTTGGAATCAAGGCAGAGCTGTTCCGCGAACTCGATGAGATTTGCCGGCCCGGGGTGATTCTTTCCTCCAATACGTCTTCTATTTCGATCACCAAACTCGGGGCGGTGACGAGGCGCCCGGAAAACGTAATCGGCATGCATTTCTTCAATCCGGTGCCGGTGATGAAGCTGGTGGAAGCGGTTCGTGGGCTGGCGACCTCGAATGCGACCTTCGAGACAGTCCGAGATCTTGCCTTAGCCGTGGGGAAAACGCCGGTCGAAGTCAACGATGCGCCAGGATTCGTATCAAATCGCGTGCTGATGCCGCTCCTGAACGAAGCCATGTTTGCAGTCATGGAAGGTGTGGCTAGCCCGCAAGCCATCGATGAGGTCTTCAAGCTGGGAATGGCACACCCGATGGGACCCTTGGCCCTCGCCGACTTCATCGGGCTCGATGTTTGCCTCGACATCATGCGAGTTCTGCACGATGGACTAGGCGACCCGAAATACCGGCCATGTCCGCTCTTGATCAAGATGGTCGAGGGAGGAAGATTGGGCAAGAAGTCGGGACAAGGTTTCTACAAATATTGAAGATGCGCGACCTTCCCATCTATATACTCGCGATCCTGCTGGGGTTGGGCGCGGGCCTGCTTGAAATCCGGGTGGAAGACCTGCTGGCAACGGCGTTGTTCGTCATGGTTGGGACGATGGTGCTGGGGTATCTCCGACCAAAGTCCCCATGGCGGTGGACTCTGATCGTGGGAGCGTGCGTACCGCTCGTCAGGTTCTGGGCGTTTGCCTTTCGCACCGAGCCAGCCAGCCGCGCACAGTTGTGGGAATCGGGCTTGGGATTTCTTACCGGAATCGCCGGCGCTTACTGCGGCATGTTTACCCGCAAAGTCATCCATGAGCTTTTCCGTCCCGACCGGAAGGAACCGCGATAGTCCGGCCGTGTGGCTCAGCCAGCCGGCTTAACCGAAAAGTTACTCCCGTTTCCACAGTAGAAGAAGGTATGCTCCGCACATGGGTGTGTCTGTTTCGGTGCTGGCGAGCGGCAGCCGTGGAAACAGCACCGTCATCGAAAGTTCGCAAGCCCGGATCCTGGTGGATGCGGGAATCTCCTGTCGCGAGACTTTCAAGAGGCTGAAATCGATCGGCCTTGATCCCCGCAGCTTGTCCGCCATTCTCATCACCCACGAACACTCCGACCACGTCAGCGGGCTACGGACTCTCGCGAAGAAACTCAACCTGCCGGTTTTCATGACCGGTGCAACGCACCAGGCCTGGGCGCGATCGCTGCGGGATGTTGCCGGGGAACTGCCGAAGCTGCAAAAATTGGAGATCTTCTCCGCCGGGCGCTCGTTTCAGATTGCCGATATAACTGTAACCTCGTTCACAATCCCCCATGACGCCGCCGATCCGGTGGGCTTTACGCTCCGCGCGGAGGGCGCGAAAATTGCCATCGCCACCGACCTGGGCTACTTGCCGATGAGTGTTTGTGATCACTTGCGAAGATGCGACGTGCTGATCGTCGAGTCCAATCACGACCTGGAAATGCTGCGAGTCGGACCTTACCCGTGGTCGGTAAAGCAGAGGGTCATGAGCCGAGTCGGCCACCTGTCGAATGAATCTCTCGCCCAATTCTTCGCCAGAGACTATGATAAGAGCGCATCTTACATCGTATTGGCGCACCTGTCTGAGCTGAACAACCATCCGGAAGTTGCGCGTAAAGCCGCCGAGGACGCGTTGGGTCCGCAGCGCACGTTGCTCGAGAACCGGATCTTGCTCGCCGCCCAGGATGCGCCCATGGGAAGTATTCGGCTGTAAGGGTCGAAATGGACGAGTCATGGATGGGTTGCACCCTGGGAGCGGTTTTCAAGGCTCTCGGTGGCACCGGCGTGGCTCAATCATTCCGACGATGGAAATCTAATTTTTTGGCCTATGAGCGCATGCGCTGAACCCGTGGTGGGGAAGATTCTGGCTGGCTGGCGGTACGACATTTCCGGCCTCGCTCCGGAGATGCGCGGTGACTACGAGGCCCACTTCGCTGAATGCGAGCATTGCCGGTCGCGGCGAACTCTCCATCGCACGATTGATGTCTCGTTGATCGCGCTGGCATCGGTCTCGGCGGGAGTTTTCCTGCTGGCGTTCGGCGTGATTCACCATTTTGCGCCACGCCATACGCTGATCCTTGAATTGGCGGCCTTGGGTGGGTTCGCTCTCTCCGCATTGATTTGGCTGATTGTGGCAGTGGCTACGCCAGCTCCCATGACGGTGGTGGATGTCGCAAGGCTAGGGGCGCGCCACGTGCATGACCGCTTGCCGGAAGAAATCCGTCAACGATTACCGGAAGAGTTGAGAATGAAGCTGACGGGCTCGTAAGCGCATTCTTTTATGGAATCTACCCGCCGTCAACTGCAGATCGTTCGGTTCGCGATGCTGATCAGTATTCTCCTCTACTTCGTAATCGCAAGCAGGATCCCCTCTTCTGCCCTCCCCAATCCAATGATCTTTCGGGTTATCGCCCTTTGGGCCTTGGCGAACTTGGGGGTGCTTGTCTTCTTGCGGAAGTCTCTTGTCGCCAATCCATTGCAAGCGCTGAGATCGCATCCCGAGGATTCCGCTGCCCTGGCGAAATGGAAATCCGGGCAGGTGATCACATGGGCGGTCAGTGAGGCGATCGCCCTTTACGGCCTGGTGCTGCACTTCATGGGTTTCCCTACGGTTCAGGTGGTCCCGTTTTTCCTGGCCGGGGCGCTGTTGATTGTGATCTTCCCCCCAAGTCTAGGTTGACCGAGGAGGCGGCGAGTCACCGAATGTGGCAGCTGGCCAGGCCACGCTTTTCCAGGTACTGCTGATGGTAGTCCTCGGCCTCATAGAAAGTCACCGCCGGAACAATCTGCGTCACGATGGGGCGATCGAACTGGCGGGATTTCTGCAACGTTTCCTTGGACATGCGCGCAGATTGCTCCTGCTCGGGTGAATGGAAGAAAATCGCCGAGCGGTACTGGGTGCCGTAGTCCGGACCTTGGCGGTTCAATTGTGTGGGATCGTGGTTCTCCCAAAACACATTCAGCAGTTGCTCGTAGCTGACCTTGGAAGGTTCGAATTCCACTTCCACGGCTTCCGCGTGGCCGGTACGGTCGGTGCAAACGTCCTTATAGGTCGGGTTGATGGAATTGCCGCCAGTGTATCCCACCCGAGTTGAGGTCACGCCGGGAATTTGGCGGAAACTCGCTTCCACTCCCCAGAAACAGCCCGCCGCGAATGTCGCTTTCGCCATAGCACGCTCCCTGATCCGTACGTTTGATTTCGCTGATTGGATGCCGCGAGAAGAAGAATTGGCTCACCTCAAACAGCTGAGGCTTCCTCCTGGAATTGGATGCCCCGGTCCGCGACCTGGGATGGCGGACAGGTCGGAAGCCTAAACCTGAACTGCCCCCGTCAATTCGGCGATCCGGGCTACCTGATGTTCCTTGCACCAGCGTTCGAGCTCGCCGACGATCTTTTCGGTAGCACGCGGGTCCCAGTAGCTGGCGGTGCCGATCTGGACGGCGCTGGCGCCGGCGAGCATGAACTCGATAACGTCGGCGGCGGTTGAGATCCCTCCCATCCCGATCACAGGAATCTGAACCGACTTCGAGGCTTCATAAACCATGCGCACTGCAATCGGCTTAATGGCCGGGCCGGAAAGGCCGGCTGTGACATTGGCAATCCGCGGCTTGCGGGTTTCGACATCGATGGCCATGGCAACGAAGGTATTCACGAGCGAAAGGGCATCGGCGCCGGCCTCCTGGGCGATGTACGCCATCTGGCCGATGCTGGTAACGTTCGGCGATAATTTCACAATCAGCGGCCTCTTGGCGAAGCGCTTCACGGTTCCTACCAGTTCATCCAGGGTACGAGGATCGCTGCCAAACTGAATCCCGCCGTGCTGAGTGTTCGGGCAGGAGACATTCAGCTCGTATGCGGCGATGTGCTCGCCTTGGTTCAGGATTTCGATGGTGTGCTCGTAATCCTCGCGCGTGTAGCCGAATACATTCGCAATTACGACGGCGTCTTTCAGTTGGCGGAGCTTGGGAAGTTTTTCGTCGATGAAGGCGCGGGCCCCGATGTTCTGCAGGCCGATGGCGTTCAGCATTCCTGCAGCGGTTTCAAACAGGCGTGGCGGAGGATTGCCGATCATTGGCTCCTTCGACAGGCCCTTCACCACAAAGCCCCCCAGGCGATCCAGATGAACTACATCCTCGAATTCAAGCCCATAGCCGAAAGTGCCGCTGGCGGCGATGATCGGATTCTTCAATTCGATGCCAGCGACGCTAACGCGAAGATCGGGGGTCATGTGGCGATCCTGAGCTTGGGATGCACGCGCTGCTAGTGTACACGCGCATAATAAACGGAAATCAATCACCGGCCGTGGTTCCGGGGATTGTGGTCCGGCTAGGAGCCCACGGGCACCGATCGAACAGAATCTCACCACAGTCCGGACAGGAGAACGAGCCATCGCAATCCATGGGTTCGCCGTGCAAATGCCCCACAATTCCTTTAAATTAAGTAAATTCCATGCTCGACTTGAACTTTGTTCGCGACAACATTCCAAGAATTGAACAGATGCTGCGCAACCGCGGCATGAACCCCGACGCGGTGCTGAAGGATTTTCGAACCGTCGATGCGCAGAGACGACAGGCCATTCAGTCCGCGGAAACCGTCCGCGCGGAACGGAATCGGCTGTCTTCGGAAATTCCCAAGATGCAGAAGGCAGGCCAGGACGTCGGCCAACTCATTGCCGACGCCAAGGACATGCGGGTGCAGATCCAGGAGCTCGAAAAAGCCGCGGAGGAATATGACGCGCGCATGAGCGAGGTGCTGGTCGGCATCCCCAACCTGCCGCACGAATCGGTCCCGGTGGGAAAGTCGGCCGAAGAGAACGTGGAAGTTCGGCGTTGGGGCGCTCCTCCGAAATTTGATTTCACGCCCAAACCGCACTGGGAGCTTGGCGAGCAACTCGGGGTGCTCGACTTAGAGCGCGCGGTCAAGGTGACCGGCGCACGCTTCGCTGTTTATTGGGACCTGGGCGCTAAGCTCGAGCGCGCTCTGGCGAACTTGATGCTGGATGTTCATACGAAAACGCACGGCTACACTGAAGTGCTACCGCCCTACATGGTCAATTCCGAGTCGATGTATGGCACCGGACAGCTGCCGAAGTTTTCCGCCGATCTTTTCCGGGTGCCGCACGGAGAGAAAGATTTGTGGCTCGTGCCCACGGCGGAAGTGCCAGTTACGAACCTGTTTCGGGACGAGGTGCTGGACAGCGCGAAGCTGCCTATTTCGCTCACCGCCTACACACCCTGTTTCCGCAGCGAGGCAGGATCCTACGGCAAGGACGTACGCGGCATTATTCGCCAGCACCAGTTCCAAAAGGTGGAACTGGTGAAGTTTTCGCGGCCGGAGGAATCCTACGAGCAACTAGAAAAGTTGACCCATGACGCAGAAACCATTCTGCAGAAGCTTGGGTTGCACTATCGAGTGGTTGTTTTGTCTACCGGGGACATGAGCTTTTCTTCGGCGAAGACCTACGACCTGGAAGTCTGGCTTCCGGGCCAACAGTTGTTCCGGGAGATCTCTTCGTGCTCGAATTTCGAATCTTTTCAAGCGCGGCGTGCGAACATCCGTTATCGGCAGGAGGAAAAGAAGAAGCCGAGTTTTGTGCACACGCTGAACGGCAGCGGTTTGGCCGTCGGTCGCACGTGGCTGGCGATCCTCGAGAATTATCAGCAGGCGGATGGGAGTGTGTTGGTGCCCGAAGCTCTACGGCCATACATGGGAACCGACCGGATGGTACCGCGAACGCTATAGAAAGCAACGCCTGGAGCACCAGAAACGATCTACACTGTAGGCAGATCCAGGCTCAGGTTTCCTGAAGTTTGACCGGCCTGAATGGCAGCACCTATCTTTTTTAGGGGGAACGCGCGATCAAAGCAGATTCTGCAGAGTTGAACAAACCCGCGACCGTTCAGGCGCCTGTAGGCGGGGTGTGGCGAACCATCCGCAGTTTTATCCTTTGGTCTCACGAACGTGGCACCATTCAGTACGACGTAATGGTGACGTTAATCCTGCTGTTTGTCTTTTTCTCGCCCAAGTTCGTTAACTTCAACGACCAACCCGTCGAGCGCAACCCGCACCCAACCGCGGTACGCGTGTATCCCGAGGGCAAAGATCTGGTGTATGAAGTGGATGCAGTTGCGGTGAAACCCGGCGATGATTCTGCGGTTCAGGCTCAACTCCTTAGGGTTATTGAGCCAATCTCGGGGGAAAGTAGCATCTCAAGATACGAAGCCATCAAGGACAAGAAAGGCAAAGTGTTGTCCTATAAGGTCTGGGTGACCCGCGAATGAAAACATGCGACGAGCGAGGCCTTTGGATTCTTGCGATCCTACTGGCCGTGGCAGCACCCGCCCTCTCCAAGAAGCGGCCTTCCCCGCAACCCACCGCCCCCAGGCAAGAATCGGGGGCGAAGGCCAAGGCCGGATCTCTTGACCAGGTGCTTCGCCGGATGGACGAGAATGCTGCGAAGTTCCGTAGCGCCCAGGCGGATTTTGTCTGGACTCCGTTTAACTCCGTCATCAATGAAACCGAGACTCCCGACAAAGGAAGGATCTACTTCCGCAAGGTCGGGAGTGAGATTCAGATGGCTGCAATCATTCAACCCCCGGATGATCGGCAGATCGTTTTCAGCGGTGGAAAAGTTCAGGTGTACCAACCTAAGACGAGGGTGCTCGACATTTACGACGCCAGCGCTCACAAGGACGAAGTGGAGACCTTTCTGGTGCTGGGATTTGGGAGCAGCGGCGAAGACCTACGCAAGTCATTTACGGTGAACTATCTTGGTGACGAGAAGATTGGAACGGTCGAGACGGGACATCTGCAACTCACCCCGCTTGCCGAAAAGGTGCAGAGGAGTTTCCCCCGAATTGATCTTTGGATTGATCCCCAGGGCCTCTCGCTTCGCCAGCAGCTGTTCCAGACCGGAGGGGACTACCGCCTGGCAGACTACTCGAACACCCGGTTGAACGAAAAGGTTCCAGACAGCGCTTTTAAGATTAAAACCTCTGGGCCCACTAAGACCGTAACCCATTGAAAAGTAAGTGAAAGAGTCAATATTGCTGCATGATTTTCTA
>Ga0310810_10002266_pt1 | contig 20578 bp, 24 predicted proteins | sample NCmetagenome_FD_207641 | JGI IMG/M metagenome (GOLD analysis project Ga0310810, IMG submission 207641) | Soil microbial communities from experimental microcosm in Duke University, North Carolina, United States - NC | ecosystem: Engineered > Artificial ecosystem > Soil microcosm > Unclassified ...
AACAATACTTAGCAGAGTTTACTGATCTAGAAGGTAGGATATACACTGAGTTTAACCGTGACCAGACGTTGGCAGACATACCGTTTGAGCCTGTCACATGGGGTTTTTCGGTTGACTTTGGGTATAACCACCCACTTGCGGCTTATTTATATGCAATCGGGCCAGACGACCAGGTGCATGTATATCGGGAACTATACGAACGCAAACTAGATGATACGCAACGCCTAGCCAAGATAAAGGAACTTACAGAGGGGTATGATATTACTGTTGCGGTGGGAGACTCGGAAGACCCGTTGGCTATTGTGTCACTTAATAAAGAGCTACCGTTTACTATAGAGGGGGCAGTTAAGGGCAAAGACTCGGTATTCAACGGGATAACCGAGATGAAGTCCCGTATACACAAGAGAGACATTACTTTTAATGATTCCTGTATTTACTTGGCAGATGAGCTCGAAGCCTATTCGTGGAAGATAGATAAAGCTGGCGAGCAGATGGATGAGCCGATAAAGGAAATGGACGATGCGGTTGACTCGGTGCGGTACTTCGTAACTAAATTCTATAGCCGAGAGATTATTGACTGGCCTGGCATTCGCTAGTCAGACCTGTTTGCTAACTGTTACAATTAATATAGACATAATTATAGGAAACATACATGAACCTACTTGATAAAATTAGTAACTTCTTGAAACCAAAGGCGCTCGATATAAGCGAGAACATAGACTTAAACAATGTAGTAGGTTGGCGATCGGTCGGTGGCTCAGGGACTTACGGATATTATCAGTCGAATCAATATGAAAACGGTTACTCTTCTATCTCTACCCTAGCTAACGGGTTCTTAATGATCGAGCCTTATACTATAGACAAGTCTGGGAAAGCAGTAGCGAGTAATGTTTTAAATCGTCTCTACACTCCTAATAAACAGATGAGTGCAACAGACTTTAGAGAAGCCCTGGCAGTGATGACCCTAGTGCATGATAAAGTTCGTATTCGGGTACATCATTCAGGCACAAGGATTAATGCTAACTCAATTACTGGCTTTACATTCATGGAAAATTACTCTGATACCGTGGTTGATGGGAAGCGTAAATACAAGCTTCAGAACGGCGAGAGCTTAACTGATGATGAGGTTATTACCCTAAAGAGTATTAACCCGAATGACCTTAATGGTGGCTTTAGCCCTTCACGTGCCGCTAAGCGTTGGACTGATATTGATGACTATATCGCTGATTACCAAAAAGGCTTCTTTAAGAATGGTGCTGTTCCTAGCGGCCAGTTCATCATTACGGCACGAAGCGGGACAGAGTTTAATGACATAGTTGATAAACTGCAATCACAACATCGTGGTGCAGGGGCTAATAATAACGTTACCTACTCATATCGCCCAGTAGACGCACAGGGGAAGCAACAGGACTCACAATTAGAGTGGGTGCCATTCTCTACCCAAAACAAGGACATGGCGCTTAAAGACCTATTTGATAACGCTAATAAGAAGATTGACTCGGTTTATGGCGTGCCAGCCTCAATGCGTGGCGTGAATGATACTAATACCTATGCTTCTATGCGAGTCGATGAGGTTGTGTTAGTCAAGTATGCACTATCTCCAATGACATTAAAGATATGGAGTAAGTTCACCCACGAGCTTAACAGAATAACTGGCGGGTTGGGAGTAGCGATTACTTATGACCTCGAAGTCCCACAAATAGCAGATGAAGAGAAGGTTAAAGCCGAGGCACGTAAAGTAGATGCTGATACGGTTGCAGAGTTAGTAGCCCAAGGCTTTACGCTGGACAGTGCGGTTGAATATGTTAAAGAAGGCGACCTGGACTCTCTTATACAGACTCAAAAGGAAGATGACGAAAAACCCGAAGTTCTTGATTCTACAGAAGCCAGCGGAACGCCTGACCAGCCGATTGACGGATATTCAAAGATTATCAGCCATATAGAGAAGCTGATGGAAACGAAAGAAGCGCCGAAGGTAAAGCAAATAGACGTGGTAGATAAAGAACTCTACATACAGAAGCTTAGCCGGGTGGTCAAAGACCAGATGAAACGCCAAGTTGAGAAAGCTATTAATGATTTCAATAAGACTAAAGCTATCGGTGACACTAGCTCGCAAGAAGATAAAGTATTCACGAAAGAGATGTTGGCTTTGCTATTACCGTTAATGGAGATATATGGTAATAAAACAGTTAATACTGGCATAAATCTTGTATTAAATGCTGGACTTAGCACCGAAAACATAGAGAAGTTTAAGTTTACCCCTGCTCAAGAGAAAGCCTATGAAGTATATTTACAGAAAGTGGGTACTGGCTATGCTGACCAGACTGCCGAAGATATACGCAATATTTTGAATAAAGGTATTTTAGAAGGCACCCCAAAGGGTCAGATAGAAGATCAATTGCGTTCGGTTATATTGGGCAGTGAGAATGAGTACCGGGTAGCTCGCCTGTCACGAACCGAAGTAAACTTGTCTGAAGGTAAAGCTTCTGTCAGTGCAATGGAGAACATCCAACGCCAAACAGGATATAAGATATATAAGGTGTGGAATATATCAAGTAGTGACCCTTGCCCTTACTGCCTATCTTTAGCCGGTAAAGAAACACTTGTAGATGAGAACTTTGTAGATCTTGACCAACATGTCCATGGTGTAGACGGTACGACCTATGTAAACAACTTCAAGGCGGCCGATTCTGGCAATTTACACCCTAATTGTAACTGTTATACAACATACAAAGTAGAAAGGAATTAATATGAATATTAATATAAGTTGTAAGCACTGTCAAAGATTCTTGTTTGAGCAAGCCGGTACCGTTGTGTTAGAAAAGCTGACATGCCCGGGCTGCAAAGCAAAGCTTAACTTTAAGATTGTTACGGCTGACCGTTCTAAAGATGTGCGGCATACGTTTGTTAACCCTGAGACTGAGCCTAAGAAGAAAGAGCCGGAGGTTAGTTGATGAATGCCATAACTGCAAGATACGGTGAAAGTGTACCACTATCTATAACGATAGACGATACAACTGCTATATCGGCTACTATCTATATAGGTCTTGAACAAGAAGTACCGCTTATAACTAAAACAAGTGCCTTTGTAGATGGCGTTGCTGATCTTAGTCTCGATACCGATGACACTAAAATACCTCTAGGGACGTATAAATACCAAGTTAATGTTGTATATGAGGATGATTTACTAGAGAAATATCCGTCTCCAGACACTTGTGAGGGTTCCGACTTTCCTGACTTTGTCGTAGCCGAAGCCCTTGACGAAACGGAGGTTAGTTAGATGTATACCATTAGATTGAAACACAATAGTAATAGCATTGTTATAAAACGTGCTGGGGTTGGCCCAACTGGCCCGCAGGGGCCACAAGGTGAGCCAGGAGAGGTAGCCGTTGAAAGTGTTAACGGACAGATAGGAACAGTCGTACTAGACCAAGATGATGTACTAGATGGAGTAAATTACAAACAGTATTCATCTATTGAAAAGACCAAGCTTGCAAGTGTCACAAACGGCGCTACGCCAAACAATATATCTGATACTGACGCTACTGATTTGACGGATGGTGGAGACTCTACCTTACACTTCCATTCTAGCGATAGAAATAGGGCTAACCATACAGGCACACAACTGGCCTCAACTGTATCTGACTTCTCAACCGCTGCTGATGCTCGGATTGCCGCAGCCACTTCAACGGGTACAGGGTCAATTGTCCGATCTAGCTCGCCACTAATTACCACTCCAACAGGGATCGTCAAAGGTGACATTGGGCTAGGTAGCGTTGATAACACTAGCGACGCTACTAAAAACTCCGCTGTTGCTACGTTGACCAATAAGACATTAACCAGCCCAGTAATTAACACGCCAACTGGTATCACTAAGACCGATGTTGGCCTTGGAAACGTGGATAACACAAGTGATGCCAACAAGCCAGTCAGCACAGCCCAAACGACAGCTCTGAACTTAAAGGCTAATTTAGCTGGCCCCACATTTACAGGTGTCCCCACAGCTCCAACGGCAGCCGTTGGTACAAATACTACCCAAGTAGCTACTACAGCCTACGTCGTAGCTGAACGTGGTGCCACAGCAACTCTAACGAATAAAACTTTGACAAGTCCGTCAATTACGACCCCTACAGGCATTGTTAAGGGAGACGTAGGACTTGGGAACGTCGATAATACATCAGATGCCACTAAGAACTCCGCTGTTGCTACGTTGACTAATAAGACCTTGACTAGCCCGTCTATTACTACCCCAACCGGGATTGTAAAAGGGGATGTGGGACTCGGCAATGTTGACAATACATCTGACGCGACCAAGAACTCAGCTACAGCTACGCTAACAAACAAACGGATAACCAAGAGAGTTTCATCCAATACGTCAAGTGCTACTCCTACGCCTAACGCTGATACTGATGACGTCTATCTACTAACTGCTCAAGCAGCCACCGCTGCCTTTGCTGTACCAAGCGGAACACCAACTGCCGCACAACCACTGGTAATTAGGATAAAAGACGACGGCACAGCACGGACGATAAGCTGGAACGCAATCTATCGGGCTATTGGTGTGACCCTGCCTACTACGACGGTCATTAGCAAAACCTTGTATATAGGGTTTATGTATAACTCAGTCGATATTAAGTGGGACTGTCTGGCAGTCAGTTTGGAGGCATAATGGAAGTACAAATACAATACCGATTCACGATTATAGACGAAGATACTGGCTCTAGTTTCTCTGACGCACTTTATTTCCCTTTGAGTGAGTGGCCTGTTAGTGAAGCTACGCTGAAGAACATGGAGCAAGAGCGCTTTGACAATTGGAAGCAAGCTATAACTACATCTGCTGACCCGCCACCAGTCGAAGAACAAGTGGCTGCAATTGATGATCAGATTGAGAGCTTACAACAGCAGAAGGAAAGCTTACTGGCGCAACTGGAGGTTAGCTAGATGGCTAACAGGTATCTCAAAGCCGCTGGCGGCAACTGGACTGCTGCAGGTACATGGTCTGCTACCGGGTCAGGGGGTGTAGATAGCGCCGGACCTCCAACTGCTGCTGATAACTGCATATTGGAGGCTGGGTCGGGTAATGTTACGATAGACAGCGGCGCAGTTTGTCGCTCTATAGATTGTACTTCGGGGACAGGGAGTTATGCAGGCACTATTACTGGCGTGGCATCTATTAACTTGACTATCGGCGACGCTACTGCTGGAGCGGGCAATGTCGCGCTTAAGTTTTCCGGCACCACGACCTATACCGTTGCGGCTAACTCAGGCTTTAATTTCATTTCTACCTCTACTACACAGCAAACGGTTGATTTCGCCAGCAAGACCAACCTAGGGAATGCTTTATTCAATGGGGTGGGGGGTTCATGGATACTTGGCTCTAATTACAGCACTGCCGGAGGCACTACGCTTACTTCTGGTACTCTCAATACCAACGGCTTTACGGTTAGTTGTATCTCTAGCTTTACTGTAGGCAGCAGCACACTAGCCCGAACCCTGACGCTTGGCTCCTCAACCATCAATATTACGGGTGCTGGCGCTTGGAATGGCGCAACCGTTACTAACTTAACCGTAACCGCTAATACGGGAACGGTGAATATGTCAGGAGCCAGTGCTGTATTTAACGGCAGTAACTTTAACTGGAACGGCCTCTCATTGAATTTGACCGGCTCAGGGCAAGCGAGTGTCGTCGGTCAATGTACTCTGGCTAACTTAACACGCATAGGCACTGCTATTAAAACCGATAGTTTGCTGACCAGCGGGGCGGGGCCAACTATCACCGGCACCCTGACACTGACCGGCAACAGCGTCACCAACCGGCTTATCCACCAGACAGCCACGCCTGGCAATACAACGAATGTTACGGCTGCTGCTGTTTCAATTACCAACGTAGATTTTATGGATGTAGCCGCTGCCGGAGCCGCTATTCCCTGGACAGGGACGTCGCTGGGGAACTGTCTCGGCTGCTCTAACATTACTTTTGATACGCCTGTCACCCAAACTCGGACTGGGGCGAACTTTAGCTGGTCTAATGTGGGCCTTTGGACTTCAAGGGTGCCTTTACCACAAGACCCTGTCATCGTATCATCAGGCGCTACCGGAGCTATAGGCATAGACATGCCACGGATAGGCGCCAGCGTGGATTATACCGGCTTTGCGGGAACGGCAAGTATCTCAACGGCGAACACTATCTTCGGTAACCTTACCTATAGCACCGGTATGACATTAGCAGGAACAGCCACAACCACGCTGGGCGGCCGTAGCACGCACACGCTTACCACGGCAGGCAAAACACTCTTACAAGGCGTTACCATAAATGCCCCAGGCGGAACCTATAACTTACAGGACGCTTATAACGCAACCGCCCGTTTAACTGTCTCGGCCGGGACTTTTAATAGTAATGACTTTAACTTATCTATTTCATCAGCTGCGGCTACCTATGTATTCGCTGGCACTAGTAGTTTTGTAAACTTAGGGACAAGCACCTGGACTCATTTAGGGACAGCAACTAACCCCATATCTGCTACCTTACCAGCAGCTAACTTTAGTGGGGCCTCGTCGACTTTAGTTATAGGTTCGACACTAGCTACTCAAAGAACCCCTATCTTCACTAGTGGTATATCACTAGGGACACTCACCTACACGGTGGCCGGTTCGACTGGTGGGCTACTCCCCAGTAATGGTAGTTTGACTATTGGTACGCTCAACTTTTCGGATGCCAGCAACGCCCGGACACTCACCATCACTTCAACTAGCACCCTGACAATCTTAAACGCCTTTAATGTGAACGGTACGCCCGGTAACTTGATTACGATAAACTCAACCGTGCCTGGGAGTGCGGCTACCCTCTCTAAATCTTCTGGTAGCGTATCTAGCGACTATCTCTCCATCCAAGACTCTACGGCTACCGGGGGAGCTAGCTGGTACGCAGGTACGCACTCGGTAAATGTTTCCAACAATACCGGATGGTTTTTTACTGCCCCATCTAGTACCGGGTGGTTTACTATACTGCCTAACTTGTAGGGGTAGTTTACTGACTGGTATAATTAATAGAGACGATACAGACGAACTTTTACGCTCATTTGGGCACACGTTCAGTAAAGTCTGGAACAAATATTAACAAAGGACTAATAATGGGAACATTAACCGAACCGAAGCAAAAGACTTTGAAAGTAAAAGTCGCTGCTGACGTAGGGGAACGCACCATTGTAGCAGTTGTTAGTTCATCTAACTTCGACAGGGATAATGAAAGAGTAGACGTGAAAAGTTTACGACTTCCACTAAGAGGAGGTGGAACGGTAGTTGCGAAAGATCTAACTGGGACTGAGGCCATAGACATTCCAATGCTACTCAACCACAGCTTTGACGTAGAAGACGTAATCGGATCAGTCCGCAAAGCATACCTTAACCAGTCAGGTGAACTTGTCGTGGAATTTGGTATCTCAGGGCGAGCGAAAGCGCAAGACCTAATGCAACTCATTGATGAGAAGCATTTGGACAACGCCTTTTCAATTACCATGAGTGATTACCAATATTCAGAAGACACTATCTATAACGCCGAGGTTGTTGAAATCTCAATGGTGTTTCGTGGTAGTAACAAGGACGCTAGAGTGTTACAAGTAAAATCCCTCATTAAAGGAGAAGAAATGGCAGAACTCACATTAGATGAGAAAAAAGCTGAACTCGAACGCTTGAAGAAAGAGATTGAGGTTGAAGAACCTGTAGTCGAACCTCCTAAAGAAGAAGAGCCAGTCGCTGAGCCTGAAGTTGAAGAGCCAAAGCCAGTCGAAGAAAAAACTATCAAACCTAAAAAGGAAAAAACTATGAGCAAAGAAAATGACATTGCTGTAAAGCAAGTCACCGATGTACCTGTACAAGAACTACAGGTCAAAAAAGTAACCGTTACTAAAAAAGAACAACGTGAGTTGTTTGTTAAACAGTTCCTAGCTTACAAAGCGAAAGACCTTGACACTCTTGCAGAGTTGAACGAGAAAGCCTACGAAGCTGACACCAGTGAAGACCGTGACTACAAGAAGAAAGCTATCGGCTTTACCGACGGTGCTGCTATCTTCCAAACTGAAGTCGTGTCACAAGACATCAAAGAAGCCTACACAAACGTTGGCCGACTTGGTTCTATGGTAAACCACGTGGATATCCTCGGTGCTGAAACCTGGAAGCGACTTGTTCAGACTGCCGGTAACGGATTTCAACCTGTAGGCGACCAAGAAGCGAAAGCTGAAGACAAGCCTGTATGGACTAACTTCTCAGTAGAACCTAAAGAGTTCGCTTTGATCGTTGCTTGGTACGATGCTGTTGCACGCCGAACACCTATCGCTATCTATGGACAAATTGTTAGCTATATCGCTAAAGAGTGGGCTAAGCTTGAAGATAAGATTATTGTCTCTTTCGCTGGCGCTACTACAGTAGGCGGTGACACTTTCCCTGCTACCGGTATTGTCCCTGCCATGATCGCCGCTGGTCGTATCGTTAACGTAGCTACCTTCGGTGCTGCTGATACGCAAGCTGGTCTAGGCCGGGCTTATGGTTTGATTGAGAGCGACGAGCAAATTACCATCATCGCCAACCGCAAGACTTGGGGCATGATGGCTACCACTGTTGATACTCAAGGCCGTAACGTCTTTACCGTCGTTGGTCAGCAAGTATCTGCCGGTGCGCTTGGTACTTTCAATGTAGTTATCTCTCAGTATGTCCCTGATGGTAACGCTATTATGGGTGTCATGGGTGACTACGACCTTGTTACTAGAGGTGGCCTTGAGACTCTGTTCTCACGAGAAGCCTCAGTCGGTTCGCTTAACCTTTACACATCAGACGCTTCTGCACTACGTGCGAACGCTGACATTGTCGGTAAGCCAGTACTTAATACGTCATTCGTATTGATCGACTTCGTACCAGTAGTAAGCTAATAGAAAGGGAGTGATATGTTAACAGAAGCCCAAGTAGCTAAGTTACTAGGTCGCTCCCTCACGACCTTAGAAACAGACAATTTCAAAACGTACCTTAAAATTGCTACTGAAAGATTGGAAGAGCTGCTGTGTATGACACTATGCGGTGATTCTGACGAACGTACCTACGAAACTAGGACAGGTTATCGGACGCTTTATGTAGACCCTTTCACAGATGTTACCTCAGTTACTATCGATGGTAATGAAACGACTGAGTTTACCGTAAAGCAGAACGATAAGTTTAACGGTTCTTGGTACAACGTCATCCAATTCGACCGCAAGCAGACAGGTAAGAACGTAGTTGTAGACGCTGATTGGGGATTTAACCCTATGCCTAGCGATTTACAACTACTTCTTGCGGGGCTTTTCAATCAGAACTCTGTGGGACAAACTACAGATGGTCAAGTGAAAAGTAAAAGTATTGAAGACTTTAGCGTGACGTATAAGGACAGCGCAACGTTCTATGAGTTCGTAGAGTCTAATGCTTCTATAGTAGACAAATACTCACAATGTTCGCAAGGTTATATTCGTCACGGCGATGTCTGTAGATGGAGCGACGATGTTCGACCTGTTTACTACTACTGATTACACATTCTTGAAGCTGGATAGTAGAGCTGGTGGCAACACTGTTACCGCAGAATATTCAGCTAATGGGGTTGTGAAACTCAGGGACGGTATGTTACAGGCCGACAACGTTGAAGCCCATGACTCTGCCTCAACTGTCCACGTAAGGCCGTCAGAGCCGTTTCTAGCCGATATTGACAACAATATGGTCGGACATGGCATTCGTGTCACTAAAGACGGCAAAGAGACTGTATATAGGGTTATAGGCCAAACCGAAGGCTATGACTTTGACAGAGGGCAGCTTGAGTTCTATAGAGTCACTGTGAAGAAAGAGGAGATAGCGCCATCGCCGTCAGATTTACCTCTACAATAAAGCAGTGGGCTGCCGAGACTGAGAGCAAACTCGACTTTGCAGTTCTGAGCGCTGCGACTGACATCCACCGGGTTGCCAGTGTCTTAGCCCCGAAAGCCTCCCGTGCGCTTGTTAACTCAGGTCGCATAGATAGAGCTGGTAAAGCGCACTACAAGGTTATATTTGGTGGTGGTTCGGTACCATACGCACGCAGGCGGCACTATGAAAACAAAAAAACTCCCTCGTCCCTGAAATATTTGGAACGAGCGGGTGACTCGACTAGCAGAAACTTTAAAAGATATATAAAGGGATTATAGATGGTAACATTACACCTATTAGCTTACTTGGAAGACAACGGCTTTGGTGCTATGGATACCACCCTATTCTTTGAAAAGCTACCGCTAGGCAAAAACGGTTTAGCTATCTTCTCACGAGGTGGCGAGCGAGCATATGGGAGGAAGAGAGCAGTGCAAAGCTTTGACCTTTACTCTAGAGGTTCTAGTGATTTACTGGGATACGACAAGCTAGAGAAAGTCGCTGAGTTCTTTGCCAGCAACTTTGACAACCTATGCCAGCTTCCGACAATCGAAAACGTGAGTAACAGAGTGTACAAAAATGCCCGGATAACGACGATAGACAACATTGAGAATCTAGGACTAGATGAAAATGATAGAGTATTGTTTCGTCTGGGAGCGCAAATAATATATGAAAAACAGTCTTCTTAGAAGACAGAAATTGGAGTAAGAAAATGAGTGTACTTGGCGGACCAGCAGAAGTAGCGATTAACCACATCACTATACCTGCGTCACTATTAAGTGAAGTATCAGTAGAATTAACCGAAGGTACACGTGAGCGTGAAACGCTTGGCGGTACTTTTACTAAACCATCCGGTGTATTGGACACAGCAACTGTAACGTTTACTATGTTCTTGCCATCAATGGATTACCTAAAAAACATCTTCCCAGGACGATATAACGCACCATCGGGCGAACAGACTACAGGTAATGTAATCTTCAACTCTGATACTTGTGTTAGTACCGACGCTGGCCCAGTGAATATCCACTATACGTGTGAACCGCTGGATAACAACGATGTTTACATTTACTCAGGATTGGCGCAGCTTAATTTCTCACCAACCTACAATGCGAGTGACGATATCACTATCGAAGTCACCATTATGGCGCAACCGGATGGTTCAGGGAATGTAGCGAGATTAGGAACTGGAAATCTAACACAAGATAGCTATTACAACGCAACCACAGAAACGACAGTGGTCAGTTAGTAATATTCAAAGTTAGTTCTGGCTTCATCGCCATATAGAGAAAGAGCGAAGCAGTCGTACATATAGGCTGCTTCTTCTTTTGTATCAAAATAACCTATATAGTGTGTCGTTCCGCACATCCATATAGTTGAGGCATACTTATTTCTCTTTTGCTGCACGCCTTTATAGCCCGATCTACTAATACGCCATGGTCTTTTATTGAGATTTTGGATTGTAATGTTAGTCCAGCGGCAATTACTAGGACTGTACCCCTTGTCACTTTTAATTCTGTCTAACGATAATGACGGGTCTGGACGCTTACCCATATCATTGTAAAAATCTATAAAACTGTTTAACCATCTGTCGCAAACAGTGATACCTCTACCGCCATAGTTAACATAACCCTGATCATATTGATTAATACAACGTTGGATCATAGACGCCCATATTCTATACTCAGGCGTATTAGTTAAGCCGTGTTTTACGTATGCTCTTCTTTTTTGTATACTAGTCATAAATACCTCCTATTTGCTTTTAGACGAGCGGGAGGTATTTTGTTACCTCTTGTATTTATTATACCACTGTAGTCAGCTAGTAACTAAAGTATAGAGATAGCCTTCGGGCTATTTTTATTTGTCGTATTCTAAAACAACGACAATCTCTTGGCGATTATTAGATTTGAAGCCCTGTGCCATATCTTGGCTAGTTATGGCAATTACTCGCCACCCTGCTTTTGCGTATTCATTCAATAGTTGCTCTAGTTTAATCGGGTCAAACTTACCACCAAAGAACTTATCAGCTTGTGTTAGTACCTTGTATTGTATCATTACAACCTTTCTTATTACACAGTGAGTCTACCAAAACAGAAGCGGTATGTCAAGTGGTTTTGCTATACTAGGAGTATAAAGAAGGAGTCTTAATGTACGAAATCAAAACAAGTAACTATGTCAGTTCAAAGAAAATACTGATTGATGGTCAAGAATGGACTATGACAGCACCGGGTGCTGGTGATGAGTTAGCTCTAGGACAGGCTAAGCGTCGTTCTGAAATGATACAAAAAAAGATTGAAAGTGGCACCGCCGTTGAAGAAGACTATGACCTTTACGAAAAACTAGAGGATCGTATGTTTAAGATATTCATTAAGCTATTCCGTGATAGTACCCCCGATAACTCTCAGGTGACTGCATGGGTAAACAGCACACCGCTTGGCGTTATTTACGCCATTATGGAAGACATAAAGAAACAGGCCGAAGAGAAAGATGCCCAAGTATCTTGATATAAAGCCAGAAGACTTGAAAAAGGTCAATAACAATCGCTCCAATAGGGAGGCGATTGTTATTGATGACTACCATCTTTTTATAGCTGAGTTTGGTAAACACTATGGATGGGGAGGTGTTAGGGCTATATTAGACAATGAGATAGATACCGATACGGCTACTTGGTTAATACTGGCTGCCCGAAAGATAGACTCACGGTATGCTTTTAGTGATGCACGAGCTTCTTTAATAGGTGCAAGTTCTGCACAGTCAAAGAAGCCTAGCCAAGTATTTAAAAAAGCAACGGCTGATCTCGTAAGAGATATGAAGGCGGACATCTAATGGATAATGTCGGCTCGATTGAATACGATGCTCGAATTAATACGAGTAATTTTGCTAAAGATGCCGCTACTGTAGAGAGTCGAGCTAGCCAAGTAGCTGATAGCGTGGAGAGATCTGCGGGAGGTGGTTTCCGTAACTTCGCTTCACAAGCGTCTGACTCATTCGGTACGGTAGCTGATGGTCTTGGCAGAATACTAAAAAGCGCCCTTATTATAGGGACAACTGGCTCCGTCGGCATAGGAGCTATGACTAAAGCTTCTTGGGACCAAGTAAGTGCCGTGCAGCAAGCAACAGTAGCTCTGGGAGCCTATGAAAAAGATACTGGCAAGGTTAGTAAAACGCTTAGCGAACTAGTTGCCTATGCTCGATCTGATTTAGGTGTCCTTTTCAACCGCAAAGATTTATTCGCCGCCGCCCAGGGATTGAAGATAATGGGAGACAATACCGATCAACTGACCGACCATGTAAAGATTATGTCTCGATCTGTCGGCCTAGGGCTTTCAACTTGGGACGATCTGAGCCAAATAGTAGGTCGTGTTGGATCGACCGGCAGACTAACAGGTATCGATTTTGACAACCTTACTAAAGCAGGTTTTAAACTAGATAACAGTTTAAGAAACACCGATATAAGTTTTGATCAGTTATTTAAAGCTATGGACAAAGGTATCCCAGCAGACGCTATGGCTGGGCAAGCTAACACGATAGTTGGTATGGGCGTAAGGCTTCAAACTGCTTTCAGAAACATTGGTGATGCTATTTTAGGAGTAGATAAAGACAGTGGTCAGTTCGTGAATGGCGGGCTTGGGAGTCGTTTGGTGGTGATGATGGGTACCCTAACAACTATAATGAAAGACCCTGGTCTAATAGGCGGATTTAAAAAGATGGGGCAAGCTATTGGCGACTTCGCCCAAGCCGCACTGCCTATAGTCTTGGATGGTTTTAAATGGATAGTCAATAACATTGGTGTAGTAGTATCTGGTATAACTTCACTCGCAGTTGCGTTTGTGGCTGCAAAAGTAGCTGCCATTGGGTTTTCTATAGCTGCTAGCGCTAACCCTGTAGGGCTGATAGCAGCTGCTGTTGTGGCCCTGATAGCAGGCTTAGTATACTTACAATTACAATTTGATATATTCGGTAAAGCTATGGCATTTATTAAACCAGTCACCGACCAGGTAGGCATAACATTTACTAACTTATACAACATATTCGTTACATATATATTGCCTATATTGCAACAAGTAGCAGCATTCGTAATGGGGCAACTCAAAACCGCCTGGGATCAGATAATTGCTAGCATTAACACAATAACAGCGGTGCTTAGCCCATATATATCTCAGACTCAATTACTACAGGTAGTTTTATATGCATTATTAATACCCTTAGGCCTAGTCGTAGGGGCTATTGTAGGATTCATAGCTATAGTAACTACAGTTATAGTAATAGTTGCTCGTGTTATAGGTTTCATCTCATCACTTATAGCCGCTTATTTCCAGCTATCGGCCGCAGTAACGGCAGCAATGGCACAATTTGTCGGTGCTGTTGTGGGTGGTTTTAATACAGCTATAGGTTGGATGAACAAACTACCACAAACTATACAGGGTGTATTTGCTGGGGCTGGTGATTGGCTTGTTAGTGCTGGGAAAAATATAGTTAACGGCCTAATTAACGGTATTAAAAGCGCTATAGGCGGGGCTATAAGCGCCGCTTCTGATCTTGCTAGTAGTGTTACCAAGGCTGCACAAAGTGCGCTCAACATCCACTCTCCCTCCAGAGTATTCGCAGATATAGGTAAAAATGTCGTGCTTGGTTTCGCCCAAGGTATAGACAACAACGCCGCACTTGCTAGTAACTCGATGGGTAGCATGCTGGGCAGTGTCGGGGGGCAGGGTACGTCTTCCCCGTCAGGCTCTCTCGGCTCGCTAGACTCAGCGCAAATGAAAGGCGGTAATAGTATCGTGAATAATATAAACTCCATCACCATAGGCTCTGAGGTTGACGCAGACAGGGTTATTCAACGGCTAACTGGTGATCAAGAAGTCATTGGTAAGGGCTTAGTGCCTCAAACGAGGTATGCATAATGGATCCTTACTCAGTCAGCTTTGCGGGCAATGATTTGTCAGTCTTTACTGGTATTGATCTTTATAACCATGATTTTAACAAGTTGCCCAAGCGGGAGATTAAAATTAACAAGTTGGCACGTCGTGACCTTTCGATCATTACATCAAGTGAGTATTCTGCTAAAGACATTCGGATATATATGGAAGTATGTGGTGGCAGTAGGGCAGACACCGAAGTGTTATTAACCTTCATTAAAGCACTAGTACAACCACAAAACGGCTTGTTAGTTGTTTCCCAGGGTGGTGAAACTACTGAGTACACCGCTACTATGAATGAATTTAATTACTCTTGGCTCGGGGTACAGGCATTAGTAGAGATCGTATTCATAGCTAGCGACCCCATTGGACGTAACCAAGACGAGACAACTATATTCACATTGACAGGCATTACTTCGTCAACTACCTCAACCACGTTTGAAATTGGTGGCTCATCAACTGCCTATCCGCTTATTACCTATACCCTTAATACTGTAACTGGTGCTACATTGCAGGACGTTACTATATTAAATGCTCGTACTAACCAAGGTATTACCATTAACCGGACATGGGCGAACGGAGATATATTAACAATTGACAGCGACTTGCTAGAGGCAAGAGTAAATGGTGCCGTAGTAGATTTCACTGGTATGTTCCCTCAGTTTGAGACAGGTGCTAACTCGCTTAGCTATAGCGACAGTTTCACCACCCGATCGTTCGATCTGACTGCCACCTATCAAGCGAGACTTGTGTAAATGCTATACTTAAGTAAAGGAGTTATTAAATGAGTGCTTTCCCCTCAACCAGCTATATCGCTAGCATATTAGGCTTAATTACAGGCTCAACGCCTCACTTAAGTTTGTATACTAGCGACCCGACTATCGCCGACACTGGTACTGAAGTAACTGGAGGGTCTTATGCTCGACAACCGATTACCTTTGGCTCGATCACGGCAGGTTCAATGTCTAACTCTGGCATTGTTACTTTCTCAGGACTACCGACAGCAACGATTACCCACTATGGCATTAGGACTGCTGTAACTGGTGGCACCCTGCGTGTATTCGGCTCTCTGAGCAGCGTTGGTGCGGTTATATCTGGTGACGAGATAACGTTTCCTATCGGTAACATACAAATAAGCCTAGCAGGAAGTTAACATGGCGATTTTTACCACCCTCCGGGATGGTTTTAACGGTACTTCAATAGACACCGCCTTGTGGGATGTATCAACGTCTGGCGGAGTAACTGTTACACAAAACGACCAGCTTATTGTTACCCCTGTAAATTCCGCTAGCCAAGCTTACGGAGCGGTTACTTCAGACAATACCTATGATTTAACAAACAGCCTATTGAAAGTGAAGGTTGTTCAGACAATTTCCAGTTCTCCATCGGCTGAAACATACCTAAAACTAAAAAATACAGCGGGTACAGAGTTTTTTTTGATGAGCCAAAGTGGGACTCGTCTTTATATGACAGAGTTCTATGGCGGGTCATTCTACACAAATTTTACGACTTATAGCCCGACGACTCATTTATGGTGGCAAATTAGTCATGCAACCCCCTACGTATATTGGGAGACTTCGGCAGACGGGGTGAATTGGACAGTGAGGGGTATCGCCGACGAGGGACATTTTAATATTACTGCCCTTAAGGCAGAGCTTGGGGCGGGGACAAATGCGAGTGTGGTTGGTTTAACAACCGGATTATTCGACAGTGTCAATATAAATACCTACACTAAATCTGCCTCTGGCACTCTTGTCTTCTCCGGTGGGGCTACAAGAAAACTGAAGGCTTATCGTTCTGCCTCTGGTACACTCACCTTTTCTGGTAACGTACTCGGTATTCAACGCCAAGACCCCTCACGCATAGAAGAGAAGCGCTATTTGTATAAAGTGTACGATACAAGCAATACATTCTTAGGGGTGTGGGATGACGTGGTAAGTGACCCTAGCTGGAGCGAAGAACTTAACTCGGCCGGTTCAAGTATGTCTGTTACGCTGGCTCGTAACTCAGATAGCCGTGTGGTTGACTTTAGCACTATGCTTGACGAAACGGGGGCTATTATAAATGATGAGAACAGTAACACCATACTCACATCGACCGAGAGCCGTAATAAAGTAGGTGCTGGCTCGGATCTTGACCATAACTATCGAGTTGATCTGTATGTTTATTACGGGGAAGAAGCAGCGATCTTAGATGAGAATAGCTTGTATATTCTTGATGAAAATGGTGAGCAAATTATAGGCACGACTGGCTCTCCGAATGGAGTGAGAAGATTTACAGGGTTTGTCAGTGAGATAAACATTCAATACGGTAATTCTGAAACGACCCAAGTCCAATTAATGAGTTACGGGTTTGATCTTGACCAATACCCGGTTATGAGTGGCGCTAATACAACGGTAGCTTTTAATTCATATGACCCGTCAAACATTGTGAAGGGGGGTATGGACTTATTTATTGCACAATCCTCTAATACATTCACGACATATACCGCAGCTACGATTGACCTGACTGGTACGGTAGTAAGCTACACATTCAAATCAAACACCTACTTGGAGCTAATTAAGAAGTCAGTCGAACTAGCTCCCACTGGTTGGTACTGGCACGTTGACCTTGGTACTAATGAGGTAGTGTTTAGACAAAAAGCAAGCACCCCTCACCATTACTTCTATCTAGGCAAGCATATACAATCACTCAATCTCCGCTCATACATCGGGGATGTGGTGAATGACGTGATTTTCACAGGTGGCGGCGACCCCGCTTTGTATAATAGATATACGGCTACCCCCGCTGCTAACACCCGACGTGGCTTGAAGCGCTTGTCAGATAACCGTGTGACGTTAGATGCTTCAGCACAAATATTGTCTGAAGGTGAGATAAATGATAATAATAAAGTACAGTACCGATCGACTGTAACAATCCTCGACAAAACATATGATATTGAAAGTATTAAGGTCGGCGAGGTAGTGGCTTTTAGGAACTTCGGTAACTATGTTGACTCTGTAACAATGCAGATTGTCGCCTTTAACTACACGCCTGATGCGATTACTCTTCAGTTAGATACATTACCCGACAATACCAATAAGAGACTTGAGGATCTGAGGAGAAGCCTCAAGCTGCAGGAAAATGAAACCGTGCCTGTTGCCCCCTAGGAATAGTAAACTGTTATAATTAAAGTATAGAACAAGGAGAAATATAAATGCCAAAATTTGGGGACTACACCGCTTCGACAGCACCAAACCAGGGTGATCTTTTACTCATAAAAGATATTAATACAAATAGTACTAAGAAGATTACTCGCAGTAACTTATTAGTTGGTACAGCGTTACCCACTAATACGGTAACTACGGCGGCTATTACTGATGCGGCAGTTACATCCGCTAAGTTGAGTGGGATTAATAAATCATTATTAACTACGGATAGTAACCCTTATAAGTTTAGTGCTTATCTGTCTTCTGGTCAGACCGTAGCTAATGCTGATGTTAAAATAACATGCCAGACAGAGTTGTTTGATACTAATAGTAATTATGATAATGTTACAAACTTTAGGTACGTTGCACCAGTAACTGGATTCTATTTTTTTAATGCTGCAGCTACTACCTTCATCGGTAACGGTAATGTAATAATTGCTAAGCTTTTCAAAAATGGTGTTATAGCGAAGCGAGGGAGCTGGGCAAGCAATAATACGGGTGGTGCGAATACCATTACATCCAATGTTAGTGCTTTCTTAAGTTTAACTGCTAGCGATTATGTAGAATTATACACAAATCACTCCCAGGTATCGACAAGTACTATTAATGGCACGCTAGATCAAACATATTTTGAAGGCTACCTAATCTGTAGAACTTAAGGAGGACTATGAAACGCAAAAAAGAACACAAGGTTATCGACGGCGTAAAATACTACCGTCTTGAAGGCGATGACGAATGGATTAAATCATGAGCTATTATAGGGCGCTAACCACCTTTGATGTTGCGGGGCTAAGGCAAATTAACGCTGGCTTCCAACCTATAGGTTATAGAATTACTGTCGGTCAACTCTTCGGCACGACCGACGCACAAGTCCACACCTTTATAGGAGGTTCGGACGGTACACGTCAGCACGTTATTGGCGTTTTCCAAGATGTCACTGGAAGACAAACTTTCACTGAGTCTGGCAAAGTAATTACCCAAAAAGAACGGGTTGGCGGGGTTATTACCGAAGTCTTAAAAGCGACCCATGATTCAATGCAACCGACTGGCCCACGAGTTAATGTTATCACTCCGAACGTAAACTACCAGGTAGTCGTCGAAGCGTGGGACTAGGATGTCCGACCTTGAGAAACTACAGCGCCGCAACAGGCAGATTGTCACCGGTTTAATTGCCCTAGTTATTTTAAACGTAATTGTACTGTTAGTTACTTTAGGTAATACGAGCACACAAAAAACAATCATCACAACCCCAGCTATCGCTGGTATCCACGGTGCAAAAGGTGAAAAGGGAGATCGAGGCGATGATGGCTACACTCCTGTAAAGAATAGAGACTATTTCGATGGTGCTAAGGGTGACACCGGCCTACAAGGTGTTCAAGGAATACAGGGAGTCCAAGGTGAACAGGGCGTTCAGGGTGAGCCGGGCGCACAAGGTGAGCAAGGATTACAGGGTACACCTGGTACCCCTGGAAGAGATCGAGAGATACGTTGCAACACAGAAACCCAAATGTTCGAGTCACGCCTAGTTGGGGATGAAGAGTGGGTTCCGATGGAAGGCAGCGATTGTGTCGCGGATTAAACCGCCATTCAGAATAATATCCCCGTGGGTGTATTTTAGTTGTTGGAGTTTTGCCATAATGAATGGATTATTCTTTAGTCCAACTTTTATGTTTGCCGATGGCAGCCGTGGGTTGATACTAGTAGGAGCTATCCCCTCAGTGGTGTGGGCTGTTGTGTTCGTCTCCTTGGGGATTAGTATGGTGTATGGTCTCTTAAGTAATAAGTGGACTGTTATCAAAGCTGCCCTTGCGGCCGGGTTATTCGTAAAAGCGTTATTCGCCTGGGGATTAATATTTACATTTTTCATACATCCTGAGTCACTTGCCATTATCGGGCTATGGTTTGGCATTATGGTATGGCAAGCTCTTTGTATTATTTTTTTTACTCCAGGAGTTACCCGTGAACTCCGCGCTTGACAGTAACGTTGTAACTGCCTTCGTGGCGGGGAGTTTCGTTCTCGCCAGTACGGCTATCCCCTTTTACTTTAAGAACCGCCGCTCTATGCGTAAGGTATCGGCCGAAGAGTTTATTGAAGGGTTTATGAAACGACAAGAGCAGGAAATAGCTCAAAAGAACGAGCTGATAAAAGAGATGGAGCAAACCTGTCGTAAGCACGAGAGCACAATCAAAGACTTGGAGGTTTCGATGTATAAGAAGGATGCTGTTATAAATCAGCTCAAAGCTCTCACGAAAGAGTTAAGGAATGAAATTAAAAAGGCGAAAGAACATTCTAGTAAACTTAAGGTACAATTAGAGCAGATGAAAGATGATTATAAAAGCATGACGGGCAAGAAACTAAAGTAAGGAGGGGTATGAATATACAGTTTATAGGGTCACGAATAACATTTCCTGTAGCGATGAGGCTTATGCAGTTTCATATGCTGACTAAGAGTAAGAACCTCAAGGTTCTCTATTCTATTATCTTTCCTATTATGGTTTTTGTGATGAACAATCTCGCTTCTTTTAAGGTATCTTCCTATAGACTGTTCAACAACATATCTG
>Ga0310810_10002267_pt1 | contig 20577 bp, 28 predicted proteins | sample NCmetagenome_FD_207641 | JGI IMG/M metagenome (GOLD analysis project Ga0310810, IMG submission 207641) | Soil microbial communities from experimental microcosm in Duke University, North Carolina, United States - NC | ecosystem: Engineered > Artificial ecosystem > Soil microcosm > Unclassified ...
GGAGGCGGGGGTGGTCACCGCGGGGGTCGTCTATCAGCCGGTCAGCGGAGTCCTGCACACCGCATGGCGCGGGCAGGGCGCCTGGCGGGACGGCGAGCGGATCCGCGTGTCGCCCGTCGACGCGCTCGAGGGCGCGCTGGTCGTGCACTCCTCGGTCAACTTCCTGCGCAAGAGCCGCTACTGGGACGGCTTCCTCCACCTGGCGGATCGCACCCAGGTCCAGCGCGGCCTCGGCGACTACTCGGCCTACCTGTGGGTGGCCGAGGGCCAGGGCGAGATCGCGCTGTCCACCACCGTGAAGGCCTGGGACGTCGCGGCCCTGAAGGTGGTGGTCGAGGAGGCGGGCGGCCGCTTCACCGATCTCGACGGCGGGGCGGGGATCTACGGGAGCACGGTGTGTGCCAGCAACGGGCTGCTCCACGAGATGGCGCTGGCCGCGATGCGACAGGAGGAGCGCGCGTGAAGACCTTCCGGGATCGGGTCGCGGTCGTGACGGGCGCGGCGAGCGGCATCGGGCTGGCGCTGGCCGCGCGCTTCGCGGCGGAGGGCATGACGGTGGTGATGGCCGACATCGAAGCGGCTCCGCTCGCCGCCGCCGCGGACGGGCTGCGGCGCCAGGGGGCCGCCGTGCTCGCCACCCGGGTCGACATCTCGCGCCCCGACGACGTGGAGCGGCTGGCCCGCGAGACCTACGAGGCGTTCGGCGCGGCGCACGTGCTGTGCAACAACGCCGGGGTCGCGGTCATCGGCGCGGTGCACGAGCACACGCTCGCGGACTGGCAGTGGGTCGTGAACGTGAACCTGTGGGGCGTGATCCACGGGGTGCGCGCCTTCCTGCCGCGCATGCTGGCCGGCGGCGACGAGGGCCACATCGTCAACACCGCGTCGATGGCGGGCCTCACGACCGCGCCGTTCATGTCGGTGTACGACGTGACCAAGCACGGCGTGGTCGCGCTCTCGGAGGCCATGTACAAGGAGGCCCAGGTGACCGGCTCGCCGATCGGGGTGTCGGTGGTGTGCCCGGGACTCATCGACACGAACATCATGCGCTCGTCGCGCAACCGCCCCGAGGCCCTCGCGGAGCAGGGCAAGGCGGGGCCGATGGCGCAGGCCTTCGGGCAGGGGCTCTCGGACCGGCTCGCGAGGGGCTACCCGCCGTCGGAGGTCGCGAACCAGGTCGTAGACGGCATTCGCGAAGGTCGCTTCTACATCGTGCCGGCGCAGCCGGAGGTGAAGGACGGCATCGCGATCCGAGCGCAGGACCTCCTCGAGCTGCGGAACCCGACGCTGCGCCGGGGGTAGCGTCGGGCCGGGGCGATTCCTCAGGCGAAGTTCTTCAGGACCTCGGTACAGCCACAGAGGACGTCGGGCAATGGCCCGACCGGGACCGGGTTGCTGCGAAGTACGCCGGACGCCCCCGCCGCCTCCACCTGCCAGAGGAAGATCCCGCAGCAGAGCGCCAGCCCGAGGATCATGGCAGGTCGTCGATGCATGACCGGCATCACTTCGAGAAGAGGCTCGTAAAGAAGCCCTTCACGCTGTGCCCGAAAGACACGGCGCCATCGCGCGCGTTGCCCCAGGCGGTCTTCGCGGGCGGCTCGGCGGCCTTCCCCGCCTCCTTCAGCTTCTCACCGCTATACTTCGCGCCTTCGGAGACCGTGTTGCCGACGCCTTTGGCCGTTTCGGTGACACCCTCCCCGATCTTGCCGTCGGGAATCTTCTTCGCCCCACGCTCGAGCTGGTCGGTGGCGGCCTTCACCTTCGAGTCGTCGGCGGCGAGCGCGAGACCGGACGCGAGGATCGAGAGCGGGAACGCGAGCGCGATGACCAATCCGAGTCGTTTCATCGAAGACTCCTTTTCTGACCGGGGCGAGGGCCCACGGTCCCATCGAGGCGAGTCTAGTCGAGGGCAACCCCCGTGCCTATTGGACCTTGGCCTACCCCGAGGGCTGCGGGCTGCGCGGGACCGGTATGGGTCCTAGGTCCACTAGGCGAGCGGATCCATGAAGACTAGGGTGAGGGCACGTGGAAAGGGGGAAACGTATGCCGAACATCTTCTACGTCATCGGTATCGTGGTCGTGGTGCTCGCGGTCCTGGGATATCTCCAGATCGGATAGCGGTTCGAGAATAGCAATCACCGAACAGACGGGGAGTCGCGACTATGGGTAGGTCGACAATGATGGGTCTCTTGGTGTGCGCGTCCGTGGCGCTGGTGGCCGCGCCGACGTACGTGATGGCGGAAAGCACCGCCGGCAAGGTGGAGCAGAAGGCGAAGGGAATGGCCCGGGACGCCAAGACCGGGATGAGCGACTCGTGGCTGACGGCCAAGACCAAGATCGCGCTGTACGGCGATGACCGGGTCAAGGGCAGCCAGGTGAGCGTCGAGACGGTCGGCGGCGCGGTGTCGCTGCGCGGCAAGGTGGATTCGGAGGACGCCAAGGCGGCGGCCGCCACGGTGGCGCAAGCGGTCGAGGGCGTGAAGAGCGTACGGAACGATCTCCAGGTGGTGCCGCCCGGGGACCGGAAGGTCATCGACGTCTCCGACAAGGACATCACGAGCCAGGTGGAAGGCCGCCTGTCGAAGGATGCGCAGCTCAAGAAGGTCGACGTGCGCACCGACGGCGGGGCGGTCGTCCTCACCGGTACGGTGGCGAGCGTGGGTGCCAGCGCCCGCGCCTCCGAGCTGGCGCGGGGAGTGCCGGGCGTTCGCATGGTCAAGAACGAGCTCACCTACGACGCGGCCCGACATAGCGGTATGCGCGGAGCGACGAGCCGGTCGCACGCGCAGGTGCTGGGGATGCAGCAGGCTCTGAAGGACAAGGGGTTCGATCCGGGTCCGATGGACGGCGTGATGGGGCCGCGGACGGCCTCGGCGCTGAAGGAGTATCAGAAGTCGGAGAACCTGACCATGACCGGCCGGGCGGATGGCGAGACGCGGGCGAAGCTCGGGATGAAGGTCAGCACCGAGAAGCCCTGAATTTGGAGACCGCTCACGAGGGGAGGCCGGGGGATGTACCGGTCTTCCCCCGCGAGCCGGGCGGGGTGACGAGGAGATCACGACGATGAAGGAGTGGGCGGCGTTCGCAACCGCGGTGGGCATGGCCCTGCTGGTCCAGATGCTCATCGTGGGGCTGTAGGCGGAGCCCGGGGACATGGAGGCGAAGCAGCGGACGTTCTCGGTTTGGTACGCGGTGTTGGCGATGCTGGCCCTTTTCGCGGTCCAGGCGTTGCTGCTGGTGCCTCGCCCCGAGAACATGTCGTACAGCGAGTTCAAGGCCCTCCTCCGGGCGGGGAAGGTGAGCGAGCTCGCGCTGTACCCGGACACGATCCAGGGGACGCTGTCGGCCGCCGGGCTCGAGGGCATTCTCTCGAAAGAGAAGATCGAGGCGATCACCAAGTCGGGAAAGAGCGCACCCGACTTCGTGACGACCCGCGTCGAGGACCCGGGGCTGGTGGGCGAGCTCGAGGCGGCCCACGTCCGGTTCACGGGGCACGCGGCGAGCACGTGGCTCGCGACGCTCTTGTCGTGGATCCTGCCCGCGGTGATCTTCGTCGGGCTCTGGATGTTCGTCATGAAGCGGATGAATCCCCAGAGCGGGCTCATGTCCATCGGCAAGAGCCGCGCGAAGGTGTACGTCGAGAGCAAGACCGGGGTGACGTTCGACGACATCGCCGGCATCGACGAGGCCCGCAGCGAGCTGATGGAGATCGTCGATTTTCTGAAAAATCCGGAGCGTTACCGACGGCTCGGCGGGAAGATTCCGAAAGGCGTGCTCCTGGTCGGGGCGCCGGGCACCGGGAAGACCCTGCTGGCCAAGGCGGTCGCCGGGGAGGCCGCGGTTCCCTTCTTCAGCCTGACCGGGTCCGACTTCGTGGAGATGTTCGTGGGGGTCGGGGCGGCCCGCGTCCGCGACCTCTTCGCCCAGGCGCAGGCGAAAGCGCCCAGCATCGTGTTCATCGACGAGCTGGACGCGGTGGGAAAGGCTCGCGGTATTCGCCCCGGCTTCGGGGGCCACGACGAGCACGAGCAGACGCTGAATCAGCTCCTCGCGGAGCTGGACGGCTTCGACACCCAGGCCGGGGTGATCATCCTGGCCGCCACCAACCGGCCGGAGATCCTCGATCCGGCCCTCCTGCGCCCGGGTCGCTTCGACCGGCAGGTCGTCATCGACCGGCCGGATCTGAAGGGTCGGGAGAAGATCCTCCGGGTACACACCCGCACCGTCACGCTGGCTCCGGATCTCGATCTGTCGATCATCGCGGCCCGCACCCCGGGGTTCGTCGGAGCCGATCTGGCCAACCTGGTCAACGAGGCGGCTCTCCACGCGGCGCGGGAGGGGAAGGAGGCGGTGGACCTCGCCGACTTCGACCAGGCCCTGGACCGCATCGTGGGGGGGCTCGAGCGGAAGTCCCGGATCATCAGCCCGAAGGAGAAGGAGATCGTCGCACACCACGAGGCGGGGCACGCGCTGGTCGCCGAGTCCCGCGTGCACGCCGACAAGGTGGCGAAGATCTCGATCATCCCGCGAGGCGTGGCCGCGCTCGGGTACACGCAGCAGCAGCCGACCGAGGACCGGTACCTGATGACGCGCGCGGAGCTGCTGGACCGCCTCGACGTGCTCCTCGGCGGGCGGGTGGCAGAAGAGATCATCTTCGGCGACGTCTCCACTGGCGCCCACGACGACCTTCAGCGGGCCAGCGATCTGGTGCGGCACATGGTGACCCAGTACGGCATGAGCGAGGAGCTCGGCCTGGGCACGTTCGAGCGCCCGCGATCGGCCCTGTTCCTCACCGGGCCGAGCTCCGGCGAGCGCGAGTACGGCGAGGATACCGCCCGGATGATCGACGTGGAGGTGCGGAGCCTGCTCGAGGCCGCCCATCTCCGCGTGCAGGCGACGCTCCGGGAGAAGCGGGGCGCGCTCGAGATGCTCGCCAAGGTGCTGATCGAGAAGGAGGTCGTCGACCGCGACGCCCTGACCGCTCTCCTGGCCGCGCACGAGCCATGAATGGGGACCGGGCGAAATGGTCCATCGAGCACATCAGCGCGGTGACGGTGGCGGTGCTCGAGATGTCCGAGTCGGTGGCGTTCTATAAGAAGCTCGGACTGGACGTGTCGTACGGCGGGCCGGACGCTCCCTTCACGACCATGCGGGCCGGACAGAGTGTCATCAATCTCCGGCGGGTACCCACCCGGACCGGCGACCCGTGGAGCCGTGTCATTCTCCGGGTTCGCGGCGTGGACGCCCTCCACCGGCATTTCGTGGAACAGGGTCTGCGACCCACCGCGCCCATGGATGCCGAGTGGGGCGAGCGGTACTTCGAGGTCCCAGATCCTCAGGGCGTGGTGATCAGCTTCGCCGAAGAACTGGGACCCCTTCGCCTCCCCGAAAGCTGAGATGGCGACCGGGTCCTCAGACCCGCACGGCCCGTCCGATCGTCAGGCGATACGCGGCCAGCAAGATGAGTGAGCCGATGATCGCCATGACGAACCCGACCGGATCGCCGTCCCCGTACCAGCCGACCAGGCGGCCGAGAATGCCCCCGAGGAGGGCTCCCACGATTCCGAGAAGGGCCGTGATGAAGAAGCCACCCGGATCGCGCCCCGGCATGAGGAGCTTGGCAACGATGCCGGCGGCCAAACCAAACAGTATCCATCCAATGATATACATCGAGTATTCCCTCCTTCCGGAGTGGCGGTCATCGTGATCCTGGGCTGCTCGAGCGATCACGCCTGGCCGAGTCGTAGGTCAGCTCGTTCCTGACCGCGCGGACGCCGGGCACGCCACGGGCCAGCTCGGAGGCACGGGCGCTGGCCCCGATGGTCGGGGCGGCCCCGGTGAGGGTGACGAGCCCGCCATCGGTTCGGACGTCGATCTCGGTGAGCTGAGTAGCCTTGGAGAAGCGGGCTTCGACCTGGCTCGTGATGTCCTGGTCGGAGACGTCGGTCGCCTTGCGGACTTCGATCGCGACGACCTCCAGATCGTTCTTGACCGCCTTGACGTGCTCGATGCCTTCCGCGATGGAAGCGGCCGCGGTCCTTGCCTCGTCCGAATCGACCTTGCCACGAAGCCGGACGGTGCGGCGGATGGTCTCGACGCTGATCTGCCTGCCCTTGACCCGCTCGTCGGAGTAGAGCGCGATCTTGGTCTTGGCGGTCAGCCAGGAATCGGTGACTTCGGCCTTCACGTCCTGGGCGGCGCTCCTGGCCTCCTGCTCCAGCTTGCCGGCCGTGGTCTGGGACGTCACGTGCGCCGGGGTGGCCAGGATCGCCACCGATGCGAATGCGAATGCGCTGAGGAATCTCAAGTGGTGCATGTTCTTTGCCCTTTCGTGCGGGACCCTAGCGAAGACCGATATAGCCGAGGATCGCGAACACGACGACGATGACACCGACGATGTAGAAGATGTTGTACATGGCTGTCCTCCTTTCGCTTCTCAACTGTAGTCGGTGGCAATGCGCCGGCCTATTGGACCTAAGGGTGGGGACCAAGGTCCCATGGTGACGCGCTACGCCGGGATCTAATCTGGAGGGAGCTCGCACCAGTATCCCAGCCAACGATGGTCCTTACCGATCACCAGAGTGAAGAGGACGAACAGGATGCTCGAGAGCACGAAGCGACGTACCCGCCATCTCCGACGGTGGATTGGGCTGCTCATGGCCTTGACCGTGCTCGGCCTGACTTCAGGAGCCTGTGCGCGGGTGCAGTCGCATTTCGCGCTGCCAGACCTGGCGATGGGAGATCCCGCGTTCGGCCCGACGATCGAGGCCTATACCGCGACGCGGGTTGCGGGCGGGAACCGGGTGGACCTGCTGTTGAACGGCGATGAGATCTTCCCCGCCATCCTGGAGGCCATCGGCTCGGCGCAGAGCACGATCACGTATGCCCAGTACTTCTATGAGCAGGGCGAGATGCCGCGGCAGATCGCGGCGGCCCTGGCGGACCGCTGCCGGAGCGGGATACGGGCTCATATCCTGCTGGACGGCTTCGGCGCGCTCCTGATGCCGGCGGAGTACCGGGAGATGATGACGGGCGCGGGCTGCGAGGTCAAAACGTTCCGGCCCCTGAGTCCGCTGGTCTTGCTCAGCCCCTTCGGTCTCGGAAGGGAGAACAACCGCAGTCACCGCCGGATTCTCGTCGTGGACGGCCGGATCGGGTTCACGGGAGGAGTCGGCGTGAGCCCCAAGTGGCTGGGGAATGGGCGGAGCAAGGGGTTGTGGCGGCAGACCGATGTCAGGATCGAGGGGCCGGTGGTCGCCTCCCTCCAGGGCGCCTTCGTGGAGAACTGGCTCGAAGCGACCGGGAACGTGCTCGGCGGCGACGCGTACTTCCCGCACGCGGGCGCGCGTGGGTCGGTGACCGCGCAGGTGGTCCACAGCTCCCCCGCGGAGGGCAGCTTCTCGATGTACACGATGTTCCTGCTCGCGATGTCGTCGGCCCGACACTCGATCTACATCACGAATCCGTACTTCCTGCCCGACAGCCGCATGACCCGCGCGCTCACGGAGGCGTCGAGGCGCGGCGTTCGCGTCGCCCTGCTCTTGCCGGGCGCGATCGACAACAAGATCGTCCGTCATGCGAGCCGCGCGGGGTTCGGCGAGCTGTTCGAGGCGGGGATCGAGGTCTACGAGTATCAGGCTGGCCTGCTCCACGCCAAGACCATGGCGATCGATGGGGTCTGGGCGACGATCGGGAGCACCAATCTGGACACGCGCTCGTTCGCGCTGAACGAGGAGGTCAACCTGGTCGTGTATAGCCCCGACGTTGCGCGACGGCTGGAGCGGATATTCGCAGACGACCTGGTCTACGCGCGCAGGATCGACCCGCAGACCTGGGGGGCGCGGGGGTTCGTGGACCGAATGCTGGAGGTGCTCTCGCTTCCGGTCCGTCGAGAGTTCTAGCGGGCGGCTCGGGGAATCAGCGCGCAGTCGGCCGGACGCGGCGCGTTTCGTCGGACGGCCGGATCGCGTCCTGCCCGCTCTGGAGGGTGGACGTGATCTGCTGCTGGACCGCCTGGATCTGGTCGGCGGTCCTGACCCTCGCGTGACGCGTCTGCTCGATCAGGTAGTCACGAAGCTCGTCGCCCCACATCCAGATCGCCAGCGCGCCCGCCACCACTCCGGCCAGGAAGCGAAGCACGCGCCTAGGCCCGCCGGTTCCCGACCACCAGGAGGATCACGCCGGCCGCGATGGCCACCGCGCCGAGGATGGGCGGAAGAGGAACCGTCTTCTGCTTGTCGACCGAGGCCTTGAGGGGGCCGAGGTCGATGACCTTCTCCCGGGTCGTGTAGGTGATGCCCTGATACGCCAGGGCGAGAGCACCGGCGACGATCAGGACGATGCCGAGCAGCACGATCGGCTTCATGGAGGGCTCTAGGCGCGGCCGGGGATGATCAGCCGGATCAGCCAGAGCAGGGCCACCGCCCCGACGAACGCCATGAACAGGCTGATGAAGAAGCCTCCGCCCCCGACGCCCAGAAAGGTCGCGAAGATCCAGCCTCCCAGGAAGGCGCCGACGACGCCGACGACGATGTCTCCTGCGACGCCGTACCCGTGGCCGCTGACCACACGGCCCGCCAGCGCGCCCGCGATCAATCCGATCAAGATGAACAGTAGTAGGTGCATGGATTCCTCCGAGGGTGGTGTTCTGCCCGCTACCGTAGCAATCGGGGCGCGGGCCGCCTAGTGGACGTTGGTCCAATGACGCCGGGGTCCCGTCGCATTGGCCTTTGGTCGCATTGGCGGGGGGGCCGGGTGCGGCTACAGTCGCAATCACATGTCGAGTCTCATGTTTCTCTCCAGGCGCGCCCGTCCGGGCGGGAGAGTGCTCCTGGTGGCACTGCTCGCGCTGCTCTGCGGAGCGCCTTCGAGCCCTGCTCTCGAGGTGAAGCAGAGAAGGATCGTGGTGCTCCTGTATCCGGAGGCGCGACTGCTGCCGGAGATCCTCGCGGTGGAAGAGGCGATCCGCCCGGCGCTCGACCCGGAAGGAGCGGTGAGCCTGTACACCGAGTATCTTGATCTCGCCCGGGTCTCGGACCGTCACTATGAGCGCGAGGTGATCGACGCTCTGCGTGAGAAGTATGCGAGTCGAAAGATCGATCTGATCATGCCGGTGGCGTTTCCGACGCTGCGGTTCTTCCTGAAGCATCGCTCGGAGCTCTTTCCGGGAGTGCCGGCGGTGTTCTGCGCGGCGAGTCTGGATGCGGTCACGGGGCTCGAGCTGGGGTCCGACATCACGGGCGTCCGGCTCCCATCGGAGTGGGGCGCGACGCTCGAGGCCGCGCTCGCGCTCCAGCCGGGGACGCGGCGCGCGGTGGTGATCGCCGGGACCTCGGAGATCGACCAGAACTTGCAGGCGGCCGCGGCTCACGACCTCGCGCGGTACCGCGACCGCGTCGAGGTGACCTATCTCGCGGGCCGGTCGATCTCTCGCTTGCTGGACGACGTGGCGACCTTGCCGAAGGACAGCATCGTGCTGTTCGTGTCGTTCCTTCGCGACCAGGCGGGACGCCTCTTCACGGATCCGGAAGCGGTCTCCCTCATCGCTCGCGCGTCGAGCGTGCCGGTGTACAGCTGGTCGGAGACCCACCTCGGGCATGGGATCGTGGGCGGGCGCCTGGCCAGCTTCGAGACCCAGGGCACCCGGGCGGCGGGGCTCGCGGTCCGGGTGCTCCGCGGAGAGCCGCCGGACGCGCTTCCCGTCGTCGACGGGGGCGGGACCGCGTACATGTTCGACGAGCGGCAGCTGCGGCGATGGGGGCTCGACGCGGGCCGGCTCCCGCCGGGCAGCATCCTGCGATACCAGGAGGCCTCGCTGTGGGCCCTGTACGGATGGAACGTCGTCGGTGCGGGGGTCCTGGTCGTGGCCCTGGCGGCTCTGAGCACCGGACTCCTGATCGAGCGCGCCGGCCGACGGCAGGCGGAGCTGTCGGTCGGGGAGCGACTGCGCTTCGAGACACTGCTGGCGGAGCAGGCGGCCACGTTCAGCCGGGTGTCCGGCACCGACGTCGATCGAGAGATCGAGCGGGCGCTCCGCCGGATCGCCGACTTTCTCGGCGTGGACTGGAGCAGTCTGACGGAGTACTCCGAGGACAGCCGGACCGCGCGCGTCACCCACCGGTGGATGGCCGAGGGAATCGACCCGCAGCCGGTGGCGCTCGGATTCGAGGAGGTCCCCTGGAGCGTGACCCGTCTCCGACGGGGAGAGACGGTCCGGTTCACGCGGATCGAGGAGCTGCCGGAGAGTGAAGCGGCCGTGGACCGGCAGACCTATCGCCGGCTGGGGATCAAGTCGCAGGTCGCCATCCCGTTGACGGTGGAGGGGGTGGTGATCGGGGCCCTGGCGTTCAGCGCGGTGCTGACCGAGCGCACCTGGCAGGACGAGTTCGTCCAGCGCCTCCAGCTTCTCGGGGAGGTGTTCGCCAACACCTTGTCGCGCCGCCGATCGGAGCTGGAGGGGCAGCGGCTCCGACAGGACCTCGCCCACATCGGGCGCGTCTCGACGGTCGGGGAGCTGACCGCATCGCTGGCGCACGAGCTCAACCAGCCCCTGACCGCGATCCTGGCCAATGCTCAGGCGATCCGACGCATCCTCGTGTCCGACCGGGGCGATCTCGTGGAGGTGCGCGCCATCGTGGAGGACATCGTGGAGGACGACAAGCGCGCGGCCGAGGTGATCGCCCGGCTGCGGGGACTGCTCAAGAAGGGCCCCTTCGAGCGCTCGATCGTCGACATGAGCGAGCTGGTGGGCCAGGTGGCCCGGCTGGTCGCGGGCGATGCGATCCTTCGCAACGTGGTGATCCAGCTCGAGCTGGCCCCCGACCTCCCTCCGATGAACGGCGACCGCGTGCAGCTCCAGCAGGTGGTTCTCAACCTCATCCTGAACGGGCTGGACGCGATGCGCGATTCGGCCGGGACCCGGACCCTCGTGCTCCGGACGGTCGGCGGCCCCGCCCGCGTCGAGGTGGAGGTCCGGGACTCCGGCGCCGGCATCGAAGGCACCGACATCGACCATGTCTTCGACGCCTTCTACACCACGAAAGCCGAGGGCCTGGGGATGGGGCTGGCGATCGTGAGATCCATCGTAGAAGCGCACGGAGGCCGGGTGGGTGCCCGGAACAATCCAGCGGGTGGGGCCACGTTCTCATTCACGCTGCCGACCGGCGAGGACGCGCAGTGACCGTCGCGGCCGCGGCGCTCGTGTTCGTGGTGGACGATGACGCCTCCGTGCGGAAGAGTCTGGTGAGGCTTGTCAGGACCGCCGGCTACGAGGCCGAGGCCTTCGCCTCGGTGCGCGACTTCCTGGCTCGCCCTCCCTACGACGGCCCGTGCTGTCTGGTGCTGGACGTACGCATGCCCGGCGGGACGGGACTCGATCTGCAGGACGCGCTCCGGGCGACCGGAGACCGGCTCGCGATCGTCTTCATCACGGGCCACCGCGATGTCCGGGCCGGCGTCAAGGCGATGAAGGGGGGAGCGGTCGATTTCCTGACCAAGCCGCTGGACGAGGGGTCGCTCCTGACCGCGATCCAGCAGGCGGTCGCGCGGACACTCGAGGATCGAAGAGAACAAGCCCGCCTGACCGAGGTCCGGAGCTGCATCACCGCCCTGACGTCGCGAGAGGCCGAGGTCTTCGCCCTGGTGGTCACCGGCCTGCTGAACAAGCAGATCGGGTCCGAGCTCGGGATAACCGAGAAGACGGTCAAGGTGCATCGAGCCCGCGTGATGGAGAAGATGCGGGCCAGCTCGCTCGCGCAGCTCGTCCGGCTCGCCGGCGTGGGAGGGGTCATTGCAGCCAGATCCTGAGCGTGTTGGACCGTGCGCGTCGGCGGCCGAGCTCACGCCCCCGACGATCTCCATCGTGGACGACGATCTCTCGATGCGCCGGGCACTCCGCCGACTCGTCCAGTCCGCGGGATACCCCGTCGAGACATTTGCCTCGGCCCACGACTATCTCCACGCGACCCCGCGGGCCCGCGGCGGCTGCCTGATCCTGGACATCTACATGGCGGGCATGAACGGCTTCGAGCTTCAGGAGCAGCTGGCGTCGGATCGATGCCCGATCCCGGTCATCTTCATCACCGCCCACGACGACCCCACGACGCGCGAGCGCATCAGAAGGTCCGGGGCCGCCGGGTACCTGAGCAAACCGTTCGAGCCCGAAGCATTGCTCGACGAGATCCGTCGGGTGAGCGGGGCGGCTTGACCCGGCACGGGACCCGCGTCCGGCTATTTTGGCGAGCGGCGGACGGGTGATGAGGGCAGGGCTTGGTCGCCGGAAGGCCCGCTCCGCCCGCGCGTCGAGGTCCGGTCGCCGAAGTAGGCGATGTACTGATCGATGGCGCGCGGGCGATCGGCCCTGGGGCCGGCGGGCTCGGAGTCACTCACGCGTCGAGGCGAGTCTCGGTCGTCGGATTTCATCAAGCCGAATCTAGCCGGAGGCCGGCGTCCGGGCTATGGGACCTTGGTCCAATCTCGACGCCGTGAGGTGAGTCAGACCAAGGTCCAATAGGCGGGCCGGCGCGCGCTCGCTAGAGTGACCGCATGAGGCTTATCCGCCCCGTGGCACTCGCGATCTTGATGGCCGCGCTCATGATCGGCCCGCATTCCGCCGGTTCGCAGCCGAAGGCGGCCGCCGACCAGGCCGGACCTCTCGATCTGGTGCGGACATCGGTGATCCGGGTACTCGCGATCGTGCAGGCCCCACGCGTGGCGGCGAGTGACGGCGGTCAGCGGCGGGCGGAGATCCGGCGGATCGCCCGGGCTTTGTTCGACTTCGACGAGATGGCTCGCCTGACGCTGGCCCGACACTGGAAGGATCGCTCTCCCCAGGAGCAGGAAGAGTTCGTCCGGCTGTTCACGGAGTTGCTGGAGCGCTCCTACCTGACGACCATCGAGAACTACGCCGGCGAGAAGGTCACCTTCCTCGGGGAGTCGGTCACCGGCCCCTACGCGCAGGTGCGATCGCGGATCACCACCGATCGGCGGGTGGAGATCTCGATCGACTACCGGTTGATCGAGAGTGGTGCGCGGTGGGCCGTGTACGACGTGGTCCTGGACGGCGTGAGTCTGGTCTCGAACTACCGTAGCCAGTTCAACAACATCATCCGGACGTCCTCCTTCACCGACCTCCTGGCGAAGCTGCGGAGCAAGCAGATCGAGGCGCACGCTATCCCGAGGACGAGTCGCGGTCTCCGGGACGGGACCGATGCGGTGGTGGCGGGGGTGATCTATGACCTCTACAAGAGGTAGGAGGCGGGTGATGCGGGTGATGACGGGCAGGGTGGCGGAGCTCACGGTGTTGGCGGTCGCGCTCGTGCTCGGGCTCGGGGGCCCGGCCTGGGCCAGCTCGCCGACCGAGCAGCTGCGGGCCTATACGGACCGGGTCATGCAGGTGCTGGAGAACCGAGCGATGACGCCGCCGGAGCGGGTGGAGGCGGTGCGGGCCGTGGCCACCGAGGCCTTCGACGTGTCGGAGACCGCCCAGCGGGCCCTCGGGCTCCACTGGCAGCAGCGCACGCCGGCCGAGAAGCAGGAGTTCGTCCAGATCTTCCGCGGGCTCCTCGAGCAGACGTATCTGTCGCGGATCGGTGAGTTCGGCGGGGAGCGGATCAAGTACGTGAACGAGCGGATCGACGGCGATCGGGCCATCGTCCGGGCGGTCATCGTGACCAAGAACGGGACGGAGGTGCCGGTCGAGTCTCGCCTGCTCCAGAAGGCCGATCGGTGGCTCATCTACGACATCCTCATCGAGAACGTCAGCCTCATCGCGAGCTACCGCTCCCAGTTCGACCGCGTGATCCGCACCGCGTCATACTCCGAGCTGGTCCGACGACTCAAGAGCCACGGGAACCTGTGAGAGGAGCCGGCATGCCGACGAGCACGACACCCAGGACCTTCGCCTCGAAGGTCTATCCCGAGCAACCATTCGTCCTGCACGGCCTCGAGGGAATCTCGGACACCCAGATCCAGGAGCACCTGATCCTGTACGCGGGATACGTGAAGCAGGTGAACCTGCTGAACGAGGAGCTCGCGGCGATGATGGGCCGAGGCCAGGCCGCGGTCAAGAGTCCGGAGTTCATGGACCTGACCCGCCATCTGGGCTTCGAGTACAACGGGATGCGTCTCCACGAGCACTATTTCTCGAACCTCTGTGCGGGGGCCGAGCCGAAGCCGTCGAGTGGGTCGGGCCTGGCCACCGCCCTGGCCGGGTCGTTCGGATCGGTCGACCAGTGGATGGCGGCCTTCCAGGCGGTCGGCGCGACGCGAGGCGTCGGGTGGGTGGTCCTCTTTCAGGATCCGCTGACGAGCTGGCTGACGAACCACTGGATCACCCTGCACCACGAAGGGGTGCCGGTCGGCGTCAAGCCGCTCCTGGTGATGGACGTGTGGGAGCACGCCTTCGCGCGCGACTACAAGACCAGCGAGCGCGGGAAGTACGTCGAGGCCTTCTTCCGGAACATCGACTGGAAGTCGGTCGAGCGGCGGCTCGATTGAATACCAGGGCGCTCGCCTGGCTCGTGGTGCTGCCGGCGGTGGCGCTGGTTCCGGTCTTGGCGGGCCCACGAACACGCGAAGGAGCACCCGCCGCCGCGCCTCCGGCCGCGATCGTCACGACGCTGGCGACCGGGCCGCGGTTGGCGGCAAACGTCTTGCTCTCTCCGATCTACTTCGCGGCGGGGACGAGCCAGATCCGGCCGAACGATGCCAGGATCCTCGATGCCCACGCGGCCTGGCTCCGAGGCAATCGGACACAACGCCTCCTGATCGAAGGCCATACGGACAGCGCGGGGGACAGCGCGTTCAGCCGAGAGGTCGGCGTGCAGCGGGCGAATTCCGCCAAGGCCTACCTGGTGGCCCGGGGAGTGCCGGCGAGTCGGATCACCGCCTCGGCGGGCGACGGCGTGCCGACGTGCGCCGAGAGGACGGCGACGTGTCGGGCCGCCAACCGTCGCGCGACGTTTCTGGCCGGGGCGCGGCCGTGAATGCACGAGGCGAGGGCGAAGAGTCTCGGCGGAGCCGCGCGCCGCTTGACGGCGTGCGAGTGCTCCTGGTCGACGACGACGCGATGGTCCGTGACGTCATCGACCGGCTGCTCGTCGGATTCGGCGGCACGGTGATCGCGGTCGGGGGGGTGGCCGAGGCGCTCGACGCCCTGCCGCGGGTGCGGCCGGATGTCGTGGTCTCGGACATCGACATGCCCGGTGAGAATGGCTACGCGCTCATCCGAACGATGCGCGCAATGCCGGCGGGTCTCGGCGGGCAGACGCCCGCGGTGTGCCTGACCGGGCGCGATGCCGAGGACGACGAGGCGCGTGCGCTGCGGGCCGGGTTCCAGCGGTACCTGACGAAGCCGGTCGATGCGCGGCGACTGGTCACCGTGGTGGCCGACTTGGCATGCGTGGCGACGGGCGCTTCGACGGGACGGGCACTCGTCTCTCGGGCATGGCCCGCCCTCGCCGGGGGCGGGGACCACCTCGGTCGACCGCAGAGAGGAGACACGGTATGAGCCTGATCGGACTCGTCCTGACCCTGGTGGTGGTGGGAGTGCTCCTGTGGCTCTTGAACAACTACATACCGATGGACGGGAAGATCAAGAGGATCCTCAACGTGGTGGTCGTCATCGTGGTCGTCATCTGGCTGCTTCAGGCGTTCGGCCTGCTCGGCTCGCTGCAGAACATCCGTATCCGGTGACCTGCCCCACCCGTGAAGCGGGCCGGAGCGACTGATCGCTTCGGCCCGTCCGGCCTTGCGGGCTCGTCTCCGTTAGCTGCCGGGACGAACCAGCACCTCGACTCCCCTCTTGGAGCACTTTCCGTCGATTCATGGCTGTCTCCTCGGAACGCTTCGCGCCACGTCGGGTCGCGACCGGCTTTCCCTATGCCATGGTAAGCAGTCCTTGAGGTAGGCCAGGCCTTTCTTCCCGACGAGGGCCGACCCGGCAAGGAACATCGCCCAGCTCAAGGCCGCCAGCGCGATCCCGACTCCCCCCTTCTGCCAGAGCGAGATCGGCAAGAAGGGCACCAGGGGATACGTGGGGTAGATCGCGAAGCTCAGCAGGACCAGGATGGCGCCCAGCCAGAAGGATGCCCGGCCCCGAGGCCTTGGGAGCGTCACCGGCCGCTCTCCCGGCCCTCTGGCCAGCGGGTCACTGTCCGGGGGAGGCACCGGAGCCCCTGGGCGCCGAGCGTCCATCCGGGCCCGGCGCGGCGGGCCGGGCCGTACGGTCCGACCCGGGGCCGGGGCCGCGTCGCGTGCGGTCGAAACGGGTGCGCACGTTGGCCACTCGGCGGAGCATGTCCTCGCGCTCGACGGTCGCGGCGTCGGTGGGACGGTTGTCCTTCTTGTCCTTGCCGGAGCTCCGCCTGGTACCCATGTGTCCGGCTCAGTCTAGTCTTCGGGCGGCGGGCGGCTATTGGACCTTGGTCCATGGGGTCTTACCGCGTGCGCGTTCGTTGACAGCGGGGTCCGCCCATAGCAGAATTCGACGTCCAAAGCGAAGCGCCGGGAGGGCGACATGGAGATCCGCGCGGCGGTCTTTCACCGGGCCCACGAGCCCGTGCCCATCGAGGCGATCGAGATCGACAAGCCGTCGGGCCGCGAGGTGCTCGTCCGCACCGTGGCGACCGGCGTGTGCCACAGCGATCTGCACGTGGTCGACGGCGCCTCGCGCTACGACGTGGGCCGGCCGATCGTGCTCGGCCACGAGGGCGCCGGGATCGTCGAGGCGGTCGGCCCGGACGTCACGACGGTCCAGCGGGGCGATCACGTGGTCGCCTGCCTCTCCGGCTTCTGCGGGAGCTGCGCGCAGTGTCTCGCCGGCCATCCCAACCTCTGCGTGGGCGGCGCGGTCGCCCGCGGCGCATCGGCTCCGCCGCGCCTCTCGCAGCGCGGCCAGGCACTGTGGCCGTTCGCCGGGGTCGGCAGCTACGCGGAGCGGATGCTGCTCCACGAGAACTCGGTCGTGAAGATCGACGCCGATCTGCCGCTCGACCGCGCGGCGCTGGTGGGCTGTGGAGTCCTCACCGGGGTGGGCGCGGCGCTCCGGACCTCTGGGCTCGAGGGCGGGCAGACGGTCGCGGTCTTCGGCTGCGGCGGCGTCGGCCTCTCCATCGTCCAGGGAGCCCGCATCGGCGGCGCCCGGCAGATCATCGCGGTCGATCAGTTCGATTCGAAGCTCGAGATGGCCCGGCGCGTCGGGGCCACGCACACGGTGAACAGCGCGCAGGACGAGGCGGTGAAGGCGGTGCGCGCATTGACCGGGGGCGCGGGTGTCGACCACGCCTTCGAGGCGGTGGGCAACGCCGCCCTGTGCCGGCAGGCCATCGAGAGCCTGGCCATCCGCGGGACGGCGACGATCGTCGGCGTGCTGCCCCCCGATGCGATGATCGAGTTCCCGTGGCTGGCCATCCGGCCGGAGTGCCGGGTGCAGACGTCCCGGATGGGCTCCAACCGCTTCCGCATCGACATCCCGCGCTACCTCGACTTCTATCGCCAGGGCCGGCTGCTGCTCGACGAGATGGTGAGCCGCCGCGGACATCTCGACGACCTCAACGAGGCGTTTCGCGCGATGAAGGCGGGCGAGGTCGCGCGGACCGTGCTGACGTTCGAATGAGCGGGCGACTGAGCGAGCGGGTGTGAAGATCGACTTCGGCATCGGCCTCGGCTCGAGCGTCGGGCTCCTGGGCGGCGCCGACTCGCAGAAGTTCATGGACCTCGTGAAGATGGCCGACGGCTATGGGGCCGCCGCCATCGGGACGTACGACTCCGCGTTCCTCGGGGGCGACGCGTACGTGCGGGCGACGCTGATGGCGCTGGCGGCGCCGCGCGCGCAGATCGGCCTGCGGCCGAGCAACCCGCTCACCCGGGAGCCGCAGATCATGGCCTCGTTCCTGGCCTCGATCGACCAGCTCACCGACGGTCGGGCGTTTCTCGACATCGCCAGCGGTGACAGCGCCGTCTTCAACATCGGCTACCCGGCCGCCTCCCGCGCGCGCATCGAGGACTACGTGACGTGCGTGCGCGACCTGCTGGCCCGTGGCGAGGCCGTCTACCAGGGCCGGGCCCAGCGCGTGCGCTGGGCCAAGGAGGCGGTGCGCCCGCGCGTCCCGATCTCCATCTGCGCCGAGGGGCCGAGGATGCTGCACCTGGGCGGGCGCGTGGGCGACGGGGTCGTCGCTGGCACCGGTCTCCTGCCGGAGGTCATCCGGGACACCATCGCGCGCGTGCACGCCGGCGCCCGCGAGGCCGGCCGTGATCCCGGCGAGGTGGACATCTGGTTCACCGCGCGGTCGTCGCTGCACGAGGACCGGGCGAGGGCGATCGAGAACGTCAAGGCGTCGGTCTCGTCGATCCTCAACCACGCGATGCGCTTCGGCCTCGACGGCAAGCACGTGCCCGACGAGCTCCGGGCCCGGATCCAGGACTACGTCGACGGCTACGAGCTCTACGACCACGTGCTGCAGGCGGGCCGCAATCCGCGTCGCATGGCCGAGCTCGGCCTGGCCGACTACGCGATCGACCGCTGGGCGCTGGCCGGTGCGCCGCGCGACTGGATCGCGCGCATCGAGCAGCTCGCCGAGCGCGGCGCCCGGAAGCTCTGGGTGGGCGTGAGCGGCGGCGACCTCGATGCGCAGCGCCACTACCTCACCCTGATGGGCCAGGAGATCATGCCGCGGTTCGTCGGATAGCCGGCGCGGCGGGACTGGAGGCCACCTGATGGACCCGATCCATACGTTCGTCAGACATCTCGGGCGGGCACGCTACGAAGACCTGTCCGCCGAGGTCGTCGAGACGGTCAAGATGACCATCCTCGATACCATGGGCGCCGCTCTCGCCGGCAGCGCCAGTGAGGCGGGCAGGAGCATCGCTCGGATCGCGAAGGGGTACGGAGGCGGTACCGGAAGCACGGTGGTCGTCCACGGGGGAAAGGTCGCTCCGCCGCTGGCGGTTCTGGCGAACGGCATCATGGCGAGATGCCGCGAGCTGGACGGGACCCACGAGATCGGCGGCGGACACGTCGGCGTGTGCATCGTTCCGGCCGCCTTCGCGCTCGCGGAGCACTCGGCTTCGCCGGTGAGCGGGAAGGACGTCGTGCTGGCGGTGGCGCTCGGCGTCGACATGCTCTGTCGGCTGCGGATGGGGGCCGGCAAGGCCAAGGCGATCGGCTGGATGGCCGAGACCATGGCTCCGCTCAGCGTGGCCGCGATGGGGGCCAAGCTGCTCGACCTCACCGAGCGGGAAATGCTCGACGCGGTCGGGGTGGCGTATGCGCTGTGCAGTGGCAACGTGCAGCCGACCGTCGAGGGAGCCTGGAGCTTGTGGGTCCCCGCCGGCACCGCCGCCGCGGGCGGAATCCTGGCCCTGGATCTGGCCCGGGCCGGATTCCTGGGTCCGCGAAATCCGCTCCTCGGGGAGTTCGGTCTCTACCAGCTCTATTTCCGCGGCGAGTACGACGAGGCCCAGCTGCTCGGGCAGCTGGGAGAGCGAAACGAGATTCTCAATTCGAGCCTGAAGCCCTATCCGACCTGCAAGTACACGCATCATGCGATCTTCACCACTCTGAAGCTCGTCGAGGAGCACGACATCAAGCCGGAGCAGATCAAGGCGGTGACCGTCGCGACCTCGGCGATGGGGGCCACCCAGTGCGGCTTCGACGCGACCGGTGCGCCCAAGACGGCTCCGGCGACTCCCGGCGCGGCGCAGTTCAGTTACCCGTTCACCGTCGCCACCGCCATCGTCAGGCGGCGGGTGTCCCTGGAGGACTTCAGGGAGGACGCCATCCGGGACCCGGAGCTCCTGGCGATCGCGCGGAAGGTCACCACGCAGGTCGACCCCGGGAAGGACGCCCTGCCGATGCTGTACCCTCCCGCGGACGTCACGATCGAGACGGTGGACGGCAGGGTCTATCGCGGATGCGAAGAGGTCGTCAAGGGCCACCCCCGGAATCCGTTCACGCTGAGCGACTGCATCGACCGCTTCATGTCCTTCGCCGGATGGGCCGCCAAGCCGATCGGGTCCGGCCACCTGCAGGAGTTCGTCCGGATGGTCGAGACCCTCGAGGACGTGAAGGACGCGGGCGAGATGGTGCCCTTGCTGGCGTGAGACAGGGAGAAGGAGAGCACATGGGGGATAGGCGGCGCATCGGCTTCATCGGCCTCGGGATCATGGGGAGTAGGATGGCGGGGACGCTCTCGAGAGCCGGACACGCCCTGAGCGTCTTCGACGTGGACCGAGGGAAGATGGACGCCCTCAAGGCCATTGGCGCAGTGCCCGGTGAGTCGCCGCGAGACGTGGCCGCGAAGAGCGACATCGTATTCTCCAGTCTCCCGGTGCCCGCGACGGTCAAGAGCGTGTACATGGGGGCCGACGGGGTCTTGCAAGGAGCGAGGCCGGGGACGATTCTCATCGACATGAGCACCGTCGACCCGGAAACCACACGGGTGGTCAGCAAAGCGGCCGCCGAGAAGGATATTCAGTATCTCGATGCGCCCGTGAGCGGGGGATACCGGGAGGCGGAGAGCGGGTCGCTGGTCGTCATCGTGGGCGGCGAGCGGAGCGCGTTCGAGAAGGCCTAGG
>Ga0310810_10002268_pt1 | contig 20573 bp, 21 predicted proteins | sample NCmetagenome_FD_207641 | JGI IMG/M metagenome (GOLD analysis project Ga0310810, IMG submission 207641) | Soil microbial communities from experimental microcosm in Duke University, North Carolina, United States - NC | ecosystem: Engineered > Artificial ecosystem > Soil microcosm > Unclassified ...
TTGGGCTGGTTCCCGAGGGTGGTCCGCGGCATAGATTTGCACAGCGGGGCCAATTTGCGCGCCTTCTCCGATGCTGACCTCGACCACGTCGAGAATGACGCAGTTGAAGTTGAGGAACGCAGCGGCCCCTAGCCTGATGTTGAAGCCGTAGTCGCAGAAGAAAGGTGGCCTGATTTCTGCACCCTCGCCGACACTTCCCAACCTCGTCCGCAGAAGCGCTGCCCGATCTGCTGGCAGTGAGCGGTTGTAGCGCGCAAGCCAATCCGACGTGGCCGCTAGCTCCGCCTGAATTTCCGGATCGCTGGGGCGGTAGAGTTCACCCGCCAGCATCTTGCAGCGTTCGGAAAAGTTCACGTCTCACTTGACCTTAGGCGATTTTACCCGCGCAACCTCGAAGACCTCATGCGGGATTTCCAATACCGAAAAGCCCGCTGGCTAATTCGAGCGCTCCTTGTCCTCGTACTGTTTGTCGACCTTAGTTTTGGATGGCTGGGTGATGCTGACCGGATCCGAACCGGCCATCGATTCCTCGAGGCCTTCCTCGAGCTTCCGCTCCATGGCGTCTTGCGGCTTTTCGCGCGCGGGCTTGGGTTTGACGTCTGGATCGCCGCCACGCCTTTTCGTCGCAGGAACTGCCATGGAAATCTCCTTGCAATTGTCGTCCCAAGATAACGCCGGCCAGCCGCCTGTGTTCCACACGGCCAGGGCGCCCGGAGGAATGGTTTCATGCTATCGGTAGTCCTTCTTCTTGGGACGGATCGAAGCGATGAAGTCACTTCCCTGTATCGAGGACCTGCGGGCCCGCGCGCGCCGCAACGTCCCCAAAATGTTCTTCGATTACGCCGACGCCGGCTCCTACAACGAGGAGACGCTGCGCGCCAACCGCTCCGACATGGAGCGCATCAAGCTGCGCCAACGCGTGCTGGTGAACGTCGATGAGCGCAGCACCGCAACCACCATTCTCGGCGAGCCGGTCCCGCTGCCCCTGGCGCTCGGCCCGATCGGCCTCGGCGGCATGATGCATGGCGATGGTGAGATCCTGGCCTGCCGCGCCGCGCAGGAGGCCGGTATCCCGTACACACTCTCGACCATGTCGATCAATTCGATCGAGGACGTGGCTGCGGCGGTGAAGAAGCCGTTCTGGTTCCAGCTCTACGTGATGCGCGACCGCGGCTTCATCAAGGAGTTGATCCAGCGGGCCGCCGCAGCCAAATGCAGCGCGCTGATGCTCACGGTCGATCTCCAGGTGCTGGGTCAGCGGCATAACGACGTGCGCAACGGCCTCACCGTGCCGCCGGAGATCAAGCTCAAGAACATCATCGACATCGCCACCAAGCCGGCCTGGGCCTTTTCGATTCTGATGGGCCGGCGTCACACCTTCGGCAACCTCGCAGGCCACGTGAAAGATTCCAAAGACATCAACTCGCTGGCCGCATGGACGGCAAACCAATTCGATCCGACGCTGTCCTGGAAAGACGTTGAGTGGGTCAAAAGCCTGTGGCCCGGCAAGCTCATTCTCAAGGGCATCCTCGATGTCGACGACGCCAAGATCGCGGTAACGACCGGCGCCGACGCGATCAGCGTCTCCAACCACGGCGGACGCCAGCTCGACGGCGCGCCATCGGCGATCTCGGCGTTGCCGCGCGTTGCCGACGCGGTCGGTTCGGAAATCGAGGTTATGTTCGACTCCGGCGTGCGCACCGGCGCTGACATGATGCGGGCGCTGGCGCTCGGCGCCAGGTCTTGCATCGTCGGCCGCTCATACATTTATGGGTTGGGTGCCGGCGGACAGGCCGGCGTCGCCCGCGCCATCGAAATCCTGCACAAGGAGCTCGACGTCACCATGGCGCTGTGCGGCGTAAAAAGTGTCGCCGAGATTAACCGCGACGTCCTTGCCGACACGCAATCGCAAAGGAGCCCGCAATGAAGCTTCCCGGCCCCGATCATCCGATCACCATCACGCCGTCGAGCGAACACGTGCGCGTTACTTTCAACGGCAAGGTCGTGGCCGATACCAAGAAAGCGCTGGTGCTGCAGGAGGCCGCCTACAAGCCGGTGTTCTACATTCCGCGCGGCGATGCGCAGATGGATCTTTTCGTGCGGACGACGAACTCGACGCATTGCCCTTACAAGGGCGACGCCTCGTATTACACGATCAAGGCCGGCGACAAGGCCTCCGAGAACGCGATCTGGAGCTACGAAACGCCGTTTCCGGCGATGAAGGAGATCGCGGGCCACCTGGCGTTCTATCCCAACCGTGTCGACAAGATCGAAGTCGAGCCTACCTAAGCAGGCGACCGATCCGACATACCAACGTGGTCTGGCTGCGGAAACCCCTCTATGTCATGGCCGGGCTTGTCCCGGCCATCCACGTCTTGCTTAGCTAACGTCAGATGCGGATGCCCAGCACGAAACCGGGCATGCGGGCCAGAGTGGGGAGAGCACCATGCCTATCTTCGAGAAACCCAGCGTTGCCGACCTGCGCCACGCCGCCGAGCAACTCGGCATGAAGCCGAGCGCGGACTATCTCGACGCCGTGCAGGAGATCGTTGCGCCGCTCTGCGCGGCCTATGCGGCACTCGATACGTTTCCCGACGAAAAGCCGCCGGTGAAATATCCGCGCGACGGCGGTTATCGGCCGAAGCCTGAGGAGAACAAGCACAACGCCTGGTACATCAAGACCTCGATCAAGGGAAAATCTTCGGGAAAGCTTGCCGGAAAGCGCGTCGCGCTGAAGGACAACATCTGTGTCGCCGGCGTGCCGATGATGATCGGCGCGGGCTTTCTCGAAGGCTCGGTGCCCGACATCGATGCCACGGTCGTCACCCGCATCCTCGACGAAGGGGGCGAGATCGCGGGCAAGGCGGTGTGCGAATACTACTGCGTCTCCGGTGGCAGCCACACCAGCTCGACGGGCCCGGTGCAGAATCCACGCAAGCACGGCTTCACCACCGGCGGCTCATCGTCGGGCAGCGCTGCGGTGGTCGCTGCCGGCGACGTGCCGATGGCGATCGGCGGCGACCAGGCCGGCTCGATCCGCATCCCGGCAAGCTATTGCGGCATCGTCGGCCTCAAGCCGACGTTCGGACTCGTGCCCTACACCGGCATCGGGCCGCTCGAAATGACCATCGACGCCGCCGGCCCGATGACGTCGAACGTCGCCGACAACGCGCTGCTGCTGGAGACAATCGCCGGCCCGGACGGACTCGACGCGCGCCAGTATCAGGTGCCACGCGTCGACAAGTACACCGAAGCACTGCGCCAGGGCGTCAAGGGCTTGCGCATCGGCGTGCTCAAGGAGGGCTTTGGCCATCGCAACTCGGAGGCCGACGTTGACGCCAAGGTGCGCGCCGCAGCGGAACGCTTCAAGACGCTCGGCGCCAGCGTCGAGGAGGTGTCCGTGCCGGAGCACCTCACGCTCGGATTTCCCGTCTGGGCCGCGATCCGCGGCGACGCGGCCTGCGTCACGCTGCTCGAAATGAACGGCTTCGGCATCAATCACGACAGCTTCTTCCCACTGAGCGCGATGGCGGCGTGCATGAAATGGCGCGACCATGCCGACGAGTTCGCCGATACGCTGAAGATCGCCACGATCTTCTCGAAATATACGCTCGGCCGATACGGCGGGCACTACTACGGCAAGGCGCAGAACCTGCGTCGGCGGCTGCGCACCGCCTACGATGCGGCGCTCCGGTCACACGATCTGCTGCTGCTACCGACCACGGTGATGAAGGCAACCCCGATCCCCGCGCCCGGCGCAAGCCCGCAGGAGGTCACCCGCCGAAGCTGGGAAGGCATCCGCAACACCTGCCCGTTTAATGCCACCGGCCACCCCGCGATCAGCATTCCCTGTGGCATGGAGGGCGGCCGCCCGATCGGGCTGATGCTGATCGGCAAGCATTGGGACGAGCGCACGATCTATCGCGCCAGCGCGGCGTTCGAGCGGTCCGGCGACTGGACGAAGTTTTAACCCCTCACGTCATTCCGGAACCGCGCGAAGCGCGGGACCCGGAATCCAGGGCCTCGCTCGTGCGTGCTGCTCTGGATTCCGGGTTCGCAAGCTGCGCTCGCGCCCCGGAATGACTAGAGCTACTAGGGAATCTGAAACACCGTCATCTTGTCGGTGATGCCGCGGAGCGCGGCCACCTGCTCGGCCGGCACGAGCTTATTGGCCTCGATGATCTTGGCGACCTGCGGATGGTCGACCACCGGCTTGGTGGCAAAGATTGCACGCTCGTTGGCAAGCCCCTGCACGCGCGCCGCAATGTTGACGGTCTGCCCGAAATAATCGAGCCGGTCGTTGAGCGTGACCGCCAGGCACGGCCCTTCGTGGATGCCGATCTTGATCAGCAGGTCCTTCTTCAAAGCACGCACCGACTCCCGCATCCGCAGCGCGGCCGCGAGCGCGCGGTCGGGGGACGGGAAGGTCGCCATTACCGCATCGCCGATGGTCTTGACCACGGCGCCGCCCTGACCCGCGACGATCTCGTTCAGCACGCGAAAGTGCTCGCGGACCAGATCGTAGGCGACCAGGTCGCCAACCCGGTCGTAGAGCGCGGTCGAGCCCTTGAGGTCGGTGAACAGGAACGTCAGGCTGGTGATCTTCAACCCTTGATCGACGTCGAGCGTGTCGGTGCGATAGATATCGCGGAAGGTCTGGTTGCTCAAAAGCCGCTTTGCGGTGAGAAACGGCCGCCGCTTGCCGAGCAGGTCGTGCAGCGTGTGATTGGCGATCCACAACGTTGGCAACGCGCGAACGTCGCTCTTGTTCTCAACTGAGAGCCGCAACGGACCTGGCCGCATTTCGGTGGTGATCGTCGGCGAGAACACTTTGTTGTAGATCAGCGACAAAGTCTGTCGCTCCTTGGTGGTCTCGCCCTTGACGTCGATGAAATGTGCCGCGTGCGTGACCGGCTCGAACACGATGACGAATTCGGGCGGCAACTGCACTGAGAGCACGCCCTTTTCGCCGGGGTCGAGCTCGATCGAGTCGATGGTAATTTCGTCCAGGATTTCTTCCAGGCCGTCCTCGGGCAGGTCGATGCCGGAGCCCCAGAAAATCTGCCGGTAATAATCCCACACCGGCAGCGAATGACGGTCATGCGCCGCGATCTTGCGGACGCGCGGGCTCACCGTGAAGGCGACCTCCACCATCTCGTCGAGGGTCGGCTCGTAGGCCTGGGAGCACAGCGCGCAGTCGTAGGCTTCCTTGTGCACCGATTTAAGCTGCTGGCTGGAATCGAGCACGCCGCCGCATCCCGGGCACAGTACGTTCCAGTTCAGCTCGAATAGTCCAAGTCGCGACGCATGCAGGAAGGCGGTGATGACCTTTTCCTCGTCAAGGCCGTGCCGCACCGCAAAGGCCGGCACGTTGATGCGGATCAGGTGGCGGTCCTTGCCGTCGCGGACCAGCGTTTCGATGGCGGTGTAGACATCAGGGTCCGCCACGTTGCGGAGCGTGCCGAACAGGGCGTCGGTCTGTCCTTGCGGGTCGTTCATGCGAACGAAACCTATGCCGATTTTGGCTCGCCGCTAGAGGCGAATGGCTCGAAGGCCCGCAAATGCCTGTGATTGCGGCTGAAAGGGGCTGGCCGCGCAGATTAAGCCGCCGCCATCCTCCTTGTGTCCGGAAGCCCGGCGGCTCTCGGTCCGACGCGGCAGTTACTGCGGCACCACGCCGTCGCGGCCGACGTTGATCCGGGCGGCCTCCAGGCTACCGTCGGGCTTCTTGGTCGCGGCCAGCACCGTGAAATGCGCGCCGGGCTTGAGGTCGGCGGCGCTGCCAATCGCGTAGCGCACGATCGGCACGTCGGCGGGAACGATGATCGTCTTCTCACCGTCCTTGTATTTGACCTTCATGGTCGAACCCTGAACGCCGGTGACTGTGGCACCGGCGGCTGACCCGTTGGTCATGGTGCCGCCCTTGACCGGCGCGTAAGGCCGGTGGCCTTCGCCTGTGCCACGCATCTCTTCGGGAAAGATGTGTACCTCAAGCGCTTTTTGGGTGCCGTCGGGCTGCGGCATCGCCGCGCTACCGAGGAAGGTATTCTCCTTGACGTCGGCCATCGAGGCCTTCACCACGGCGACGATTCTGGCGTCGGCGGTGAGCGTCAATTTCGCCTGCGTGCCATCGGTGGATTTCAGTGTCAGCGTCTGTCCATCCACCTTCTCGATGGTGCCGCGCACTCGCATGGTCTGAGCCGGCTGTGCCAGCACGATTGCTGGTGACGCCGCCAGCAATGCGGCCACCACGGTGATCTTCATCGTTGTCATAAGTCTCTCCTGAAAGCAGTCGCGCCGCCCAAAACCGACGGCGCGCCGAACTCACAAATCAGCGTGACTATGACACTCGCTCATTGCGGCGGATCGATGCTGCGGCCGACCGCGATGTTGGGCGCTGTCAGCGAACCATCCGCTTCCTTCTTGGCCGCCGCAACGAAAACCTTGGCGCCGACCTTGAGGTCGGCGGCGCTGCCGGGCGCGTACTTGGCGATGATTGTGTTAGACGGCACCACCACCTTCTTCTCACCGTCCTTGTACTTCACCAGAAGATTCTGGCCATCCTTGCCGGACACCGTGGTCGCCACGTTGGCGTTGGTCATGGTGCTGCCGGGTCGGCTGTCCCAGGGACCGAACCGGTCGGCCACCACGCCCTTTTGCGAATCCATGAAGATGTGAATGGCATAGGCCTTCTGTGTGCCGTCCGGCTCCGGCATCGCCGACACACCGATGAACGAGCCTTCCTTGATCTCCGCAAGCGACGCCTTCTCCATCGCCGCGATCCGCGGCGGCTCAGCGAGCTTCACCGTCACATTCTCGCCGGACCGCATTTTGACGGAAAGCGTGTTGCCCTCGACTTTGGTGATCTCGCCGCGGACACGAACCGGCGGCGCACCTTGCGCCCACACGGTCGACGTCCCAGCGATCAACGCAATTCCTGCCAAGCCCAGCGTCCGTCTTGTCATTGTCTGCATTGCACCTCTCCCGTGGAAATCGGCCGTGCGCCGAAACAACCTTTGAAATCGAAATTTGCTTCAGGGCATCAACCCCTCAACCGGGGCCATTATTCCCCTATTTTACACAGTCTGTCTCGCTGGTCTGAGCCTTGCGGAGATCGTCCTCAACCAAAGCGCGCAGTTCGTCGGTCACATCGGGGCGGATGCCGAACCACAGCTGGAAGCCCCTGACCGCCTGGTGCAGCAGCATGCCGAGCCCATCGGCGGTCGCGAGGCCTCGGTTGCGGGCCGCCACCAGCAGCAGCGTATGCAACGGAGCATAGACCAGGTCGGCAACGACGGCGTGACGCGGCAGCGGATCGAGAGCGATGTCGAGCGGCGGCTGGCCCGTCATGCCGAGCGAGGTCGTGTTGACCAACAGGCCCGAACGGGCAAGGACGTGCGGCAGAGCCGACGCATGGACAGGATGAACAGCGGCCCCGAAGCGGGCCTGGAGCGCCTCGGCTCGCTCGGGCGTGCGGTTGATCACGTTGATCTTGCCGACGCCACGCTCGATCAAGCCATAAATGACAGCGCGGGCCGAGCCGCCGGCACCCAGCACGACGGCTTCGTCGGCGCGTTGCTCCCAGCCGGGCACTGACGCGTCGAGATTGGCGGTGAAGCCTTCGACATCGGTGTTGGTCGAAAACAGCCGCCCGTTGTCGTACCAAAGGGTATTTGCGGCACCGACCGCGCGTGCCCGCCCGTCGGGTTCCGACATCGCTAGCGCCGCCTCCTTATGCGGGATGGTGATGTTGGCGCCGACGTAGCCGCGCGCCGAAAGCTGCTCGACAAATCCGGCGAACGCCTCCGGCGCGATCTCCTCTCGCCGGTACGCCGCGTCGAGCTTGTATTGCTTGATCCAATGGCCGTGGATGACCGGCGAGCGCGAATGCTTGACCGGCCAGCCGACCACACATGCGGCTCGCACACTCTGACTCATCTCGGGTCTGGGCTCAGAACCAGGCCCAGCGCTTTCACTCAATAATATCCGACGGTCGAGCCGCCATCGACAGCGATTGCCGTGCCCTGGATGTGGCGCGCTTTTTCCGAGCACAGAAAGAGTGTCAGCGCGGAAATGTCCTCGGCCTTGCCGAGCCGGCGCAGCCCGTCCTTGGCTGTGGCCTCCTTCTTCAACTCATCGACCGGTTTGCCCGACGCCTTTGAGCGCATGTCGAGCAATTGATAAAACCGCTCGGTTTCGGTCGCGCCGGGATGAACGACGTTGACGTTAACACCGTCCTTCTTGCCTTGCTGCGACAGCGCCTTGGAGAAATTGCCCATCGCAGCGTTGACCGACGCGCCGATCGAAAAATCGGCGCCGGGCGAGCGCGCCGCGCCGCCGCCGATGTTGACCACGAAGCCGTTGGCAGCTTTGAGCAGCGGCCAGAATGCGCGGCACATCCGCACGCAGCCGAACAGCTTGAGCGCATAGCCGTCCATCCATGCCTCGTCCGGCAGATCGACGAAATTGCCGGCACGCGTCGCACCCGCCGAATTGACCAGGATATCGCAGCGGCCGAATTTGTCCTTCACGGCGTTGAAGACCTGCTGGACGCCCTCGAGCTTGCGCAGGTCCGCGGTGATCGCCAGCGGCGCGGGGCCGCCAGCCGCGCCGATGGTCTTGGCCGCCGCCGCTAGATTGTCCGCCGACGACGACACGATCACGGTCTGCGCGCCTGCACGCGCAAAATCGACCGCGATCTCGCGGCCAATGCCGCGGCTGCCGCCCGTGATGACGGTAACCTTACCCTGAAACTCTCCTGGCATCGTTCACTCCCCAAACCTTGCTGCTGATTGTGTCGCGTCAGATCGCGAGAATGTTTTCGTCGCGTACCACGTTGTAAAGTGTGCCGACCTCGGGCACATGCATCTCGAATGAATCGCCCGCCCTGAGCCATTTTTTCTCGTCGCCCGGCTGCTTCAGCTTGGCCGGCGTGCCGGTGCAGATCAGGTCACCGGGCTTGAGCGTCATGAAGGTCGAAACGTAAGACAGAATATCGACAAAACCGAAGATCATGTGATCGGTGGTGTCGTCCTGCGTCACGTTGCCGTTGATCTTGCAGGTGATATGCAGCGGCTTTTTCAGATCGACATCGGTCGTCATCCACGGCCCCATGCTGCCGGTCGAGTCCCAGCATTTGCCCTGGGTCACGTTGAAACGGCCGTGGCGGATCCAGTCGCGGATGGTGCCCTCGTTGCACATGGTAATGCCGGCCACGTACCCCAGCGCCCGATCCTTCGCGATGCGGCGGCCGGTCTTGCCGATAACGAGCACGATCTCGCCCTCGTATTCGAGCTGCTCGGATTCGGGCGGCCGCAGGATCGGCTGATTGTGCGCGACGAAGCAATTCGCCGGCTTGAAGAACATGCTGGGATATTTCGCCTCGGTGTTGCCGCCGGCCGTCGTCAGTTCGGCGTCGCGGTTGGCGTAGTTCACCCCGATGCACAGGATCTTTTCGCCGCCGACGACCGGTGGCAGCAACTCCGCCTCGCTGAGCGCGAAATCCGGCCGCACCCCGGCCGCAACCTTTTTGACCTCGTCGAGAGCGCCCGCGCGCAGCACGTCGAGAACCGACGTCAGCCGGGGAGCAAGCCGGGGACGCAGATCAACGACACCCTCGCCGGCCACGACGCCAAAGCTCGAGCGGCCGCGGATGTTGTAGGTGGCAAGATGCATGAGGACTCCCCGGTACAGATCGAGCGGACCGTTGCCGCCGTGGTACAATAGGCCGTCAAAAACCGCCATAGAAGCCGCAATGCCGATCCGCAAGCCTGTATTCAACCCACCCTTCAACGTCGTGCGCGCGAGCCACGCAGAACTAGAGGTGCGCGATCTTGCCCAGTCCCGCGCCTTTTATGTGGATTGCCTGGGCTATCTGGTCAGCGCCGAGGCGCCGGGGACGCTCTACCTGCGCGGGATCGAGGAGCGCAACCATCATTCGATCGTGCTGCGGAAGGCCAAGGCGCCGACCGCCCACGCGCTCGGCTTCAAGGTGGCCAGCGAAGACGACCTTGACCGGGCGGCCGACTGGTTTGCCAAGCGCAATCTTCCTGTGGCATTTCCGGAAGTGCCTTTTCAGGGCCGAACGCTGCGCACCGCCGACATCAACGGCATGCCGCTCGAATTCTATTTCAAGATGGATCAAGCCGAACGCGTATTGCAGCAGTACTCTGTCTATCGCGGCGCCCGCATCCATCGCATCGACCACGTCAACTGCTTCACGCCCGACGTTCAGGCCAGCTACGACTTCTACACCGAGTTCGGCTTTCGGCTGACCGAGTACACCGAGACCGACGACTCCCGCGATCCAAAGCTCTGGGCGGTCTGGCTGCACCGCAAGGGCAACGTCCACGATCTCGCCTTCACCAACGGGCGCGGGCCGCGGCTGCATCACATCGGCGTCTGGACCGCCGGGCCGCTCGACATCCTGCACATCTGCGACGTCATGGCGACCAGCGGCTATCTCGCCAACATGGAGCGCGGCCCGGGCCGGCACGGCATCTCCAACGCGTTCTTCCTCTACGTCCGCGATCCCGACGGTCACCGGATCGAACTATTCACCAGCGACTATCTCACCGTCGATCCCGACCTCGAGCCGCTGCGCTGGTCTCTGACCGATCCACAGCGCCAGACGTTGTGGGGTCACCCGGCGCCGAAGTCATGGTTCGAGGAAGGTTCGGAATTCCTGTCGGTGCCGTTCCGCGAACCGGATATGGCGCCGCAACCAATCGTGGCACGATAATCAGCAAATCAACCCAAAACGGAGATGGGTATGACATTCCTCAAGCGAAGAATATCCGCCGCGGTTTGGGAGCTTCTCCTGATCCTGGTCGTCGCCATCGTCTTCGCCACGGTCTATCGGATTTATTTCAGCCGTGCCGTGACCCTGACCCAAGTCTGCGAAAAGTTCGCCACGCTGCAAGGCGGCGACAACGCAGACCTGTTCAAAGGCGACGCCAGCGACTCGCTCAACGATATCAACCGGCTGTGCCAAATCCGCCGGCCGGACCGCTCTTGATTCTTCTCAGACATGAAAACGATCTTCATCGACTGCAATCCCCAGCTTGGCGCGGTGTGGCAGCGCATCTTTCGCACCGGCGACCCGCCGGTGACGATCAACACCACGCCGTTCGCCAAGAACGAACTGCCGCGCGTGGTCGGCGACTATGAGATCGTGATCGACGATCATTCTTACATGCCGACCGACCTGGTCGCGCAATGCAAGAATCTCAAGCACATCGTGTTTCTCGGCACTGGTGCGGCAAGCTACATGAACGTAGCCGAGATCGAAGCCGCCGGCGTCAAGGTCCACACCATCAAGGGCTATGGCGACACCGCGGTCGCGGAGCAGACCATCGCGTTGATGATGGCGGCCTGCCGCGACCTCGCGCGGATGGATCGCAGCATCCGCTCTGGCACCTGGCAGCCGATGGAAGGCATGCAGGTGTTCGGCAAGACGCTCGGCATCATCGGGCTCGGCGGCATCGGAGCCGAGGTGGCGCGGATCGCCAAAGGCATGGGCATGCAGGTGATCGCCTGGAATCGCACCAGGCGCACGGATTTCAACGCAAAGGCCGTCGAGTTGGACGAGCTACTGCAAACATCCGACATCGTCTCGCTCAATCTCACCCTCAATGACGAAACCCGCGGTTTCATCGACAAGGCGCGCATTGCACGGATGAAGCCCGGCGCCATCCTGGTCAATACCGCGCGCGGCGCGCTGGTCGACGAAGCCGCACTGATTGACTCGCTCAAGAATGGCCACATTCGACACGCCGGGCTCGATGTCTTCCATGACGAGCCGCTGAAGGCCGATCATCCCCTCGCCCGCATGGAAAATGTGACGCTGTCGGCCCACGCCGCGTTCCGCACTCTGGAAGCCTCGATGACGCTGCTGCGGCGGGCCATCGATATCGTTAAGCGCGTGCAGGCATAGCGCTTCACCCCATGAAACTTTCCGGCCCGATGGCGGTTGTCCGGGCTGGTCAGCGGGGACTTTCATGGCCGAAACCGTCACGCTTCCGTCAATTGCCGAACACGGCGCGTCTCAATTGCCGTCGGTGGAGCTCGATTCCTACAACATCGAGTTGAAAGACGACGAGGGTTTCATTGGGGACCGCGCCAGCAAGGGCGCCTTTCGCGCCATCATCGAGAATTGGCGGAAGTCCGTCCGCAAGGCGGGCGACGATCCATTTGGCGATGAGAAGAGCGAGGAATTGTCCAAGAAGCTGCTCGATTCGCTCCTGGAGAAAGGCGACGCCGAAGCAGCCGGTATCCTGCAAGGCGCCATCGAGGAGTTTTCCCAGGAGCTTTCGCTTGTCATCCGCCGGTATCTGAAAACCAAAGGCTGGAAGGATACCGAACGGATCGTGGTTGGCGGCGGCTTCCGCGCCAGCCGTGTCGGCGAGTTGGTGATCGGCCGCACCGCAGTCATCCTCAAGGCCGAAAAGGTGCCGGTCGAACTCGTTCCGGTCCGTAACGACCCCGATGAGGCCGGTCTGATCGGCGCCGCGCACCTCGCACCGAAATGGCTGTTCAAAGGTCATGACGCCATCCTGGCGGTCGATATCGGCGGCACCAACATTCGCGCCGGCGTTGTGGAACTCAATCTCAAAAAGGAAGCGAATCTCTCCAAAGCCGGCGTCTGGAAGTTCGAGCTTTGGCGTCACGGCGACGAAAAGAAAGTGGACCGCGACGGCGCCATCAAGAAGCTGGCCGACATGATCGATGGATTGATCGGCAAGACCAAGAAGGAAGGCATCAAGCTCGCCCCCTTCATCGGGATTGGCTGCCCAGGGATCATCACCAAGGACGGCGCGATCGACCGGGGCGCGCAGAACCTGCCCGGCAATTGGGAGTCCAGCAAATTTCATCTGCCGGCCGCGATCCACGATGCAATTCCTAAAATCGGCAACGACGAGACCGCGATCGTCATGCATAACGATGCCGTGGTGCAGGGTTTGAGCGAGACGCCCCATATGCAAGACGTCAAACGCTGGGGCGTGCTGACCATCGGCACAGGACTCGGCAACGCGCGCTTCACCAACCGCAAGGACGAGTAGCGTCGTTGCCGCATTGACCTGTCGAACCCCCGGCCACACAATCTCCAGACAACAAACTGGGGGGACGTGTGAAGCCTTCGCCGTTTGCCTACGCCAAGGCGAAGTCGCTCGACCACGCGATTGAGCTGCTGTCGCATCCCGAGGCGCGACTGCTCGCCGGCGGCCAAAGCCTGATGGCCACGCTGAACATGCGGCTCTCCGCGCCGAAGCTCCTGATCGACTTGAACGGCATCGGCGGGCTCAGCGGCATCGTCGTCAGGAACAGAACGGTTGAGATCGGCGCCATGACGCGCCACGCCGAGGCTGCACGCTCCCCCGACATTGCCCGGCACGCGCCATTGATCGCTTTGGCCATGCCGCACATCGGCCACGCCGCCATCCGCAACCGCGGCACGCTCGGCGGCTCAATCGCCTTCGCTGACCCGGCCGCGGAGTTGCCGGCATGTCTCCTCGCGCTCGACGGCGAAGTGGAAATTGCGGGCCAGACCAGCAAGCGCGCGGTGAAGGCTGACGATTTTTTCAAGGGCCTGTTCGAAACCGCTCTCGGTCCGCACGACGTACTGACCGCCATCCGCCTGCCAGCCGCGACGACGCAGACCCGCGTAGGCTTCGCCGAATTCGCCCGGCGGCACGGCGACTACGCGATGGTCGGCCTGGCCGCCGCAGCAAAAGCAGACGGCCAGGCCCTGTCCGACGTTCGGCTCGCCTACTTCGGCGTCGGCAACACACCTGTGCGTGCAAAAGGGGCCGAAGCGGCACTGGCCGGCGGCGGCATCGACGAAGCGGTGAAGGCTTTGGCCTCCGATCTTGATCCTGCGGCGGATGTGCAGGCAACCGCTGCGACCAAAATGCACTTGGCCAGCGTGTTGCTCCGCCGCGTGACGCAGCAACTGATGGAGGCTCGGCCATGAGTTCACATCGCTGCGACATCTCTCTGACGGTCAACGGAGAGTTCGTTGCGGAAACGGTCGACGCGCGGACATCCCTGGTCGATTTCCTCCGTGACGCGCTGGTTCTGACCGGGAGCCATGTCGGCTGCGAGCACGGCGTTTGCGGCGCCTGCACGGTGCGCGTCGATGGCATGATCGTACGCGGCTGCCTTATGCTGGCGACGCAATGCGACGGTTCGGCCGTCGAAACCGTCGAAGGCTTGTCGGACTCGGGCGAGATCGCCGATCTGCAAAAGGCGTTCGAGCAGCGCAACGCTTTGCAATGCGGCTTCTGCACGCCCGGCATGCTGCTGACGGCGCAGGAACTGCTGGCACAAGGCGGCGTCCCTAGCCGCGAGGAAATCCGTGAGCATATTTCCGGCAACTACTGCCGCTGCACCGGCTATCACGCCATCATCGACGCTATCGAAGCCGTGGCGCAGGCGCGAGCTTCAAAATGAAAATCGTCGACGACTCTCCGCCCGTGCTGACCGCGCTCGACCGTCCGAATTCCTATATCGGCCGCTCGGTGCCGCGACCGAACCTGGCGCGGCTGACACAGGGGCGCGCGCAATATGTCAGCGACGTGGTGTTGCCGCGCATGGCGCATGTCGCCTTCGTGCGCTCGCCGCACGCGCACGCCAGGATCGCGTCAATCGACACGGCGGCGGCGAAACAATCGCCGGGCGTGATCGCCGCCGTCACCGGCGCGGAGCTTGCCAAGGTCATCACGCCGTGGGTCGGTGTGCTGACACACCTCAAGGGACTGAAGTCGGCGCCGCAGAACGCCATGGCCGTGGACCGCGCCTGCTGGGCTGGCGAGGCGGTCTGCGCCGTGGTCGCGAAAAGCCGGGCCGAAGCCGACGACGCCTGCGAACTGGTGCAGGTCACGTATGAGGAATTGCCAGCGGTCACCGATCCGGAAACCGCACTCGATCCGGCGACGCCGGTGATCCATCCCTCCATCAACGACAATCTTTGTTTCGAGCGCTCGCACACCGTCGGCGATCCCGACAAGGCGTTGGCCGAGGCCGACGCAGTGGTGGAGACCACCTTCGTGTTCGGACGCCACACCGGCGTCACCAACGAGCCGCGCTCTATCGTCGCCGACTGGAATCCCGGCGATCAGCGCATGACTGTTTACCAGGGCACGCAGGCGCCGCATATGATGCAGAACCTGTTCGCCAAGCATCTGAAACTAGAGGAACACCAGGTCCGCGTCGTCACCAAGGACGTCGGCGGCTCGTTCGGCATCAAGGTCCACACCTATGCCGACGAGATGGCGGCGGTGGCGCTGTCGAAATTGCTCAAGCGGCCCGTCAAGTTCGTCGCCGACCGGATCGAGAGCTTCGTCACCGACATTCACGCGCGTGATCATCGGATCAAGGCGAAGATCGGCGTGAAGACCGATGGGACCATCACCGCGTTCGAGATCGACGATCTCACCGGCATCGGCCCCTATTCGGTCTATCCGCGCACCTCCGGCATCGAAGCCAACCAGGTTGTGAACCTGGTCGGCGCGCCCTACACCACGCCGAACTACCGCGCCCGCGCCCGCGTCGTCTTTCAGAACAAGAACGTGATGTGCCAATACCGCGCCGTCGGTCACCCGATCGCGACGGCGGTGACCGAGGGCCTGGTCGAGATGGCCGCCGCCAAGATCGGCATTGATCCACTGGAAATCCGGCGCAAGAACCTGATCGCCGATGACGCCCACCCCTCGCAGGGCCCGTCCGGCATCAAATACGAGGCGCTGTCGAACCACGAGGCGCTCGCGCATCTCGACACGATGATGAACTACGCCGGCCTTCGCGCGGAGCAAGCGCGTTTGCGGAAACAGAGCATCTATCGCGGCATCGGCTTTGCCACCTTCGTCGAGGTGACCAACCCGTCAGCGGCCTTCTACGGCGTCGGCGGCGCGCGCATCTCCGCGCAGGATGGCGCGACAGTCCGGCTTGACGCCACCGGCGCGGTCTTCTGCCACACCGGGGTCAGCGAGCAGGGCCAGGGCGCCGAAGCCGTGATCGCGCAGTGCGTGGCGACAAGCTTCGGCGTGCCTATCGACAAGGTGCGCATCATCATGGGCGACACCGACAACACGCCCTATGGCGGCGGCACCTGGGCGTCGCGCGCGGCGGGCATCGGCGGCGAAGCCGCATGGCAGGCCGGCAAGGCGTTGCGGGGCAACGTCCTCGCGGTCGCCGCCAGCATCCTGCAAGCAAAGCCGGAGACGCTCGACATCCGCAGCGGTGTGGTGGTGGATGCCGCAACCGGCGCCGAACGCCTGCCGCTCCACGAACTGGCGCGCATCTGCTACTTCCGGCCCGATACGCTTCCCGCCGGCATCCAGGCCGAGCTGGTGGCGACCCGCCACTATGTACCGAAAGCCTTCGCCTTTGCATTCACCAACGGCATCCAGGCGAGCTATCTCGAGGTCGACACCGACTCCGGTTTCGTGAAGCTGCTCAAGCACTGGTGTGTCGAGGACTGCGGCACCGTGATCAATCCGCAGCCTTGTCGACGAGCAGGTCCGCGGCGGCGTCGTGCAAGGAATCGGCGCCGCGCTGTTCGAGCATTGCCTCTATGACGAGCGCGGCCAATTGCTGAACGGCAACATGGCCGATTACCTGGTGCCGATGGCGGCCGAGATGCCGGACATCGAGGTCGGCCACGTGGTGACGCCCACGGCCGATTCCGAACTCGGCGCCAAGGGCGCAGGCGAAGCCGGCACCGCCGGCGCACCTGGCTGCGTGATGAACGCGATCAACGACGCGTTGCGGCCGTTGGGCGCCGCCCCACTGACGGACATGCCGTTCACGCCGGACAAGATTTTGCGGGCGCTCGGCAAGGTGTGACGCGCTTTTCGCCTTTGCGTCGATAGACGAAATGAATGCACGGACTACAATCCGCGCCGGTTCAAGTCAGGCGGATTCAACCGCCGCGTCAGGGAGAACGAGCGATGGACATCAAGGTCGGCAAGAAGGCGATCGAGGAAGCCTCCAAGACCCTTTCGAACTGGGGCCGCTGGGGCAAGGACGACCAGATCGGCACGCTCAATCACGTCACGCCCGAAGACATCGTCCGGGCCGCCAGCCTGATCAAGACCGGCAAGGTGTTCGCGCTCGGCATCCCGCTCGACCGCGAAGGGCCGCAGACCGGGCTGTTCGGCGGCCGCTTCAATCCGATCCATCAGATGCTTGCCACCGGCACCGACGCCATCGCCGGCCAGCAGGACTGGAACAAGATTCGCTACGCCGACGACACGCTGATGCTGTGCGTGCAAGGCGCCACCCACTGGGATGCGCTCGGCCACATATTCCATGAAGACAAGGCCTACAACGGCCACGACGCCAAGCTGATCGACTCCCGCGGGCTCAGCGTTCTCGGTATAGAGCACTCCAAGAACAAGATGATCGGTCGTGGCGTGCTGCTCGACATCGCGCGCCACCGCAAGGTGCCGTGGATGAAGGACGGCGAGAGTATCTCGAACGAAGAATTGAACACCTGCGCTCGCGCGCAGAACGTTGAAATCCGCAAGGGCGACTTCGTCATCGTGCGCACCGGCCAAATGGAGCGCTGCATGTCGGAGAAACAGTGGGGCGGCTATGCCGGCGGCGACGCGCCCGGCGTGAAGTTCGAGAACTGCTACTGGTGTCAGGAGAAGCAGGTCGCCGCGATCTGCACCGACACCTGGGGCGTCGAGGTGCGGCCCAACGAAACCACCGAGGCGAACCAGCCGTGGCACTGGGTGGTGATCCCGGCCATGGGTCTGTGCATGGGCGAGATTTTCTATCTCAAGGAACTTGCCGAGGACTGCGAAGCCGACGGCGTCTATGAGTTCTTCTTCAGCGGGCCGCCGCTGATCATCACCGGCGCCACCGGCTCGCCGATCAATCCGCAGGCGATCAAGTGAGCGCGTAGCGGGCATCCCGAACGCGCCCGCCAGCACATTTACGTGCGTCTTCGACGCACGATGGCGCGATCCGGGATCGCATGGCCCAGCTCTGGCCTAATCCACCACCTTGCCGGCCCCCGGCATAAGAACCCGATCGGTGTTGAAGGATTCGGGAAGATCGCCGAGCCGCTGCAACGCCTGGATCAGTTTGCCGAGCATGCTTTTCGACACGGCTCCGGTCGTCGGCTCGAACGAGCCGAGGAAGTAGTCGTAACTCTTCTCCACCTCCTCGGCTTTGATGCGGGATGCATCGACCATGATCTTGACCGACTCGGCGCGGTTCTTCGGATCCCGCAGATAAGCGACGGATTTGCCCGTCGCGGCCAGCAGCCGCTGCAACACCTGCGGATGGGCGGACGCCCAGTTGCGGTTCACCACGAGACCCACGAACGGCAGGTCGGGCGCGTACTTGCTCACCTCGCCAAGCTCGGAATAGCCCGCCGCCTTGGCGTGGAAGTTGAACGGCGCGGTGAGCAGTGTTGCGTCGACCGCGCCGGCTTGCAGCGCGGAATAACGCGCGCCGGTCGACCCGGCATACACGAAGTCGGTGTCGCCCTCCTTGAGCCCATTCGCCGTGAACATCCGCTCGATATAGATGCGCGTGATGTCTTTGGCGCCGCCGATGGAGATCGTCTTGCCCTTGAGCTCCGCGATGGTCTTGATGGAAGGTTTCGCAACGAGCGTATAGGGCGGCGCCTGCACGAGAATGCGAGCGATGGCCAGCGGAGCACCCTTGTCGATGGCGCGGATCGGGTCGACCATCCCGCCGCCGATCGTGACGTCGACCGAATTGGCGGCAAGCTGCTGCATGATGGCCGCGCTCGACTGCGCGTAGACTGTTTCGAGATTGAGATTTTCGGCCGCAAAGAAGCCCTTGGCCTGGCCGACGAAAAACGGCCAGTAGATCGCGGTGGCCGATCCGACCGCACCCACCGCGATCTTGTCCGCCGCCGCAGCGGGCAAGATCAGGCACGCGCTGAACAGAATTGCCGATATGGTTCGCCGTAGCGTTGTCGAAAGCGTCAAGGCTGCCTCCTCGATCTCAAAACTGATCGGCCAGCATGCGCAGGTCGCCGATGCTATCATTATTGGGCGGGTGGAGCGCCAGTCTTGGTCCAATGGTCGCGGGCGTTCTCTCTATGAGCGCATCACGCACTCCGCCGTCACCCCGGGCTTGACCCGGGGGTCCATGAGGCGTTTCAAATTGCCGAAACTCACCATGGATGGCCGGGTCAGGCCCAGCCACGACGGTGGGCGGTGTAGCGCGGTGTAACAACTGCTGCGCCAGACAGGAGAACCCCCATGCCCCGCTTCCTTAAACGCGGAATGGATGCCACCGCGATCAAGGCCGCCGACCAAAAAGTGCGCGAGACGGTCGAGGACATCCTGGCGCAGGTGGAAGCGAAGAAGGACGTGGCGATCCGCGAACTGTCGAAGAAATTCGACAACTGGGAGCCGAACGATTTTCGGCTGACACCTTCGGAGATCGAGAAGGCGATTTCGCAAGTCAGCAAGCGCGATCTCGAGGACATCAAGTTCGCACAGGCGCAGGTCCGCAACTTCGCGCAGAAGCAGCGCGACACTATGAAGGATCTGGAGGTCGAGACGCTGCCCGGCGTCATCCTCGGCCATCGCCACATCCCGGTGAACAGCATTGGCTGCTATGTGCCGGGCGGCCGCTATCCGATGGTTGCTTCGGCGCATATGTCGATCGTCACCGCGCGCGTCGCCGGCGTCAAACGCATCGCCGCCTGCGCACCGCCGCACAAGGGCGGGCCGCACCCGGCCATCGTCGCAGCCATGCACTTCGGGGGCGCCGATGAGATTTACGTGCTCGGCGGCGTGCAGGCCGTGGCCGCGATGGCGCTCGGCACCGAGAGTATCGCGCCGGTCGACATGATCGTCGGGCCGGGCAACGCCTATGTGGCGGAGAGCAAGCGGCAACTGTTCGGCCGCGTCGGCATCGACCTGCTGGCCGGACCGACCGAAACGCTCATCATCGCCGACGACTCGGTCGATGGCGAAATCTGCGCCACCGACCTGTTGGGCCAGGCCGAGCATGGTCCGACCTCGCCCGCAATCCTCATCACCAATTCCGAGAAGCTCGCCCGCGCCACCATGAGCGAGGTCGAGCGATTGCTGAAAATCCTGCCGAGCGCCGATCTCGCCGGTCAGGCGTGGGCCGATTTCGGCGAGGTGATCGTCTGCGACGACGAGACCGAGATGGTGCGCGAGGCCGACCGCGTCGCCTCCGAGCACGTCCAGGTGATGACGCGCGACCCGGATTATTTCCTCAACAACATGAAGAACTACGGCTCGCTGTTTCTCGGCGCGCGCACCAACGTCGCCTACGGCGACAAGGTGATCGGAACCAACCACACGCTGCCGACCAAGAAGGCGGCGCGCTATACCGGCGGGCTGTGGGTCGGGAAGTTTCTAAAGACCTGCACTTATCAAAAGGTGCTGACCGATGAGGCCAGCGCCAAGGTTGGCGAAGTCTGCTCGCGGCTCTGCGTGCTCGAAGGCTTCCTCGCCCACGCCGAGCAGGCCAATGTGCGGGTGCGCCGCTACGGCGGCCGCAACGTGCCATATGCGCGGGCCGCGGAGTGATCGGCTTACCGCAAACGC
>Ga0310810_10002269_pt1 | contig 20569 bp, 18 predicted proteins | sample NCmetagenome_FD_207641 | JGI IMG/M metagenome (GOLD analysis project Ga0310810, IMG submission 207641) | Soil microbial communities from experimental microcosm in Duke University, North Carolina, United States - NC | ecosystem: Engineered > Artificial ecosystem > Soil microcosm > Unclassified ...
GCCAATTGATCCCGGGTCTTCACGTCAACGTGTACGCCGGTCTCTCGGGCAACGTGACGGGCGAGTTCGGCAAATACGCCAGCATCGTTTCCGAGGCCTACGATTCCAGCGGGACGCGCTACGTGCGCCGACTCGAGCTGGCGGCGGAGAATTTCGCCCGCTATGCGATGTTCACGAACACGTTCCCGGCCGGATTGTGCTACTCGACAGGTGAGTTCATTCGCGGTCGGGCGCACAGCAATCAAGGTTGGTATTCGTGCGGCACGCCGACGTATTACGACACGGTGTCCGCCGTAGGCAGCATCTCCGGCGGTTCGCCGACGTTCGAGAAGGGGAAGATCAGCGGCGCGTCGGTGATCCCGATTCCGCCAGTTTCGAAGTTGGCTGTGTTGCAGAGCAATGCCGCGGCCGCAAACCTGGACGTCATCTCGCAGGGCACGACCCTCAGCAACGTTCGCACTCGTATCGAGTTCGTTGCGGTCGACTTGAATGACGACGGAGACGTTAAGGACAACAACGAAGGTTTCTTCCGAGTCTATCAAGCCAACGCCGCGTGGGCGGCGCGCGTGCGGGTCAGGGACACGGTTATTGGTGGAATGAACGCGCCGCCGGATTCGATGTGTGGCGACTGGCATCTCGAGAGCGACGGCGCGGGCGGCTTTGCGCTCAAGTTCTTCCCGACATTCGTACACGGCGAGACGTGGTTCAAGAACGAGATCACAGCCGGAACGCTCATCGCGAGCTCGCCGTCGGACGTCGTTGCCAATGCAGGTACAGTGACCACGAGCGAGCGCGACAAGATCATGGGGCACACCGGATTCCGGTGTTATCCCGCCGGCGATCCGCATCTTGTGTCCGCGGAGCGACGCCACGCGCTGCCGGCGCCAGGGAGTCCGTCCGTGTACCAAAAGGGCGGAGAGGACACAACCTTCACTGACAGCACGGTCTACGGGTATTGGCAGAAGTGGGGCGGAAACAACGCTCCGGTAGTGACGGCGTTCAACGCGATTCCTGCCGGCTCACCTTACCAAGGCTATCAGCACCAAGCCAACAACGCGCGTCTGTGGCCGCTCGACCGCACACTAAATCCGAACTCGAAGGGCGTGATTCACACCCACGGGCCAGTCGCACTCAACGGCGTGTTGAGAGGCTGGGTGACGCTGTACGCGCAGACGTATGGCTCTGCGCAGGGCACGGTGCTGCTGATCGATGACCTCGTGTACACGCAGGATCCAGCGTCGGCGTTGTGCGCGAACTTGTTCGGTGTCATCGCCGACACGAGCATCATGATCGCGGACAACGCGATCAATTCGCCGCTGCGATCGGGAAAGGGCGGCGCGGTCTATCGTTGGACTGATGGCAACGACAACGACATGCTTACGGCCAACAACTTCGTGTTTCACGGCGTCACGATGAGCCGCACGGGAACAGTCGGAGTCGAGAATTACGATCAGCATCCTGAAGGGTCATCGACATTCGGAAACTGCAATACGGCGCACACCGGCCGCGGATGCATTCAGCAAGCGGGCGGAGTGATCGAGAATTTCATCAGCGCGACGTACAGCAACAACTACGACGGCTTTGGTGAGAATCGAAGCGTCGACCAGTGCTTGAGCTCGCAATCGCCACCGTACTTCCCAACGACAGGCCGCTACATCAACAATCGCTTCTCGGAAATCGATCCTGCTCGATTCGACATCGCCACGCTCTTCAGGAAACTGCAGTCGGGCGATTAAGCCAAATGTTTTGAGACAACCACCGAGCCCGCGTCCGCTCTTTGGATGCGGGCTCGCTTGGCATCGTACGCCGGGCTGGCAGTTGAATGGCCATGCAGCCATTTTTGCAGGAGATTCCCTGTGGAGCTCCTCCGATGGCTCAGGCCGCAGTTCAGCAAACGCTCAAGCGCACACCGTTTTACGACATCCACGTCTCGTTGGGTGCCAAAATGGTTCCATTCGCGGGTTACGAGATGCCCGTGCAGTACCCGACGGGGATCACGGCGGAGCACCGAGCGGTGCGCGAGCATTGTGGCCTTTTTGACGTGAGCCACATGGGAGAATTCGAGGTATCCGGCGCGGACGCCGTCGCGTTCGCGACGAAGGTGACTTCGAATGATGTTGCGGCGCTCGAGCTCGGACAGGTGCAGTACTCGACGATCCTGAACGACCATGGAACGATCGAGGACGATTGCCTCGTCTACCGGTTCGCGGACCGTTTGATGCTCGTCGTCAACGCCTCGAACAAGGACAAAGACCTGGCGCACATCCGGCGATACGTTGGAGCGCTGCAGTGCACGGTCACGGACGTCACCGACGAGACCGCGCTCCTGGCGCTGCAGGGGCCTAACGCAGAGCGCGTGTTGCAGCCGCACGTGTCCGTCGACTTGTCGAAGATCGCATACTACCACTTCGCCGTTGGCGACGTGGAGGGCGCGGCGGCGGTGATCTCGCGGACTGGATATACGGGCGAGGATGGATTCGAGCTCTATTTCTCTCCCAAGTACGCCCAACGCGTGTGGAGCGCCCTGACGGCGGACGGCGTGACGCCGGCGGGACTCGGGTGCCGGGACACGCTGCGCCTCGAGATGGGGATGGCCCTCTACGGCAACGACATCGATGACACGACGACACCGCTCGAGGCAGGGCTCGGCTGGGTGGTGAAGTTAGGCAAGGGCGACTTCGTCGGACGGGATGCGCTCGTAGCGCAGAAGGAGCGCGGCATCCCGCGCCGTCTGGTCGGCTTCACAACCGCCGAACGCAGTTTCCCAAGGCACGGGTACCCGGTGTTCGTGAACGGCCAGGCGTCCGGCACCGTGTGCAGCGGCACCATGAGCCCGTCGCTCGGCGTTCCGATCGGCACCTGTTACGTACCGATGGCGTCGGCGAAGCCGGGGACGCCGCTCGAGATCGAGATTCGCGGGCAGCGCGTGGCGGCGGAGTTGGTCCGGACGCCGTTCTATACGCGCGGGACGCATCACTAGTCGCCAGGCGGGCGTGGTGCGGCGGCGCGTGTCGCGCCGCACGGCATCGGCCGTCCCGTCTCCCGCCCAACGCTTGAGGCGCGCGCGCATGCGGATCGCGATCCTGACCGTATCGGATGCCGGCTCGAAAGGCGAGCGCGCCGATGTGTCGGGAGACACCGTTGCGGGTTGGGCGACGCAACGCGGCGCGACGATCGCTGCACGCGCGACCGTCCCCGATGACACCGCGCGCATCGTGGCCATGCTGGTGGCGTGGTGCGACGCAGACGATGCGGACCTCGTGCTGACGACGGGCGGCACTGGCCTCGCCCTGCGGGACGTGACGCCTGAGGCGACGATGGCCGTGGTCGAGCGCGAGGCACCGGGCATCGCGGAGCGGATCCGATCGTTGTCGCTCGAGCAATTTCCGCGGGCGGCGTTGTCTCGGGGCGTGGCTGGGACGCGCGCGCGCACTTTGATCGTGAACTTGCCCGGGTCACCGGGCGGCGTGCGCGATGGGTTGGCCGCGCTCGACGCGATCGTCGACCATGCCGTGGACATTCTGCGCGGGACCGTGACCGAGCATCGCGCACCGAGCGGCGGGTCGGCGTCATGAAGGTGCTGCTCACGTTGGCGGACGTCGAACCCGCCGTGCGACTGAACGCGCTCCTCGAGCGCGCAGGCTACCAAACGGCGCTCGTGTCTCCCATGGACGATGTGCCGAGCGCGATTCGCCGGGACAAGCCCGACGTGATCGTCCTAACGGGCGCATTGACCGACGTCGCCAATATTCAGTTAGTCAAACGCCAGCAGTGGGATGGCGCCGCGGTCGTGGGACTGGCCGATCTGAACGATCCGACCGTTCACGACCGCTTGCGGGCGGTCGGATACGTCGAGGTCTACGCGAAGCCAGTGGATCTGGACGAAGTGTTCGCCGGGATTCGGCGCATTCTCGACCGGCGGCGGTTGTCGCTCGACACGGGGCTCATCGGCGAGAGCGAAGGCATCCGCGAGGTGATGGTCAAGATCGAGCAGATGGCGCCGGTGTCGAGTACGGTGCTGATCGAAGGAGAGAGCGGGACGGGCAAGGAGTTGGTGGCGCGCGCGATTCACCGACTGAGTCCGCGGCGCGGCAAGCCGTTCATTGCGGTCAACATCGGTGCGTTGCCGGAGACGCTGATGGACAGCGAGCTGTTCGGGCACGAGAAGGGCTCGTTCACCGGTGCCGCCGAGCGGCGGTTAGGCCGATTCGAGCTGGCGAACGGCGGCACGCTGTTTCTCGATGAGGTGGGGGAAGCGCCGCTGTCGACGCAGGTGAAGCTGTTGCGCGTGCTCGAGCAGCGAGAGGTGACGCGAGTGGGTGGAACGCAGCCGTTCCGCGTAGATGTCCGCGTGCTGGCGGCGACCAACCGGCCGCTTCGCGAGCACGTCGAGGCGGGCGAGTTTCGCGCCGATCTCTATTACCGCCTGAACGTGCTGAACATCTATTTGCCGCCGCTCCGCGATCGACGCGAGGACATCCCGCTCCTCGTGCGCCAGTTCGTGCAGGAGTTAGCCGCCCAACACGACCGGCCGTTCCCCGGCATCTCGGCGGAGGCCATGCAGCGGTTAGTCGAATACTCGTGGCCCGGAAACATCCGCCAGCTTCGGAATCTCGTCGAGAGCATGGTGGTGTTGTCCCCGGGACACGAAATCACGGCCGAGGACATTCCGCGGGAGATTCGGGAAGGTGCCGCGCGTTTCCTGCCTGTTCCCGTTGGGCGGACGGCTGCCGGGCCGGGGCGCGTGGACGAGTCGGCGATGGGCGGGCGCGAGCTGGAGTTCATCATCCGGAGCCTCGTCGAGCTCAAGCTCCAGGTAGAGGAACTACGGCGCCGCGTTGGTGAGGATCGGATTGGATCGGCGTTGGGGACCGGACCATCGCGGGATGTGCTCGTGGGCGAAGTGGTCGCCAATACGCCACCGGTGGCCGCCATCGAGCCGAAGGATCAGCCGCCGGCGCCTAACGTGATCAGTATCCGGCCCGGGATGAGCATGGCGGAGGTGGAACGAGCGGCGATCGAGCTCGCGTTACGTGAGACGCGCGGTAACCGAAGAAAAGCCGCAGACATGTTGGGCATCGGCGAACGCACGCTGTATCGAAAGTTAAAGGAGTATAACCTGCCCGAGTATCCGTAGCGTAGCTCTCGCTTGCATTTAGGCACCGTTGTTGGAATATTGTCTGACCACAATTCCGAAGTGCAACACGCCGTATCCTCCCCGCCCGGTCGGAGTGACGGCGCCTGTGTTAGTCCCCGTTCGTACCCGCCGGTCCGGTCTCCCGCGCTCGCCAAGTCAGGTACTCGTGTCTGTGCCGCTCAACGCGCCGACTCCGTCGTCGCAGCCCGTGTCACCCATCGCCGGCAGTGTCTTGCCGATCCGACGTGCGGAAGAGTTGTTGGTTACGCTGCCGGGCGTCTTGGCAGCGCGCATCGTCGCGAGCGAGAGTGGCGCAGTGAGCGAGGTGCATCTGCTGACGAGCGCGGAGGTCAATCCAAAGCAGACGGTGCGCAACGTCGAGAGTGCGTTGCTGGCGCACCTCGGCATGCGGGTCGATCATCGAAAGATCTCGGTCGCGACGACGGTGGAACCGCAGAAGACCGTGGAGGCGAAGGGCCTGTCGGAGAGCGCAGCGGCAGAAGCTTTGGCGGCTGCGGTGCGTCGGCGGTTTTACTTCGAGGACGTCGAGGTTCGGCGGTCACGGAGCCGCGGCGTGACGTGTCGAGTGACGCTCCGCAAGGCGGAGCAGTCTTACATCGGAGAAGCTGAAGGCTCAGAATCCGAACGCTCGCGCGCCGAGCTGGCCGCGCGAGCTGCTGTCGTCGCGATCAGTCAGGCGGAAGGCGACACGCGTGCGTTGTCGTTAGACGGGTGCCGCTTGATCGACGCCTTCGAGCGCGAGTTCGTATTCGCCGGCATCACGGTTCGCGTTGGGCGTGAGACCATGCTCCTCACGGGCAGCTGCGAGATCAAGGAGAGCCCGGAAACGGCAAGCGTGCTCGCCGTGCTCGACGCGACGAATCGTTGGATTGGGCGGGAGCGGTGAGGCGTGTGATCGCAGGGCTCGGCCGATCCCGGGTGCCTGCGATGTCGCATCGTCGGTGGTAGGGACGCTGTCGCTGGTGCTTCATTCCTGCTGTACGACTCTCAACCGTCTGACAACACGATCGATCAATACGACTAACAACCCCCGATCCTCGGCTGAGCGAAGCTGAGCGGGCAGGGCCATGTAGTTGAGCGGAGCCGACCTTTAGCACAACTGGCAGGTGCCAGGTGTGACTTCACGAAAGGGAGGTGACGCGAAATGTCGTTCTTGACCCAGCTCGTTACGTCGTTGTACGCGGTCGTTGCTACTGACACCGCACACTGGTGGTAAGACCCGGGGACGGGGGTTCCTCTTTTTCGCAAGCGGTGCGAATGAACCGGGTGCGACTGTATGTGTCGGGTGTGGCGTTGGGCGCAGTGGCGACTGCCATTTGCGTCTATTGGGTTGCGCCGGTGGTGGATGCGGGATCCATCCGCGCTGCGCTGTGGATGTCCGGTTTGTCGGTGTTCGCGCTGCTGTTGGTGTACCAACTGCCGGCCGGCGCCGGGGGGTCGATCGGGTTCATCCCGTTCACGGCCACGGCGCTCCTCTCGCCTAACTGGATCGCCGTGCTCGCCGTCTCGGTGACCAACATCATCACCGAGATCATCAGCACCCGGGACGGCGTCAAGAAAGTCTTCAACGTGGTGCAGATGTCGCTGGCGACGTCGCTGGCGGTCCTGTCGTACGTGCTGCTGGGCGGGAAACCGCTGCTGCAGTACACGGGGATGAGCGCGCCGCAGGCGTTGGCCACGGTGGGCGTGCCATTCTCGGTGATGGTCATTGTGTTCGTGGCCGTGAACACGCTGGCAGTCAGCGGCGCGATCGCGACCAACGACAGCAAGAACCTGTTGAAGGTCTGGCGGCAGAACCACCTCGGCAGCCTGGCGTACGACGTGCTGGCGAGCCCGGTCGCGTTTCTGCTTGCGTGGTGCTATGCGCGCTTCGGAGCGTTCGGCGCGCTCGTGCTGGCGCTCCCGCTCCTGGGTGTGCGCCAGCTGTACAAGACCAACCGTCAGCTCGAGCGCGTCAACCAGGAACTCCTCGAGCTGATGGTCAAGGCGATCGAAGCGCGGGATCCGTACACGTCCGGCCACTCGCGGCGTGTGTCGCACTATGCAAAGCTCATCGCCCGTGCGTTAGGCTTGTCATCGCGTGAGATCGAGCGCGTTGCGACCGCGGCGTTGCTGCACGACGTGGGCAAGATCCACGAGATCTATGCGCCGATCCTGCGCAAGCCGGACAAGCTCACCGCGGACGAGTGGGCGGTGATGCAGACGCACCCGATCAAGAGCGCCGAGCTGGTGTCGACCGTGTCGCAGTTGCGCGATCTGGTGCAAGCGGTGCGGCATCACCACGAGAACTGGGACGGGAGCGGATATCCCGACGGCTTGGCCGGTGAGCAGATCCCGTTGGGCTCGCGCGTCGTGCTCATCGCGGACACCATCGACGCGATGACCACGGACCGTCCGTACCGCAAAGCGTTAGGCGAGGTGCAGGTGCGGGCCGAGCTCGCCAAGCACCGCGGGCGGCAGTTCGATCCCAAGATCTGCGACGAGCTGCTCGCGAGCCCGATGTTCGGGCTATTGTTCGCCTCGCCGGCGCTTCGCGACACCGCGGCGGCGTCCCGACCCAAGGATCTGTCGGTCGCACAGCTCGCCTAGGCCAGGGCTGTCGCCCTGGCGTCACCCCACGCCTAACTCACCACGCAGCCGCTCGAGGTCGGGCTCGAGCGAGGCGCCCGGCCGTCGAAACTGCCTCACGTAGGCGGTGAGCAGACGCGAGGCGTCGCGCCGGCGGCCGCGCAGCAGCAACAAATCCACGAGCACCGCGGTAGCGAAGTCCTGGCCGTTCGCCTTGCGCGTGCGCCGGTGCAAGTGCGCGAAGTGGGTGAGGTCGTGTTCGGTGGGATCGGCGTCGCCGCGAAGGAGACCGAGCCGCCAGCGGAACGAGACGTGTCGAATGTCCGAGCGCGGCGATCGCGCGGGGCCGACTGCCTTCTCGCTTTCCGTAATCAGGCGCTCGGCATCGCCTAACCGACGTTCGCGCAGCGCGATCTCGGCGCCGTTGCTCAAGATGGTGGACCGGCCGACGGTGTCGGCGCTGCGTTCCATGAGCCAGAGGGCTTTCTCGAACCATGCGCGGGCGGTGGCGGTGTCGCCCTCGGCGAGAAACGTGAGCGTGATCTGGTTGGCTGCGGGTGCCGCATAGGCGGCGAGGCCGAGGCGTTGCGCGATCTCCAGCGCCGCAGCGGCAGCCTGTCGAGCCTCCAGGATCGGGGCACCGCAGAGTCGGAGCGCCGCGGCCGCATGGGAGAGGTACTTCGCCTTGTTGCCGCCGTCCGGCGCTGCGAGCTGCGAGTCCGTTAGGCGGTGCGCCGCGTCGAGGCCCGTGTGCGGGTCGCCGAACGCGGTGTGATACACCATGTGCAGGCACGCGGCCGCGCTTTCGTCGACGCCGGGCTTGTCGATGGCCGGGGTGACGCCGCGCATCACCGCCGTCGCCGCGCGCTCGTCGCACAGATTGTCGGCGATCATGAGCGCCCACGCGGCGGCGAGCACGCGATGCGCGTTCGAGGCGGATGCGGCGGCCGCACAGCGCGTGGCGTCGGCGAGCAGCTCGCGGCGGTCGGCCCCGAGACGCCACTTGGCGAGCGAGAGCTCGAGCTCCGTGTCGTCGTGGTTGTCCGACGACGCATGGGTGTGGCGCTGCAACGATTCCAACTCGGTCGCGACGTGCACGAACGGTTCCCAGTCGGCGCCGAGGAAGAGCGCGTGGGCGCGCGCAGCAAGATGGTGCAGCTTGTCGGGCGGCGACGTCGTCATCTGCGCCGCACGCTCGTAGAGACGCGCCGCCTCGATCGGCATGCCGAGTCCCGTTAGGCGCGTGGCCGCGCCGGTGAGGAGTTCGATGGCGCGTGTGTGTTCGCCCGCGTACTGCCAGTGCTCGGCGCATTCGCCGGCCAGCACGCCCGGTGCGTCCGTCGAGCGCTCGCGCTCGAGCAATTCGGCGGCACGCCGGTGGAGGAGTTGGCGCGCCGGCTTGGACAGGCGCTCGAGCGCGGCTTCAGCGGTGAGGCGGTGACGGAGCACGATGCGGTCGCCCTCGAGGCCGATCATGCCGGCGGTGCTCAGAGTGTCCAGCCCATCGAGCACGCCTAACCGAGTGGTGCCTAACAGCTCTTCCACGCGCCGAGTCGACGAGGCCGGGCCGAGGACGGCGATGGCCTGCAGGATCCTCAGCGGGATATCGCTCAGTCCGTCGAGGCGCTGGGCGGCAATGCGCTCGAGGGCTGCAGGCGCGCGGAACGGTTCGGTGTCCCCTTCGGCGCGCGCAGCCAGCTCGGTGAGGACGTATGGATTGCCGCCGCCGCGGGCGACGCACCACTCGGTGAAGGGCTCGTTTCCCTCGCGGGACGAGCCGTCGAGGACGCGTTGTACGAGCATGCGGCTGGCCAGATCGTCGAGCGGCTTGAGGCGCATGAGACGCGGACGTACATCGTCGGCACAATCGAACTGCCGGGTGAGGTCGTTCTGCCTCGCGGTGAGGACGATGAGCGCACGATGCTTGAGTGCCCAACGGGACAACACGCGGACGCACGTCCACGACGCGCGATCGAGCCACTGTGCGTCCTCGATGATGAGGACAACCGGTTGTTCGTGCGACACGGCATCGAGGAGGTCGATGAGCGCGATCCGGACGCGCGCGCACAGCTGGTCCAGGTCCACGATGTCGGGTCCGGCGGCCGGTTCGCTCGCGACGAGGACGGCGTCGAGCGTGCGCTTGGACGCCTCGCCGACGGCGATAGCGCCGCGCATCGCGCGAACGCGCCGGACGACTTCGATGATACCGGCGAGCGGGCGCTCGACGTCGTGTGCCTGGCATTCGATCCGCACGACCTTGATGCCGTCGAGTTGGGCGGCGCACGCGATTTCCGTCGCGAATCGCGTTTTGCCGATGCCCTCTTCGCCGCAGACGAGGCAGGTCTCACCGTGCGCAGCGAACAGACCATGCAAGACGCGTTTCACGTCCTGCATCTCCTGCTCGCGCCCGACTTGCGATGCACGTTGCTGCTCGGGCGCGGCGCGATAGGCTTCGGCGATTCGTCGTCGGAGGAGTGTGGCGGGGACGCGTATGTCGCCCGCACCTGGTCCGAGCTCGCGCAGATAGGAATCGAGGATCTCGAGCGCGCGAACCTTGCTGCCATGGAATGCGGCAGCTTCGGCGAGGGCGAGCGTCGCTTCCTCGTTGAGCGGGTCGAGCAGCAGACATCGTGTGGCGAGGCGCTCGACGGCTGCCCAATCGTTTCGCTCGCGCTGCGCGGCGATCGCAGCGATGAGCACGCGTCGCAGTCCAGACGTGACGACGTCGCGTTCACGCTCGAGCCATTCGCTGAACGTCGGCGAGAAGCGTGGTGCGTATCCTGGGAGAAACGGGCCTTGGACGAGCTCCGCGACGCGATTGGGGTCGGCGTTGCGTCCCGCGGCGATCACTTCACCGAAGTCGGACTGCGCTGAGCGGGCGGGTAAGGTGATGTGGCCGCGATCCGATCGGAGCGCGGCGCCGAGTGTGTTGAGGCGATAGAGGGTTTGGCGGAGCCGGTGGTTTGCGCGTTGGGCGGACGCGCGCGGCCAGAGCAGCTCAATGAGGCGGTGTCGCTCGATGGGCCGACCGGCTTCGGACACGAACAGCAGTGCCGAGGCGAACAACGTCTCGCTGGCTTGCGTAAGGCGAGTGACGCCGATGGTGATGACGGCGTGACCGAGTCCCACCAAGTGAATCATGTGACGCGTCCTTGTGCCCTTGTTTCGCGCCCGACCAAGGTACTAACGCCGAGCTCGTCACGCGAGCGTCATTCGTACTACAGTGTCATACGATTCAGTTAGGCAGGGCGATGTTTCGTTAGCCCGTGCTGCCGATGCCGCCGCTGCGATCGGTGGATCGCGTCACCACGCCGATGGACCAGTCGAGGGTGGCGTAGCGATGCAGGATGATCTGTGCGATGCGCTCGCCGTGCTCGATCGGGATGCGCTGGGTGGAGACATTCCGCACCATCACGAGCCACTCGTCGGGGTAGTCGGCGTCGATGGTTCCTGGTGCGTTGGGCAGGACGAGACCGCGGCGAAACGCGATCGAGCTGCGGAGTCGCAGTTGTGCCTCGTAGCCAGCGGGGAGCCGTGCGCGGAAGCCGAGTGGGATGAGGGCGACGTCGCCAGGTTCCAAGGTGACCGCGCCATTTGCACTCGCCGAAAGCATCACTTCGGCGCCATCGCGCCACGTGCGGACGGCGCGGCCGTGCAAGTGAGCACGCACGTCGTAGCCGGCAGCGCCACTGGTGCCGCGCGACGGAACGGTCACGTCGTCGAACAGCGGCTCGAAGACAATGCTGGGTGCGGAGATGATCGTGTCCATGGCGCTCGTTGAATGTGTGCTTGGCCGTGACCGGCACCGACTGTAGGTTTGGCTCGTGACCGTCACGCCGCCCGCCGGCGCCGGCTCGCGTCCCGGAGGGGCGCCGGCGTCACCGGCCGCCGCGCCCGACTTGGGCGTCTCGCCTTTGGCTCCGGGCGCACCGTCGCCGAATAGCGTGACGGCGAAACTTCCGTCACACATCGAGGGCTGGCAACTACCCGCCGGTTGGTCGTGGGGCGCGGAGGGCGTGCTCGCCGAGTTCCGTCACTACCAGGAAGTGGTGGACGCGCTGGGACGGTCGCTGTCATTGGTGACGGTTCCCGAACCTGCGCACGCGGTGTGGCTGGGCGCCGAGGCGCGTGCGCTCGCGCATCGGGCGCACGCGTCCATACCGACGGCGTACGACTGGTGGCCGGGCGGTGTGCAGAGTCGCCGCGGGCCCGCGTATGTGCGGCGATGGATATCCGGCGAGAGTGTGGCAGGGCGGATCCGTCGGGTCGGACCAGACGATCTCAGCACGTCGCTGCAGTTGCTGCGGTCCACTGGGCAGGCGCTCGCGTATCTGCACACGACCGGTACGGCGCACGGCGCGGTGTGCGGCGAGTCGATCTGGTTTACGCCAACGGGTCAGCTGTGGCTGCTGGCGTGGGAGTGGGTGTTGCCGCGCAACCTGATACCGGCGGGGCTGACGCCGTTTCCTGGACGTCTTCCGTGCGCGCCGGAGTGGCCCGACGCCGAATGGCTGCCGACGGCTGAGAGCGACCAATGGCAGTTGGCGGCGACGGCATTCGCGGCGCTTACGGGTGAGTATCCGCCGCCGGAGGTGCCGCCGCTTCCGCTGGTGCGCCCGGATTGTCCGCAGGCGGTGGCGCGTGTGCTCAACCGCGCATTGGAGCGCGATCCCGAGAAGCGGTATCACTCGGTTGCGGCGATGCTGCGCGAGCTGGATCGCGCGGTAGGCGGCGGCGGGAGGTCTTCCGTGTACATCAGCGGCTCGATGCCGGCGATCCGTCCGTTAGGCGATGCGGAAGAGGAGCGGCTTCGGTGGGCGACCGGTGAGGACTACGAAGTGATCGCGCGGCTGGGCTCCGGTACGTTCGGATCGGTGTGGCGGGTGCGCGACCTGACGCTCGAGCGCGAGGTGGCGCTCAAGATGTTGCACCCGCAGGTGGCGAACGACGAGATCGCGGTGCGGCGGTTCCGTCGCGAGGCGCAGCTCGCAGCGCAACTCGCGCATCCGGCGATCGTGCCGATCTACGACTGGGACAGCAACGGCGGCGTTTCGTGGTACACGATGGAGCTCGCCGAGAACGGCTCGCTCACGGATCTGGTGAAGCGATCCGGGCCGCGCTCGGTGGAGCAGATAGCGTCGCACGTCGATCAGGTGCTGGACGGGCTCGCGGCGGCGCACGCCATCGGGATCGTGCACCGCGATCTCAAGCCCGAGAACATTCTGATCGACCGGCATCGGCGGTGGCGGATCGCGGACTTCGGCGTGGCGAAGATTTCGGGCGAGGAGCTGCTGAGCGGAACCACCGGGACGCCGGAGTTCGCGGCGCCGGAGCAATTGTTAGGCGAAGCGCAGGGGCCGGCGGTGGACTGCTTCGGGCTGGCGGCGATCGTCACGTACCTATTGTCGGGCGAGCCGCCGTTTGGGACCGGCGACGGGCGGGCGATCCTCGGCCGTGAACTGTCGGGCGAGGTGGATCTGAGCGCGTATCCGGAGCCGGTGGCCGAGTGGTTGGAGCGCGGGTTGGCGCCGGTGGCAGAGCAGCGCTTCGGGGACGCGGCCGAGATGCGCGACGCGTGGCGGGCGGCGGTGGACCGGGCGTTGGCGCCGGAGTCGCGGCCGCCGTGGTGGCGCCGCTGGTGGGTCGGCGAGGCCGACGGCGAGGCGGACGACGACTAACTTGGTTAGGCCGAGGGGCCGCCTAACGCTCGTCCAGCCGGATGAGGCGTTCCGGCGTCATGCCTTCGGCCTCGCCCTGGAAATTCATCACGAGGCGGTGGCGGAGCACGACGTGGGCGACCGAGCGGACGTCGTCGAGGTCGGGCACGGCACGTCCGTCCATGGCCGCGCGCGCTTTCGCGCCTAACACCAGATACTGCGAGGCCCGCGGGCCGGCGCCCCAGCTTACGTACTTGCGGACGTCGGGCGAAGCTTCCTTGGCGTCGGGGCGGGTGGACCGCGCGAGGCCGACCGCGTAGCGCACGACTGTGGGCGGAGCCGGGAGACGTCGTACGAGATGCTGCAGCGCGATGAGTTGCGCCGCGTCGAGCACCGGGGTGATCGTCGCCTCGGTGTCGCTCGTGGTGGTCGCGACGACGTGCTCCTCTTCGTCGGCGGTCGGATAGCCGACGCGGAGCTCGAACATGAAGCGGTCGAGCTGCGCTTCGGGCAGCGGATAGGTGCCTTCCTGCTCGATCGGATTCTGCGTGGCCAGCACGAAGAACGGCTCCGGCAGCGGGTGCGTGCGTCCCGCGGCGGTCACGGCGTGCTCTTGCATGGCCTGGAGCAACGCCGCCTGTGTCTTGGGAGGCGCGCGGTTGATTTCGTCGGCCAATACGGCGTTCGCGAAGACGGGGCCCTTCACGTACTTGAATACGCGGCGCCCGGTCGCGTGGTCTTCCTCGAGCAGCTCGGTCCCGGTGATGTCACTCGGCATCAAGTCGGGGGTGAACTGGATGCGAGAGAAGGAGAGGTCGAGCGCATCGGCGAGCGTCCTAACGAGGAGCGTCTTCGCGAGGCCTGGTACGCCGACGAGCAAGGCGTGGCCCCCACTCAGTAGCGCGGCGACGAGATTCTCGACGACCTCTTTCTGGCCGACGATGCGGCGGCCGATCTGATCGACGAGTGACCGATGCGCGTTGGCCAGCTCGGAGAGGAGCTGGACGTCGCGCGTGTCATCGTGTGTGGAAGATCGAGCCGGTGTCGCCAAACGCGCCCTCCGATTTCGCCGCGGGTTTGTGCGAAAGGTAGCGGCGGGGGCGGGAGGCGTTAAGGGTGGTGCGGACTATGGCGAGGGGGGTCGCGCGTGGACTCGACTAGCGCAGCGTGAAATCCGTGCGCTGCTGCATCGGGTGGTTGTTGCTCTCGAGTCGCGCGACCGCGGTGAAATCACCAGTGAGATGACCGGGATTCCATGTCTCCTCGTACGTCACGGTCTCGTTTGCGCCGAGGAGAGTGTTGCGGACCGCCTGCGTGAACATGCGGCCCTCGCTCCAGCGCCAGACTTCGTGGCCGGTCGCGTCGAGGATGACGACGTCGTGGGTCTTGCCGCTGGGGAAGTCGATTTCGACGGCGTGATCGGCCACGTTGGTGACGTGGAGGCTGACTTTGACGGTGTGGTCGACCGTGACTTGGGCGGCAGCGGCGAGGGCAGCGCTAGGAGCGACTTCCTTCAGGACGGTGTCCGATCGATGCTCGTTCGTCGTGCTGGCGGCGGATTCGTTGTGTTTGGCGTGGGGGCTCCAGGCCACGAACACGGCGCCGGCGCAGAGTAACCAGATGACGAAGCGGGAGCTCATGAGATGGAGACCGGCCGTGGTGCGTGGGCTGGCGCGGGAACGGGGCGGTCGCAGCTGGCAAAAGGGAACACGGAATCTGGCCCGAAGTTATCAACACCGGGACGAGCAGTCAAGGGTGGAGTAACGCGTAAGTTATGTTGATACCGAAACTTGGCGATTAGACGGTTATTATGTCCGGTGGGTGTGAGCGAGGTCTACTTTAGCTTGCGAAAAATTTCACAAGCTCCTACATTTCGGCGCGCATGAGAGATCCAGAGCGGCGACCGGGCGCGCCTGCTCCTGGGCGCGGGGAGCGAGGGTCATCGACGCGTGGGCCGTCCCCGATGGTGTTTGCGGGGTCGGGGATCCAGCTGGTTGTGTCGATCCTGTTGTTTGTGTACGTGGGGCGCTGGCTCGATGGGAAGCTGGGTACGTCGCCGTGGCTGTTGGTGTTAGGAGCGTTTGTGGGCGCGTTCGCCGGGTTCTATTCCCTGTATCGCGCGCTCATGGCGACGACGAAACCGAAGGACGGAAGCGACTCGACTGACAATGGGCAGCGAGGCGGAGGCGCGCGGTGAAGCGGGTGATGCGTTTCGTCGCCGCTAGTGCGGTCTTGATCGTCCTTGCTGCGTTCTTGCTCGGTCTCTTGTTCCGATTGCCCGGCGATGCACACGCGATTCGAGTGAGTGCGGTGATCGCCTTCGCGGTGCAGGTTTTTGCGTTTGCGGTGGTGCTGGTGGTTGCGGGTACGGGCACGAACATGTTTCCGGCGTGGGGATTGGGGATGCTGCTCAGGCTTGCGGCGTTGGCGGTGATGGGATTCTGGCTCGTGAGGATGCTGGGGCTGCGCGCGGAGCCGGCGCTGATCAGTTTAGCGACGTTTTTCTTCGTGACGACGCTGGTCGAACCACTGCTTCTCAAACGATGACCTTCCGTTCGCTCCTTCTCGCGCTCGCATGTGCGGCGGCGCCGCTGGCTGCCCAAGCGCCGGCCGCGCCGAGCACGACGCCGGCCGAGCAGATCCACGTGGGTCCGAGGGGCGACCGCCTAACGGGATCACAGGCGGAGCCGGTCGACATCATCATGCCGCACATCACGGACGCGCACTCAATCGAGCTCCCGTACTGGGGCGAGAAGGAGCTTCCGCGTTGGGCGCCCGTGCGCATCGGGTCCATCGAGATTGATTTCTCGCCGACGAAGCACGTCGTGATGCTGGCTGTGGCGGCAGTGCTCTGCATGCTGGTGCTCATTCCAGCGGCGATCGCACACGAGCACCACCATACCGAGCGCGGTTCGCCGCGAGGGTTCGCGACGGGGATCGAGGCAGTCGTGCTGTACATCCGGAACGACGTCGTGCTCTCGAACGTCGGGCCGCACGGCAACGCATTCGTGCCGTTCGGGCTCACGCTCTTTTTCTTTATTCTGTTCGCGAATCTGCTGGGCTTGGTGCCTTACGGATCGACGGCCACCGGCAACATCTCCGTGACAGCAATGCTCGCGATCATCACCTTCGTCGTGGTGGAAGCGACGGGCATCAAGACGCAAGGCTGGCGCTATCTGCGCACGATTTTCTATGTGCCACCCAAGGAGATTCCGCTCTGGGTCAAGATCTTCATGGTGCCGATCATGACCGTCGTGGAGATCATCGGCAAGTTCACGAAGCCGTTCGCGCTCGCGATTCGATTGTTCGCGAACATGACGGCCGGACACGTGGTGCTACTGGCATTGATCAGCCTCATTTTCACATTCGCCAGTTACTGGGTTGGCATTCCGTCTGTGCTCATGGGCGTGGGCAGCAGTCTTCTCGAGATCTTCGTGGCGTTCTTGCAGGCATACATCTTCACGATCTTGTCGTGCGTGTTCATCGGGCTGATCAGGTCCGAAGCGCACTAGAGACGAGAAGAAGAGTAGACAGGCAGGATGATTCTCCGGTGTGTTGTACTCCTGCAGAAGGTGCTCCGACTGCAGGTGCGTACCTAGTCGAACGACTGGGGAAGCTCGTTGGGGCCCGGGCCTCGGTGGCGAGCGGCGGCGGTGCGTTTTAGGCCGGCGCGGAGCGACGATCAGTCAACCGAACGGAGTTCATCGACAATGCACATGTTCGCATTCTTGCAGGCGGCCGGCTCGTTCACGCGCGAGTACGCGGGCGCGTGGGCCATGTTAGGCGCCGGCGTCGGCGCGGGATTGGCGACGATCGGCGCTGGTATCGGCATTGGACGCATCGGCGGCCAGGTGGCCGATGGCATCGCGCGGCAGCCCGAGGCGTCGGGCTCGATTCAGACCGCGGGGCTGATTCTCGCGGCGCTCATCGAGGGCGTCGCGCTGTTCGCAGTCGTCGTCGCGTTCGTCATTCAGAACAAGTTCACGTTCTAGTATCCGACCGGCATCGGAGGCCCGGGCTTCCGATGCGGTTTCACTTCTCGAGGATCGTCCTCATGCGCACGTCGTTGGCGACTTGCCTCCTCTTGTTAGGCAACGCGCTCCCGCTCGCCGCCCAGGCGCAGCACCCGGAGCCGCCGAAGCTGCTCACCGCCAATGGCGGCCTGATGGTCTGGACGCTGGCGATTTTCATCGTCACGTTGATCGTACTGACGCAGTTCGCGTTCAAGCCGATTACGCGAGCGGTCGAGGCACGCGAGCAGGCGCTGGAAGATTCGATCGAGAGCGCCAAGAAGGATCGCGAAGAGGCGGCGCGCCTGTTGGAAGAGCACAAGAAGCTTGTCGCGCAGGCGCACGCCGATGCCCAACGCTTCGTCGTAGAGGGCCGAGCCGCCGGCGAGAAGGTGCGTACGGAGCTTCTGGAGCAGGCGCACCGCGAGCAGCAGCAGGTGCTGGATCGCGCGCGGCAGGAAATCGAGTCCGAGCGTCAGCAAGCGATGGTCGAGCTGCGTCGTGACGCGGTGAACCTCGCCGTGCGCGGCGCGAGCAAGGTGATCGAGAAGAACCTCGACGACGAGACGAATCGCAAAATGGTCGAGTCGTTTCTGGCATCGTTGGAACCGGTGGGCAGCCGCTAATGCAAGAACCGACGATCGCGCGCAATTACGCCGAGACGCTCGTCGAGCTCGCGCGCCGCGCGTCGGATCTCGACGGCTGGGGCGGCCTGATCGACGAGGTGGCCGGCGCCATCCAAGCGGACATCCGCCTGGCACGATTCCTCGAATCGCCGCGTGTGAGCGCGGAACGCAAGAACGAGATCGTGGCGGCGGCTTTCGCGGATCGGTTACCGCGTCCGTTCGTGCGATTCCTCCAGGCCGTGATCACGCATCGCCGCCAGCATCTCATTCCCGACATCGCGGTCGCGTACCACGCGATCGTCGACGAGATCCAGAACCGCGTGCACGCGTCGGTGACGGTGTCGCGCGAGCCCGATCAGGCGCTCGGTCGCGACGTGACCGCGCGGTTGTCGCGCGTGCTGGGCAAGACGGTGGTGCCGCACTTCGTCGTGCGCCCCGAGATTCTCGGCGGCACCATCGTCCGGGTCGGCGACACGATCATGGATGGATCAGTGCGCCGCCGACTGAGCATGCTGCGTTCGCGAATGCTCGGCACGATTCGCTGAGATGCGAACGCGGCGGCTGCGCCGCGCGTCCAACGGCCCAACCGCGCTTGCGCGGCACATGCAGTGCTCTAGAATCCTGAGACTCCACTACAGGCGAGCCAGCGCATGTCCGGACCGGCAGCGGTGACCGTGGTCCCCAAGCCGTGGGGACACGAGATCATCTGGGCGCGAACCGACCAATACGTCGGGAAGATTCTGCACATCAAAGCCGGCCACGCGCTCTCGGTCCAGTATCACAACGTGAAGGACGAGACCGTGTACCTGCTGTCGGGCAAACTCATCTACTGGGTGAAGCTTGGCGACGGAGAGCTCGAGGACATGCGATTGGAAGCGGGCGAGGCGTTCCGCATCACGCCGGGCACGATCCACTACATGGAAGCGGTGACGGATTGCGACGTGCTGGAAGCATCGACGCCTCACCTCGACGACGTCGTGCGACTCAAGGACCGTTACGGACGGGAGGGGACGAGCGCGCCATGAAGGTCATCATTCCGCTCGCGGGCAAGGGGACGCGGCTCAGGCCACACACGCACGTCACGCCAAAGCCAATGCTGCGCGTGGCGGGGAAGCCGGTGATGGCGTACATCCTGGATGATCTGGAGCGGTTAGGCGGAGTGGAGCAGATCATCTACATCACTGGCCATCTCAAGGAGAAAGTCGAAGCATTCGCGAAAAGCGAATACGACTTCCCCTCGGTGTTCATCGAGCAAGAGGTGCAGAACGGCACGGCGAGCGCGATCGAGCTCGCGCGTCCGTACGTCGACCAGCCGATTCTGATCATCTTCGTGGACACGATCTTCGACGCCGATCTCTCCGTGATCCATACGACGGACGCGGACGGCATCATCTGGGTGAAGGAAGTCGAGGACTATCAGCGCTTCGGCGTCGTGGTGACGGACGACGCCGGGCACATGACGCGCATCGTGGAGAAGCCGCGCGAGCCGATCTCGCGCCGAGCGAACATCGGGCTCTACTACATGCGCGACTGGAAGCTGCTGTTCGAGGGCATCGACCACGTGATGCGACAGCCGCCGGTGCACGGCGAGTATTACCTCACCGATGCATTTCAGTACATGATCGACCACGGTGCGCGGATCAAGGTGATCGACGTCGAGGGGTGGTACGACGCGGGGAAACTGGACACGCTGCTCGAGACGAACAAGGCGATGCTGGAGCGGGGGCGGGCGCGTCGGCCGGCGTCGGCGCCGGGCGTGCGGATCTTCGATCCGGTGTACATCGAGGACGGCGTGGTGCTCGAGCAGTCGACGGTCGGGCCCAACGTCTCGATCGGGGCGGGGACGCGCATCATCAACTCGACGATTCGGGACACCGTGATCGGGTCCAAGAGCTGCGTCGAGAAGTCGTCGCTGCACGATTCGATGCTGGGCGACGAGGTGGTGGTCGAGGGCGCGCGGGGCGCGCTCACGTTAGGCAGCCACAGCGAGGCCCGGCTCGATCGCGACTAACGCAATCGTCAGGCGGAGATCGGGCGCGGGTTAGGCGACGGGCAGCGCCGCGAGCGGGCCCGTGGCGAAGCCGGCGGCGCCGATCACGATCGCCAGCGCGCGCGCGAGGCCGGTGTGGCCATCGGTGTTGTCGAACCACTCGGCCGGCGTGTGGGCATCGCCGCCGCGGCCGCCGGCGCCGATCGCGATGGCCGGGATGCCCCGGCTGATGGGCACGTTGGCGTCGGTGGACGCCGTTGCCAGTTCCGGTTCGCGGCCGATGAGGCGCGTGGTGTCGACCGCGAATGCGACGAGCGGGTGCGCGGCATCGGTGTCGCCACCGGGGCGCATACCGATACGCGTGACCGACTCGGCGAGCGGCGGCGTACCGCGCGCACGGCGCCCATTTTCCTCGTCGGAGGCCGCGCGGGCGGCGGCGTGGATCTCGCGCTCGTAGCGATCGAGTATGGCGACCGAGGTCGAGCGCAGGTCGACCTCGAGCCAGCCCTCTTCGGGAATCGCATTGACGGCGATGCCGCCGCCGATGCGTCCAACCGAGA
>Ga0310810_10002271_pt1 | contig 20562 bp, 31 predicted proteins | sample NCmetagenome_FD_207641 | JGI IMG/M metagenome (GOLD analysis project Ga0310810, IMG submission 207641) | Soil microbial communities from experimental microcosm in Duke University, North Carolina, United States - NC | ecosystem: Engineered > Artificial ecosystem > Soil microcosm > Unclassified ...
TCACGTAGTAGTCCGCTTCCGGCGCCGGCGCCGGCGCCTCGACGACCTGGTCGAGGTACTTGCAGCGGCGCCAGAGATCGGCCGTCGGCGCGTCCGTCGAGACGTACCCGATGACCGTCACGTCCATCTCGTCGAGGGCCCGCAGGAGCGGGAGGTTGAAGATCGAGTTCCCGATGCCTCCGCCGAGCGAGACGGCGACGGTCTTGCGCCTCATCATCTGGCGGGTGGGGGCGACGTCGGTCATCGTACGGCTGACCAGGTTCCGCCACTTCGCCTTCCAGTCCAGGAACGTGTATTTCCGGAAGAAGTTGTTGGGCTCGCGGTCCGCCTTCCTCGCCCTCGAGAGGTAGAGCTTCACGACGTCCAGGTCCGAGATCTGCTCCCAGTTCATCCAGAAGGCGCCGGCGCCGCCGAACTCGAAGCAGTTCCCCACGTTCGTGCTTACGATCTTGAGGCCGCAGGCCTCGGCGTCCGCGACCGCGTAGGGCGCGCCTTCCGAGAGGGAGAGGCAGAGGTAGATGTCGGCGTCCAGGTAGAACTTCTCCCTGGTCTCCGGGGTGCACTTGAGCGGACGGAACTCGAAGTCCGGCATGGCTTCTTCGATCCGCTTGACCAGGTGGCTGCCCTTGTTCTGGGTCCGCCAGTCCCCGATCACAACGGGCCTCGAGCGTCCGGAGCGGTTCGCCGGCGCGGGCCCGAACGGCCGCACGTAGTGCGGGATCACGGTCGCGTAGTCGTCCGGGAGTTTGTAGTGCCTGTAGAACTCCCGCATCACCCACTCCGACGGGGCGACGAAGACCCGGTTCTTGCGCCGGAACATCTCCTCCTGCTTCCGGACGTACTCCCCCGTCGCCTGGCTCCTCCAGCCCAGGTCACGCTCCCAATGGGTCAGCGCGCAACCGTGGTGGACCACGATCGTCTTCACGTCGTCGGGGACGTCCAGGCTCATGTGGTTGTCCGTGATCACCAGGTCCACCGCGGGATCCAGGTCCTTCGGGAGGGTCGTCACGGACTTCATGTCGGGAAAGATCTCCCGGAGGTCATGGTCGAACCTGGGCACGCCGCTCCAGGCGCCGTCCTCGTACCTCGCCGCGACGTAGCTCCAGATCCTCATGCCGCATCCTTCACGTAGACGTCCGGAGACACCACGTGGTCTCGGATGAGCTCGACGAGCTCGCGCACGCCGCCGAACGAGTCCCCGCCGCGGCTGAGCTCCCACGGGAGATGGAGCGTGATCACCGCGGCGCCGTCCTTATCGAGGAAGTCCTTGATGACGTCGAGGATCGGGGCGTCCCCGTCCTTCATCCTCCACTTCGTCGCGCTGTAGAGCGGGAGCCAGGACGGGACGAAGATCCAGTCCGGAGTTTTGGACGGGAGCATTGGATCGTCTTCGTAGTGGCCCCAGACGAACGAGAACCCTACCTCCTTGAGCGCGAGGGATAGGGCGGGCTCCATGGCGTTGAACGGCGGGATGAAGTACTTGGTCGCGATCCCGAGTTGCATGACGCCGGTTAGGAGAAGGTCCTCGCACTGGAGGACGTCGAGCCCTCTAAACTCCGAGCTCACCCCGTCGACGCGCGTGTGGTAGACGCCGTGCATCGCGATCCTCATTCCATCGGGCCGGCTCGCCAGCCAGAAGCGCCCGGCGTCGTCCAGCGCCGACGGGATCACGCCGGCCAGGTACGGCAGGCCGCCCATGGCGGAGTGGAACTTGCGCGCGACCAGGAGCTCCCGGTCCCGCTCCTTGAGCGGCCGCTGCGGAAGCGCCTTGTCGGTCCACCCGACGTCGTCGACGCGGATCGCGAATTTCATCTAGACTCCGTTCTGGATCGCGGTCTCGAGCATGAGATTGTCCTCGAGCTCGCGCTTGTCCGTCGGCGGGGAGACCTTCTTCAGGAGCTCGACGAGCTCGAGGCCGAAGGCCTTGTTCACGTGCGAGACGGAGTAGGCGTAGGTCCGGAGCGCCGCGCGGGCGTTTGGATCAGAGTCGATTCGGAGCACGAAGTACTTCGCGTCCGAGTCGCAGGGCGTGCCGTCGGTCTTCGTGACCTTGTACTTCTCCGCCTTGAGGCGCCCGGTCTTGTAGTCGTGGTCTGCGGCCATAGGCCCTCCCTACTTGGTTCCGACCGCGATCATGTACGTATGCTCGAGCCACTCCTGGCGGCCGCCGATCGACGACAGCGCCAGGGCCTGCTCGGGCAGGATGGGATCCTGGTTGAAGAACTTGATCTCGACGGCCTTGAATCCGGCGCGCTCGAGGGACTCCTTGAGATCCAGGGGCCCGTAGTACGCCAGGTGGCCGCCGTCTCGGAGGTAGTCGTCACCGGAGGTCCGGAACATCTTCCCGGCCGCAAGCGACTTCACCCGGCGCCACGAGGAGCAGTTCGGCGTCGCGATGAAGGCGCGGCCGGTGGGCTTCAGGATCCGGTAGGCCTCCCGCAGCATGTTGTCCGGGTCGATCAGGTGCTCGATCACGTCGCACGAGGTCACGACCCCGAAGTGGTCCGGGGCGAACGGCGTGCGCTGGTTCAGGTCCACCAGGTGGACGAAGTACCCGCTCTTCGTCAGCCACTCGACGAGCGCAGGGTCGATGTCGGTCCCCATCGCCTGCCATCCGTTGCGCGACGCTTCGGCCAGCATCGCGCCGCTTCCGGTCCCGAAGTCCATGAGCGGTCCGGAGTCTCCGCTCGTGAAGAGGGACCCGGTCCAGCGGACGCGGTCAATCGACTGCTTGTGGGGCTCCTGGATCCCCTGGAGCTTCTTCGTCCAGATCTCCTTGTAGGCCTGCGCGAGGTCCATCAGTCCTTCCCCCTCCCCATGAAGGCCTTGATTCCGCTCACGATGATCCCGGAGATCTTGGTCTGGTCTTTCCCCTCTCCGTGCTCGATCGCCTTCTGGACGAGCTCAAGGATGTCCGCCTTCATCTTGTCCTTGTCGCCGGCGACGGCGTACTTGTCGCAGAAGCCGTTGACCAGCTTGACCAGGTCCACGAAATTCGTCACATCTTCACCATCCAGATGCCGGTGTCCTTCCGATCTGGGGAGTCCACGTTGGACTTCCCGAAGAAGCCGTCGACCGCCTCGACCACGCCGGGCCATCCCGCGCAGTAGTCGTGGCCGCTGATGATCCCGCCGGGCGCGACCTTCCGGCTCCACATCTGGATGTCCGCCATGACCGCGTCGTAGGTGTGCGTCGCGTCGATGAAGACGAACTCGAGGCTCTTGTTCTGGAAGATGAGCTCGAGGCGGTCGCTCGTGCTCTCGCCCTGGAAGACGAAGGGCGTCGGCAACTTTCTGGCCGAGATATTCTGCTTGAACTGAAGGAGAGTGCTCTGGGCCTTCGAGGTGCCGCGGCCATCGAACGTGTCGACAACGGCCAGGCGGCCGCCCTGGCCCTCGCGGATCCCGGCCAGGAGCGCGCACGTCGACCGGCCCATGTAGGAGCCGACCTCGACCGCGGTTCCGCCGGCGAGCATGTAGCCCTGCTGGTAGAGCCACTTGAGCTCGACGTCGCCCATCCACCCCTCCGTCTCGAGGAGCTTGTACCGCTTCTCTGCGACGACCCAAGGCGCCGGCGTGATCGCGCCGCGGTGGAAGCACGCGTAGAAGGCGTTCGGGTTCTTGTCCTCGAGCTTGTAGCCTTCGGGAGAGTAGAGGTAGGTGTTGAGGTTGGTTAGGTGCAGGCCGGACGCGAAGCCCAGTGCCTTGAGCGAGTACATGTTGTCGGGGCGGAGCGGATCCGCGCGGTCCATCTCGAGCGAAGCGCCGGCGCCGGCGAAGCGGCCGAGGATGTGGAAGCGTCCGAACGGCTTGAGCACGCGGCGGATCTCTCGCCAGATGGCCGCCTCGTCCCCAAGGATGACCTGGATGCCGTAGACCGAGACCACCGCGTCGAACTCCCGGAGCTTCGCCCAGGACCATGGCGTCACCGAGACGTCCCTCACGAGCTTCGGCCCGCGCGTCTCGTCGAAGTCGACGGAGACCACGGTGTGGCCGGCCGCCTCGAGAAATCCGGCGATCTCGGAGTCCCCCGAGCAGACGTCCAGGATCTTTTTCTTGTCGGGGCCGAGCTCCAGGAGGAGGCGGTCGACGGCCAGCTGGCGAGCTCCGTGCATGATCTACCTCTTCGAAATCCAGTCGGTGATGGCTTCGCGCGAGAGCGGCAGGTCCTCGCCCACCTTCTGCGTGTTGTCCCAGCAGGAGTCCTTCCCTTTCCACAGGAAGGTCCGGACCAGGCCCGGGATGCACCAGACCATCTTCCCGGTCTGGGCCACGGACTTCGGCGCGTTCGTCGCGATCCACCAGTCCACATTCGATCCCATCCCCGTTGGGTTCCCTGGCATCCGCTTGGGTGCGCCGATCGCGCGCGAGGGGATCGGCATCACCTGCTCCCAGTAGTGCCGGTGGGCGTGCATGTGGGTGCCACGGCAGCTGCGCTTGATCTTGCAGCGGATCCCGTTCGTCACGTGGTCCTGCATCACGGTCCCATGCTCGGCCGCGTCGTGGGCGGTTACGAACGGGCGGTTCGCGGGATCCTGGACGGCGGCGATCGCCTCCATGACGAGCGGGTCGAGGTCCACGTCGTCCTGGAAGTACGAGATCCACTCGACGTCGGGGTCCGCCAGGAAGTACGACAGGCCGATGTTGAGGGCGCCGGCCAGGCCGCGGTTCTCTGGCATCGCCAGGTACCGGACCTTATGACCCTCTTTCACGAGAAATTCGACAATATCCAAGTAACGAAGCATCGACTCGCGGCTCTTTGAGTCGTCGACCACTAGAAGGGGAAAGCCGAGCGGCGCTAGTTGGGCGAGGGCCCGCTCGCTGAACTGAGGGCGGTCGCAGACCGTGGTGATGATGGCGGTGCTCATCAGGCGCTCTTTCCCGCCAGATCGGGGAAGGCTTTCGCGAGCTCCGCCTTCAGCTGGATGGACGCCTGGGCGAGCGAGACCTTGGTCTTATTGCAGAACCCCTCGAGGGCCTCGCGCTCGGTGTCCTGGCGCTGCGTGAAGAGCTTCTTGTCCAGGGCCTGCTGCTTCTCGAAGGCCTCGCGGTCCCGCTCCTGCTTGAGGAGCAGGCTGTTGATCTTGGGTCCGTAGACGGAGAGTTCCGCCTGCCTCTGGTCCAGGAGCTCGAGCAGTCTCTGGATCCGCTTGATGTGCTCCGGAGCCTCGTACGTCGGCTCCTTGGGTGTGTTCTCGCTCTGCGGCTCGGCCACTGTCTCCTCCTCTCATCCCCTGCACTGTTCTAGTGAACAGTGCGAGAATATTATTCTATGAAATCCAGAATGGCAACTATTTTTTACTTCAGCCGCTCCGCGACGCTGAAGGGCTTGAGCTTCGCGATGGTCTCGTCGAGCTCGGTGAGCTTGGCCTGGTGGTAGCCCTTCTTCCCCTCGAGCTCCTCGATCGCCAGGTCGATCGCGGTCTTCTCCTTCGCGACCGGCTCGACGTCGTTCGCTTCGCCGGCGCCGCCGGCGGCGGCCTCGCGCTGGTCCTGGTCCCTGCGCTCGTTCGCTTCGCGCTGCGCGCGCATGAGCGGGGTCTCCTGGAGCTCGCCCTCGGGGTCGGTCGTCGACGCGCGGGGCTTGCGGCCGCGGCGGACCGCTCCGTGCTTCTCGACCTGGTGGTCTCCCCAGGCGCGCGGGCCGTTGGTGCCGAAGTTGTGATCGTCGCAGAACCACTTGAACTTTGACCTGGTCGCTTTTGGTTTCTTTGCCACGTCGTTCTCCTTCCCTGATTCGTCGACGCGCGGCGCCGCGACAAGCGGCTTTGAACCGTCGCACATCGAGATGTGAGCTCTGTACTCGACCGGCTTGGCGACTCCGTACTTCTTCCTCGAGAACCAGCGGCCGCACTTCTTCGGGCACTCGTAGGCCTGCAGCCGCTCCGTCTCGTTCGCCGGCGTCCAGACTTCCTCGTGCCGGACGAGGTGGACGCTGAGATCCTCAGGCTTGTCCAGGATCTCCGGGCACTCGGGACAGACCATCTTCCGTGGCCCGTCCGGTTGGATTTGTCCGCGTGGCTCGACCTCGTCGTCGAGATCTGCGATCGCCCCTCTCGGCCCCATACCCATCTCCCCATCCCATGGGGCGCCCCACCACCGGGGCGCCCCTCACCCAGCCGTCCGTCTTAAACCGCGACTGACGCCGGCGCGGCCGAGGCCGGCCGGTCCGCCAGCTGGAACACGCCGCCGATGAAATTCCTGACGTCCTCGGGCATCTTCTCGATGCAGCCCTTGACGAGCAGGTTCATCTCCTCGCCAGGGCTCATGTTGAAGATCCGGGCGTAGCGCCGGATCATCTTGGCCGCGGGCGGGTTCACCTTGTTGTTCTCGATGCCGCTCACGTACCCCTTGTGGGTGCCGAGCTTCTTGGCCACCTTCTCGAGGGTCCAGCCGTGGCGCTGGCGCAGCATCTTCACGTGCTTCCCGAACTCTCCATCCCCGAACGTCATAGTGCCTCCTTCCCGACGTTATACACTACGGCCGACCACCGGCCGTGCTTTTTTTAATGGAATGGACCGGACACGGGTTTGGCCTGTAGCAGTAGATCTCCCCGCCGTCGAAGGAGACCGTCTCGTGGCAGAGGTCGGATCCGCCGCCTGAACAGCGAGTTCCGCCGCAGAGACGGACGGCCTCGTAGGCCTGCTCCTCGCTCCCGGCCTCGTAGAGGCGGCCGCAGGACGTGCAGGTCGTGATCACCAGAGCTTCTTCCAGGTTTCGAGGTCCAGGAGCTCCATCTTCTGAACCTCGTAGGCGTCGGTCATCATGAGGTTCTCGGTGAACCCGTCGGCCTCCTCCCAGATCTTGACGGTGGTGGTCGCGACCCCGGAGTGCCTCCCCTTGGTCGTCGGGAAGTCCGGGATCGGAACCTTCACGCAGATCACGTTGTCCGTGGCGTCGTGGTAGAAGCGGATCGTGGAGGACGTCTGATCTTCCCTCGCGACCCAGGCGCCTTGGACGAGCCGGTCGGTGTGCTGGAGGACGTAGCCGAAGGCGAGCCCGCTCACGCAGACGCCGGACAGGAAGGCCGTGAACAGCTTCCTCTTCATGACTTCCTCCCCGAGAAGCGATCCCAGATCTTTCCGACGATCAGGATGACGAGGGCGAGCGCGACCGGGACGATGATGGTCCACTGGTTCCACTCCTGGACGGCGAGCAGGCTGGCCATCTACTTCTCGAAGGATCCGTTCTGGACGAGCTCCTGGCCGTCGAGCTTGACGCTCACGTCGTCGACCCAGGTGCGCCCGGCCTTCGAGATCACGATCACCTGACAGTCCATCTTGGCCGCGCCCGCGGGCGCCGTCACTTCGGCCTTGATCTCCTGCCAGTAGGGCGCGTCGCCGGGGATCACCGCGCCCTGCTGCCCCATGAACTTCCCGGAGGCGTCCCAGAAGCGGAGGCGCACGTCCCCGGGGGCGTCGCCGCCGTCGACCAGCACCCAGGCGGAGATCTTGTAGACGTTCCCGGCCTTCGTGATCATGGGGGCCGTCGAGGCGCCCGGCTTCTTCGTCAGGTCATCCGGCGCGTTCCACATCCGGAGCGACCGCGCGCCGCTGTGGCCGACCTGATCGGTCGCGCAGGTCTTCCCCGCCTCGAACATGTCCCAGCCCTTGGCGGCGCCGGGGCCCCGAAGCGCATCCGTGATCCCCGCCATCTGAAGGAGCTTCTCGCGGAGCTTCATCCGCCACACCGGGTCGTTCAGCTTCTCCCAGCCGCGGCCGTACCAATGGATCGCGCGGCCGCGGTAGCTGGCCTTCGCCTTCGGAGTCTTCGAGGAAAGCTTGAGCCACTCGTCCCCGATCTCGACGAGCTCGTAGGCGTTGTCGCCGGCGGCCGCCTCGCGCTCCGCCATCTTCCGGAGAACCTCGTCGGAGCCCTTGGCCAGGAGCGGCATGGCCTTCTCGAAGTCGCCGGCCTGGGCGTACCAGCGGCCGGCCGTGGTCGCCGCCTTCTGGTCGTCGGGGGTCGCCACCAGGACCTGGAGCGCCTGCTTCACGTCCGACGGGAGGGGATCCTGGCCGCCCAGGAGGATCGCGAGCGCGAGGGTCATCATACCGGCCTCCTTCTCACCTACCGCATGTATACCACACGGTACGTTACAGTCAAGTATGATTCGACAATGGGTGCTTTCCCGGGAACAGGGATACGTTGTGGTGGAGCTCGACGGGGTACCCCTCCGGGAGCTCCGCCGCGGGCGCCAGGCCCTTCTGGATCCTGCCGTAGTTGTAGTGCCTGAGGACGGTCTCCTTGACCGGCTTCGTCTGCCCGTAGTGGTAGATGGGGCAAGCCTCGACGTGGGTCGCGATCTCGAACGCCCTCGCATCATGGCCGCTCTTCAGGGTGACGACCAGGCACTCGTGCACGCGGCCGATGAACCTGGGTCGCGCGTCCGCCCGGAAGAACCTGCACTGCCAGTCCGGCCAGAGGCCCGGGTTGTAGTGGTCCACGTCGTACACGAACTCGATCCTGGGAAGCGAGGCCGCCGGCTCGTTCCTGAGGGCCCGCGCGACGACCTCGAGGCCCGTGTCCAGCACCACCTCGTCGGCGTCGAACATGAAGATCGCGTCCCCCGTAGCCAGGTTGATCGCGCCGTTCCTGGCGAAGGAGTAGTCCCCCTTCCACGGCCAGATCTCGACCTTGGCTTTGTGGTGGCGGAGGATCTCGACCGTCCGGTCCTTCGACTCGGCGTCGAGGGCGACGATCTCGTCGAAGAGCGGCGCCATGAGCGGCAGCGTCCTCGAGAGCATCGGCTCCTCGTCCTTCACGATCATCGCGAGCGTTTTTTTCATGGGATGTCCCGGTCGGTGATGGCGACAGGCGCGCGGCTGAACCGGACGAACACGGGCTTGTTCTTGTGTCTCCTGCAGGTGAGGGCGATCCCGTGCCCGCGGCACTCCCCCTTGCAGTGGCAGCGGATCTTCCTGGCCGGCTTGCGGCAGTAGGCGCACTTCAACATCTCACTCCCCGATCGCGTGGCCGATGGCGCGGCCGAGCTTGGCGAGCTCCTCGCGCGGCATCCTCCTGGCGGACTCCGCGGCGATCTTGTCGTAGACCGCCTTGTGCCTGGCGCGCTCCGACGGCGGGGTCTTCTCGATCGACCGGAGCAGCGACCGCAGGAGAATCGTCAGGTCCTCGTTGGTCAAGTCCATGCTACCCTCTCTTCTTCTTGAGCCGGTCCAGGTTCCCGCGGCGCTCACCCATGGCGTGGTAGAGGTTGATGCCAGCCATCCCGCAGTCGCTCCACTGGACGTTCTGATGCTGGACGAGGTTCAGGTGGTAGTCCACGTCCTCGCCGGCGTACCCGAAGAACTCCTCATCGAACTTGTGATTCGCGAAGACGTTGCGATGCAGGAGGAACCGGCTGAAGTGGCGCAGCTGGAGCTTGCCGGCCCGTGCCTTCTTCTCGACCTCCTCTAGAGATTCCAGTTCCCCCTGGAAGTGGCAGAGCATCGAACTGTACGGCGTCGACGGCTCCCTGTCCGGAGGCTTCACGATCACGCTGTCGGCGTCCGCGTCCAGGATCCAGTCGACCTGGTGCGTCTCGGCCCACCGCAGGCCCGTGTTCTTCGCGCGAGCAAAAAGGATGTGCCCCTTGTCGTCGAAGAGCTTGATCCGGACCACGTCGCCGGCGTTCTTCGGGAACCGGGACTCGTACTTGTAGTCCTCGTTCACCACGAAGACCTTCTTCACGTCGAGCCAGGCCGGCCAGAGATCCAGCTGCAGCTTGAGCATCCGCTCCCAGCGCGCCTGGACCTGGTTCGAGATGATGTAGTAGGCCGCGAATCTTGGAGCTACCAAATGAAGACTCCTGTCCACCTTTCAACAAGGTCTCCGATCATTTCAAAGACCCAAGCCGGACCAGGCCCGAACAACGGTTTTCTTGGAGCGAGAGACCGGAATGACATCGCGCGCCACACCAAGGTTCTGATGTATGGCATTCTTCACCTTTTCTGTGCCAGCTTCAGAAATTCAGCGATCTCGTCATCGCTCGAGCCGAATGGGGCCACCATCCGTACTTCCGATTCCTCTGAGAGGTTTCTGTATTCGCAAAAACAACAGTGGCCGTCGATCTCACAAGAACAGTGGGAGTCGGTCAGGCATCTCTTTAACTGCTCCCACGCCTTCTGCGTCTGCACCCTTTACCTCTACTGTGTCACGGCCGGATGGGACCCGTCACCATTGCACGCAAGGAATCCAGGCGGAACAGGATGGCCGCATCGAGTGCAGACGCCCTTCACTTCCTGCTCCGTCCGGACGGCCACGCCGGCCTCGGGCCACCGCCTCTCGCAGATCGTGAGCTTCTCTTCGCAGGCGAGATCGAGGTCTACCTCGTAGCACCTGGCCAGGAGCTCGAGGCAGATCCGGACGTCCGCGAGCTCCAGGCGGATCGCATCCTTCTTGTCGCCCTGAGGCTTGGCGACGCCGAACTCCTCCATCCACTCCTTCTTGATCAGGTTGCAGAGCTCGCCCACCTCGCCGGCCAGGAAGAGACCCAGGAACTTCGCGTCGCCGGCGGTGTAGTGCGGAAGGCCTGGAGTCACCGCCCGATGGATGATGTCGGCGCGCTCCTTCCAGTCGAGGGCTCGCCCGGAAGGCCACAGGACCTTTTCAGCGAGCGCCTTCCTGCACGCGAACCAGTGGGGTCGACCCGGCAGCTTTCTGGTTTCGCAGTCGCACTCCGAGAACATGGAGATCCATTTCCGGAGCTTCGCGATTTCGTCGGACTTGGACTTGAGCATGTTGCTCATCTCCATCGTCCGGTCCAGGTCCTCGCTCATCGGCTACCTCCTCGCCTTGACGGGCCCGTCCCACTTCATCCTGGCCGTCCGCGCCAGGAACGTCGTCGTCGCCTCGATGCTGTCGACGCGTCGCTCGATCGCCGTGAGGACCTGGTCGATGTCCTTGGCGTGCGGGTTCTTCGCCGGCTTCCCGGCCATCACGTTCAGCTTCCCGAGGATGCACTCGCTGACCAGATAGGGGTGGCTGCTGTACTGGTCGTAGTCTTCGGCTACGGCGGCCGCCAGCTTGATCCCGTTGATCTGCGCGTACCGCATTGCGCGGTGGATCCGGACCGCATCCCGGCTCCCCGGCTTCACCCGGAACAGGGAAATCAGGGACTCGGAGATGTCGATCAGGGACCCGGGCCTACGCGTCTTTCTCATCTATCCTCCGCTACCGACAGTAAAGATCTCCACACGTTTCGGACTCGCCTTTCAAGTGGCCGCACTTGTATCTCGGCGCCTTCATGGGCTTCGGATTCGGGCGGTCGAGTCTCGTCCACCAGAGGTAGAAGTGGACGAGTTTAGTAAGCCACCAGCGAATCGGATTCGTCATGAACTCGATTCCTTCGGATGCTTCCCTTTGTACGGACAGTGCCTCAACTCGCCAATGCAGTCCTGGCACCACTTCCGAACCTCGAACGGAGATCCGCCGTACGTCTTCTGCTTCTTAGACTTCTTGGTCATCGCAGCCTCCAAAGTTTCAAGGGGCCCGGCTCGGAACCGGGGCCCCTACGACAACACCCGACGGCCCGGTCCGCCGTAGGCAACGGCTTCTCGGCCGGTCGGCATAACTGTCAGGCTTTCGCTTTCAAGCAAGCTCTGCACGTTGCCCGATCTCGTCTCGTCGTGGTCTGTCCCGGCTGCGTTCGGCCGCAGCGGCCGACCAGGCTGGAGTGTGACGGCCAGCCGCCGCGCTTCGCGGAGAGGTCGACGAACTTGGCGATGTGGATCTTCATGTGAGCCTCTCTGGGAATCCGTACCTCTCCGAGGTCTTGTTGAACTTGGCCTTGATGGCCTCGCCTAGGTCAACGCCCAGGTAGTTCGCTAGGAGGTCGACGTAGATCACCACGTCAGCCATCTCCGCGGCCGCCATCTTCTTCAGGTCCTCGAGGGATGGGTCGCCCTGGTTCACGGCGCCCGTCTCGTGGCGGCGGATCTTCTTGATGACGTTGGCCATCTCTCCGACTTCGCCGCAGGTGGCGTTCGACCAGTCTGCCGCGCTCCAAGGAACGGAGCTAGGTGGATGCCATCGCTCGCACCTGGTCACGTTCGCCGTGCGGAGATCCTTGAAATTCAGGTCGCTCATCTCAAACCCCCTGTATCTCCAGAAGATGCCGCGTTACGCGCGCGGCCACACGATCCCAGTTGAAGGTCTCCCGGATCCGGTGCGAGCAGTTGAGGGCGCTTCCCCGGAAGTAGGACGTCGCGGTCCTCATCGCCTGGGCGAGCTCCTCGATCGAATCCTCGCCGTAGTCCGCGAAGACCTGGCCGTCGTACCAGCGGCAGACGGACGCGGAGCCGGCGATCTCCACAAACCCCGTAGGCTTGAAGAAGAGCGCGTCCTTGGTGGTGCCGCCCTCGAAGATGTCCAAGTGCGAGGTCGACAGCGGCGCGATCGCGACCAGGCCGCAGGCGGCCGCCTCGACGAGCGGGAGGTTCCAGCCTTCGCCGCGCGAGGCCGTCACGTACGAGTCGAAGCCGTTATAGAGCTTCGACATCTCAAACTCGTCCCGCCGGCCGGTCGCGTGGTAGATCCGGCTCTTGAAAGACGACGGGTCGGCGCCGCGGAAAGGGTCGCAGGATCCCCCGAAGAGGTTCTTGTGGATCCCGGTGTAGAGCGTCAGGCTCGCGCTGTCCGAGGCGCCGCCGAAGGCGCGCTCGAAGGCCTTCACGATGACGTCGATGCCCTTGCGAAACGTGGGCTGGAAGACTGAAAGGAACCCGTACGCCGGCGGCCGCTCCTCGAGGCCTGCCTTGTCCGTGGTCAACAGCCTGGCTGTCGTGCGATCGCGGACGTCGTGCGGCCGGTAGACGTTCGGATCCACGCCGAGAGGGACCACGTTGCACGGGATCTTGAGCCCGGAGGCGACGAGCGTGCCGCGGTTCCACTGCGTGGGGACCAGGACCTCGGAGTAGTTCCGGTTGAGCAGGCCCACGAACTCCTCGTGGACGCGCTGCTCGGTCTCCATCATGGTGAAGGAGATCCGGTGCTCGTTCTTGGTCTGGCTCTCGTCCCTGGGCGTGTACATCCGGACGAACGGGGCCTTGTCGCCCACGGCCGTCCGCGCATGGGCGTCGAGGCGTTCCCTGGTGTAGGGGTCGACCAGGCGGAGCTCGTCGGAGATCCCCGCGCGCGACAGCTGCGCGCGCATGCTGTTGCCGACCCGGAACAGGAACTCCCGGTTCGCCTTCGCGTACCCCGAGTAGTCGTAGCAGTGTCCGGACCAGACGACGCCTGGGGAGAGGTCGCGCGCCGGCGCCTCCGCTTCCGGCGGGAAAGGGTTGGGCGGATTCGGCAGCGGACCCTTGTTGGGGATCGGCTGCTTCATGGGACGCACCTCGACCTCGGTTAGGCCGGCGTCCGGGTGCTCGATCGCCGGCGCCGCGTCCGGAAGGAGCACGCGCATCACGCGGTCGATCCAGCAGTACTCAGCCGGCAGCCGATAGAACCGGCTCTCCTGATCCTGGGTCACGTCGACCATCACGGCGGCCAGGTTCTTCTGGTCGGTCCGGTCCGGGTGCGCGAGGTTCATCTCGAACCAGCGGTCCACGATCGTGCGCGAGAGCTCGCAGTTCTTGAGGTAGAGCGTCCCGTTCCACAGGCGGCCGAAGTTCGTCCACTTCCCGCTCGAGACGAGATCGCTCTGGATGAAGCGGTAGACGGCCACGTCGAACTTCGGCTTCTTGAAGAGGCTCAGCGGCCTCCGGACGATCGCGTTGGCGTCCAGCCAGAGCACCGCGTCCTCGTCCTGGTGCTTGATCAGCATGCGCTGGAGGAACGGCGCCTTCTCGAGCGTGTTCAGCTGCCAGGATCCGCGGTCCTTCACCTCGGAGATGTCGTGCCGGATCTTGAGCGCGTCGAGCGACTGCGCCAGGACCTCGGAGGCCTTCCGGTACTTCTCGTTGGTGTAGTACGAGACCACGATCATGAGAGCTCCCCCTGGCACGGCCCCCAGAACGAGCAGTACCGCTTGTCGCAGTGCCACCCCTCCGGATTGGTCGGGTAGTAGCCCTTCGCCACCATGTTCCACACCACGTTCACGTCCATGGCGAACTTCTCGATCATCTGGGGCGAGATCATGAACTTCTTGACCTCGACGCTGGGCTTCTCGCCGCGGATGAGGAAGATCTTCCGGGCGGTGACCATGCCCGTGGTCTTCGCGAGCTCCGCCACGAAGCGGCCGTAGTAGACGAGGCCGGCGCCGGGCTGGCGGCCGGCGGTGTAGGACACCTTCCGGGTCGTCTTCCAGTCCGACAGCAGGAACCCCTCCTCGAGGAGGTCGAGCTTGCCCCAGACCAGAACCTCTCCGACGCTGGTCTGGTAGGTGTACTTCACGTCGTGCTCGATCATCTTGGGCTTGAGCTTCGGAAGGACGTTCAAGAGCGCGAACGGGATGAGCGCGCGGCACTCGTCGTGGACCTGATCGTGCGTCTGCTCGTGGTCCGTCTCCCAGCCGATGAACCGGTCCTTCCCCTCTTCCTCGGTGACCAGGTCGTTCCAGGTCGTGATGAAGAAGTCGTCCAGATCAGCGGCGCTTGGGAGGCGGCTTCCGACGACCACGTCCTTGAGGGCCTTCTCCAGGACCGCGTGGACGACGCTCCCGCTCGTCAGGAACATGCTCGACGGCTCGGGCACCTTCTCGACGTATCGCAGCCGGAACTGCTCCGGGCACTTGAGCGCCGTTTCCACTTTTGTCGGAGACAGGTTTTTGAGTCCCGTTCCTTGGCTCGTACCGAACTCCAACATGCTCCGTCTCCTTCTGGATCGGGTTGGACCTGTTTCCCCTGGCGACTCCGCACGCCGCCTCATGGTTGAGCGTGCAGTGCTTCAGCTGGAATCCCGCGCAGACGTACTGCCCGCACGGGCACATCGCGATCGTGGGCTGCTTGCAGATGACGCAGGGTTGCGCTGCCATCAGGTCCTCCTAGAAGAGCGGCTCGTCGCCGGGGGGCGGTTCCTGGGATCCCGTCGCCTCGCCCTCGGCCGAGCTCGACACGTCGCCTTCGACCTTGAACCCCTCGGGCCAGCGGATCTCGCTCGAGGGCGCGTGGACGACCGCGGTAGTCTCTCCGAACTTCTGGACGGTGCACTCGCCCTCCCCGATCATCCGGAGCAGGGGGCCCAGCTTCTTCATGGTCGCCTCGTCGAGCTCGCTCACGCGGTCCTTGCCGACCAGGCTCTTGAGGAGCTCGCGCTGCTTGGCCTCGTTCTTGGTGTCGCCGCTCGCGACACGGAGCACGGCCCAGAACTGCTGGCGGAGAGCGGAGAGCGGATCCGCGGGGCGGCGCGCCGCGCCGGATCCGGCCGAGGCCCCTCCCGCGGGGGCGGAACCCTGACGCCGCTGTCCCTGCGCCGGCGCCTGGCCCTGGGGTTTGTTCTGTTGCTGCCCTTGGGGCTTGTTCTGCTGCTGCCCCTGGGGCTTCGTGGTTCCGGCGGGCTTCGTCGTGCCCGCGGCGGGCGCGGACGTTCCCTGCGGCCTGGCGGCGCCGGGCTGGCGCTCGCCCTTCTGGATGATCTTGATGAGCTCGATCACGAAGTCCTGAGGCAGGAGCGCGAGCTTCGCGTTGCGCTGCGCCTGGCTCACGGCCTTCTCGTAGAAGAACGGATCCGGGCGGACGCTCTCGTCCTTCAGGCGCTCCTTGACCCACTTGCGCTTGGCGCCGATCTCGCTGCCGAGCACGATCCTCTGCCCGGTCTTGTGGTCGATCTTCACGCGCTGGGCCACGACCTGGACCAGGAGGTACTCGGGGTCCTTCGGGTCGTAGTTCACGAGCGCCTTGTCGCGGACCTCGATCACCTCGCCGCGCTCCTCGAAGAGCCGGCAGGCGTACTTCACGCCCTTGTAGGTCAGCTGGTGCCCGCCGCGCACGGCGTAGATGAACTTGTCCTTCTCGAACTGCCGGCCCTGGAGCTCGTCCAGGATCTGCTGCTCGTCCGCGAGCTCGAAGTCCAGGAGCTCGTCCGCCGTCGGCGGGGGAGCGGGGGGCGCGGCGGCCGTCTTTGTCTGTTCCACGGGATTTCTCCTTCTCTGCTGTTCCGTCGTCAACCAACCATCCCGCACAAGCCGACTACTTGCGGGGTTTCTCGGGCGCCTCGAGCTCCTCGATTTTCTGGGAGAAGAAAGAGTTCCACGAGAGGTCGGGGAGCTTGAGCTCCTTCCGCTTCTTCTCGCGGATCTTGTCCAGCCGCTCGAAGACGTCCTCCGAGACCGTAATCGACTTGTGCGGTGCACGCATGTCAGTTCACCTCGTCCTCTCGGTCCTATCTGCAGGGAAAATATTCGGCAGCCTCGACCAATTCCCCCGGGGCCCCGATTCCCACGAACCCCCCTCTGCGACCAGCACCCTCTGATAAAGAGCGCGCGGCACGAGCGACGCGTCGCGTCCGCTCAGCCTGAGGCCCGCGAACGACAGCTGGGCCTCGACCCATCGCCGCGGCGACGTGGGTTTCGCGCGCTGCGCCTCACACGCTTCAGCGAGAGCCGCGCGCGTCTCCAGGAACCAGGCCCGCTCCATCGTGATCCACTCTGGTTCCGATGACCACTCGAGATCCTCCTTCTCAAGAAACTTGACCCATATACCCGCCAGAGGCTCGGTCACTTTCTGCCTCCGGTCATACGCTCGAGAATCGCGTCCATGATCCCGTCCTCGTCGATCGTCCGGTGCCCCTCGCCCACCGAGGAGTTGACCACCTCGCGCTTGGCGTCGATGAGCTCGACGATCTGCTCGTCGATGGTTCCCATCGCGGCCAGGTAGTACATCGTGGGCGGGACCGTCTGCCCGATGCGGTCGACGCGGGCCTCGGCCTGGTCGTGCTGGCCGGGGTTCCAGTCGAACTCGATGAAGATCACCACGTGCGACGCCGTCAGCGTGAGGCCTTCCGACGCGGCCCGGATCCCACAGACCAGGACCTCGAGGTCGCCGTCCTGGAAGGAGTCCTTGATCCCCACGCGCGCCGCCATGCTCACGCCGCCGTGGATGTGGTCGGCCTTGAGTCCGGCCTTGCGGAGGTCGCCGGCCAGCTGCTCGATCACGGCCTGGTGCGTCGCAAAGACCAGGACCTTCCCGTTCTGCTCCTGGGCGTCCTGGATGAACTTGAGGCACTCGCCGTACTTCGCGCGCGTGGCGGCCTGCTTGGCCTTCTCGATCTGCTCAAGGACGTATCCCGTCAGGCCCGCGGCCGCCGCGGCCTCCTGGGCGTGCTCCGCCAGGTACTTCGTCCGGTCCTCGTCGGAGAGCGCCGCCATCCTCGCCTTCCACTCGCGGCGCGCGGCCTTGGCGGAGGCCATCTCGTCGATGATCGGGGCGATCTCCTTCTCGTAGTCCTTCTGGTGGCCGTTGATGATGAGCGGGATCGTGACGCGCGTGGCCTTGGGGAGCTCCTTCAGGACCTGCTTCTTCTCGCGGCGGATCATGAGGTTCTCGCGCAGGATCCGGTCGAGCTCGTCCAGGTTCGAGCTCCCGGTGAAGTCCCAGCCGAAGCGCGTCTGCTGCGCGGCGCAGAAGCGCCGTGCGTAGTCCATGAAGTTCGGGAAGAGCGAGGGCATGATGACCTGGGTCTGGCTCCAGGCCTCCAGCGGGCGGTTCCGGATGGGCGTGCCGGTCAGGCCGATGACGCCCTTCACCTTCTTCTGGATCTCGACGCACGCTAGGGTGCGCTGGGTCTTGATGTCCTTGAGGTAGTGCATCTCGTCGACGATCATGGTCTTGAACCCGCCGGCCTTCAGGAACTCGTCGAGCGGAATGTCGTTCACGAAGACCTTGACGAACTTCTTCTTGTTGGCGGCGCCGCCCAGGGCGGAGATCTTGAGGAGGACGTTCTTGAGCTTGGGCTGGATCGAGGGGTGTGCCTTCCGGATCGCCTTGTTGAGGAAGGGTACCGCGTAGTGCGCGGCCTCGACCAGCCAGTCGACGTGCGACATGTCCCCGCGGCAGATCTCCTTGATCCAGGTCTGGGGCGTCTGGGTCTCGAGCAGGTCGTAGTTGATGATCGTGACGTCGTACCCGGCCTTGGGCGCGAGCTCGGTGTCGACGCCCAGCTTCTGGAGGCTCTTCAGGCTCGACTTCGAGGAGATGACGAGCGGCTTGTACGACGTGAACTTCTGGGTCTCGCGCGCCCAGTTCACGCGGATCGTCGCCGGGCAGACGACGAGCGCGGGCGTCATCTCCGGGCGCAGCGCCAGGTACCCGAGCGCCTGGACGGTCTTGCCCAGGCCCATCTCGTCCGCGATCAGCGCGCGGCCGCCCCGCTCGTCCGTCCACTGGATCCCGGCCCTCTGGAACGGCAGGGGCGGGAGCTTCGTGGGGACGGCGAGGTCGGCCGACTCGCTGCGCGACATGGTGTACGCGCGGCGCCGCTCCTCTCGGACCTTCCCGATCGCACGTCCGAGCTCAGCCTCGACCTTGATGTCGAGCGCGGGCTCCACTGCCTCCAGGACCTCGAGCGCGGCGTCGAAGCTTTCGATGGTGTCGGGGAAGAGCCAGGACTTGGTCTCGCCGTCGAACCAGGGCGGGAGCTTGGGGTTCCCCTTCTTGAGCGACTTCACGACCTCGACCAGCTGGCCGTCGTAGCCGAACGCCACCGCGATGCGGCGGCCGTACTTCGTGTCGATCCACTTGAGCTCCAGGCGGCGGGACGCCGGCGCCTGGGCCTCCTCCCCGGGGAGCGCGCGGCCGGCGGCCTTGAACTGGCCGCTCTTCTCGTCGCGCGGGGGCAGGGGCGGCGGGACCAGCTGGGCGTACAGGATCCCGCGGCCCTCCAACTGCTTGGTGTACTTCCGGAGGATGTGCCACATGAGCCGCAGCTGCCGGGGGGAGTGGGAGGCCTGCGCGGCCAGCTTCTTCATGATGGGGGAGTCGATCCCGTTGTAGCCGCGGCCGTCCTCCTTGACCGCGCCGTCGCAGACCATGGCGAGCGCCTGGGCGGCCGCCACGATGAGCGCGGGCGTGGGGGTCCCTTCCGGGGCCAGGTCCTTCGTCGTCTCGTTCATGCCCGTATTGTACAGCACGGTACGTTACTGTCAAGTATTTCGCGTTATTTTTTCTGAGGGACCGGTTTCACGCTGTCGCGCCCCGGGGCGTTCTCGAGCTCCAGGTGCCGGAACTTGGAGTCCGCAGGGAACGGCATGGAGCCGTCGCTTGAGACCAGGAAGTCCGGGGTCTTCTTGGTGAGCTCGCCGTTCTTCTCGAGGTCCTTGAGCGTGAACAGGCACAGCTGGCAGCCGACGCCCTGGGCGCTCGGGCTGCGGCGCCGCAGGAAGGCCAGGAGCTCGGGCGCGGCCGTCAAAGCACCACCTCGTAGTTCCCGAACGCCTTGCAGCACATGCAGAGCTTGCCGTCCTGGATCCTGACCCCGGTCGCCGGCGTCGTCGAGCTCAGCTGGTCGGGCCTCAGGACCTTGGTCGCGTGGAACGCCGCGCCGCACCAGGTGCAGGACACGAGCCGGCCGTGCCACGCGGGCGCCGGGGGCGGCGGCTGCTCTTCCTGGGACGTCGACGCCTTGGGTCTCTTCATGCTCTCTCCGAAATAAGGGAGGGCGGACTTCCGCGCGGGGCGGCGCTTCACCGCGCCCGCCCTCCCCGTGCCGCTGTCCGGTCTAGAAAGGGATGTCTTCCTCCTGGCCGGGCGCCGGCGCCTCCTGACCCCGGCCACCGCCGTCGCCCTTCCTCGAGAGGAACTGCATCGTCTCGACGGTGACCTTGATCTTGGACCGCGCCTTCCCGGTCTGCTGGTCCTCCCATCGGTCCTGGGTGAGGCGGCCGCTGACGAGCAGCGGGTCGCCTTTGTGGACGTACTCCGCCAGGAGCTCGGCCGTGCGACCCCACCCGACGCAGTCGATGAACGCGACCTCCTCCTTGTCCTCGCCGGTCTGCTTGTTCTTCCACTTCCGGTTCACGGCCAGGCCGAACTCGCAGACCGCGGCGCCGCCTGGCGTGTACCGGAGCTCGGGGTCCCTCGTCAGGTTCCCCACGAGCACCACCTGGTTGAAGCTGGGCATGACTCCTTCTCCTTAAAAATCGATCTCGCCTTCGATGTCTTCTTCGTCGGGCTCGGGCTCCGGGTCCGGCTTCGGCGGCCGCGGCGGAGGCTTCGCGCGCCCCTTCGCGACCATGTCCGCGATGTTCTCGAGTTGCGTGCCGGGGTAGAGGTGGTAGACGTTCACGCAGTTTCGGCGGTCGCAGGTGTGGAGGAGGACCTGGCCCGCCGGCACGGGCTCGACCAGGCGCTCGTAGAGCCACTTGTGCGCGCGGACCACGCGGCCGTCGACCTTGAACTGCCCGTAGCCGCCGTCCCAGGGCTCGCGCTTCCATCGGGAGAGCGCGCCGGACCAGAGCCAGCATCCGTTGAACGGGCTCCGGACGACCTTCCGGAGGAAGCGCACCACCGCGTCAAGCTTGATCCTCATGCCTGGACCCTCTCCATCGGGTACTCGTAATCGCTCTCCGCCCAGTCGACCAGGTCGTCGCAGCAGATCGTGAGGTTGGACCTGGTCCTGGTCGCTCCCACGTACGCGAGCCGATGCTCGGTGTCCGGATCCTTCCAGCACTTCCGGCCCATCTCGC
>Ga0310810_10002272_pt1 | contig 20562 bp, 18 predicted proteins | sample NCmetagenome_FD_207641 | JGI IMG/M metagenome (GOLD analysis project Ga0310810, IMG submission 207641) | Soil microbial communities from experimental microcosm in Duke University, North Carolina, United States - NC | ecosystem: Engineered > Artificial ecosystem > Soil microcosm > Unclassified ...
GAACTGCCAGGGGATGACGCGCGGCGGGATCTTTTCGAGCAGCAGCCGCAGCGTGAACGAGGGGACGACGCCCTTTGAGAGCCGGCGGATCGCCCCTCGCGCGCCGACATCGACCGCGACGACGTTCAGCAGCACATGACCGTTGATCGGCGTCGATTCAAGCTCGACGTCGTTGACACGAACGACCTTGCGGCCGTGGACGTCGATGATCTGTTGATCGAGCAGATCGCGCTTGAGGAGCAGGACCCCGTCCGACGGGCTGTACGAGCCCCAGTTGGCCGATTCGGTCATCGTGCGCACGGTGCTGCCGAACGATTTGACGTCGTCGGGGGCCAGCGCGCGCTCGCCGTCGGGGGTTTTGACGATTAAGTACGCGATGCGGGTGGGATGGTCCTGCGGCGCCACGGCGATTTCGCGCACCCGTCCACGGACGGTGCCTGTGGCATCGCGCACGGTAGCGCCGAGCAGTTCCGACAGGGCGACGAGAGACATGGACCTAGGTCCCCTGACAAGGCCATCGCAGATCGCGTAAGGATAACAGGATCCATCCCACTTTAGTGGCCGGGCGTGGGATTCTGGCGTCTAATAGGAGCGATGATGAAGATGCGATCGCGTTCGTCGATTCCGTTCGCTGCGGTGGCCTGTGTTTGCTTCCCGTTGATCGGCTGCGCCTCGCCGCCGTCTCAGAGTACTGCGCAGCCCCAGCCGCAATCGACGCCTTCGCCGGCGCAGCAAAAGCAATACGACCTCAAAGGCAAGGTGGTTGGCGTCGACAAGGCCGCCAAGAGCGTCTCCGTCGCCGGCGAGGACATACCGGGTTTCATGGGCGCGATGACCATGTCGTACCCGGTCAAAAACGATCGACTCCTGGAAAACCTTTCTCCAGGCGATCAAATCACCGCCAAAGTCATCGCCAGCGGCAGCGACTACTGGCTGGAGAATATCGCCGTGGTCGGCAAGCCGAAATGATGAAGCCAGGAGCCCCGGTTTCGCGGACTTGACCGACGTCATTTGTGGCCAAGGCTGCGCTCCATCTCGCCGTCCATCTGCTTGCGCAGCTCGGCGAGCCGGCCGGCGTAGCCTTCGAGCGCGCGGTCGAGTTCGTCCCCCGGAATCCACTTCGGCACGGGTGACGGACGACCGTCCGTATCCAGCGCCACGAACACGATCACGCAGTATCCGGTGCGGCGCCGTTCGGTGCTTTTCGGATCACCCGCGTACACGTCCACGGCGATGTCGAGGCTGGTCCTGCCTGTGCGAATCACGAGCGACTTGATCTCGACGACTTCTCCGACGTGAATCGGCCCGAGAAAGTGCAGACCACCGACGTACACTGTTACACAGTAGCTCCCGGTCCATCCCGCGGCGCACGTGTAGCCGGCCTGATCCATCCACTTCATCACCGCGCCGCCGTTCACCTTGCCGCCGAAGTTGACGTCACCCGGCTCTGCGAGGAACCGCAGTGTCACGCCCCGCTGCCGCTCCATGACTCCTCCTCGTGGCGACCATTGTTACTTGAGCCCCCATGCCGGCTGCAAACGCGGCGCGCAGGGCGGCCCTTATGCAGAGCGAACCTGATGGTGGCGGACGTTATAAGGTCCGCGCTACGCATTGCGGTTCGGTGCTTTACCGCTCGCGAAACGTTTCCGCCGCGCCGCGGGCCGTGAAGTCAATCTGCCGCCTGTGCGTCTGGCCCGTCACGCGATACACGCCTGCCAGTTGAAAGAAGTCCGTGGGCGTGGTTCCGGTCGACGTCAGGCCGAAGTCGGAGCGAACGACGCGATCGACGGAGAGAACCAGCCGCACGTTGGTGTCATTGGTGAGATCGGTTCCAGGAGTGCCCGGACCGCGGGCGGTAATCTCCACTTCCCGTGGACGGCCGCCCGCATCGTGTTCCACGATGGAAACATCCGTGGACACGGCAATCGGCCCGTCCGCGCCCAGGATGCCGAGAAAGCCCGGAATCCGCTCGGGATCGGCGACGCTCGACGGCGGAAAGACGCGGCCGTAGACGAATGACAAATCGTCGTGCGCGACTTGTCCCCATTGCCAGCGCACGCCCTGCCAGAAGCCCCAGTTGTGATCGTGATATCCGCCCATGTTGTCGAGCGACACTTTGCGGCCATCTATGTCGAGCGCACCATGAAAGGTTCCGGACAGCACCGGCACGACATACCCGGAAAGCCACCCGCGGGCACCGTGCATGACGGCCGGCGGAAGCGATCGGCCGCGAATCGCGTCGAGGGTGAGGTTGCCGGTCAGCCGCGACGCGTGGTTTCCTTCGGCCGTCAGCGCCAGCACGATCCGATATCGAAGGCCGGCGAGGCGCACGTGATTGTCGCCGACGTCGATGTCCGGAGCGCCCGAGAGCACGGTCTCCTCGTCTATTTCCCCTGTCGAGGAGTAGTTGAATTGCCTGCCGTCGCGCTCGAGTTGCAGCCGCACGACGGAGCTCCGCTTGCCGGGGTGCATCGAAGGTCCGACCAGGAAGGTCAAATAGAAGCCTCGTCCGTCAGCGTTCCGGCCGTTGAAGTACAACCATTCGGCCCACGACGAGGCGAACTCCGCGGCCGGCGGCTGCCGATGGAAACGGTCCATGTCACGCAGTACGTCGCCGGGATCGGGCGCGGACCACGACTCATCCGAGGGCGCATCGATCCAATCAGTTCGTGCTCCCGTTTCGGCGTCACCAACCGCCCGTTCGAGACTCGGCACGCCACCACGGGCGGAAAACGCCAGGACTTTGTCCGGGGCGATCAGGTACAAGGCCGACCGTCTGGACGGCGACATCGCCGCCACACGCGACCGCATGGTGCCCGCGGCGAGCACGCTCGACAAGACGAATCGCGCATTGTCGACCGGCCCGAACGCGCCGACAACCGCCACGTCGCCGCCGCCTTGCAGCGCCGGCGAATGTGCCTGCTCGAGAATCACCTCGCCGATGCCGAGGAGGATCGCCATGATGGCAACGCCCAACCCGAAACCAAAGGCCAACACGATCGTCTTGACCGGCCGGAGCGCCAGCGATCGGAGCGCAAACCGAATCATCATGCAGGCACGACCATCCCGCTTCTCATCACGAGACGCACGCGCGCGCGGGCGGCGAGCGGACCGTTGTGGGTCACCAGAACGATCGCCGTGCCGTCCCGATTGACTCGGTCGAACAACGCAGCGACCTGTTCGCCGGTCTCGTCGTCGAGCTCGCCCGTTGGCTCGTCGGCGAGGAGGAGGGCGGGACGGTTGGCGAGCGCCCTGGCGATCGCCACACGCTGCATTTCGCCACCCGAAAGCTGCGACGGCAAGTGGTTCGCACGGTCCGCCAGCCCCACATAGTCGAGGAGCTCACGGGTCCGCGCCCCCCGCACGGGCGCGGGACTCCGCGCCTCCGCCTGAGGCAGCTCGATGTTTTCCCATGCGGTCAACATCGGGAGCAGGAAGAACCGTTGAAACACGAAGCCGATCCGCAGGAGACGAATGCGCGTCCGTTCGACCTCGCTGAGTTGACCGATGTTGTGTCCTTCGAATGAAAACGATCCGCTGGTCGCCGTGTCGACGCAGCCGAGCAGCTGCAGCAGCGTCGATTTCCCGCACCCCGACGGTCCCGTAATCGCGACGTACTCGCCGGCCGCGACGCGCAGCGAGACATCGCGAACCGCTTCGATGGGTCCGGCAGGCATCGGAAAGACCCGCCGAAGATTGTGGGCGTCGACAATCGTCATGATCCGAGCTCGCGCCTGAGCGTCGCGGCGATAGGCAGCGTGACCGCGAGCCGTACAGGGTAGAGTGCAGCGACGACGCCGGTCGCGGCGAGCACGGCGGCATGCAGTACGACCGCGCGCGGCTCGAAGACGAAGAAATGCAGCTGCTCGGGAAGGCCCGGCATCCCGCGGAGGATGCGATCGAGGCCGACCGCGAGCGCGCCGCCGAGCGGCAACGCGATGGCGCCGCCCAGGCCCACGAGGAGCGCCGACTCCCATAACAGCATCGCGGCGACCCGCTGGCGCGAGATGCCGATGGCGCGGAGCGCGGCAATTTCACCAAGCCGCTGGTTGACCGACACCGTTAACAGCGTGGCGACGAGCAGAACGGTGAACAGCGCGGTCGTGGTCGAGAGCACCAGCGAGATCTGACGGAAGTACGCGAAGCCGTTGCGGTTGAATTGTTCGACCACTTCCTGGTTCGAATACACATGCAGATCCGGCCGCAGGCGAGCGATGGCGGCGACCGCGGCATCGGGGCCGGCGTCGGGTTTCGACGCCACGAGTACGACGTCCGCGTCGTCGCTCAGACGGTCCTCCTCGAGCGCCCGGAACCCCTCGAGTGTCGTCGCGACCGTGTAGCCGCCGACGGTATCGAAGCTGAAGTCGGCGATGCCGACGACGCGATAGCTCAGAAACGGGAGGACCGAACGCTCGCCAGCGACCCCGGCCCGCAAGCGAAAGACCGATCCGGGTTCTACGCCGAAATCGCTGGCGAGCTGTCGCGATATCACCAGCGGCGGGATGCCGGCCGGATCGCTCGCATCTCCGGCATCGATCGTGTGACCGCGGATGATGGTCCAGCCGCCGCGGGTGGACCCTTCGCTCGTGCCGAACAAGGAGATTCCCCGCTCTCGACCGTCCGGTGCGCTCGCGAACGCCTGCTCGAAGCGAACAATCGCGACGCCATCGACCTCCGGCATATGGCGGATGTCGTCGGCCAGCTTTGCCGCGCCGGCGACAGGAACGCGCAACGCCGGAAGGCCGGCGCTGCCGGTGACTCGCACGTCGAACCCGGCGCTGTCGATCATGTTCGCGAACGACAGCAGCAGGCCGCGTGAGAGCAGCAGCATGTCGAAATTCAGCGCGGCAATGATCGCGACGCCGGCCACGGCCAGCGTCGTCCGCGCCTTGTAGCGCGCGACCGTTCGCCTCGCGAGCGCGAATCCGGTCATCGGCGCATCAGCGAAGCCGGCACACGGCGCAGCAGCGTCCAGGCCGCCGCCGCGCCGGTCACGATACCGATCGGCAGGGCGATAACGAGACAGCGGACGACGATCGACGCCGTCACGCGGACGAATACCAGCGTGGTGTCGTACCGCGCCTGAAAGAAACGATTGATTCCGTATTGAGCGCCGGCTGCGAGGAGCACGCCGAAGAGGGCGCCCACGATCGCGACGATGACGCCCTCGACGATGATTTCGAGCACGATCGAGCGCCGGGAGATGCCGATGAGGCGAAGCATGCCGAGTATGTCGCGCCGCTCCTCGGCGCGGATCACCATCAGCGCCAGGAGGAAGGCGGTACTGCCGACCATCGTGACGGCGGCGATCGCGACGTGGAACCGTTCCAGCACTGTGAACGGATCGCCTTCACGCGTCCGCGCCGTCGCGCGGGCGGCGAGCCCGACGCTTTGGCGAGCCAGGTCGCTCGCGAACCGTTCGGCGTCGGCCGGGTTGGCGAGCCTGACGTTCACAGCAGTCACCCATTCGGCGGACTGTGGGTCGGAGGGAGTAGCGGTCAGTTGGATGAGGTCCGGCAGGTGCAGTCGGGCCTCCAGACGTTCGACGTTGAATTTCAGAGGATCGGGCGTGGGTTCGTACACGCCGGCGATGCGGAACCGCGCCGCACGCGCGCCGGCGGGATCGGCGGCCAGAAGGACCAGATCGCCGACCGCAAGGTGCGCGGCTTTCAGAAGCTGGCGTGAGAAGAGAACGGAGGGAACCGCCTCGGGATCAACCGGCGGAGCGGAGGCGTGCGGTGCGGCCGTCATTACGAGCAGCAGCACCAGCAGCCAACGACGACACCCCTTCCCGAGACCCACGGGTTGATTATCTCTGACTCTCGGGCGATTCAGGCTATGCGGCCCGAATCAGTCGGGCGTGATGACCAGAACGGCTCGATCATCGGTCGTTTCGCGCAAGTGAGCGGGCAGATCGAAAGACCTGCGCCACGTCCCCTCCAGTGGTGTGTCAGCTGAATCAGTACGGTACCAGGAACCGACAGTTCTAATCAGTATCCGTCGCCACTGCCCGGCGCCGGCGTGGGGGGCACCGCGCCATTGATGGTGCCGACCATGCTCGGGTGGTTCGCGCAATGGAAATTGCCGCCGGCGCCGACGCCTTTGGCAGCGCTCGACGCCCCGGGCGTCAGGGTCCCGAAATCAACGGAACCATCGTCCATGACGATGTGGTGGACGAGGGCGGGATCGTTGTTCTTGAACACGACCTGATCGCCGCTCGACGTCGCGACCGGATCGGGCACATACGATTTGTTGCCCTGCGTACCGACAATCGAGACCGTCACGACGTTGGGCGTGGCCCCAGGGCCGGTCGGCGGCTGGCTCGAGCTCCCGCCGCTGCACCGCGACGCCGACACTGCCGCCACCAATACAGCCACGAGAATCAATGACGATCGCATAATGCTCTGCCTCCCGGGAAGAAACGTGATTGCTCTTGTTGGGGGAGCAAACGCGATACCAGCGCTAAGTCCTGCGGAATCAATCGTCCGCGCGCGCAGAAGTTACCGGCGGCGTAAAGCCTTTCGGAGAGCGTGAGATTGTCAGGATGGAGACTTGAGCGTGGAGCGTGGAGCGGTGTTTCAGTCGATGCGGTACTTCGCGAGGTAATACGACAGCGCGCGCTGGCTGATGCCCATCAGCTCCGCGGCGTCTTTCTTCACGCCGCCGGCGTTTTCAATCGCGCGGCGAATCGTTTCGCGCTCCACCCACTCGATGTTCTGGCGCAGCTTCAGCGACGGAAGCCCGGTGGCCTGCTGCGTGACCGCGCCAAGCGTCGAGATCGCGCGCGCGGTGATCACGTGCCCCGCGGACAGGACGACGGCGCGCTCGATGGTGTTTTCGAGCTCGCGGACGTTTCCCGGCCAGTCGTACTGCTGCAGCGCGGCGAGCACCCCTTCGTCGAGGCGCTCGATCCGGCGGCCGGTACGGTGTGCGTGCTTCGTCACGAAATGCTCGACGAGCGGCGGGATGTCGTCGCGGCGCTCCCGGAGCGGCGGGATGTGGATCGGGATGACGTTCAGGCGGTAGAAAAGGTCTTCCTGGAACCGTCCGTCGGTCACCATCTGCCGCAGATCGCGGTTCGTCGCGGCCATCACGCGCAGATCGACCTTCTCGGTTCGTTCGGCGCCGAGCGGCTCGAACTCGCGCTCCTGCAGGACGCGCAGCAGCTTCGATTGCAGCGTCGGTGTCAGCGTGCCAATCTCGTCGAGGAAGATCGATCCGCCATCCGCCAGCGCGAATTTCCCTTTTTTCGTCGTCGTGGCGCCGGTGAACGCGCCGCGCACATGACCGAAGAGCTCCGATTCGAGCAGGGTATCGGGGATCGCCGCGCAGTTGACCTTGATGAGCGGCATGTCGCGCTGCGCGCTGCGATCGTGAATGGCGCGGGCCACGAGCTCCTTGCCGGTGCCGGTTTCGCCCGTAATCAGCACGGTGCTCTTGGTGTCGGCCACGAGCTCGGCGCGCTGCACGACCTCCTCCATCGCGCGGCTCTTGCCGATGATGCCGTAATGGTCGAAATATTCGTCGCGCTCGCTGACCAGGTACCGGTACTCGGTGCGCAGGCGCTGGTGATCGAGCGCCCGGCGAACGACGACGAGCAGTTCGTCGATCTCGAACGGCTTCTGCAGGTAATCGAGCGCGCCCAGCTTCATCGCTTCGATCGCGCTTTCGACCGTCGCGTGCGCGGTCATCATCAGAATCTGGGGCCGTTCGTTTTCCGGCGTCGACGCGACGATCTCGCGGATCAGATCGAGGCCGCTGACCTCCGGCATGACGTTGTCCACGATAAAGAGGTCGAAGGTGCGCTCTGCCAGCAGCCGTTGAGCACCGCGCGCCCGCGACGACTCGACGACTTCATGGCCGGCGTCCCGCAGCGCGCGGCCGAGCGCCTTGAGAATTTTCTCTTCGTCGTCGACGAGAAGAATGGACCCGTGGTGTGGCGGCATGCGTCAGGCTGCTCCCGCGGCGGCCGGGCCGGATGTTGCTGGCGTGGTTGATGGAGCCGGGAAGTCGATTCGGATCTCCGTGCCGTGCCGGCTCGGGTCGATGCTGCTCGACACCGCGATCGTGCCACCGAGGCCTTCGACGATGTTCTTCGCGATCGGCAGACCGAGCCCGGTACCGCCCCGTTTGGTCGTGAAGTACGGATCGAAGATGTGCGGCACGTTGGCGGGCGCGACGCCTGCTCCACGATCGGTGATGGTGATGGTGACGCGATCGCCCGCCGCGGTGACTTTCAGCGTCACCGCCGGCGACGGCGAGTCGGCACGCGGCACACCGGGTCCTTTTGCACCCGGCGCAGTGATTTGGTCGCCGTTCGCCGCATGGCGGGCGTTGACCAGCATGTTGACGAGCGCAATCCGCAGCCGCTCGGCGTCGGTGACGAGCGTGGGCAGCGACGGATCGAGCTCGAGCGTGATCGCCGCGCCCGGCGACGCCTGCGCGGCGGCCGCCGATTCTCGACAGAGCGCCGCGACGTCGACCGGCGCCAGATCGAAGCGGATCGGACGCGAGAAATCGAGGACCTCGTTCACGATTCGATTGAGCCGGGCCACCTCGTCGTCGATGTCGGCGACCGCCTCGCGCAGCGCGGCCGCGCCGGGCTCGCCCTGGCGCAGCGTATGGAGAGACGCCTTGATGATCATCAACGGATTGCGGACCTCGTGAGCAATCACGGTCGACAACCGCCCGAGCGACGTGAGGCGCTCTTTCTGTGACATTTCGCGCTGGAACCGGACGATCGAATCGGTCAGCGTATTGAACGTGGTCGCCAGAAGCCTGGCGTCCTCGTCCTCCCACCGTTTGCCCGGACGGATCGCGATTTTGCGCGTCAGATCACCGGTGGCCGCCACCTCGCGCATGACGTCCGTGATGTTTGCGAGCGGGCGCGTGATCGTCCTCGCGACGGCGAAGCCCAGAATCGTCGCGAGCAGCACGGCGACGAGCGCGGTGGCAGCGAGTCCCGCATGAATGGCCTGCAAGCCGCGAAGGAGGTCAGTACGCGATCGCAGGATCAAGGCCACCGGCCCGATTCCCGCAGGGAGATTGCCCGGCTTCTCGCCCGTCGCGAGGGAAAATCCCGCCGTCGACCCGCCCGCGGGTGCCCCAAGCGGCCGGGGCAGGACGAGGTAGTCCTCGCCAGACAGCGCCAGGTGCGAGATGCCCGATGTCCGCGAATGATCGCCAAGGAGTCCGTACATCTCACGCGGCAACGTCCCCGCGAGAATCCGCCCATCCATGCCAAAGGCGATATCGCTCCCCGTGATCTCCTTCAACTGCGCCGCGAGCGCGTTGTCGAGCAGGAACCCGACACTCACCGTGCCGAGGATCTCCGGGCGGGCCAGTCCGATCGAAATCGGAACGGTGACGAGCTGCAGCATGCCATCCTGCTGCGGCAGCACGCTGAAGCTCTCGCGTCCCTTGAGCGCATCGCGCACCGCGGGCTGGTGGGCGACGACCATCGCGGCCTGGGGATCGGCACCGACGGTGGCGAGCACGGCGCCGGTCCTGTTCGTCACGAGGAGGAGGTTCGACTTGAGCTGGTTCTGATAGCCGCTCGCGATGTCCTGCACCGTCGGCGGGTCGTTCGTGTCGACGGCCGCTTTGACCTTCGGCGCATCCGCGATAAGGCGCGCCATCTGCGTGAACATCTCGGTCCTCGTCGTTCGCAGCTGATCGACGAGCGCCGACGTCGTCACGAGCTCGCGTTGGAGCGTTTGCTCGGCTTCGCGCGTGACCTGGACGTTGACCAGGTAGATGGCCACGCCGATCGACAGCACCGCGAGCAGGGCGCTCGCAAGAAAAATGCGGCCGCGAAGGGAGCGGAGCATCGATCCCGGCATCATCATCTCAGCATGAAATCGAGCTCGGCGATCGCGCCCCCGCCGACGGTGACCGGTTTTGGATCCGAGGCCACGCCCTCATTCCATGCCACGACATTGTAGGTGCCGGCCGGGACGTTGTTGATCCGGTAGCGGCCGTCGCTGTCGGTCATGGCGAAAAAGGGGTGGGCGAACACGAGGATGAACGCGTTCATGTGCGAATGAATTTCGCAGAACACGCGTACGATGCCCGGCTGATCGAATCGGACCGATTTGGACTTCCCCTTGGCGTACCGTCCCAGATCGAAGCGCGCCGCCTTCGAGAGCGAAAAGACGTTGTGGTAGAAGCGATCGGAGTTCGGGAACTCGACCACCGTGCCGGCCGTGATGGCCAGCACGTGGGGGACGAACGTTTCGTTACGCTGATCCATCGACGCAGGCGAGGTCTCGCGCGGATCGAACGCGCCGCGGGGCGCCGACTCGAGATAGACGACCGATCTGAGCCGATCCGGCAGGTCGCGATCGGGCGGCGCGCCGAGGTCGGAGACTCCCGGCCGCCGCTCCGCGATCTGGGCGACGTGTCCCAGTTCCACGCGCCCACGGATCGCCCCGCCGCCCCGTAGCGGCGCCTGCACGGCCTGCGGCCTTACCACAAAGGACACCAAGGACACTAAGGGCAGAAACAACAACATCCGCTGCCCAAGCGCGTTGCGTCTCCGCGTGCTTGTGACAAATGCCCTTTGTGTCCGTGGTGTCCTTTGTGGTGAAAGCATCTTAAAACCAGAACACGAGTTGACCCGCGACGAAGCGCGCCGTTCGCGTCCGTCCGCCGTCGCGGCGGTCGAACTGCCCGGAGACTTTCAGCAGGAGATTCCGTTGGATCGAATAGCCGCCGCCGCCCTCGAAGCGACTGACCGACGCATCCCAGGTCCCCGCGCCTTTCGACCCGACGACCTCGCTGAAGCCCAGGTGATCGGCCCGCGCCGCGACGTAAAAGCCGGGACGAATCTTATAGCGACCCTCGACCGACGTGGCGAGCGCTCCCAACGGTCCGCCGAGAGGCGGCGAACCCAACGAGGGCATCGTCCACCGGCTGAAGACGGTTTCGAAGCGCAGCAGATAGTACCCGCGCGAGTATTCCGCGTCGCCACCCCACGCCGTCTGGGCGAACTTGCCGCCATTTTCACCTCCGCCCGCGGCGCGAGCCGCGTCCCTCGAGACGAACGGTCCATGCGCCGCCGACGCGCCGAGCATCAGGCCCGCGATCGGATGCACGGCAATGCGTCCGGCCACCTGGCGGCCCGCATTGTCGTCGTGGAACAGCGGATTCGAGAGGGTGCCGGCGGTAATCGATCCCGTGAGATCCACCGAGTCGCTCTCCGCATGAACCTGGATCCCCGTGTCCCACCGGAACACCGTGACGAGCGGCACGCCGGGCGCCGGCGTGAGATCTCCGACCGTGTAATTCGCGAGCCATCCCCGACCGCGCATCTCCAGCAGTTCGTCGGCGCTCGCGGGCACGGCGTCGGCGCGAAGGCTTGTGAGGTACTGGTACGCGAGCGGATAGCCGATCAACGGATTGTCCGCTTCGTAGCTGCGGCGGGGAAATGCGCCGAACGTGGGAGGCACGCGCCCGACCTGAACGTCGAATCTGCGTTTGGTCCACGGCCGGATACGGAGATAGAGCGCGTAAGCCTCCGGTGCGCCGGCGTTCTGGCTTCGCACCTCGCCGAGCAGCGAGACGTGGCGGCCCGCGCGCAGCGACGCCGTCAGATCGAGGCGCAGCATGCGCAGCGTGGAATCCCGGTAATCGGTGTAATTGAAGAAGCCGGGATCGGCCGGTCCAATCGTCGCCGAGAGATCGCCGCCCACCGTCAGCAGACCATCGCCGAGGACGATCGGTTCGGACGGGAGGCTCTGGAGGCTCTGTGCCCGGGCACCGCGGCCGGCGCACAGAACGACCACCCACGCGATCCCCGCGCGGGTCAACCAGGCGCGCATGATGTTCCGGCGGCGCATCATCGTCGAACCCCCAAAAGCTCTACCACGGAGGACACGAAGGCTTTAGCGCTTTTATCGCGACAGCGTCCACCTGATCACCATCGTACCCGGAAGGAGGCGGGTGAGCGTCACGTCGGGATACGGTGACAGCAGCGTCACCGACTCAAACTGATCGGCGCGGTCGATCCAGCCGCGCGCCACGTGGACCCGCGTCCCCGCGTAAAGGCGGGCCAGGGCGGCGCGGCCATACGATCCTGCTGCGCCAAAGGCGTCGAGCGGGTCCAGCATCTCAACCGGCCCGTAACGCGGTCCGCCGGCGCTCGCCGCGACCGCCTCTAACGGATCTGTCGTCGTGCACACCTCGTAGCGGCCGAGCGCGGGTCGCGGCGGCGTGAAGAGCGCCGTCAGTGCCGGATCGCAGGCCAACGCCGCCGCGAGCAGGTAAGCTATCATTAGTAGAGCTGTGGCCTATATCATCTGCGAACCCTGCGTCGGAACGAAGGACACGGCTTGTGTCGACGTCTGTCCGGTCGACTGCATCCACCCGCGCAAGGACGAAGATGCCTTCGCGGGCGCCGACATGCTCTACATTCATCCCGACGAGTGCATCGACTGCGGGGCGTGCGTGCCGGCGTGCCCGGTCGAGGCGATTTTCGCGCTCGACGAAACCCCCCGCAAGTGGACCGCCTTTATTCGTAAAAACGCGGAGTTTTATGGGCCTCATTGATCACCGGTTCGAAGACAATTTCATCACGACGAGCATCGATCGGATCCTCAACTGGGCCCGCGAATCGTCGATCTGGCCGATGGGATTCGGCCTCGCCTGCTGTGCGATTGAGATGATGGCGGCGTCGGCCTCGCGGTTCGACATCGCGCGCTTCGGCGCCGAAGTGTTTCGCGCGTCGCCCCGGCAGTCCGATCTCATGATCGTCGCGGGAACCGTCACCAAGAAGATGGCGCCGGTGCTGCGGCGGCTGTACGACCAGATGCCGGAGCCGAAGTGGGTCATCTCGATGGGCAGCTGCTCGAATGCCGGCGGGCCGTTCCCGACGTACAGCGTGCTCCAGGGTGTCGACAAAGTGGTTCCGGTCGACGTCTATGTCTCGGGGTGTCCACCCAGGCCGGAGGCGCTGCTTTACGGGCTCATGCGCCTGCAGGACAAGATTCGCAAGGAAGGCACGGTCCTCCGCAAAGAGCGCGTCATCATGTCGGGCGACGATGAGCCGACCCTGATTGGCGAGCGGGCATAAGATGCAGACCATCATTCGATTCTTCAAGACGATCTTTCTCGTCGACCTGCTCAAGGGGCTCTGGGTCACCCTGAAATACACCCCGCAGCCAGCCTTTACGTTCCAGTATCCGGCCGAGCGCCGGCCGACGTCGCCGCGATTTCGCGGCGTGCTGCGGCTGCAGACCGAGCCGGCCACCGGTGCACAAACGTGCATTGTCTGCGACCAGTGTGCCAAAGCCTGCCCGGACGATTTGATCGCGCTCGGCGGCCATCGCGAGCCGGGGCTGAAAATCAAGGTTCTCGACTACTTCGATTTCAACCTGTCGCGGTGCAGTTTTTGCGGGCTGTGCGCGGAGGTTTGCCCGACCAAACCGATTAAAGCGCTCATCATGAGCGAGGACTACGAGCTCGGCTCCTACAGCCGCGATACCCAGATCATGCGCGTCGATCAGATGTACGACGGAGTCCCGATCGAGCAGTACACTCGCTGAAACATTTTTCGCATTTCGAAAGCGCCGTGGCGGTAGAGTAGGAGCACGACGCCCGGGTTGAGCGGCCCGGTTCTTGAAGGTCTCTCGTTGAATCCCAGTCCCGCGCGCTGTCGTTCCGACTGTTTGGAGGGGGAATGAAACGGTTTCGCTTCGCCGTGGGGGCCTCGGCCCTCCTCGTCGCGGTCTCTCTCGTCATCCATGCCGAAGAAACCGGCTCCCAGTCCGTCGAAATCCAGCTCCAGCTGGGGAACATGTTCTTCGGCGAGGGACGCTACCAGGAATCGCTCGAGGCGTACAAGAACGCCGTCAAAGTGGCGCCGCCCGATCGGATGCGGCAGGCCCGCGGCGGTGTGATCCTCTCGTCGCTTCGCGTCGCGGAATTCGAGCGCGCGCGTGAGGAAGCCGAACGGTTGATTCTGGAGAGTCCGCGCGCGCCGGAGTCGATCGCTCTGTACGGCGACGCGCTGTGGGCATCGGGCCTGTTCGAACAGGCGGAAGCGAAGTACCAGGACGCGCTCGCCGTGACGCCCGACCTGGCGCGTGGTCTTCACGGCCTGGCGCGATCGCTTGCGGCGCGTGGTCTGTTCGATCAGGCCATGGTCAAGGCGCAGGCGGCGCTGCGCCTGGCGCCGCGCGATCTCGAGATCCACCATACGGTCGGTTCGATCTACGAGCGGACGCACAAGTTCGAAGAAGCGGCCGCCGCATACACCAACTACGTCAACCTGCTGCCGAACAAAGACACCAGCTACAAAGCCAACTGGTCCCGCGCCGAGATTCGGTTTCTGCGGTCCTTCGCCGAGCGGGTGCCTTTCGAGGCCGAGTCCGGCACCGACGACAAGATTTTCACGGTCCCGTTCAAGCTGGTGAACGAGAAAGTCGTCGTCCGGGCCAGGGTCAACGGCGCCCGCGAACAGGACTTCGTGGTGGATACGGGATCCGAGCAAACCGTCATCACGCGCCCGACCGCGCAGCGGCTCGGGGTCCTCCCGATCACCCAGGCGCTCAGCGCGGGCGTCGGCGACGTGGGGCTGCGGGGGCTGCAGCTCGCGCGCATCGACTCGCTGGAGCTCGGCGACCTCAAGCTGCGCAACATCCCGTGCCTGATCAAGAATCCGCCGCTCGCGATGCGCGATTTGCCGACGCGCGAAACCGAAAGCCTGTCGCCTCTGGCCCTCGGCTATTCGATGACCATCGACTACAAGCTCAAACAGATCACCTTCGGCAAGCACATTCCCGTGGAGCCGGCCGATTTCGAGCTGCCGCTCCGGCTGTACCGGCTGGCCACGGTGCAGGGCACGATCGATGGCTCGCGCCGGGCCAACTTCATCATCGACACGGGCGGTGAGGTCATCTCCATCAGCCAGGCGAGCGCCAACGCCCTGGGCAAGCGTGACGCGGGCCGGAAGATCCAGCTGCGCGTGTACGGCAGCTCGGGGTGGGACACCGAGGCCTTCCTCCTGCCCGGCATCAATCTGACGTTTGACACGGGGATTCAGTACCAGAACTTCTCGGTGATCGTTCTGAATCTCGATACGCCAAGCGCGCTCCTCGGCTTCCAGGTCGGGGGCATCGTCGGCCACAGGTTCCTGAGCAATTATCGGGTCAGCATCGACCTCGAGCGCAGCACGCTTCGGCTGAAAAAAGCGGCTTAGGGCTCAAGGCTTATGGCGTAGGCCGGCATGAGCCTTGAGCCTTAAGCCTCGAGCTTGTGTTTGAGTCTCTCCGCCCGGCGGGCGCGGGCCTCCTCGCAGACGCGCCGATCCTCATCGGTCTCCACGAGCAGCGGCGGGACTGGCATCCGGCTGCCATCCTGTGAAATCGCCACGAACGTCAGGTAGGCGCGGCTCGTCAGGCGGCGATGTCCCGTCAGCAGCTCCTCGGAGTAGACATCGACCTGCGCTTCGAGCGACGTTGTGAACGTGCACGTGACCCGCGACCTGAGGATGATCAAATCACCGATCTTGATCGGGTGCAGGAACTGCAGGCCGTCGACCGCGGCCGTCACGAGGAGACTGCGTGTGTGGCGATGACAGGCAATCGCTCCCGCGATGTCGATGAGATGCATCACGGTGCCACCGAGGATGAACCCGAGAGGATTGGCGTCGTTGGGCAGCACGACCTGCACCATTTCGGTCGCGGAGGCGGAGGAGGGTTTTGGAGTGAGATCCATCGACGAACATTAACCGCGGAGCACGCCGAGCGCGCAGAGAAAAATAATCTCTGCGGACTCAGCGGTCTCTGCGGTGAATGTCGTGTCTAAAAGTCGTACCCGATCCAGACGGCGAAGCGCGGCTTGCGGAAGGTCTGGCTTCCGCCATTGGAGGCGAACACCACGTCTTCCCACTGCTTGTTGAACAGAGTGCGCCAGGACCAGTCGAAGTGAATGGGGAATCCGAGCGCGAACGTTTCGAGACCCACGCCGTATGACGCGCGGGCATCCTGCAGGCGGAAGCCCGTCACGAGCGTCTCAGGACCGTACGCAATGATCGGGTTGCCGGCCGCGTCGGTCCGGGGCAGTCCGAAGGCATCGGTCTGGTATCCCGTGATCGGCTTGCAGATTAGGTCTTTGCTCGTCGCGAACTTATAGCCGGTCACGCCGGTGCAGGGAGTCGAGCTCGGCTGGTTGTCGAACCAGCCGCCTCCGATGTTGGCGAAGAACACGCCGCGAATGCCGCCGATGACGCCGACCGGGGTCAGCGCGGCCTCGATTAACGGGAAGCGCAGCTCGGCGTCGGCGAAGACCGCCTTCTGTCCCGAGAACTGCAGGTAGTCGTAGCCGCGCAGCTCGGAGTTGCCGCCAAAATACGTGAAGTCCGGGAAATCGCCGAAGCTCTTGAAGCCCTTGAGACGCGTCGCGAGCAGTCCGTTGGCGCCGAGCCGGAGGTAATGCCGCAGGTCGGCGTCGATGGTCTGGCGGGACAGCAGCCCGCCGATTTTGGGCGACACGTCGTACGCGAACCGCACGGTATTTCCCGCGAGCGGTCCGAATTCGCGGAACACCGTGGTCTCCTGCACGAATTCCACGCCGAGGGGGACCATCGAGCCGTTGCTGAACAGCGTCCTGCCGTAGTTCTGTATCTGATAATCCGCCGCCAGCTGGCCCAGGCCGGGATCGTTGTACTGCTCGCGGAGCTGGACGAAGCCTCCGGAAAACTGAACGCGACGGTACCGGTCGAGGGGATAGATCCCGAGCGCCGTGCCGCCGCGTACGGTGCGAGTGGCCTGGGCCGCGTCGCGGCCCACGAACTCCTGGTACGCCGGGTTGTAGTACACGCTGTTGCCCGAACCGTAGAAGAACGTCGTCTGCGAGAATCCCTGGAGGGCGTACTGGAATCGCCGTGAGAGGTTCACGTACGACGCGGCCGTCGTCCGGTACTGCGAAATCGACGCAATGAAGACGTTGAACTGCTTATCCCCGGTCACGTCTCCGAAGCTGATTTCCGATCCGCCGAACACGTCCCCGTTGCTCGTGACTCCCACGTTGACCGGGGGGCGTCCTTCGAGAAACATCTTCTCGAACGACTTCTTCTTGCGCTGGTTATCGGCCACCAGCGTGTGCTGCAGCGGCGCCTGGAAATCGATGATGGGGCCGGGCGCGCCGAGATCGGCGCTCGCCACCATGTGCAGCGGCTCCTTCCGGTCGAGCGTGTGGATGCTGTACTCGCCCTTGTAGTAACTGATGAAGGCGATGCGGTTGGTCAGTCCCTCCTTCAGCACGACAGCCGAAAAATTGCCTCCGAGGACGTCGGTGAACTGGCGCAGCTCGCCTGTTCGGAGATCGAGCGTCCAGATGTTGTAGATGTTGCCGTTCTTCGCGACCTCCGGGTCGAGCGGCACGGCCGGATCCGTGGCCGTCGACGAGAAGACGATCGTGTGGTCGTCGATGAACTGCGCCGAGGTTTCGTCCACCGTCCCGAAGGTGATCTGGGTTTTCTTCTTGGTGTCGAAATCGTAGCGGAACAGCTTCTGGTTGCCGCTGACGCGCGCGTTGTAAATCAGGTACTTGCCGTCGGGAGAGTAGCTGGGCGCGTAGTCGGCGAACTCGTCGTTCGTCAGGTCCACGATCTGTTTCGTTTCGAGATCGATCGTATAGATGTCCTCGATCGCGCCGCGCAGCGCCGCGAACGCGACCGTGCGGCCGTCGGGCGAGAAGGACGGCGATTCCGGCTCGTCCACCGTTTTCATCGGGATTTGCATCTCGATCTTGCGCGTCAGCACGTTCTGGATGACGAGCGCGCGCTCCTTCTCGGTCCGCACGAAATACGCGAGCCGGTCGCCTTTGGGCGACCAGGACATCGCGGGCATTTCCGGGCGTTCTCCGCCCCCCGGGTACATCAGGTGGTCGAAGCCCATGTCCTTGTCGAAGCCTTCCGTCAGGTTGCGGACGATCGATCCGTCTTTCGACGAAAGGAGCACGATATCCAGCTCGCGGTCGCGGCGATTCTCGGTGAGCGCGGCGATCAGATCGCCGGAGGGCGACGGCGCAATCGACAGCGCCTCGGCGAAAGAGGTCTTCTCGCGGTTGGGCGCGAGGTCGCGTCCGTAATCGGCTGGCCGCTCTTTATCGCGGAACGGCTTGAAGCGTTCCTTCAGGTAGCGATCGAACGCCTGGTCGAACTCGTCCGTCTTCATCTTGAAGGCTTCTTCGTAGGCGTCCTCGCCGCCGCCGATCACGCTCTTCCGGAGCGAGAACATGAACTGACGGATGCCTTCCTTCCCCCACTTGGCTTCGATGAATTCGAACAACGCGTGTCCGAGGTCGTAGGGGACGACGCGCGGGCTGCTTGCGTTGCCGTAGCCGTCGGTCTCGGTCATCTTCGGCACGATATCGGCGACGGCCGCATCGCGGACCATCATCAAGTCGAACGGCGTCCACTGGCCGCGCTCGATTTCGGCGCCGCCTTCCCCGACCCACAACGGATAGTTTCGGCGCACGAGCGACTGCGGGATGATGTCGAACTGAAACTGATGCGTCAGCTCGTGGACGATGAGACCGTAGAGCTGATCGGGGGGCGAGTCGATCGGCATGACCATGCGCTGGCGTACCGGCTCCGCGAACGCGCCGACGCCTTCCTGCCCGGCCGAAGGATCGACGTTTTCCTGCTCGAACTCGCTGTGCGTCTTGAAGAGAATCAGCTGAACCTTGAACGGGAGGTCGTGCTTCAAGTCGGCGCTGATCTGCTGGTACGCGCTTTCCGCGTATCCCGCAATACGCGCCAGGTGCTGCTCCATCGCAGGGTAGTAATAGATCTCGAAGTGATCGGTCGTGTAGATGTGCCACTCGAAGTTGTCGTAGTGGATCTTGTTCTTCCCGAAGTACGGCACGAACGGCGTCTGCGCGGCCGCCACGCTCGCGTAGGCGACGAGCACGAAAGCGGTCACCCAGGCGAGGACGGACGGCGCGGAAGCAGGCAGGATGCGCGTGCGCATAAACGGTACCTCGGGCTTGAAAAGCAACTGGGGAGCCGATCGCGATCTTACTGTACGCGTCGGCCCCTGCAAACGCTGTGCTCGGAAAATGCGCGCCTGGCGTGTGTTGTGTCACCTCCGCGCGTCGGAACTGACCCCTTCGGGCGACATCCACCAAAAAGGGGCCGGACCCCTTTTTCTGGAGGCGCCGGTAGAAAAAGGGGTACGGCCCCTTTTTGCGTCGCTATACTCCGGAATAAAGAAGGTCGCGCCAGGGTTTAAAGAACTGGCGCGCGTTGATTCATGCGCATTCGTGGAACTCCTGACGCGGTGCCGGACGGACCGTCCGCTTCGAGCCAGCGGTCCGCTTTCGAGCGCGACGCGCTGAGCGTGCTCGACAGTTTGTACCGCACCGCTCGTCGGCTGAGCCGTGACCGCGCTGACGCGGAGGATCTTGTTCAGGACACCTATCTCAAGGCGTTTCGCGCTGCCGACCGGTTCGAACCGGGGACGAACCTGAGGGCCTGGTTGTTCACCATTCTTCACAATACCGCGCGGAACCGGTTCCGAGATCGCGCGCGGGACACGATCGCTGTCGACAGCGGGATCGTCGACCGCGCTGCCGATGGCCCGCCGCCGGGGGCCCGGGGAGCGCTATCGGGCGGCGTGGACACGCCGGAAGCGCTGCTGCTGCGCGACGCGCTCGCCCCGGAGCTGCAATCCGCGATCGACGCCCTGCCGGTGATCTTTCGCGAGGCCGTCTGGTTACGAGATGTGGAAGAGTTTTCTTACGCCGAAATCGCGGAGATGCTGGACGTGCCGATCGGCACGGTGATGTCCCGGATCTCGCGCGGACGGCACCTCTTGTTCGAACGGTTGAACCCGGTGCGCGCTGCCGCGCTCAGCGGGAAGCCTTAAGAGAGTCGGACGATGTCCAAATGCACGTCGATTGATCCGCTGGTGACGCCGTACGTCGACGGCGAACTGCCCGCCGCCGAGCGAACGCTCGTCGACGAGCACCTGCACCGATGTCCCCCCTGTCATTCACGTGTGGCGGCCGAATCCGCCGTCCGTGAGCTGATGCGCGCGCGGAAGGCCAGCCTCACGGCCGAACGGGCTCCGGCGAATCTTCATGCGCATTGCACGGGTCTGGCGAACCGAAGCGTGGACGCGGCCGCAGGCCGATCGCAGCCAGGCGTACCTTCATCGGCGTCGCGGTCTGCCCGTGGAGTCGCCGCGTGGTGGCGTGCGCCCTGGCATCTGAGGGTGGTTCCGTTGGCGCTGACCGCGAGCCTCGTTCTGCTTGTCGGCGGCGCGTTTCTGTACCTCGCGACGCAGTACTCCGCCCACGTCCTGGCCGCGGAGCTCTGCGCCGATCACCTCACCTGCTTCGCCGCCAATAATGTGCTGGACACGCACGATGCGCCAGCGGCCGTCGAAACCTCGATGCTGTCGGCCTTTGGCTGGCATCTCCATCTCCCCGAACAATTCGGCGCGTTGGGATTCACCCTGGTCGGCGCCCGCCGGTGTCTCTACGGAGAAGGCAAAGTCGCTCACCTCATGTACCGCGATCGGGGACGGCCGGTGTCGATCTACATGCTCCCGA
>Ga0310810_10002273_pt1 | contig 20561 bp, 17 predicted proteins | sample NCmetagenome_FD_207641 | JGI IMG/M metagenome (GOLD analysis project Ga0310810, IMG submission 207641) | Soil microbial communities from experimental microcosm in Duke University, North Carolina, United States - NC | ecosystem: Engineered > Artificial ecosystem > Soil microcosm > Unclassified ...
TCCAGCTCGAGTAGCCGTCCAGCTCGGCCAGATGCCAGGCCATTTCGCCGAGCGAGCGGCTCTCCTTGTCGGCGCGGAAGTCGTACTGATCCTTCGGCAGCGCTTCCAGCAGCTTGATCGTGCCTTCGGCGACCTGGTCCCAGGTCTTCAGGAAGGTCTGCAGCTCGTTCGTGTTCGGCATGGGCGGGACTCCTCGGCGAAATGAAATAACGCGGGGATCGTTGCGGACCGACCGCGCGAGCCTACTCCGGCTCATCGTGATCGGCCAACAACGATCCCCGTGTCCTTGCCGCAGCGCCCGCGGTGCGTTGCCGTGCCACCGCGTCGGCGCGGATACCGACCGCGCGGCGCCGTCAGCGCCCCCGCCTACGTGCCGCTCGCCTGCCGGAGGTGGATGCCGCCGTTCACCGTGTGCACCTTGAGCGGGCTGCCGCCCTTGCCGAGCGTGCCCTCGACGTGATGCCGGCCGATGCGGCCGTGGACGGTCAGGGGGAAATCGCTCTCGATGTCGCCGTTCACGGACGACGCTTCGATCTCGGCGCCGACGTCGGACGGCAGGCTGACTTCGATCTGGCCGTTCACCGACTCGAATTCCAGCGTGTCCTTCCAGTTCGCGCTGCCGAGCCGCGCGTGGATGGAACCATTCACCGTCGCGGCCTGGGCCTGATCGTCCGTCGAGACGTCGATGGAGCCGTTCACCGTGCGCGCGTCGACTGGACCCGTGAGGTCGCGGATCTCGAGCGAGCCGTTCACGGTGTGCGGCGAGAACGAGACGCCCTTCGGCACCTTGATCCAGTACTCGACCGAGACGTCGTTGTTGCGCGTGTTCGAGTGCTCGTTGTCGCCGGTCTCGCAGCTGTTCGGGCGCGAGCCGAACGCATTCGGATAGATCGTGCAGATGGCGACACCCTCGTCGTCCTTCGACACGTCGATCTTCACGTCATCGGGGTCGCTGCGCCGCCACGACTTCGTGGCCTGCACCGACACTTCGTTCCCGCTCGTCGGCTCGGCGTGGATCGCGCCGTTCACGTTCTTGATCCACAGCCTCTGCCCGGGCTTGAGCGCGCCCGACCACTCGAAGTCCGGTTGCGACGACACGGTGCGCCCGCCGCCGACGCCGTGCGACTCGGAATGGCTGTGCGACTCCCTGGCCGCGACATAGGACGGCGCGGTCAACGCCAGCACGGCCGCGGTCGCGATGAGGATGGGGTGCAACACGGAAGCTGCGGTCCTCGGCTTCATGTCATTTCTCCTCGTCGTCGGACTTGTCCTCGTCGGATTGGTTGTCGCGCGCCTTGTGACGTTTCTCGCGCTCCACGGTGCGAATGCGCTCGAGCGTGTGCCTCTTGAACGTGGTCTTCACCTCGGGCAGGTCGCGCAGGTTCACCATCTCGGTGCCCTTGTGCAGCAGGATGTCGCCGCTGAACGACTCGAGCTGCAAATCCGAGCCGCCGCCGCCCAGGGTGAACGCGAAGTTCCGGTGGCCCTTCATCTGGTTCAGCTTGATGTCGCAGTTCGAGTCGAAATCGCCGTTGAACGTGGAGACCGTGACCGCGGCGTTCGTCCTGTCGGGCACGATCACCTGGATGTCACCGCTGTGCGTCTGAAAGTGGTACTGCCCGCCGTGCTTGAGCGCGCCGAGGAACGCCAGGTCGCCGCTCACGCTGCTGGCGTCGATCTCGTCCGAGTCGATGTGGCTCAGCGTCACGTCGCCGTTCACTGTCTCGGCGCTGATGTTGCCGACGACGTCGTCCAGCGTGATGCCCTCGTTGATCGAGCTGACCTTGATCCGGCCGCTGGCCTTCTGCAGCACGACGCCGCCCTGCACGCTGCTCAGCGTGATCGGCCCCGCGCCGCCCACGACCTGCACCTCGCCCTTCACGGTCTCGACGCGGATGCCGCTCTTGGCGCCGTCGATCTGCACGTCCGTGAACGGGCCGGTGACGCTCACCGCCATCCACATCGGCATGGTGATCTCGAAGTCCACGCTGCCGGGAGGACCGCGGCGGCTGCTCGTGCTGATCTTGAACGCGCCTTCGTTGACGTCGAGGTCGACGTCCGTGCGCGCGCTGTGGTCCGCCTCGATGCGCACGGCATTCTTGTTCCACGTGCTCACGGCCACGCTGCCCCCGAAGTTGCTGATGTCGAGCAGCGTCCCCGGACGCACGGACACCGTGGTGTCGGTGTGCGTGGTCAGCGAGGCGAGTGTGAACGCGGCGGCGGCGATGAACATCATGTGCGTGATTCTCCCTTAGCCGCGCGGCCCGGCGAAATCCGTGACGCGGCGCAGCAAATCCATCTTGAGCCTCAACTGCTGGGCAAGGTGTCCATTCAAGTACGGACTCGCGGGGTCGGCCGCGAGCGCGCGGCGCGCCTGATCGATCGCGTGATCGATGATCGCGAGGTTCTGCTCGACCACGCGCACCGTCGACGTATCCAGTTCGGAGCGGTGCTCGTGCATCGTGCGCTCGAGCTCGGCGATGGCCACGTCGTAGTGCGACGGATCGAAGCCGGCGTACTGGGCGTTCGTCGCGCCCGGCGCCACGTAATCGATGACCGGCGAGGTCCTCGGCGACGTCGTCGCTTCGCCGGTCGCGGCAATCAGTCCGGTGACACCCGGCCGCGCCGCCACGCCGTTGCCGGCGACGCCGGACGCGTGCCGCAGCGCCATCCACACGCCGCCACCCGAGAGCAGGGCCAGCAGAAGCGCGGCGGCCGCGGCCTGGGGCAGCGAGACCGAGAAGCGGAACGCGGGCCGGAAGAACGGCACGATGCTGCGGCGCGCGGCCGGCGGCGGCGCGGTCGCGGTGTCCGGATCGCCGGCCGAAGCGCCCGCGCCCATCTCAGAGCGCGCGGCGACGAGCCGTGCCTCGATCGCCGGCCACAGATCGTCCGCGGGCGGCGCCGACTCGAGCGTGCGGGCGCGTTCGACCACCACGCGCAACCCCTCGAGGACCGCGCTGCACTCCGCGCAGGTCCCGAGATGGGCCTCCAGCTCTTCGCGCTCCGGCGCGGCGAGCTGGCCGTCCACGTACTCCGAGAGTCGATCCGTCCACCGATCCGTCATGTCTGCCTGGCTCCTTCGAGATGCCGGCGCAGGATCATCCGCGCCCGATGCAACTGCGCCTTCGTCGTCCCCGCCGTGATCTCGAGCATCTCCGCGATCTCGACGTGCGTGTAGCCCTCGACGTCGTGCAGCACGAAGATCTGTCTCGCTCCGTCCGGCAACTTCTCGATGGCCCGATCGAAATCGAGCCGGTGATCCGATCCCGACGGCCGCGTCGGCACCGTCTCCAGCGCTTCCGGGTCGTCGTTCATGCGTCCGCGGCGGATCGCGTGTTGCGACCTCCGGGTCAGGATCACGTTGACCCCGAGCCGGTACAACCAGGTTCCGAACTGCGACTCACCGCGAAACGTCCCGATCTTCTCCCAAGCCCTGACGAAGATATCCTGCGTCAGTTCCGGCGCTTCTTCAGACCCCATCATGCGCCGGCACAGCGAGTGGATGCGCCCCACGTGCACCCGGTACAGCCGCTCGAAGGCGCGCAAGTCCCCACCAGCCGCCCGTTGGACATCCCCGGCGGCCTCGACGGGCGTTGGCTGCTGGCCTTTGCCTATCGCCATGACGAGGAGGGCCGGGAGCGCCATGCACCGGATTCAGACCACCCGACTGGCCAAATGGTTGGAACCACCCGGGCCCCCGAATTCGTCGAACCGGCCACCTGACCGGGCCGCCGGAAGGCGGAACGGGGCGGCCGTCGGCCCCATTCAAGGAGCGCGCGGGCGGCAGCATGGCCCGAGGCCAGGCCGGGTTTCAACCTTTCAGGGCCGAGCGCGGTCTCAAGGCCCAGCAGCGGGCAACGGACCGGCATGCTCGCGACGTGCAACCCGGGACGCACCCCGGCCGTAGCGCAAGGTGTCAGGCCGCTCCCCAACGCATTCCCTCGGAGTCTCGTGATGAACGCCAAGGTCGAAATCTTCGACGAGAACGGCCCGCGCCGCGTGCGTCGGGTGTTGTTCGCCCTGCTCATCATCGGCGGGCTGATGCTGATGGGCGCCGCCGTCGCGACCGTGTTCGCGCTCGACGCCAGCGCCGCGACCAGCACGTCCCAGGGCACGGCGCACCGTTACACGCTGAGTGGCGAGCGCATCGCGCTGTTCAACATCGCCGGCGACGTCACGCTGGAAGCCGGCACCGGCTCCGACGTGATCGTCGAAGTCACGCCCGACGGCCGCGACGGCGACAAGCTCGAAGTGCGCACCGGCGTGATCGCCGGCCACAACACGCTGCGCGTCGTCTATCCCACGAACCACGTGATCTACCCCGAGATGCAGTGGGGCTCGCGCGACAACAGTCGCGTGCGCGACGACGGCACGTTCGGCGACTTCGAGAAGCGCGGCGGCTGGCAGGGCGGCGGACTGCACGACTTCGGCTTCGGCTCGCACAACGTGAGCGTGTCGCGGAACGGCATCTTCGGCGGCGGCCTCGAAGCGTGGGCGCACATCCATGTATGGGTGCCGAGCGGACGCAGCGTCGAAGCGCATCAGATGTGCGGCCGCACGACGGCCACGCAGATCGCCGGCAACGTGGCGCTCGAGATCGGCAGCGGCCACGCGATCGCCGACGGCATCCACGGTTCGCTCGTGCTCGACACCGGCTCCGGCGACGTGGAAGCGCGCAACATCGTCGGCGACGTGATCCTCGACACCGGCTCGGGCGGCGTGAGCGTGCACACGGTCAAGGGCGGCGACGTGCTCGTGGACACCGGCTCGGGCAGCGTCGAAGGCGACGGCGTCGACGCCGGCTCGCTGAACATCGACACCGGCTCCGGCGGCGTGCGCCTGGACGGCGTGCGCGCCGACGAAGTGAAGGTCGACACCGGCTCGGGCGAAGTGGAACTCGGCTTCGTCGACGCCTCGATGCGGCGTTTGGACGTCGATACGGGATCGGGCGGCGTGGTGCTGCGCGTGCCCAAGAACTTCGGCGCCGACATCGAGATGGATTCCGGCTCGGGCGGCTTCGACAGCGACCTGCCGATCTCGATCGTCCGCCGCGACGACTCCTACCTCAAAGGCCGCATCGGCGACGGGCGCAGCAAGGTCATGATCGATACGGGGTCGGGTGGCGTGAGGCTGCGGACGAGGTAGGGGCTACGCTCCCCCCTCGTCGACGATCCTCGCTGCCAGCTTCTCCATGTCATCCCTTTGCTTCCGGTCGTAGCTCTCTTCCCGACTCCTAATGTCAGCATCGGATACAAAGTGCTGAATTGTGCTCCATGCCCTCACGTAGTCTCGATGCCCCGTGATTTCACGCTCACGCTCCATCAAATGCTGCATGGCCACCTCACCGTCCACCTTGCCGGCTGCCACGCCTCGCAGTAGTCGCACAATGAATTCATCAATTCGCTCCATTCGAGTGCCCCCCGAACAGGTGCGGAAGAATCACTCCCCGCTCCCGAAGAGTCGTCGCCAGATCCGGGCAATGACCGTCTCTTTCTCGTTCTCACGCTGGGCGACTACCGCGCTCCAGAGTTCCTGGATGGCCTCGCGTGACGAGCCGGCCCGGACGTCCTCGAATCGGACACCACCGCTCGTGGCGTAGTTCTCGATTGCTTGCCTCAGCGCGGCTGGCTCCGCGGTGCCGGGTCTCCTGTCGACTTGGATCGTGTCGCCCACGACGCTGAGATCCCATCGAACGCCATCCGCGGTCCAGCAGTCGTATTCGTGATCCTCGATGTCGATCAGTTCCAGATCTCGGCGCAGGTGCTGTAGGTCGCGAAACGCGGACATGTAGCCGTCGCGGTCACGAGTGAAGTAGTTGACCTGGTGCCGCACGCGCTACCGCCCCGTCGTCTCGAGCTCGCGACCCACGGCGTGCGCAGCAAGCAGCACGGGAGCCTCAGCGTACGGCGCACACAAGCGCGACGGAGCCACTATGGCCCTTTCTTGGAGTTCATGGCCGCGACGCGTGCCGTCAGCCCAAGTTGCTCAAGCGCGGTTGCAAGGTGTGTCGCAGGCCAGACGCTGGCCTGACTTCCCTGGAACACCCGCAACGTCACATCGTCCCCCGCATCGAGCACGACGTAGAGGCCGAACACGCGATCAGCTCGGTCGCTGAATTGCACGCGCCACCGCTTGACTCCATTGCGGTCGGACGTTCGCGCGGCGACCGAGCGATCGTCGCGCAGCGCCCACAGGATGCTGCGGATCGACTCGGGGTCGCTAGTGTTCATCACAAGGCGGCTACCGGTTTGAAGCGGCGCCTTCGGATCGATGAGGTATCTCACCTCGCATCGTCCCACCGACTTGAGCGCCGCCTCGAGTTTCATGCTGTCTGGTTCGCCGATTGCCTCATCGACCGTGTCTTCAAAGCTCTCATTCCAGGTGGGTCCGCTCGCACAGCCCGATAGCAGCAAGGCCAGAACGAGTACCACCCACTTCAGACTGCGCATCAGCGCCCGCCCGTCCTCTTCCCCGGCGCAATGTTCAGCGACCAGTCGTAGTCGAGGTACGCGATCTGGTAGTGGGTGACGTCGCGGCCGAGGGCGCGGGAGACGGCGACCGGGACGCCGCCCATCGTCGAGAAATCGTCCGCGTACCACTTGAAGATCGACGACAGCGCCATCTTCTTCACGGCGTCCGCGAACTTGTTGCGTGAGGGGTCGCGCACGAAGCGCGTGAAGTTCGCGGCGAGCGTCGAGTCGAGGTCGCGACCGACGTACGCGCGCGGCAGCAGCACGGGGCATGAGCGCGCGGCGCACACGAGCGCGAAGTGCACGCGCGGCTCGCGGAACGTGCGGCGGATGACTTCGTTCTCGAGCACGTTCAGCGAGATCGATCCCAGGTTCGTGTGCACGAGCGGCGAGTCGAAGACGCCGAAGCTGTTCGCGGACGGCCCCCAGCCGGGACGCAGCGAGTCGGCGACGGCGAGCAGCATCGTGGCGTTGTACTGGTTGATCAGGAACGCCAGGTACTCAGGCTTCGGCAGCTTGCTCGGATCGTTGTGAGACATCTCGAGCAGGTAGCCCTCGAGCGCCGGGCGGTAGCGCGCGCGGATCGTCGCGTAGTCGACGAGCCCGTCGTGCACGGTGGCCTTGAGCACGGCGTCGAATGTCGAGTGATCGTATGTGGGCGACGGCAGGAGACGCGCGGCGGGGGCGGCGGCGGACGTCGGTGCGGGCGCCGCAGTCGAGGCGGGCGCCGCAGCCAGGGCGAGCAAGGGCGCCGCGGCCTGCGTCGCTGGAGCGTTCGACGTCGCGCGCGCCTGCGGCGCGCCGAGCCCGAGGCCCAGCGCCAAGCCCACCGCGACCGCCACCACCCTCGCCGGCCCTGCCGCCGCGCCCGCCGCTGCGCGCGCTCTCGCGAATGCGTGCTTCTCGAGGCAGCGCGCGATGAGCGCGGTCCAGCCGGTCTGGTGTGAAGCGCCGGCGCCGCGGCCCGTGTCGCCGTCGAAGTATTCGTGGAACAAGACGAGGTCCCTCCAGTTGGGATCGGTCGCGAAGCGCGCGTCGCCGCCGTGACACGGGCGGCCGCTCCCTGAGTCCATGAACAGTCGCGTGAGGCGCTCGGACAGTTCGTGCGCCACCTGGCCGAGCGTGCACATCTGGCCCGAGCCCGTCGGGCACTCGATCTGGAACGAGTCGCCGTAGAAGTACTGATAGCGCTCGAGCGCTTCGATCATCAGGTAGTTGAGCGGGAACCACACGGGTCCGCGCCAGTTCGAGTTTCCGCCGAACAGCCCGGAGTCCGCCTCGCCGGGCACGTAGCCCACGCGGTACTCGCCGCCCGCCAGGTCGAGCACGAACGGCTGTTCCAGATGCGCGCGCGACAGGGAGCGAATCCCGAACGGCGACAGGAACTCCTTCTCGTCGAGCATCACGCGCAGCACACGCTCGAGCCGCTCGCGCGACGGGATGGCCAGCAGGCGATGCCCGTGCTCTTCGCCGCCGCCCGAAGCCATGTACGTGATGTGCTTCGACAGGTCGCGTCGGTTCTCGAGGAACCAGTTCATGCGCCGCGTGAATCCGGGCAGGCGCGCGATCACGCTCTGATCGAGCACTTCGCACGCGAGCAGCGGGATGAGCCCGACCGCCGAGCGCAGCTTGACGGGCGTGATCTGCCCGTCGTGGTGGAGCTGGTCGTAGTAGAAGCCGTCGGCTTCGTCCCACAGACCGGTGCCGCCGAAGCTGTTCATCGCGTCGCTGATCGCGACGTAGTGCTCGAAGAACTTGGACGCCACGTCTTCGTACGCGCGGTCCTTGTCGGCCAGCTCGAGCGCGATGCTGAGCATGGTGCCGCAGTAGAACGCCATCCACGCGGTGCCGTCGGCCTGCTCCAGGAATCCGCCGCCCGGGAGCGGCTTCGAGCGGTCGAACACGCCGATGTTGTCGAGCCCGAGGAATCCGCCGGCGAACAGATTGTTCCCGGCGACGTCCTTGCGATTCACCCACCACGTGAAGTTGATGAGCAGCTTGTGGAACATGCGCACGAGAAACGCACGATCGCGCTCGCCGCGGCGCGCCGTCATCTTGTACACGCGCCACGCGGCCCACGCGTGGACCGGCGGGTTCACGTCATCGAAGGCCCATTCGTACGCGGGCATCTGGCCGTTCGGATGCATGTACCACTCGCGCGCGAGCAGCACGAGTTGCTGGCGCGCGAAGTCCGGATCGATCTTGGCGAACGGGATCATGTGGAACGCCAGGTCCCACGCCGCGAACCACGGGTACTCCCATTTGTCCGGCATCGAGATCACGTCGCGTGTGTGCACGTGGCGCCAGTCGGCGTTGCGCCGCGTCGCGTGGCCGGCGTCCGGCGCGGGCAGCCCGGGATCGCCGTCGAGCCATTCATTCACGACGTAGCCGTAGAACTGCTTCGACCAGATGAGCCCGGCGTACGCCTGGCGCGCGACCCGGCGCTCGTCGTCGGTCAACGTGGCCGGGATCTTCTCCTGGTAGTACGCGTCGGTCTCGCCGCGGCGGCGCATGAACGTGGCCGCGAAGTCGGAACCAAACACCGCGGCCGGCGGCGGCGGATCGCCGACGCGCTCGATCGCGATGCGCCCGTCCGTCGCCGCGCCGCCGACCGGCGTCAGCTTGAGCCGCACCACGGCCGAGCCCTGTGCGGGCACGGTGAGGCGGAAGTGCGCCGCGGCCTTCGTGCCCTCGCGCGCGGGATTGACGGCGTCGCGCCGGCCCTCGACGATCGCGGCGTGGAACGCGTCCTTCACGTAGGGCTGCGCGTTCGGCGTGCCGAACAGCTTCTTCCCGTTCGTCTCGTTCTCGGTGAACAGCAGCACCGGCCCCGCGCCCTCGAGTGGCTCGACGTCGAGCGCGAAGCGCCCGAGCGTCGCGTGCGACGCGACGATGCGCGTGCCGCCCTCGGCCCACAGGCGCGGGCGCGGCGGATACTCGGGGCCCACTCGCCCCCAGCTCCACGTGTTGCGAAACCACAGCGTGGGCAGCAGGTGCAGCGTCGCGGCCTCGGGCCCGCGATTCGCGACGGTGATGCGCATGAGCATCTCGTCGGGGCCGGCCTTGGCGTACTCGGCGAATACGTCGAAGTAGCGGTCCTCGTCGAACGCGCCGGTCTCGACCAGTTCGAACTCGCGATCGCCGTAGCCGCGCTTCGCGTTCTCGTCGCGCAGGCGCTGGTACGGGAACTCGCCCTGCGGGTACTTGTAGAGCGCCTTCAGGTACGCGTTCGTCGGCGACGCGTCGAGGTAGAAGTAGCACTCCTTCACGTCCTCGCCGTGATTGCCCTCTTTGCCGGAGAGCCCGAACAGCCGCTCTTTCAAGATCGGATCGCGCCCGTTCCACAGCGCGAGCGCGAAGCACAGCCGGCACTCGCGGTCGGTGATGCCGAGCAGGCCGTCCTCGCCCCAGCGATACGCGCGATGCGGCGCGTCGTCGTGCGGGAAGTACTGCCAGGTGTGCTCGCCGTCCGAATAGTCCTCGCGCACCGTGCCCCACTGGCGTTCGGCGAGGTACGGACCCCAGCGCTTCCAGTTCTTCTCGCGGCGCGCGTCTTCGGCGAGCCGCGTTTCTTCGGCGCCCGGCATGGCGCTCCCCCATCGGCCCTGGCGCCGCGCGGGGGCCCCGCGCGGTGTTCGACCGCAGCACTGTGCCCGACGCACGCCGCGGCGACAACCCCGAGACCCGGCGTTCGTCGTCCCGCCGGCCCTGGTCGTGCAACCCGGACCGCGGCCGCGGCGTAGGCGCTCATGTCCCGGCTCACCGGCCGGGCCCGACCTGTCGTTCGCGATTCACCGCTGGGATGCCGCCATGCGCGACTCTCTCCTGTCGCTGGCCACAACGTTTGCCCTGAGCGCCGCGCTCATGCTCGCGGGGGCGCCACACGCGGCCGACGCCGCCACGACCTATCGCGGCTCGGCACACGAGCTGAACTTCCAGATCCCGCGCGTGGCGCAGGGGCCGGTCGTGGACGGTTCGCTCGACGATGCGGTGTGGAGTCAGGCCGCGGTGCTCGACTCGTTCGTCCAGCGCGATCCACGCGAAGGCATGCGCGACACGCTCGGCACGCAGTGCCTCGTGATGTACGACGACCACGCGCTGTACGTGGGCTTTCGCTGCAAGGACCGGCCGCGCGACGTGCGCGCCACCATCACGAATCGCGACGCGATCGACGGCGACTGGGTGGGCATCGCGCTCGACACGTATCACGATCAGCGAAAGTCGTACCTCTTCATCGCGAACCCGCGCGGCATCCAGACCGATGGCATCGACCAACTGGGCAGCGACACGGACCTGACGCCCGACTTCCTGTACACGTCGCACGGGCGCATGACGAGCGACGGCTACGAAGTCGAAATGGCGATTCCGTTCAAGAGCCTGCGCTTTCCGCCGCGCGACTCGCTCGTGTTCGGCGTCGATCCGGTCCGTCGCATCGACCGCGTCGCGTCGCAACTGTTCTGGGCGCCGATCACGCGCGACCGGAACACGTTCGCGGACCAGTTCGGCGTGATGCAGGGCATCGCCGGCGTCAGGCCCGGGCGCAACCTGCAGATCATCCCGAGCGTCACCGACACGCGCCTGAGCGAGCGCCAGGCCGACGGCTTCCACACCGACAACACGTCGCGCGTCGGCGCGAGCATCAAGTACGGGCTGACGAGCGGCACGACGGCCGACGTCGCGATCACGCCGGACTTCAGCCAGGTCGAGGCCGACGCCGGCGTGGTCGACATCAATCAGCGCTTCGCCATCTTCTTCCCGGAGAAGCGTCCGTTCTTCCTCGAGGGCAGCGAGATCTTCACGACGCCGCTCAATCTCGTCTACACGCGGCGCATCGCCGATCCGCTGTACGGCGTGAAGGTGACGGGCAAGATGGGCGCGACGTCGGTCGGCGTGCTGCAGGCCGCGGACCGCAGCGACGGCGACCCGGTCGCGACGCTCCCCGATCGGCTGAACCCCTACCTCGACGACAACTCTGAGTACTCGATCGCGCGCTTCAAGCAGGATCTGTTCAAGAGTTCTTCGGTCGGCGTGCTGCTCGGCGAGCGGCGGCAGGACGAGTCGTACAACCGCGGCCTCGGGCTGGACGGGCGCTTCAACTTTCTCGATCACTACACGCTGTTGCTCCAGCGCGTCGAGAGTTGGGCGCGGCAGCGCGACCTGCGCCCCGCGCTCGCCAAGCTGTCGAGCGCCGACAGCGCGGCGCTCGATCCCTCGCTGCGCTCATTCGTCGGCGCACGCACCGAGGGCGACGCTTCGTACGGCCAGTTGAGCCGCGACACGAAGTCGCTGAGCCTCAACCTGACCGCGCAGGACATTTCGCCGCTGTTCGCGGCGGACATGGGCTTCATCCCGCGCACGGACCAGATCGACTTCAGGGGCTCGGCGACCGCGCACTACTTCGGCGCGGAGAAGGCGTGGTGGACGGCGCTCCATCCGCACACGGTGTATGAGCGCACGTACGACCACCACGCGGATCGCCACGTCGGACGGCTGACGGACGATGTCTGGAACGTCGACGTCGAGCTGGACCTGCCGCGCAACTCGTACTTCGGCGCGGGCGGCGACCGGTTCTTCACGTACTTCAACGGCCGCCAGTTCCCGGACCAGCAGGACGGCTACGTGTACGCCGGCTCGGCCATGTTCCAGGCGCTCAAGTGGAGCGGCTCGTTCGGTTGGGGCGACGAAGTGATCTTCGAGGAGACCGCGCCCGGGAAGAGCATGCACGGGCAGATCGACCTCAATCCGCGCTTCAGCCCGCAGCTCGACGCCGATCTCACCGTGCTGGCTCGCTGGATCCGCCGCCGTGCCGACGACACGCACTTCGCCGACGTGGTGATTCCGCGACTGCGCGTCACGTATCAGGCGAGCAAGGAGCTTTCGTTCCGCGGCATCGCCGAGCTGACGGCGAAGCGCGGGTACGACGCGCTCGGCGATCTCACCGCGCCGAGCCGGCATCTGTCGCTGGATTTCCTCGCCGGATACCAGACCGGACCCGGCACCGTGTTCTATCTGGGCTACGGATCGTTGCACGATGGTGCGACAAACGAGGCCATGGTCCCGACGACACGTAATGCCTTCGCAAAGATCAGCTATCTCTGGCAGATCTAGATCGCGCGTCGCGCGAGAGTGAACCGCGCGGCGACCGCGCGGGGCGCGGCCGAGATCAGCCCCGACGAGCGCCGTGTTACGCCTCACCGGCGCGACTCGACGCGGCAGGTTTCTATGGCTCTCGGGTTGGCCCTCGCGCTAGTCTGCCTTCGACCCCGCACGGCGCCGGAGCTACGGATGCCCGGCCTCAATCGAGTACATCGCAAGGAAGCGCCACGCCGCGTCGACAATCACCACGGCCGCGGCAGGAGACTCATATGGCGAACGTGAAGCCGATCCCCGAAGGGTTCCATTCGATCACGCCGTCGCTCGTCGTGAAGGACGCGAAGAAGGCGATCGAGTTCTACAAGACCGCGCTCGGCGCGACCGAGAAGGGCGGCCCGATGCTCGGGCCCGACGGCAAGGTGATGCACGCCGAGCTGAAGATCGGAAACTCGATCATCTTCATCGGCGAGGAGAGCCTCGAGATGGGCGCGAAGTCCCCGCAGACGCTGGGCGGCTCGCCGGGCGCACTGAACATCTACACCGAGGACGTGGACGCGCTCTTCAAGCGCGCGATCGCCGCCGGCGCCACGGCGACGATGCCCGTCGCCGATCAGTTCTGGGGCGATCGCTACGGTCAGCTCACCGACCCGTTCGGTCACCGGTGGGGCATCGGGACGCACAAGGAAGACCTGACGGAAGCCCAGATGATGGTCCGCATGAAGGAGTTCTTCGCGCAGATGGCGGGCGCGGAAAAGAAGTAGCGCGTTCCGTCGGCACCAGTCGAAGCGCGTGCGGCTCCGGTCAAAAGATCGGAGCCGCTCTCGCAATCCATCCAGGAGTCCCTCGATGAGAGCCCCCGCCGTGCTGCGTGTTGTTGTGCTGTCGACGCTGGCTGTCGCGCTTGTGCTGGCGGTTGCGCTGCCGCTGCGCGCGGCGGGCCCCGGCGCCGGCGCCGCGTCATCGGCATCTCCCATCGAGCTCGTCGAGACGCGGCCCGTCGAGTCGACGCTCGGCAATCCCGAGCTGCGTCAGGCGCACGATGTGTGGCTCGAGATGATCCGCGGCGCGAAGAAGAGCCTCGATTTCGAGGAGTTCTACTGCTCGACCTGGCCGAACGAGCCGCTCGAAGATGTGTTGTCCGCGATCGGTGACGCCGCCAAGCGCGGCGTGCGCGTGCGCCTGATCCTCGACGCGAACATGCACAAGACGTATCCGCTGCCCGGCGATTCGCTCGGCAAGCTCGCGAACATCCAGGTGCGCATCCTCGACATGAAGCCGCACGGCGGCGGCGTGCAGCATTCGAAATACTTCATCGTCGACGACGAGCAGATCTACCTCGGCAGCCAGAACATGGACTGGCGCTCGCTCAAGCACATTCACGAGCTTGGCGTGCGGATCGCGAATCCGCAGGTCGTCGCAGCGTTCCGCCCCGTGTACGACCTTGATTGGGCGACGGCGGGTGGAGAGCCCGCGCCGGCGGTGGCGCCGACGCCTTCCTTGCCGATCCACGTGAAGTCTCGTGAGGAAATCACGGAGCAAGCGGAGCGCAAAGGCGCGGGCACCGGCGTCGACGTTGGCGTCACCGTATGGCCCAGCTACAGCCCGCACGGCTTCATCCCCGACTCGACGCTGTGGGACGAGCCCGCGATCGTGCGCCTGCTCGACTCCGCGAAGCACGACGTGATGGTGCAGGTGCTGACGTACGGCATTGGAGATCGCAACGGCCGCGACAGCACGCTGGATCAGGCGCTGCGCCGCGCCGCGGGCCGCGGCGTGCGCGTGCGCCTCATCGTGTCGGACTGGGAGAAGGGCGCGAGCGGCATGGCGGCGCTGCAGGCGTTGGGCGGCGTGCCGAATGTGTCGATCAAGCTCTCAACCGTGCCCGAGTGGAGCGGCGGCTACATCCCGTTCGCGCGCGTCGAGCACTGCAAGTACGCGGCGGTCGACTCGAGCGCCGTGTGGATCGGCACCAGCAACTGGGAACGCGGCTACTTCTGGGGCACGCGCAACATCGCGGTGACGCTCGAGAGCAAGCGGCTCACGCTACAGGCGCGGCGCGTGTTCGAAGCGAGCTGGAACGCGCCCGGCGCGGAGGCGCTGAAGCTCGACGCGACGTATGCGCCGAAGCAGAGAGGCGATCAGGGACCGGCGGGAGTGAAGAAGTACGGGGGGTAAAGAGCTATCTGTTTCTCCGTAGCTTGGTCATCTCTGGCCGCTTGCCGATGTGTCGCCGGCGCTCACCTGCTGGCGCATTCGCGCCTCCGCATAAGCACGGTCCGGCTCCGTCAGGTCGCCCCACTTCACGAGTCGCTGGAGAAATCGTGCAGACGGCGTACCGTCCTCCCGGCGCTCACCAATCAGGTCGTACACGGGATCCCACATCACACGATCTCCTACAGCAAATCCCCCGCCGGCCATCGTGAAGCGCACCCGGTGTACAGTCCCGTCCGCTTCAATACTAATGAATTCACTATCCCATCCGATCAAATTACCAATTATCACAAGCCCTCCTTTTCAGGTATGGCCTGAGACTACGGACGGGCGGTCTCGAGTGTCAAGGCAGTGGTTGATACAAGCCCTACTTCAGCCCCAGCTCCTTCAGCGCCTGCGGATCGATCGCGCTCGGCGCGCCGTCCATCAGGCTCGTCGCGCTCGCGGTCTTGGGGAATGCGATCGTGTCGCGGATGTTGTCGCGGCCGCTCAGGAGCATGACGATGCGATCGAGGCCCATACCGATGCCGCCGTGCGGCGGTGACGCATAGCGGTACGCGTCGATCAGGAAGCCGAACTTCTCGCGCGCTTCCTCGGCGGTGAACCCGACCACCTTCATCACGCGCTCCTGGATGTCGGGGCGATGGATGCGGATCGAGCCGGAGCCGAGTTCGTTGCCGTTCAGCACGACGTCGTAGAGCTGCGCGTACACGTTGCCGGGGTCGGTCTCGAGCTTCTCGAGATGCTCGGGGTTCGGCATCGTGAACATGTGGTGCCGCGCGTCCCAGCCCTTGCGATCGGGATTCCACTCGAACAGCGGAAACTCGCGCACCCACAGGAACGCCCAGTCGTGAGCGGGCAGATCGTTGCCGCGCTGCGGCGCCTTCAGGAGCGGCTGGCCGAGCTGCGTGCGCAGCACGCCGAGCGCCTTCAGCGTCTTCTCCCAGGGGCCCGACGTGAACACGACCGCGTCGCCGAGCTTCGCGCCCGCGGCGTCGAGGAATTCGTCGAGCAACGTGTCAGGGAAGATCACCTTCTGCTTCTCGCGCTCGTTCTCGAGCACCTTGAAGAAGCTGAGGCCCCCGCCGCCCGCTTCCTTCACGACGTCTTCAAACTTGCGCAGCTGCGTGCCCGAGATCTCGGCGCCCTGCGGGATCGTGAGCGCGACGCCCACGCCGCCTTCGGCCTTCGCGCCGTTCGCGACCACGTTGCGCGGCGAGCGCGCGAGAATCTGCGTGACGTCGCGGAACTCGAGCCCGAAGCGCGTGTCCGGCTTGTCCGAGCCGAAGCGCAGCATCGCTTCGCGGAACGTGAGCCGCGGGAACGGCGTCACGATGTCGACGCCGAGGCACTCCTTCCAGATCGCGGCATACATGCCCTCCACCACCGCGAACACTTCGTCCTCGGTGACGAAGCTCATCTCGAGATCGATCTGCGTGTGCTCGGGCTGGCGGTCGGCGCGCAGGTCTTCGTCGCGCAGACAACGTGCGATCTGGAAGTAGCGATCCATGCCCGAGATCATCAGCGTCTGCTTGTAGAGCTGCGGGCTCTGCGGCAGCGCGTAGAACTTGCCGGGATGCACGCGGCTCGGCACGACGTAGTCGCGCGCGCCCTCGGGCGTGGGCTTCACGAGCAGCGGCGTCTCGATCTCGAGGAAGCTCTGACCCGACAGATACGCGCGCGCGGACTGCATCACGCGATGGCGCAGCGCGAGCACGCTCGACAGCTCGGGCCGGCGCAGATCGAGAAAGCGATAGCGCAGGCGCAGATCTTCGCTCGCCAGGTGCGTGTCGTCGTTGACCTGGAACGGCAGCGGGTCGGACGACGACAGAATCTTCAGCTCGCGCGCTTCGACTTCGATCTCGCCGGTCGCGAGGTCGGGGTTCAGCGAGTCGGCGGGGCGATGACTGACCAGGCCCTTCACCGCGATCACCCACTCGTTGCCGATCGCCGTGGCGCGCTCCAGGAGCGCCGCGCCGCCGATCTCGGGGCGGAACACGACCTGCGTCAGCCCATAGCGATCGCGCAGATCCACGAACAGCACGCCGCCATGGTCGCGCGCGCGGTGCAGCCAGCCCATGAGCGTGACGCTGCGCCCGGAATCGACGCCGCGCAGCTCGCCGCACGTGTGCGTGCGCCGCCAGTCGCCGAGGCCTTCGAGGGTCGGTTCGTTCGTTTCGGTCGAGTGCGTCATTGGTTCCCGGAGTTGGAGTTCATCAGCGCGCCGCTCACACGCGCGCGGCCGGCCGTGCCAGCCGTTCGCGCAAGTGCGCGACGAGGCCGGCCCGCGGCAGCGTTGTCTGATCGCCGTTCGTCAGATCCTTCACCATCACGTCGCCGCGCTTCCATTCGTCTTCGCCGAGGATCACGACGAGCGTCGCGCCCGCCTTGTCGGCGGCCTTCATCTGCGCGCCCATGCCGCGCGCTTCGAGATCGGTGTCGACGCGGAACTCGCGGCGCAGTTCGCGTACGAGCGTGAGCGCGGCGTCGCGCGTCGCGTCCATCGCCGCGATGTAGACCGTCCGCTGAAGCTCCGGCATTCCCGCGCCGCGCTCTTCCAACACGAGCACGACGCGATCGAGCCCGATCGAGAAGCCGACGCCCGGCGTGGCCGGGCCGCCCAGTTCCTGGATCAGGCCGTCGTAGCGACCGCCGCCGCCCAGCGCACTCTGCGCGCCGAGCGTCTTATCGTGCACTTCGAATGCGGTACGCGTGTAGTAGTCGAGCCCGCGCACGAGCCCGTGGTCGACCTCGTGCGCGATGCCGAGCGCCGTGAGCCCGGCGAGCACGCTCTGCCAGTGCTCGCGGCTCTCGGCGTCGAGCACGTCGAGCATGCGCGGCATGGCGGACGGCGCGCTCCCGCCCCACTCACCGCGCAGGAGCACCAGATCGTCCGGATCCTTCGTGTCGAGCACGCGCAGCGGATTCTGCACGAGTCGCGTCTGCGAATCGGCGCTGAGGCGATCCTGCACCGGGCGCAGCCATTCGCGGAGCTTGTCGCCGTACGCGCGCCGCGACTCCGGCGTGCCCACGCTGTTCACCGCCACCGTGAGATCGCGAAAGCTCCACGCCTCGAACAGGTCGACGAACAGCGCGATCATCTCCACGTCCGCGCCCGGCGCGGCGCTGCCGATCAGCTCGGCGCCGATCTGATAGAACTGGCGATAGCGTCCCTTCTGCGGACGCCCGTAGCGGAACATCGGCCCCGCGTACCACAGGCGGTGGATGCGCGCCTGGCCGCCGAGCCCGCGCTCGAGATACGCGCGGCACACGCCGGCGGTGCACTCGGGGCGCAACGCGAGATCGCGCTCGCCGAGGTCGGTGAAGCGGTACATCTCCTTCTGGACGACATCGCTCGATTCGCCGGACGAGCGCGCGAACAGCTCGTAGTCCTCGAAGATGGGCGTGCGGATCTCGCCGTAGCCGTAGCGCTCCATCACCTCGCGCGAACGCGCCTCGACCCACTGCCAGCGCGTGGTGTCCGCGGGCAGAAGGTCGCGCGTGCCGCGCGGAGCCTGGTGTTTGGGCGCCATGAAGTCCTCTCTAGTCGCGGGCCACGAGCAGCGCGACCATCTGCGCCAGGATCACGCCCGCCGAGTCGGCGATGAAGTCGTACACGCTCGACTCGCGACCGGGCACGAAACTCTGGAAGTACTCGTCGAACGCCCCGAACGCGGCGCCGGCGAAGATCGCGATCAGGGTGGCGAGCACGATACGCCGCGCCGGCAGCGTGTCGCGAAACGCCCGCCCCAGCAGCCAGCCGAACCCGCCGTACTCGGCGAGATGGTAGAACTTGTCCGCGCCCTGCCAGTTGATCGGCGGCTTCAGATTCGGCTGCGCGCTGAGCGTCAGGATGACGGTGATGTACAGCAACACGGGCAGCCAGTCGCGCAAGAACAACTGAAACGACGACCGCCGCGCCCGCTCCGCCAATCCCGCCTCCTTGGAGTCGCGCATCCCGCGCATCCCGCGCGCCCCGCACGCGCCGACCCCGCGCCGGCCCGCCATTCACGCGTGAAAAGAGCGCGCAGGATAGCACGCGCCCGGCGACCGCGTGGAACGGTGCGCCCCGGAACGCGACGCGGCGCCGGCAGAGCGCCGGCGCCGCGTCATCACTGCCCGGGATGCGGGCGGCGCCGCTACTTCGCGGCCGCCTTGCTCGGATCGTCGGCCGGGTTCACGTACGTCAGCTTGAACGGACCCATGCCGTGCACCTGGACGATGGTCTCGCCCGTCGCCCACGCGTAGTGCTGCATGTGCGGCCCGATGAAGCCGAACGTACCCGTCGGCATCTCGGTGCCCTTCGTGTCGTCGAACTTGGCGCCGGTGCCGAGGTGGAACGTGCCCGAGATCACCGTCACGTTCTCGGTCGTCGGGTGCCAGTGCGGCATGATCTTGTAGCCGTCCGGCATCTTGAGGCGCACGGTGTACATGCCCGCCGCGCCCGGGTTGCCCTCGAGCACGGCGAACTGGGCGCCCGACTGGAACACAGGAGGCGCCGGGCCCCACTTGATGTCGTTCGGCACGCTCAGCCCCATCATCGGCTTCGCCGCCGGCTTCGCCATCGGATGCGCCATCTTGGTGTCGGCGGCGCCCGAGACGCCCGCCGCCAGTCCGATCGCCAACAGCGCCACGAAGACTGCCTTCATCGCGACCCTCCTTGTTCGAATCACTGGACTTCGAGTGAGCGGCACGGCCGCGCGAAGGCTAGTGGAACGCCGAATGCGCCTGCAATCGGAATGAACGCGGCAACTCGGGCATCGTGACGGCGGGCCGTGCCCTCTGCGCTTGCGCGCGCCGGTGCGCGCGAGTAGTCTGTGCGCTCGCTTTTTTGCGAAGACTCGTGAGGCAACCGAGTCCGCCGCGAGGGGCGCCGCTAGCTCAATTGGCAGAGCAACTGACTCTTAATCAGTAGGTTGAAGGTTCGATTCCTTCGCGGCGCACCAACTTCTCAAGAGGGCCCCGGCCCATCGAGTGCGTCACGGGCGCGGCGAGTCCGCCAGCCCATTCAGGGCGCGCAGGCGTGAGCTGGCACCCGTCCGTGGATCGGCGTTACCGCGGACGCCGAACGTCGATCCGGATGATCCGGCCGCTGGGCCCCGCGGCCCACGCCACGCCGCCGCGCGCGTCGACCGCCCAGCAGTTGTCGGAGGACACCAGTGTCCACCGCGGCGGACCATTGTCCGTTGGCGCGAGTGCCACGCCGCGCGGCCCGGCCACGAGCAGCGCGTCCTCCGGCCGCGGCAGCAGAGCGGAGCCGTACACCGCGCCCGTGAACGGCGGTCGAGCGGCGGCGGCCCAGGTCCGTCCACCGTCCGCGGTCACGACGACCGCGACGCTCGTGTCCCTGGGCTCGAGGAGCCTCCCGCCGAACGCGAACCCATGCAGGTCGTCGCGCATCGCCAGCGACGCGACGCCCGCATCCTTGTCGTGCACCATCGGCGTCTCGGCGACGCGCCAGGTCCGTCCATAGTCCAGCGACGAGTACACGCGCCCGCCGGACTTCGATTCGGTGCTGAACCACGCCCGGCCGCCGGGCCGCGTCACGAGGCACGTGCCGCTGGCGGCGGGAGCGCCTTCGCCCGGGAGGGCCGGCGGCATTCCTTGCGCGGGCGTCGGCTGCCACGACGCACCGCCATCGCTCGTCGTCATGACCACCATGTGCCCACGCACCGCGTCGCCGACCACGATGCCACGGCGCGCATCCCAGAAGTCGAACGCGTCGTAGAAGGCTGACGAGTCGCGGTTCTGGAACTGGAGCGTCCAGTGTCGCCCGCCGTCCTC
>Ga0310810_10002274_pt1 | contig 20554 bp, 20 predicted proteins | sample NCmetagenome_FD_207641 | JGI IMG/M metagenome (GOLD analysis project Ga0310810, IMG submission 207641) | Soil microbial communities from experimental microcosm in Duke University, North Carolina, United States - NC | ecosystem: Engineered > Artificial ecosystem > Soil microcosm > Unclassified ...
GGCTGGGCCTTCGGCAATCTGTTCGCGCTCGGCGAATACGGGACCTACATCCTGCAGATCCTGTTCTTCGCGCTCGGCATCGCCATCATGATCGCGTTCATCCGCTCCGGCATGCGCATCGAGCCTTTCACGACGCGCGAGTGAGTCGTCGCGCGAGTCGGGCTGCGCGCATCTCAACAATTCGCTAACGAGATTCTTCTCGCGCGAGAAAAAATTGCTTGCGCTGCGCGAACATTTTTCTTATTTCTCCCTTGCCCAATTTCGCACGTGCCTGTGGCCGTGTGTCGATCGGTAGGCAGCGGGACAAGAGGCCCGCCAGTCGCCTGGGGAGCGAGAGCTCCTCAAGAGATCTGATCGGCAGCCGGAGGCGAAACCGGCGCACCCCGCGCTCAACGGGGGACGCGGCTTAAAGCAACGACGGAGCGGGCTTTTTTGGCAACACCGGCGCAAATGCCGGAGCGTGACTGAAAAGGCTTGTCCTTCTTTGCCAACAGTGCGGAACGGGTCCTTCCCTCATCCGGACTAAGGCAGCAATCGATGTGGTGAGAGCGCGTCCGCTTGGGATCAAGCGGCTGCGCGAATCGCCACAGGAGGTTCACCTTAAGCCGCGGCGAAAGCCGCGCACACCGGATAGGGAATTCTTCGGAATGACAGCTCGCATCCGCGACTTCCTGCGCAACCGCACCGACGACGGGCCCTGCCTGGTCGTCGATCTCGACGTCGTGCGCGACAACTACCAGGCCTTCGCCAAGTCGCTGCCCGACACGCGCGTGTTCTACGCCGTGAAGGCAAACCCGGCGCCGGAGGTCCTGTCGCTGCTCGCCTCGCTCGGCTCCTGCTTCGACACCGCCTCGGTGGCCGAGATCGAGATGGCGATGGCGGCCGGCGCCACGGCGGACCGCATCAGCTTCGGCAACACCATCAAGAAGGAACGGGACATCGCCCGCGCCTACGTGCTCGGCATCCGTCTTTTCGCGGTGGACTGCCAGGCCGAGGTCGAGAAAATCGCGCGCGCCGCCCCCGGCAGCCGCGTGTTCTGCCGCATCCTCTCCGACTGCATCGGGGCGGAGTGGCCGCTCTCGCGCAAGTTCGGCTGTGAGCCGGCGTTAGCGGTCGACGTGCTCGAACACGCGCTCAAGCTCGGTCTCGAGCCCTACGGCGTGTCGTTCCACGTCGGCTCGCAGCAACGCAACCAGCATGCCTGGGACCGCGCGCTCGCCTCGGCGGCCGCCGTGTTCCGGGAGTGCGGCGAGCGCGGCATGAACCTCACAATGGTCAACCTCGGCGGCGGCTTCCCGACCAAGTACCTGAAGAACGTGCCGACGGTGAAAACCTACGGCAACGCCATCTTCAAGGCGCTGCGCAAGCACTTTGGCAACCGCATCCCGGAGACGATCATCGAGCCGGGCCGCGGAATGGTCGGCAATGCCGGCATGATCGAGGCGGAAGTCGTGCTCGTCTCCAAGAAGAGCGCGGAGGATGACGTGCGCTGGGTCTACCTCGACATCGGCAAGTTCGGCGGCCTCGCCGAGACGATGGACGAGTCGATCCGTTACCCGATCCGCACCCCGCGGGACGGGGCCGAGACGACGCCGTGCGTGATCGCAGGCCCGACCTGCGATTCCGCGGACGTGCTCTACGAGCGCGACCCGTACATGCTGCCCGTCAGCCTGGAGATCGGCGACAAGGTGCTGATCGAAGGGACCGGCGCCTATACGGCGACCTACTCGTCTGTGTCCTTCAATGGCTTCCCGCCGCTGAAGACGGTGCACATCTGACACAAGCCGGGAGCCGCTTCGGCGGCTCCCCTTCCCCAATCCCCGAACTGACGACGCGCTCGGATGAGCGCGGGAAGGAGCTGGCCATGGCCACGATCCGCAAGGAGCTTGTGAAGGACATCGGCGCCCGCGAGGCGCTGCTCGATCTCACCTTCGGCGAGGCGCGCTTTGCCAAGGCCTCCGAGCGCCTGCGCGAGGGGCGCTTGCCGGCGGACGGACTGTCGTTCGTCGCGACCGAACGCGGCCGCCTCGTCGGCAGCGTGCGCCTTTGGAATGTGGCCGCGGGGCCCGGGCGCCCTGCCCTGCTGCTCGGGCCGCTTGCTGTGCATCCCGATTTCCGTTGCCGCGGCATCGGGGCCGCCTTGATGTGCCGCTCCCTCGATGAAGCCGCGCGGCGCGGCCAGCGCGCCGTGCTGCTCGTCGGTGATGCGCCCTACTACGGCCGCTTCGGCTTCTCGGCGGAGAAGACCGGCGCGCTGTGGCTGCCGGGCCCTTACGAGAAGAACCGGCTGCTGGCACGCGAGCTTGTCGCCGGTGCCCTCGACGGTGCGCGCGGCATGATCAGCCCCACGGGCGACCGCGCGCTGGTTCCGGACCTCACAAGCCTGATCGCGGGCCTTCACCGCAGCGAAGCGACCCCGCGCGCAGCCTAAGACAATCCGAGATGAACCGTGGATGCCGTGCCCCGGCGCGGCGTCCTCTTCCGTTTGGATGATGCGGCGGATATGACCCGCGCAAGTTTGGAGGCTCGAAAAATGACCCAGTGGCCGGTGTACGCCCGCATCAGCGGGCCCATCGTGATCGTCGGCTTCGGCTCGATCGGCAAAGGGACGCTGCCGCTGATCGAGCGGCATCTCACCTACGACAAGTCGCGCATCACGGTGCTCGACCCGAAGGATGAGGGCCGCAAGGCACTCTGCGAGAAGCACGGCGTACGCTTCATCCAGCAGGGCCTGACCAAGGAGAACTATCGCGCGGCGCTGACCCCGCTACTGACCGAAGGCAGCGGACAGGGTTTCTGCGTCAACCTGTCGGTCGACACATCCTCCGTCGACATCATGGAGCTCTGCAACGAGATCGGCGCGCTCTACATCGACACGGTCAACGAGCCGTGGCTCGGCTTCTATTTCGATGCCTCGAAGGGAGCAGCCGCGCGCTCCAACTATGCACTGCGCGAGACGACGCTCGCTGCCAAGAAGGCGCGCCGGCCCGGGTCGACGACGGCCGTCTCCTGCTGCGGCGCGAACCCCGGAATGGTCTCCTTCTTCGCCAAGCAGGCACTGCTCAATGTCGCGTCTGACCTGAAGCTCAACGTCCCGGAGCCGAAGACCAAGGCCGAATGGGCAGACCTGATGCGGCAGGCCGGCGTCAAGGGCATCCACATCGCCGAGCGGGACACGCAGCGCTCGAAGAACCCGAAACCGCCGGAGGTCTTCGTCAACACCTGGTCGGTCGAAGGTTTCCTGTCGGAAGGCATGCAGCCGGCCGAGCTTGGCTGGGGCACCCACGAGAGGTGGATGCCGGCGAACGCGCATACTCACGACACCGGCTGCGGCGCGGCGATCTACCTGATGCAGCCCGGCGCCAATACGCGCGTGCGCACCTGGTGCCCGACACGCGGCGCCCAGTACGGCTTCCTCGTCACCCACAACGAGTCGATCTCGATTTCGGATTATTTCACGGCACGGGACGCGTCGGGTGCGGTGATCTACCGGCCGACCTGCCACTACGCCTATCATCCGGCGGACGATGCGGTGCTCTCGCTGCACGAGCTGTTCGGCAGCGGCAAGATGCAGGAGGAGCACCATATCCTGGACGAAAACGAAATCGTCGATGGCATCGACGAGCTCGGCGTGCTGCTCTACGGCCACGGCAAGAATGCCTATTGGTATGGCTCGCAGCTCTCCATCGAGGAGACGCGGGCACTCGCGCCTTACCAGAACGCCACGGGCCTGCAGGTGACGTCCGCAGTGCTCGGCGGCATGGTCTGGGCGCTGGAGCAACCGAACGAGGGCATCGTCGAAGCTGACGAGATGGACTTCCATCGGCTCCTGGAAATCCAGCGGCCCTATCTCGGTCCGGTGAAGGGGTACTACACCGACTGGACGCCGCTGACCGGCCGCCCGGGCCTCTTTCCGGAGGAACTCGACACCAGCGACCCGTGGCAGTTCAGGAACGTGCTGGTGGGGTAGTGCGGGTCAGGCGAGGTCGGCAATTCCCGCCTCGCCGTCCTCCGTCCCGAAGGCGAGCTTCGCGCCGTCCGCACTCCACGCCATCGCCGACACTGGCGCGGCACCGGGCTTCTTTGCCAGGATCTCGGCGCCGTCCTCGATACGCGCCAGCATGACGAGCCCATCCTCGAAGCCGACGGCGACGATCTCCTGCTTCGGGTGACAAGCGATCGCGACGGCGCGCTTGCTGTAAGGCGCAAGCATGCGCGGCTGCTTGCCCATCGGGCCGTCCTTCGATTGGAACGGCCAGAGAATGAGCTGCTCCGAGCCCGACGTCGCGAGCCCCTTGCCGTCCGCGGTCCACGCCATCGAGCGCACCTTCGCCGAATAGCCCGACATCCGCATGTCCTTGGCATCGGCGAGACGCCAGCCATGCAGCATCGGCTCCTGCATCGATGTGACCAGGAATCGCCCATCCGGGCTGAACATCACATCGAGGTGCGAGCCTTTCCATGCGAATGTCTCGGGCGTCGCCTGTGCATTGGGAAACCACAACGTCACGCCGCCGTAATGCGCGATAGCCAAGCGCAGCCCCTTGGGCGAGAACGCGAGTCCCCCGGCACTCGACGGCAGGTCGAGCGATTTCATCTCACCCTTGGCGGACCGCACGAACGCCTGCTTCCCGGCCGACCATGCCAAAGCGCCATCAGGCCCGAGCGCAACGCGATCGATCCAGCGATGCCTGGGGTCCGTCGCGAGCGTTTCAACGCTCCCCGCCGCGTCCGTCGCGACGACCTTGCCGTCGTCGCCGCCGGTGACGACGCGGCTGCCATCCGAGACCGCCGACAGGATGCCGCCGACGTGAACCTGTACGCGCTGCTCGCTGCCGTCTGCCCCGACGAAAAGCAGCGCCTCCTCGCCGAGCACGAACAGGGCGCGATCCTTCAGGAAGTGCACCGCGACGACCGGCGCGCCGGCCGCAACCGGCTTCACGCGATCGGCGACGGAGGGGATGGGACCGTGAGTATCGGACACAGCGATCAGTACGTCGCAACCGTGCTCTCGAAGCCCTTGCGGATCTTCTCCTCGGGCAGATTACGCCCGATGAACACCACGCGGCTCTGGCGCTTCTCGTCCTCGCGCCATTCGCGCTGATGATCGCCCTCGAGCATCATGTGCACGCCCTGGAACACAAAGCGCTGCGGATCGTCCTTCAGCGCAACGATGCCCTTGCAGCGGAGGATGTTCGGTCCCTCGGCCTGCGTCAGGTTCTGGATGAAGGGGAAGAACTTGTCCGGATCGAGGGGTTGATCGGTCGAGAGCGAAATCGATTGCATCTCTTCGTCGTGATAGTGCTTCAGCCCGCCATGTGAATGGGCGTGTGCATGTCCATCGTGATGGTGGTCATCGTGGCCATGATCATGGTCATGATCGTCGGCTTCGAGGAATGACGGCTCGATATCGAGGATGCGCTCGAGATCGAACGCCTTGCGGTCCAGCACCTCACCAAGCGGGATTTGCGCGCGCTGGGTGCGGTGCAGCTTCGCATAAGGATTGATGCCGCGGATGCGCGCCTCGGTTTCGCGCAGCTCCGCGTCGCTCACGAGATCGGTCTTGTTGATCAGGATCACGTCCGCGAAGGCAATCTGGTTCTTCGCCTCCGGCGCATCCTTCAGGCGATCGCGCAGCCACTTGGCATCCGCCACGGTGACAACCGCGTCGAGCTTGGTCTTGTTGCCGACGTTCTCGTCGACGAAGAAGGTCTGCGCGACCGGTGCCGGATCCGCGAGGCCGGTGGTCTCGACGATGATGGCGTCGAACTTGCCCTTGCGCCGCATCAGTCCGTCGATGATCCGGATCAGGTCGCCGCGCACAGTGCAGCAGATGCACCCGTTGTTCATCTCGAACACTTCCTCGTCGGCGCCGACGATCAGGTCGTTGTCGATGCCGATCTCCCCGAACTCGTTGACGATCACGGCGTATTTCTTGCCGTGCGGCTCGGACAGGATGCGATTGAGCAGCGTGGTCTTGCCGGCGCCGAGATAGCCGGTCAGCACCGTGACGGGGATTTTCTCTGCAGTTTCGGGCATCTGTGCACTCCGTAGGGCACAGATATAGGCAATTCGGCGGACGATGCAAAAGCCCGATTCAGCTCATCAGCGCTTCGGCCAGCTGCTTCACGTTGTGGCGCATCATGTCGATATAGGTCGGCGCGAGCCCCTTTTCGTCGGTGAGCGCGTCGGAATAGAGCGTGCCGCCGATGCGCGCGCCGCTCTCGGCCCCGATGCGCTTGAGCAGGCGGTCGTCGGTGATGTTTTCAAGGAACACGGCCGGAATTGTCTGTTTCCGGATCTGGGTGATGATCCTCGCGACATCCCGCGCAGAGACTTCGGATTCCGTCGAGACGCCCTGCGGTGCGATGAAGGCCACGCCATAGGCCGTCGCGAAATAGCCGAAGGCATCATGCGTGGTGATGATGCGCCGGCGGTCGGCAGGGATTTTCTCGACCGCGGCCTTCACCTCGGCATCGAGCGCATCGAGCTTGGCAAGGTAGGCGTTCGCGTTGGCCTCGTACGCGGCCTTGCCGGCGGGATCGGCCGCGACCAGCGCATCGCGGATGTTGGCGACATAGATCTTCGCATTCGAGACCGATTGCCAGGCGTGCGGATCGGTCTCGGCGTGCCCATCCTCGTCCATTTTTCGCGGCTTCACGCCTTTAGTCGCGACAATCATCGGGGCCTTGCTGCCCGACGCCTTGATCAGCCGCGCGATCCAGCCCTCGAAGCCGAGGCCGTTGGTGAAAATCACCCTGGCCTCCGCGAGCGTTTTCGCATCACCGGGGGACGGTTGATAAACGTGCGCGTCACCGTTTGGACCAACCAGCGCCTGCACCTCGACGCGGTCGCCGCCAACGTTCTTCACGAAATCGGCAAGAATCGAGAAAGTCGCAACCGCCTTGAGTTTCTCCTGCGCGGGCGCGGCGTTCACAGAGAGCAGCAAGACCGCGGTCGCTAAAGCGGCACATCGTGTCAGCATTTGACCCTCACGCTTCGAGATGGCGGCCGGGGAAGGCCTGGCGCAGCACGCCGCCGACGCGGCCGAACAGCACCGAGACGGCATAGAGCACGCCCGCAACCAGAATGATTGCCGGGCCTGACGGCGCGCCGACATGGAACGAGAGCAGCAGGCCCGCGTAGCCGGAGATCGCGCCGGCACCGACGGCGATCAGGATCACGGCGGTGACGTCGCGCGCCCAGAAGCGCGCCGTCACCGCGGGCAGCATCATGATGCCGACGGCAAGCAGCGTGCCCAGTGCATGAAAACCGCCGACGAGGTTCATCACCACCAGCGCCAGGAATGCGATGTGCGCCGGAGCGCCGGCGCGGCTCACCGAGCGCAGAAAGCCCGGATCGACGCATTCCAGCACCAGTGGGCGGTAGATTACGGAGAGTACCACAAGCGACACCGTGGTGATCCCGGCGATCAGCAGCAGCGTCTGATCGTCGAGTGCCAGCACGCTGCCGAACAGAAAGTGCAGCAGGTCGATGTTGGTGCCCTTGAGCGACACGATCGTCACGCCGACGGCGAGCGAAATGAGGAAAAAGGCTGCCAGCGAGGCGTCTTCCTTCAGTTCGGTGATGCGCGCGATGACACCCGCGCCGACCGCGATGACGAAGCCTGCGATTAATCCACCCGCCGTCATGGCAAACAGCGAGAGCCCGGAAATCAGAAAGCCAATCGCTGCGCCGGGCAGAATGGCGTGCGACATCGCGTCGCCGACGAGACTCATGCGGCGCAGCATCAGGAACACGCCGACCGGCCCGGCGCCGAGCGCGAGTGCCAGCGTTCCGACAAGCGCGCGGCGCATGAAGGCGAACTCGACGAACGGGGAAATGAAGGTGTTGTAGATCATGTTCTTTTGCCGCTTTGCGGCGGAAGCCCCTTATGCGGCGCACGCCTCGGCGTGCTCGTCGAAGGCCTCGCACATACGCCGCGCCTTCAGGAGATTTTCCGCCGTGAGCACATCCTTCGTCGGTCCCCAGGCGACCGGCTCGCGCGCGAGCAGCAGCGCCTCGGGGAACATCGATTTGACCAGATCGAGATCGTGCAGCGCCGCGATCACCGTGCGCTTCTCGGCGTGCCAGCGCATCACCAGCTCGCAGAGATCGGAAGCGGTCTTGGTGTCGATCGCGTTGAATGGCTCATCGAGCACGATCACGCGCCCATCCTGCAGCAGCAGCCGCGCGAACAGCGTGCGCTGCATCTGTCCGCCCGAGAGCGTGCCGATCGGCCGCTCCTCGAAACCCGAAAGGCCGACCGCGGAAATCGCGGTGCGCACCTTCTCGCGCTCGCGCTTGCCGATGCCGCCGAACAGGCCGGCCTCGCGCCACAGCCCCATCGCCACCATGTCGTAGACGCTGATCGGAAAAGTCCGGTCAATGTCGGCGACCTGCGGCAGATAGGCGATGTCTCGCGCGTGCAACCCGCACAGGTCGATGCCGCCAGAGAGCGGCTTGATCATTCCGACAATGCCCTTGAACAGCGTCGATTTGCCGGCGCCGTTCGGTCCGACAACCGCCATCAGCGCGCCCGACTGAACCGCGCCGCTGAGGTGATGAACGGCAGGATGACGGTCGTAGCCGAGCGTCACATTATTGAAGGCAAGTGCCGCGCTCATGATGCCATCGCCCAGATGACCGCGCCCCACAGCACCGCAATCAGCACCGCAACCGCCGCTAGCCGTTCCAGCGCGGAGAGGCGCAGAATCGACGGCGACACGGTCGCGGGCGGATGCGTGTGACCCGGATGGTGATGAGGATGCGGCTCCATCGGGTGATGTTATAGTATTACAGGCGGGGCGCGTCCAGAGGCTCTAATCTTCGTCACGCCGGCAGTTCGAACCGCGCCACATCCCGCAGCAGTTCCACGAACGCGCGAGCGCCGTAGTCAAGCGCCGCCGCGCCTTTCTCTGCGGTCGCAAGCGACGCATCGCCGACCGCGCCGGACGCATTGAGGTCCTGCGTCATCCAGCCGAAGCCGACCGGGAAGTCCGCGCGCAGATGCTTGTACTTGTTTTCCATGGCGAGCGTCGCGGGAACGAAGTTCGCAATCTTCTCGCGGCGCACCAGGTCGGGATACGCGGCAAGCATGATCGACGTCTCGATATCGCCGCCGTGGATGCCGTGCGTGTGCTCAGCCTCATTGAACAGCCCAGCCGGGTAACCGAAGCGGCCCCAAGAGGCGTGCACGGCGATCATGCCGTGGCGCACCCGCAGCTGTCGCGCCGCCGGATCGATCAGTGCGATGTTGCCGCCATGACTGTTGATGACGACGAGCTTGTTGATGCCGGCGCGGTGCACGCTCTCGCCGATCTCGACGAACGTGCGCAGCGCCGTTTCCGGAGAGAGCGTCAGCGTGCCGCGGAACGCCTGATGCTCATCCGACGCACCGACCTGCTGGACCGGCAGAATCGCGACAGGCGAATCCTCCGGTAGCAGCGAACGCACGCGCGCGAGATAGGCCCGCGCAATGTAGGTGTCCGTACCGACCGGCAAATGCGGTCCGTGCTGCTCGATCGCCGCGACCGGGAGCACCGCAATACGCACGCTCGAGAAATCCTGCGTTGTCCGTGAGAGCCAGTCGGTCACCAAGATCTCCACGTCATGCCCCACGAAGGCGGGGCACCCAGTAAACGCCGACGCACATGAGTGACACAAATTCGCGCTAGTGTTTACTGGATCACCCGCTTTCGCGGGTGATGACGAGGAAGTATTGTCCGCGCCAATTTCAAGCCATCGGGAGCATCATATGTCTGCCTTGACGCGCCGCGCGTTCACTGCCTCCGCGCTCTCGGCGCTTGCCGTGCCTGCCTCGGCCCAGCCGCTCGACAAGGTCTCGTTCGGCACCAACTGGGTCGCGGAGGCCGAGCACGGCGGCTTCTATCAGGCGGTCGCGGACGGTACGTACAAGAAGTACGGCCTCGACGTGACGATCGTGCCCGGCGGCCCGCAGGTGAACAACCGCATGCTGCTCATTGCCGGCAAGATCGACTTCTTCATGAGCGCGAACTGCCTGCAGAGCTTCGACGCGGTTGCACAGAACATCCCCGTGATCGCGGTCGCGGCGATGTTCCAGAAGGACCCACAGGTGTTGCTCGCGCATCCAGGGGCAGCGGAGAAATTCGAGGATCTGAAGAAGCTCACGATCCTGGTCTCGGCGGAAGGCCTGCAGACCTATTACAAATGGATGCAGGCCGAGTTCGGCTTCTCGGAAAGCCAGACCAAGCCCTACACGTTCAACCCGCAGCCATTTCTCGTAGACAAGAACAGCGCGATGCAGGGCTACGTGACATCGGAGCCCTTCGCGGTCGAGAAGGCAGGCGTGAAACCGAAGATCTTTCTGCTCGCCGATCAAGGATTCAACACTTACTCGACCTTGATCGAAGCGCGGCGCGAGACGGTGGAGAAACGCCCCGATCTGGTGCAGCGGTTCGTCGATGCCTCGGCGATCGGCTGGTACAACTACCTCTACGGCGACAACAAGGGGGCGAACGAACTCATCCGCAAGCAAAATCCGGAGATGAGCCAGGATCTGCTCGATTATTCGATCGCCAAGATGAAAGAATACGGCATCGTCGATTCCGGCGATACGCTGAAAAACGGTATCGGCGCGATGACTGACGCGCACATGGCGAGCTTCTTCGACAAGATGGTGAAGGCCGGCGTGGTCAAGCCGAGCGTGGACTTCCGCAGGTCCTATACGCTGCAGTTCGTCAACAAGGGTGTTGGTGCAGAGCTTAGAAAGTAGAGAACAGCTTCACCGCCGCCCCCAGCACCGCCATCACGCCGACCACCTCGATCAGACTGCGATGCAGCCGGAACGCCAGCACCGCAGCGACGACCGCGAGCGCCGTCGCCTTCAGGTCGAGCGCGAGTGGATTGAACGCAAACCAGCGCAGCGGCCCGGCCTGCTGTTCGGTCACCTCGCCGAACAGCACATGCAGCGCAAACCAGACCGAGAGATTGAGGATTACCCCGACCACGGCCGCCGTGATCGCCGCAAGCGCGCCGGAAAGATGCCGGTTCGCGCGCAACGGCTCGACGAAAGGCGCGCCGGCGAAAATCCAGAGCATCGAGGGTGCGAACGTCACCCACGTGGTCATCGCGGCTCCGAGAATGCCGGCCGTCACGGTGGAAAAGGGCGCCGCATCGCGGAACGCTGCGAGGAACCCGACGAACTGCGTCACCAGGATGAGTGGTCCCGGCGTGGTTTCGGCGAGGCCGAGGCCATCGACCATCTCGGGCGCGGTCATCCAGCGATAGGTCTCGACCGCCTGCTGCGCCATGTAGGCGAGTAGCGCGTAGGCGCCGCCGAAGCTCACCACCGCAAGCTTCGAGAAAAACGTTCCGATATCGACCAGCACATGGCCTGGTCCCAATGCGAGCGCCACGAGGGCGACCGGCGCCCACCACACGACGAGGCCGATCACCGAAGCCAGAAAGAACTGCCGCCACCGGTCCGCCGGAGCCGGCGCGATGTCGGTCGCCTCGTCCTTGAGTCCCATTTGGGCAGGAGATTGGCGCGCGACCAGATAGCCGATCAACGCCGCAATCGCGACAATCAGCGGGAACGGCGCGCTGAGAAAGAAAATCGCGACGAAGGCCGCACCCGCGAGCCCGTAGAGCAGCGGCGTTTTCAGCGCACGTTTGCCGATGCGCAACAGTGCCTCGATCACAATCACCAGCACCGCGGCCTTGATGCCGAACAGCGCGCCATCGATCCAGGCAACGCCGCGACCGAGGGCGTAGAGGAGGCTCAAGGCCAGCATGAAGAGCGCGCCCGGCAGCACGAACAGGATGCCGGCGGCAAGGCCGCCACGCACGCCGTGCAGCAGCCAGCCAATGTAGGTCGCGAGTTTCGTCGCTTCGGGCCCGGGCAGCAGCATGCAGAAGCTGAGCGCGTGGACGAAGCGTGCGTCGTCGATCCACTTTCTCTCGTCGACCACCATGCGGTGCATCATGGCGATCTGTGCGGCCGGCCCGCCGAAGTTGACGCAGCCGACCTTCAGCCACAGCCGGAATGCTTCGCCAAAGCTTGGCAAAGCCGTGGCGCCTGCAGGCAAGGTCTCGCTCTGAATCGTCATCTACGCTGCCTTTGCGGGCCAGTTGTGCCGTTCCTCCGCTGCGTGCCGCGCCCACGCGAACAGCGCATCGTAGACCATGAAGCCGCGCTCGATCATGCCGTGATCGTCATCGCCGGCAAGAGCCGAAAGGCCGAGCGACACCGCATGCAGGCCAGCCGCTTCTGGCGCGAGATCATAGCTGGCTGTGTCGGCGCCGCGCACGATCAACGCGATTCGGTCGAGATGAGCGTTCCCCTCGAGCCCGAACAGTTTGAGCATGGTGTCGAAAGAGCAGCGCGGTCCCTCGTGACTGATCTCCACACCCTCGATGTCGAACGGAATCGCGCCGTTGTCCTTTGCCACGTTCGTGACCTCCGACGGCTCGACATAGAGGATGCGCGCCTGGGCATCGATGAACCGGCGGATCAGCCACGGGCAGGCGACGCGGTCGATCTTCGGGCGGCGCCGCGTCACCCATAGGCTGGGGCGCTTGGGCGCGAAGCGCGTGAGCGCCGCCTTCGAGACAAGGGGCAATCCAGCCTCGCTCCAGGCCTGATAACCGCCTTCGAGCACCTGCGCGTGCACGCCGCCCTGACGCAACTCGGCCGCAACCATCTGGCTCAGATTGTGGCCATAGCGGCAGACCAGCACGATGTGCCGTTCCGCCGGCAAGGATGGCAGCCAATCCTTATAACTCTCAGGCTCGCGCCACGCCGCGGTCGGCACCAGGCCGGGCGCCTCGTCGTAGATTGCGCGGCGGCGGACATCGAGAATCAGCGGCGCCTTGGCCGTACCGATCTTCGACCAGAGTTCTTGCGGTGAAACAAAAAAGCTCGCGGAAGACATAGGTCTCCTCCTGTTCGAGGAGACGGCGCTTGGGCCTCGCGAGCCTGACGGGGCGACCGTCGATAAGCCCCGTGGGCCGCGATTTAGAGGAATTTCCCACCCGATTCAAGGCGGGCTGCTACACCCCTGCCCTGACAATTCGCCGCTCGCAACCGCCAACGCGCCTGGGCTAGGACATGCGCGTTCGAGGGAGGCCCCAATGCCCAACACCATCGACCTCGCCAACCGTTTCGCCGTGGTGACCGGCGGCGCGCAGGGGATCGGCCGTGCCGTCGTCGAGCGGTTCCTCGACTCAGGCGCCGCGGTGGCGATCTGGGACCGCGACAAGGCGTTCGCCGAGAAAACCGCACGGGAGCTTGCCAATCGCGGCCGGACCATCGCGGTCGCGTGCGATGTGACGAAGCTCACGGATGTGGAACACGCGCGCGACGACACCGTGAAAGAATTTGGCCGCATCGACATCCTGGTGAACAACGCGGGCATCGCGGGCAAGAACGCCACCACATGGGAATATCCGGTCGACGAATGGGCACAGGTGATGCGCATCAATCTCGATGGCGCGTTCCACTGCTGCCGCGCGGTCGCGCCGCAGATGATCGCGCAGAAATACGGCCGCATCGTCAACATCGCATCGATCGCCGGCAAGGAAGGCAACCCGAATGCTTCGGCCTATTCGGTGTCGAAGGCAGGCGTGATCGCGCTCACCAAATCGCTCGGCAAGGAGCTCGCCGGTCACGACATCGCGGTGAATGCGATCACGCCGGCCGCCGCCAAGACCACGATCTTCGACCAGATGACCAAGGAGCATATCGACTTCATGCTCTCGAAGATTCCGCGCGCGCGCTTCGTGAAGGTCGAGGAGGTGGCGGCGCTCGCCGCCTGGTGTGCGTCGGCGGACAATTCCTTCACCACCGGCGCGGTGTTCGACATTTCCGGCGGGCGGGCGACGTATTGACGCCGCAGGAGAAAGCCCAGCGTGACCGGCTGACCGCGATCGGCCTGATGTGCCTGGCGGTGTTCCTGTTTGCCGGCAACGACGCGACCGCGAAATACCTCAACGGCTACATGCACTTCGTGCAGGTGGTGTGGGCGCGTTACATGTCGGCCTTCGTGCTGGCGCTGATCATTTCCAACCCATTCCTTCACCCGCAGATCATGCGCACGCAGCGGCCGTGGATGCAGCTCGGCCGCTCCACGCTCCTCTTGTGTTCCACGGCCTTGAACTTCCTCGCGCTGCGCTACCTGCAGCTCGATCAGGCGGTCGCGATCATCTTCTGCACACCGTTCATCGTGGCGGCGCTCGGCGGCCCGCTGCTCGGCGAATGGATCGGCTGGCGCCGCTGGATCGCGATCCTGGTCGGCTTTGCCGGCGTTCTTCTGGTGACCCGGCCGGGCGCGGGCGGCATCCATCCAGCCGCACTTCTCGTGGCGGGCTCGGCCATTTGCTATGCGATCTACTCCATCTCGACGCGCATACTCGCGCGCACCGACCGCGACGATACGACCAATTTCTATTCCAACCTGGTCGGCGCGATTGCGATCTCGATCGCGGTGCCGCTCGTCTGGACGCCGCAGAGCGATCCCAAGGTCATTCTGCTGATGTGCTCGATGGGTTTCTTCAGCGGCTTCGGCCACTACCTCCTGATCCGCGCGCACCGCCGCGCGCCCGCCTCGGTGCTGGCGCCGTTCATCTACACCGAGATCGTGTGGATGATCGCGCTTGGCTTCCTGGTGTTCGGCGATGTGCCCAACCACTGGACGCTGGCGGGCGTCGCGGTGGTCATTCTGTCGGGCCTCTACCTGCTCTACCGCGAGCGCGTGATGGGTCCGCGGCGCAGCACGCTCGATTGATTTCCGGCACCCCCCTGATACACAATCACCCCACAATCCGCCCCTTAGAGGTCCCATAAATGGCGAGGAAACCTGCCCGTCCGGCTGCCCGCGCGCCGGCTTCCAACGGCCGCCGCCCGAACGACGATATCGGCGAGGAGATGCGGCTCAAGCTCTATCATTCCCAATTCCGCATCCGGCAGGCCGAGCAGCGCGCCTACGACCTGTTCCTGCAGAACCTCGTGAAGGGCACCAGCCACCTGTCCCTTGGGCAGGAGGCGATTGCGGCGGGCTTCGGCTGCGCCATGACAAAGGGCGACCACACCTTCTGCACCTATCGCGGCCACGCGCACACGCTCGCGCGCGGCGTGTCAGTGGAGAAAGTTCTGGGCGAGCTGATGCAGCGCGATAACGGCCTGATGCGCGGCAAGGGCGGCTCGATGCACCTCACCTCCGCCGAGCATGGCGTGATGGGCTCCTACGCGATTATCGGCGCGCACCTGCCGATTGCGTGTGGGGCGGCGCTGCGCGCACAGTACAAGGGCGACAAGGATGTGACCGTCTGCTTCTTCGGCGACGGCACGACTAACATCGGCGCGTTCCACGAGGCGCTGAATTTCGCGGCGATCTGGAAGCTGCCAGTCGTGTTCGTGTGCGAGAACAATCTCTACATGGAGTACACGCCGATCGGCGACATCACCGCCGTGCCGAGCCCCGCGGGCGACCGTGCCTCGGCTTACGGCCTTCCGAAGATCGTGATCGACGGCAATGACGCCGACGCCGTCTACCGCGCCGCCCAGGAAGCTTTTACGAAGGCACGCGCCGGCGAAGGTCCCTCGCTGATCGAGTGCCTCACCTATCGCCACAGCGGCCACTCGCGCGCCGACCCCGGCGCCTATCGCCCCAAGGGAGAGCTTGAGCGCTGGAAGAAGGAGAAGGACCCGATCAACATCTATCGCGAGCGGATGAAGCAGTTCGGCATCACGCAGGACCAGATCGAGGGCGTCGAGACCGCCGTGAACACCGAAGTCGAGAAGGCGACCGAGGCCTGCAAGGCCGCGCCGAACCCGCCGATGGATATCCTGTTCACCGACGTCTACGCCGATGGAGGCTGGGCATGGCGGAACTGACCTATCGTGAGGCGGTCGCACGCGGCATCGCGCAGGAGATGAAACGCGATCCGGACGTGATCTTCTTCGGCGAGGATGTCGGCAAGGCCGGCGGTGTGTTCAAGTCGACCGTCGGCTTGTTCGAGCAGTTCGGCGAAAAGCGCGTCAAGGACTGCCCGATCTCCGAGCAGGCGATCCTCGGCGCCGCGATGGGCGCCGCGATGACAGGCCTGAAGCCGATCGCCGAGATCATGTTCTCGGATTTCTTCGCGGTGTGTTTCGACTACATCGCAAACGAGTTTCCCAAGAGCCGCTACATGTCGAACGGGCAGCTCAAGTGCCCGCTGGTGGTGCGCACCGCGAACGGCGCGGGCTCGCGCTTCGGTGCGCAACATTCACAGAGCGTGGAAAACTGGGCGATGATGATCCCCGGCCTGAAGGTCGTGGCGCCTTCCACGCCGCGCGACGTGATCGGCTTGCTGGCGGCGGCCGTGCGCGATCCCGACCCGGTGATCTTCTTCGAGCACAAGTCGCTCTACCCGATGAAGGGCGAGGTACCGGACGGCGAGATCGTCGACACACTCGGCACCGCAAGGATCGTGCGACCCGGCAAGGACGCCACCATCCTCGCGCTCGCCCTGATGGTGCCACGCGCGATCGAGGCCGCCGAGAAGCTCAAGGCGGAACACGGCATCGACGCGGAGGTGATCGATGTGCGCTCACTGGTTCCGCTCGACACACGAACCATCATGGGTTCCGTCGGCCACACCCACCGCTTGTTTACCGTGGAGGAAAACCCACGTCTATGCGGGTGGGGCGCCGAGATCGTGTCGATCGTCGCCGACGAAGCGTTCTACGATCTCGACGGCCCGCCCGTGCGCATCACGACGCCGCACATCCCGCTGCCCGCCGCCGACGCGCTGGAAGACGCCATCCTGCCGACAGTGGACCGCATCGCCGAAACGGTGCGTCGCTCGCTGCAAAGTTAGGAGCCAATCATGGCCATGTACGACAACCTGCTCGCCAACGTGCCGACCGATCTGTGGATCGGCGGCAAGTGGCGCAAATCATCCGATGGTGCGCGCTTCGACGTGATCGATCCGGCGACCGAGAACAAGATTGCATCCGTGGCGAGCGCGAGTGTCGAGGACGCCAAGGCCGCAATCGACGCGGCGGCCGGAGCCTTCCAAGCATGGGCCGCGAAGAAGCCGCGCGAGCGCGGCGAAATCCTGCGCAAGGCCTTCGAGCTGATCGTGCGCGACGCCGAGCGCTTCGCCAAGCTGATCACGATCGAGAACGGCAAGGCGCTCTCGGACTCGAAGGGCGAAGTCCTCTACTCCGCCGAGTTCTTCCGCTGGAACGCCGAGGAAGCGGTGCGAGCGATCGGGCAGATCTCGACGGCGCCCTCCTCCGGTGCGCGTATCGTCGCGCAGCACAAGCCGGCAGGTGTCGCCGTGCTGGTGACGCCGTGGAATTTCCCGGCCGCGATGGCGACGCGCAAGATCGGTCCGGCGCTCGCCGCCGGCTGCCCGGTCGTGCTCAAGCCCGCGAGCGAAACGCCGCTCACGATGCTGGCGCTGATGCCACTGCTCGAAGAGGCCGGCGTGCCCGCCGGCGTCGTCAACGTAATCCCGTCGCGCCGCTCCGGGCCCGTCGTCTCCGCGATGCTGCATGACCCGCGTGTGCGCGTGGTTTCGTTCACGGGTAGCACCGAAGTCGGCCGCAAGCTGCTGCATGAAGCCGCCGACAACATCCTCAAGCCCGCGATGGAGCTCGGCGGCAATGCGCCGTTCATTGTGTTCGAGGACGCCGACATCGATGCCGCGATCGAAGGCGCGATGATCGCCAAGATGCGCAACATGGGCGAGGCCTGCACGGCGGCGAACCGCTTTTATGTGCACGAGAAGGTGCACGAGGAGTTCGCAAAAAAACTGACCGCGAAAATGGGCGGGCTGAAGATGGGCAACGGCCTCGACGACGGCGTGGCGCTCGGTCCGCTGGTGAACGCCGAGGGCCGCGACAAGGTCGTCGAGCTGGTCGACGACGCCGTGAAGCGCGGCGCGAAGGTTCTGACCGGCGGCAAGAAGCCGGAGGGGCCGGGCTTCTTCTATCCGGCGACCGTGCTCGATCAGGTGCCGGACGGCGCCAAGATGCTGAACGAGGAGATCTTCGGGCCGGTCGCATCGATCCAGACCTTCAAGACCGAGGACGAGGCGATCAAGCGCGCGAACGACACAGAGTATGGGCTGGTCGCCTACCTCTACACCAAGGACCTGACCCGCGGCATGCGCGTCTCGGAAAAGCTCGACTTCGGGATGGTGGGGCTGAACCGCGGGCTTGTCTCCGATCCGGCCGCCCCCTTCGGCGGCACCAAGCAGTCCGGACTCGGGCGCGAGGGCGCGCACGAGGGACTCCTGGAGTTCATGGAGACGCAATACATCTCGGTGAGCTGGTAGCGTCGCTTAGCGCGGGGGCCGCAATGGACGTCCTGATGCCGCAGCTCGGCGAGACCGTGGCTGAAGGCACAATCTCGAAGTGGTTCGTGAAGGCCGGTGACAGCGTGAAGCCGGGCGATAATCTGTTCGAGATCGAGACCGACAAGGTGTCGATGGAAGTGCCGGCGATCTCGGCGGGCACCATCGCAGCAATTCATGTTCAGGCGGGCGAAGTCGCACCTGTCGGTGCCGTGGTGGCGGTGATTCAGGGCAGCGGCGAGAAGGTCGACACCAAGGCCCCTCCCCCGCTCACGCCCGCGAAAGCGAGCGTCCAACGCCTCGAGAAGAACGAACTGGATTCCCGCCTGCGCGGGGATGAGCGTGTTGAGTTACCGAAGCCCGCCGCACCGATGGAGCCCTTCCGCGAGGTGCGTTCTCCGCAGCGCAACCACGGGCCGGCGCGGCTCCCCGGCGGGACCGTGGTGACGCCACTTGCGCGGCGGCTCGCCGGCGAAGCCGGTATCGATCTCACCAAGATCAAAGGCTCCGGCCCGCACGGCCGCATCGTGGCCGCCGACATCGAGACGGCGCGTAATATAACGTCTCCCGGCCCAGCAGCGGCGGCGACACAGATTGTGCTGACCGCGGATATCGCGCTTGGGCAAGCGCTCGCACTGTGCCGCGACGCAGACGCGCTCTCGCTTGCCGATGTGATCGTAAAGGCCTGGGCCATGGCGGTGCGCCGCACCATGCCGGAGGGCCCCGCCGACGTCGCGCTTGCGGCCGGGCAAGCCCCGGCGCTGATCCATGATGCGGCGTCGCGCTCGCTCACCGCGATTGCGGCGGCGCGGCGCGAGACAAGCGCTGAGGCGCAACGCGCCAAAACCGCGATCTTCGTCACCGCGGCTGCCGGTATCGCGTCGGTGGCGCATTCGGTTCGTCCGCCGCAGATCACGATGCTGAGCATCGGCTCGCGCCGTCGCGCCCCGATTGAGGGGCCGGACAGCTCGGTTGCCTTCGCCGACATGGCAACCGCGACGCTGACCTGCGACCCGTCTGCGATTGATGCGGCGCTTGGCGCCGCCCTGCTGTCGGCCTTCAAGGGTTTCGTCGAGCGGCCCGTGACGATGCTCGTCTGAGCGCGGCTCAGGCGTTCAGCCGCGCGCCGCTCGTCTCGTCGAACAGATGAACCAGCGCGGGATCGGGCTTGAGCTTGATCCTGTGGCCGGGCTCGAACTTGTGGCGCTCGCGAAACACTGCGACGACGTCCTGGCCGCCGATCTTCGCGAAGACCTGCGTCTCCGAGCCGGTCGGCTCGACCACGACGATCTCGGCCTCCGCGCCATCGTCCGCAATCGAGAAATGTTCAGGCCGGATGCCGTAGACAGCGGGCCGGCCGTCGGAGGCTGCAGGCGCGACGCTGAGCGGCAGCGTCACGCCGTTCGGCCCCTCGAAGCTTGTTCGTCCGTTCACCTTCACCTTGCCCCTCAGGAAGTTCATCGCCGGCGAGCCGATGAAGCCCGCGACGAACAGGTTACCCGGCTTGTCGTAAAGATCGAGCGGCGTGCCGATCTGCTCGACGATGCCCTCGTGCATCACGACGATCTTGTCGGCCATGGTCATGGCCTCGATCTGGTCATGCGTGACATAGACCGTTGTGGTCTTCAGCCGCTGGTGCAGTTCCTTGATCTCGGTGCGCATCGCGACACGCAGCTTGGCGTCGAGATTGGAGAGCGGCTCGTCGAACAGGAACACCTGCGGATCGCGCACGATCGCGCGACCCATCGCGACGCGCTGGCGCTGGCCGCCGGAGAGCTGGCGCGGATAGCGCGCGAGCAACGGCTTCAGTCCCAGAATGCCCGCAGCGCGATCGACCCGCTGGTCGATCTCGGCCTTGGGTGCGCCCCGCAGCTTGAGCGAGAAGCCCATGTTGTCGGCGACGGTCATATGCGGGTAGAGCGCGTAGTTCTGGAACACCATCGCGATGTCGCGCTCTTTCGGGGGGACGTTGTTCACCACGCGCTCGCCGATGCGGATCTCGCCGGCCGTGATGTTTTCGAGCCCTGCGATCATGCGCAGCAGCGTGGACTTGCCGCACCCGGACGGGCCGACCAGCACGACAAACTCCCCATCGGAGATCGAGATGTTGACGCCGTGAATGACATGGGTGGGCCCGAAGGCCTTCCTGACGTCGCGGATTCCGACCGACGCCATACGCTTCCCTTCCCCGTTACGTCGCACGCGCTAGAATGTTAGTTTGCGA
>Ga0310810_10002276_pt1 | contig 20549 bp, 17 predicted proteins | sample NCmetagenome_FD_207641 | JGI IMG/M metagenome (GOLD analysis project Ga0310810, IMG submission 207641) | Soil microbial communities from experimental microcosm in Duke University, North Carolina, United States - NC | ecosystem: Engineered > Artificial ecosystem > Soil microcosm > Unclassified ...
GCGGATGATATCGCGAGCGCGATGAAGGGCTGCGTTGTCATCGATGCAGGGCGCTATCTGGCGCCCGCGCTCGCCTCGGACAAACGGCTCTCGCTGATCTCGGTCGGGCGCACGGCATGAAGCTTGGCGGGCGCAGCGCAATCATCACCGGCGCGAGCCTCGGGCTCGGCACGGCGATTGCCGAACAATTCGCCGCCGAGGGCGCGGGCCTCATGCTGTGCGCGCGCAATCCGGCCGAGCTCGAAGCGCAGCGCGTGCGGCTGGCTGCCGCGCACCCCAAAACGCGGGTCATGGCGCAGCCCGCCGATGTCTCCAGCAAGTCAGACGTTGATGCCCTGTTCTCGGCTGCGTCGGACGCTTTCGGGCGGATCGATATCCTGGTCAACAATGCCGGCGTCTACGGCCCGATGGGCACAATCGACACGATCGACTGGGACGCGTGGGTCCACGCGATCGAAATCAACTTGAACGGGCTCGTCTATTGCTGCCGCAAGGCGGTGGAGGCGTTCAAACCGCACCGCTACGGCAAGATCGTCAATCTGTCGGGCGGCGGCGCCACTAACCCGCTGCCCGGCATCAGCGCCTACGCGGCGTCGAAAGCCGCGGTGGTGCGCTTCACCGAGACGCTTGCGCTCGAGGTCAAGGAGTTTGGCATAGACGTGAATGCGGTCGCGCCCGGTGCGCTCGCAACACGGCTGACGGATCAGCTCATCGCCGCCGGTCCGGACCGTGTCGGCGCGAACCTGCATCAGCGCATGAGCAAGCTTGCCAAGGAAGGCGGGACGCCGCTGAGCGTCGGTGCTTCGCTTTGCGTTTACCTCGCCTCCGCCGAAAGCGACGGGCTTACCGGTCGGCTGATTGCCGCGCAGTGGGATCCTTGGCCCTTCGCAGACGAGGTGAAACGCGACATCGACAAGTCCGACATCTATACCTTACGGCGCATTGTCCCGGGTGACCGCGGCAAGCCACGGGACAAGACGTGATGCGGCTTGCGATCGTCGGATGCGGCCTGATCGGACGAAAGCGCGCCGTGGCAGCCGCCGGGCATCAGATCGTCATTGTCTGCGATCGTGATGAGGGGCGCGCACGGCAACTTGCGGAGACGACAACGGCGCGTCCGGTCTACGATTGGCGCGAAGCGATTAAGGCCGACATCGATGCGGTGATCGTTGCGACGACACACGACCAGCTCGCCGGAATCGCGATCGGCGCCATCGAAGCCGGACGTCATGTCCTCGTGGAAAAGCCCGCCGGACGCACGCTCGCCGAGGTGCAAGCCATCGCGGCCGCCGCCGCCAAGCACAGGCGCATCGTCAAGACCGGGTTCAATCATCGCTTCCACCCGGCCCTCCAGAAAGCCCGCGCGATCGTCGATTCCGGTGCGCTCGGGCCGCTGATGTTCATCCGCGCGCGCTATGGCCATGGCGGCCGCCTCGGTTACGAGAAGGAATGGCGCGCGCAGCCCGCTATCTCGGGCGGCGGCGAATTGATCGACCAGGGCTCGCACCTGATCGACCTCTCGCGCTGGTTCCTCGGCGATCTCACAGTGGATTACGCGGCGGTGCCTACGCTGTTTTGGGACATGCCGGCCGACGACAATTGCTTCATGGCGCTGCACAGCAAAACCGGCCAGTTGGCCTGGCTGCATGCGTCCTGGACTGAATGGAAGAACACGTTCTCGTTCGAGATTTTCGGACGCGACGGCAAGCTGGTGATTGACGGGCTGGGCGGCAGCTACGGCGAGGAGCGGCTCACGCATTACCGCATGCTGCCGCAAATGGGGCCGCCGGAAACGACCATCTGCAACTATTCGGGCGAAGACGGGTCCTGGAAGACGGAGTTTGGAGATTTCGTTGCTGCGGTCAATGATGGGCGCCGCCCCTGCGGGGATATCGCCGACGCAGTCGCGAATCTTGCGATCGTCGATGAGATCTACCGGAAGTACCGCCCATGATCATCATGCGTTCCCCTCTTCGCATCACGCTGGGCGGCGGCGGTACCGACCTGCCCTCCTATTATCGCGAGCAGGGCGGCTTCCTGATCGCAGCGGCAATCGACAAATACGTCTACATCACGGTGCACCAGACCTTCGTCGACGACCTGATCGTGAAATATTCCGAGATGGAGCGGGTCGGCTCGATCGATCAACTCAAACATCCGATCATCCGCGAAGCATTCAAGGTCGTCGGGCTCGACGTGCATTCGCTGGAGATCACCTCGATGGCCGACATCCCGGCCGGCACGGGGCTTGGTTCATCGGGCAGCTTCACAACGGCGTTGCTCAAGGCGCTCTACAGCCATCGCAAGATGCTGGTTCATCCACGCGAGCTTGCCGAGCAGGCCTGCGACATCGAGATCAACCGGCTACGCGAGCCGATCGGCAAGCAGGACCAGTATATCGCGGCATTCGGCGGGCTCACCTGCTTCCGCTTCAACAAAGACGACAGCGTCGAGGCCTGGCCGCTCAAGATCGACACCGAAACGCTCTACAATCTGGAAGACAATCTCTTGCTCTTCTTCACGGGCTACTCGCGCAGCGCCTCGTCGATCCTGAAGGAGCAGGACGACAAGACGAAGCAGCAGAACGCCGACATGATCGAAAACCTCAACTACGTGAAAGACCTCGGGCTGCGCAGCTGCGAAGCGCTGGAAAGCGGCCGGCTCGTCGAGTTCGGCAAGCTGATGGACGAGCACTGGCAGCACAAGAAGAAGCGCTCCGGCGGCATGTCCAATCCGATGATCAACGAGTGGTACGATCACGCGATGGCGAACGGGGCGGCCGGCGGCAAGCTGATCGGCGCCGGCGGCGGCGGATTTCTGATGTTCTATGCGCAAGACAAGACAAGGTTGCGCCACGCGATGACGGTTGCCGGATTGAAGGAAGTGCGCTTCCGGTTCGACTTCGAGGGGACAAAATCGATTGTCTGAGGCGGAGAGTCACGCGCGAGCCATGACCGGCATGCCTCCTCTTGCGCTCCTGGCCGGCGGCCTTGCGACGCGGCTCGGCGATCTGACGAAGCAGATCCCGAAGGCGATGCTGGAAGTCGCCGGTGAGCCCTTCATCGCGCACCAGCTTCGGCTGCTGCGCCGGGAACGCGTGCCGCGCGTGGTGATCTGCGCAGGCTATCTGGCAGAGCAGATTCATTCCTATGTGGGTGACGGCAGACGGTTCGGCATTCCAGTCATCTACAAAGTCGATGGACCGAAGCTGTTGGGAACCGGCGGAGCGCTGCGCGCCGCTCTTGGCGAACTCGGCAGTGAGTTCCTCGTGATGTACGGCGACAGCTGGCTTGACTCGGACTTCGCGCCCATCGTCGAGGCATTCCGGCAGAGCGGACAGCCCGCGCTGATGACGGTGTTTCGCAACGAGGGCCGGTGGGATGGCAGCAATGTGTGGTTCGAGAACGGCCGCATCCGGCTCTACGACAAGCGTGAACGCCTGCCGCAGATGCAGCACATCGACTGGGGGCTGAGCATGATCCGCAGCGAGGTGCTCGCAGCGCGGCCGTTGGGCGAGCCATTCGATCTCGCCGAGTTCTATTCCGGGCTCTCACGAGCCGGCAGGCTGGCGGGCTACCAAGTGGCCACCAGGTTTTACGAGATCGGGTCACCGGCCGGATTGAAAGAAACCGACGCTCTGTTGCGAGCGCAGCGTTCCCGGTCATAGGATTCGCGAAGGCCTCGTCGGCTCACATCATCACGAAAGCGGAATCGTCACTCCATCCACGAGCAGCTCGTAGCGCGAGCCCTGCGCCTCGCCTTCGCGGCAAAAGTGGGCAAAAATGTGCGCCTCGGTTCCGAAATCAAAGCGGAACCCGCCTTGCGCGTTGTTGCGCAACGGCGCTCCTGGCTCGCTCGCAATTCCAATGACGTTGAGAAAAGCTCCCGTGTGATAGGCGGCATCCGGGTTTCGGCGGGCAAGCTGAACCAGCGTGTCTCTGCCGATCTTCAGACCTAAGTGGGCAAGCGGCGGAGTGCTTTCCTCGAACCTCACCTCCACGATGCCATCAGGCCGACCGTCAGGCGCCAAACCGAGTCGGCCGCAACTCACGAGGTCCACCGGCGCCTCGATGAAGCGCGCCGCAATCGCAGTGCCGACGATCCAGCGCCCGTGCAGCAGCAACGCCGCCAATACGAGGGCTATGCAGGAGATGGCCGGTACAATCGATCCCGCCAACTGATCGCGGCTCGCGTCCCGTGCCAAGAGCAGAGCTGCTGCAACTCCGCAGGCAAGCGGTATTGCCAGCAAGCGAACCATGAAAGCCGCATGCACGAAGCTGTGCGCGACGAAGCATCGATACCAGACGAACACGCCGAGGCCGACAGCTGCAAGCGCCAGGACATCCACAATGGCAGGGACGCGGAGGCTGCGCCAGCGCGCCGCTGTCACTAAACCGCTCAATGCCGCAAAGATCCATCCGCCAAGACCAGCGAGGAACACCCAGTTTGCAATGTGCGCACCGCCGGGCGTGAGCTGCGAGCGCATCGCGAACAGCCTCTCCAGGCTCTGCCCGTAGGTCACGGGAATGCCGATGTCGTTTCCGGTTCGCACCGCGAGATTGGTGGTGAACCGCGATACGTCGACCCCATTGAGCCACAGCAATCCGAGCCGTCCGACCGTCACGACGACATAGGCGCCGAGGAAGCTCAGGAAGATGGCAACGGCCGGTACCGCAGCCTCACGCAGGTAACCCGGATGCTCTCGGTTCGCCGCCACATAAAAGAAATGATTGAACACGATGGTGAGCGCGAGCAGCGTCACGATCAGGCCATTGATAATATCGAAGTACGCAGCGAGCACGCCCAGTGCGCCGGCGAAGGCCAGTCGTCTGTTCGGATCGCGGAACATGCCCGGCGCCGCAACGAAAAACGTAAGTGCGGTGAAGCCGAGGAAATAGCCCGGCGCGTGGGCGAGGTTGCCGCCGAAGCGGTGCATCGCGAACGCGCCAAGCAAGGCAAGCGGAAGTGGCGCGAGGACCGTCGCTGTTCCGGCGGAGCGCCAGAGCATCGCGGCAAAAAGCAGGACTACGCTTCCATAGGAGAGCACCCGGTAAAGCGAGGCCGCCGGCCCGTAATCGAGCGCATTCAGCACAAACGCTTCAAGGTGCCGGCTGCCGAACGGATAGTTGAAATAGCTCACGTCGGCCGGTAGCGAGGCCTTTTCGTCGGCGGTCCCGAGCACCAAGGCGTGTAGAGTATCGCAAGGATGTTCGTCCATCTGCAGGATGAAGCGCGTATCGAGGGCGCTCCAGACCGCGCTGGCGTGCCGCAGCTTCAGCATCGAAAGCAGTGCGCACTCCCCGAAGAAATCCTCGCGGATGTGCGACGCGTAGGCCAGTTCATCGTTAGCGAATGCTCGCTTCACGACCTCGACAAGGCGCGCATCCGGCAGGGCAAAACCGGACAGCGCCGCAAACAACGCGACCGCTCCGCATCCCGCCGCGATGCCACTCAGGGCTGCGCGGACATTTGCCACCAGCGTGCGCACGGATATTTCCCCAGCCCGTGCAAGACAATCGCTTGCGCCACTGCGCAAGCGTCAGAGCTTGTAGCCCGCTGCCTTGCCGTCCTCGTAGAACGTCTTCACTGTCTCGAGCGAGTATTCGTTCATATCCTTGCCGACCAGTGGCAGCTTCTTGATGATCTCGTTGGTCACCGTGATGACCTGGCAGCCAATCTCGTCGGCCTGGAAGATGTTGAGCAGCTCGCGCGGGCTTGCCCAGATCAGCTCGGTGTTGGGCGCGGATCGCAGCCGTTTGACCGATTCAGCCATGACCGGCACGGGATCGACGCCGGTATCCGCGATGCGGCCTGCGAAGACCGAGACGAAGCACGGCGCGCCGCCTTTTGCGGCATCGACCACGCCCTGCACCTGCTCGAGCGTGAAGATCGCCGTGACGTTCAGCGCGATGCCCTCCTGCGACAGCCTGTGGACCAGAGGCAGCGCGCTCTCCCGTCTGGTGTTGGTGATCGGAATCTTGACCGAGACATGCTTGCCCCAGGTGGTGATGCGCCGGGCCTGCCGCTCCATCTCGGAGAAGTCGTCGGCAAAAACCTCGAACGAGATCGAGCGGTCCGGGATCGCCCTCACGATGTCCCGGGCGGCGGACTCGTAGTCGGTCACGCCCGCCTTGCGCATCAGGGAGGGATTGGTGGTGAAGCCCTTCACCCAAGGGTTCTTGTACATGTCGAGCATGCCAGCCTTGTCCGCACCGTCGGCGAAGATCCTCACCTTGAGTTGGCTCACCGTCGGCATGATTCAGTCCTTCGTCACAGGTTGTTTGAGGATCCAGTCGGCAGCTTCGCTCAGCGTGGCCACGGTGGCATCGGGGTGCGCCTTGAACGTCTCGCCATAGCCATCTCCGATCAGGATGGTGCGGCAGCCGGCGCTGTGGCCCGCCTCGATGTCCCGATAGCGGTCGCCGACCATGAAACTTTGCGACAGATCGAGCCCATCGCGAGCTGCGGCGTGCAGCAGCAAGCCGGGCTTCGGCTTGCGGCAGTCGCAATGATCGGCGTCGTCATGCGTGCACATCTCGATCCCGTCAAGCGGCAGCTTGCTCGCAACATATCCGTTCATTGCGTCGACCTGTTCACGCGTCAACCTGCCTCGCGCGATGTCGGGCTGATTGGTCGCCATCAGGAGCCGAAATCCATGCTGATGCAGTCGAGCAAGAGCGGCGGCGGCGTCCAAGGGGATGACCATTTCCTCGATGGAGTCAGGTGAATAGGGCTTGCCGTTGCGGACATAGGCCTTGTTCAGCACGCCGTCGCGATCGAGGAACACCACCCTCCTCATTCGCGCGCGGCGGCGTTTCGGCCCGCTCCTGTTGTCCGAAAGGCACTCACGACAGACATTTCATCCGATCTTCAGGCACGATAAGCAACCTCTTTTAGCGCGCCGGTGCCAACGAATTCACGAAAATTTCCGGTCCATCGCGGTTCAGATATTATAAAGGACTTCAATGGCTTGTGTGGATGTCCGTTGCCTACAGCATACCGTGACTTGCCTTGCTCGGTCTGTTATCGAACCCCGGATTTTGGGAATCGCGGATGGCACTGCAGTCGACCCTCGCGAATGACGCTCCCGCCCAGCCACGGGCGCGGGGCCCGCGTCTCGCTCGTTGTCCGGTCTGTCGCGCCGAGAGCTTCACGCCACGCGCGGAGATCCAAGAGGTTGCGATCGAAGCGTGCGATGATTGCGGCCTGCTCGTCCAGAATCCGCAACCGAGCGAGGATCAACTGGCCGCGATCTACGGCAGCAACTACTTCATCGGCTCATCCGAGAACGACCGCCTTGCCCCGCAATTCGATGTGGTCAAGCGCGCCACCGCCTCGCTCCAGCTCGACGAGATCGCCGCCTATCTGAACAGGCGCGGGCGAGCCGCGGACCGGCTGTCATTGCTCGAGGTCGGCTGCGGGCGCGGCAATATGCTGCTCGAAGCTCGCAGCAGGGGATACCGGATCCACGGCCAGGAATTCTCCACCGATGCTGCGCGCATTGCCAACCGGAAGCTCGGAGCGGACATCGTCCGTATCGGCGCCGTTGGCGAAAAGACTTTCCCGGAGCAATCCTTCGACGTCTGCATCCTCGCTGATGTGATCGAGCACCTGCGCGATCCGGCCGATTTTCTCCAGAAAATTTTTCTGGTCCTCAAACCTGGCGCAATCGTCTTCATGGCGACGCCGAGCACCGATAGCTGGTCCGCGAGGTTACTTGGCTGGAACTGGATGGAGTACAAACCCGAGCACTTGTTCTATTTCAATCCCGCGACGATAACGCGCCTGCTGCAGAATGCCGGGTTTGATGACATCGGGATATCCAGCGGCAGGAAGGTGCTGACTCCGGATTACATGATCGGGCATTTCGAGAAGTACCCGGTTCCGGTGTTTACGCGCCTGCTGAGCGTGCTGAGAGCGCTGGTGCCCGCCGCGCTGCTTCGCCAGCCCCTTAGCCTTACTCCAAGCGGCATCAACGTCCTCGCCACCAAGCCGGCAACGGCTTAAGCGCTCGCGTCCGGCTCCGCTCCCGCCAGACCAGAATGACCAGCATGGCCAGCGCTGCGGCCGAGACGCCGCCTCCGATCCTGAAAGAGGCTGGCTGATACTTGAACTCCACGGTGCTCTTGCCTGGTGGAACGATGACGCCTCGGAACAGAAAATTCGCCGTCAACATCTCGGCCGGCCGCCCGTTCACGTAGGCGAGCCAGCCCGGATAGTTCGTGTCATTGAGAACCAGCAGCGCAGGACCCGGTGCGTCGGCTTCGATGATGACATGCTGGGACCCGTACTGCAAAATCCGGGCAGCGGTTGGCGCTCTGGGCGTTGCCTCGGCAAGTGCAGCGAACGCGCTTTCAGCAGCGATCGATTCCCTCGAGATGAGAGCTGCTGCGGACGGATTGAACGCTGGATCCTTCAACCGCGCCAATACGGCATCATCCGGCAAGATCTCGACCGCACGGAAGAGCGCCGCGCGCGGCAGCACGTTCGGGACTTCGTACACCAGCGCTTCGCCGGCATAGATCTTTTTGAAATCGGAGGCTGGCTCGTCATGCGAGCCGTATTCGCTGTGCGTGATGAGGTACCTGATTGACGACAGGGCGAGGAAGCGCCGCTCGGGCTCGGACTTGAAGTCGTAGGCAAAACCCGTCCCGGTGAAACGGTCTGACAGCTCATTCTCCGCGCCGGCTTGCCCGGGAGCAAGAAGGAAATTCTGGACGAAGCGTAGATAGCGCGCGTAGTAGATTGCGTCGAGGCTGCGAACGTCGCCAAGCCCGAAGGCCGCCGACCAATTCGGGTACAAAAGGCCCTCGCGCGCGAAGATGCGCGCGTGCCCGGTGTTCAGTCCTCGGATCAATCCAACATACGGTGCGCCGGCATAGGGATCGGCCCTAGCCGGAGGAAATGACCCGATCAGGTAGAAGCACGGGACAATGAACGTTGACAGCAGCTCGGCGGACAGCAGTCCGACGAGACCACACGCGAGCCACGGACTGAAGGTGATCGAAATACGCTGCGCGAGCACGGCGCAAAGCGTGAGGCCGATGACAAGGCACACGCCGAGCGCCATGGAGGTAAAATAGAACAGCCTGGCGCCTTTCAAATCCAGCGCCAGCACTGTTGGCAGATACGAGCCCCCCGTAGCCAGCATTGCCAGAAGCACGACTCCGCCAGCCAGCAGGAACAAGCGCACGTTCCCCCTGCGCTCGATCAGGACCGAAAAACCGATGCCGGCCAGCATGGCAATGCAGAGCGCAATCAAGGGCCCCAGATACTTCTGATAGACCACCAGCTCCGATAATGGCAGCGCCCCGATCCAATTGATCACCGGGCTGCCGAACCGCTTCAGCACCATCAGCGCCAGCGTGATGGAAAAGAAAGCAACAAGAAAAAGCTCGTCCTTGATCACGGACCGGCGCCGCAAGCATCCGAACAGCACGGCTGCAACGGCGAAGAAGAATGGCAGGACGCCCCAATACCCGCGTAGCCCGGACCAGCCGAAAAAATGCTGGAAGATGGACGCGAGCGGAGGACCGAAGATGAGCGGCAGCAGGTACTGGATCACGGATGGGAAATCCGGATCAAAACCGAGCCCCATCCGGGTGCCGCGAAGGTTCGCCGCCTGATGTGCGTCGAAACCGAGCAGCGCGAACTCCGCGAACGGCATTAAGACGAACGCCGAGAGTCCAAACCCAAGCAGAACGGCAGCGAGAAACCTCACCAGGAGCGAGGCTGCGCGTGCGCGCAGCTCCGCCGCGAAGGTGAGCCGACAGACGAAGTAGAGGCACCCGAACGAGACAATCAAGAACATCGATTCCGGCATGCCGCCCGTGCTGAGAAGGAAAATCGTTGCCGCAACGCCGGCCACGGCACCCCATGAATTGCGCCGCGCCAGGATCTCGAATGCAAGCAGGACCCCTGGAGTAAACACCTCGACGCTGAGATGCGGCATGTTGAGATAGATGATGAAGTAACCCGAGAACATGAAGCTGATCGCCGCAAACAACGAAGGCAGCGAAGCGAGGAATCGCCGCGCGAAAAAATAGGTGAGCAGTCCGCCGAGCAGCAGCCGCGCCAGAATGAACAAACTGAAAGTCCAGGCCGTGACATGTGCGGACAGCAGCGCGGCCAGCGGAAACAACGGTTGCGGCTGCGCCGAAGCAAGCAGCGGCGCGCCGAACGCGTTGTCGGGATTCCAGAGCGGGACGTTGTACTCGCCCCAATATTGCTCCGCGATCAGCTTGAACCACGGCTCGATCGTCCAGGCCGGCGCGCCAGGATCGGCGGTGCGCGCAACGCGTGGTCCGGCAGGCCGGGGTACCGGATCGTAGGCGCCGGTACTCATGACGCTGGGCGCGTCCCAGGCCGACAACATCAGGTTGCGCTGGCCAAAAACGACTGGCGCAAACGCGACGATCAGCAGAAGCGTGAGAACCGCGGCGGCGACAAGCCCATCCCGCTTTAGCAGCCGCGCCGGCAATATCGGGATCACGGCTTCGTCATGCGCGCGGGGGCGCGCTCCCGACATCTTCCCACTTCGTTTGTTTCAGCTTCAGCGCGGGATGGCTCACGAGCAGGTGCCAGATCACGGCCTGGAACGCCTCGGAATGCGGCGTGATTGCGTCGGCATTCACCGTGGGCACAACGCAGACCGCGTCGCCGACCTTCGCGGTGTAACCGCCGTCGCGCCCCACAACGCCCAATACCATGGCGCCCACCGTCTTCGCGTATTGCAGGGCACGCACAAGGTTGGGACTGATGTTTTTCTCGAGACTGCCGCCCCCGACCGAGAATACGAACAGCGCGTCCTCGGCCTTGAGCTTGCTCACCTTGAGCCACTCGGCGAACACGGTCTCCCAGCCTTCGTCATTCGTCCGCGCGGTGAGCTCCGAGACATTGTCCGTCGGCGCATAGGCCTCGATGCCGGCGAGCTTGCGGAAGTCGTTTACCGCGTGCGAGCAATTCCCCGCGCTGCCGCCGACGCCGAGGAAGAACAACCGCCCTCCCCGCTGACGCAGCGCCGCAAGCATCTCGGCCATCCGATCGATCATGCCGACGTCGAGTGCATCGATGATGCGTTTGGCCTCGTCGAGATGCGTCCGTGAGAATGACACTGTGCCTCCATCCTACCGCAAGACACCAATCCGATAGGTCGCGGCCCAGCCCTTATTCATGCGCGACATCCCCGCGGACCACACCGGCCGGTGCTTTCTGCCCGAAAAATTACGCGCTGGAAAGCTCAGCTCCACGCGGCCGGCTTTCGAGGTGCGGCAGCTTGGGCAAGCGGGGCGGGAAGGCAAGCTTGTACTGAAAGGAGGTGAGCGACAGGTTGGGGTTAAAGAATGGATCAGAATCGAGCACTTCGCCCCATCGCTCGCGCATGAGCTTGACCTCCCGCTCGAACTGCGCGTGACGGTGCGGTGCGCTGTGCTGCCCCACCGAAGCAGATTCGTGGTGATACATCTCGACCGTGGGCGTCCAGATGATCCGCCAGCCCTTCTGCCGGACGCGAATGCACAGGTCGACATCGTTGAACGCGATCGCGAGCGCTTCGTCGAACCCGCCGGCAGCATCGAACGCTTCCCGGCGCACCGTCATGCAGGCAGCAGTGACGCACGAGAGATCCTGCTCGAGGATGGCTCGCTCGTGATAGCCTTTGCTGCCTCTCGGCAAATTGAGGAATGCATGGCCGGCAACGCCGCCCATGCCGAGGATCACGCCTGCATGCTGGATGGTGTCGCCAGGGTAATAGAGCATCGCGCCCACCGCGCCCACTCCTTCTAGCGAAACGCGCGCCACCAGCTTGTCCAGCCAGTCGCGACCGATCACCTCCACATCGTCGTTGAGGAAACAAATGATCGGCGCATCGGACTGCCGGACAGCGAGGTTGTTCGTACGCGAGTAATTGAACGGATGCTCGTCATGCATCAGCAAGCGCACGCGCGGGTCTTTTTCGAGCCGGGCGAGGAACTTTCTCTTCGATGCTCCGTCCACCTGGCTTCGGTTGGCTACGACGATAAACTCGACATTGGGATACGTGGTGTCGCGCAAAATGCTCGTCATGCATGGCTCAATGATTTCGATTTTGAGCGCAGTCGGAATGATGACCGTCACCTCCGGTGCAGATGACGGCGGTACATAGTCCACCTGATAAAACTGCCTGGCCGTTACTCTTAGACTCGCAGCGACACCGGTCCGGTCGAGATGTTCCTGAATGGCGCGTGCGCCGGCCTCCCAGGCATAGGGTTTCGCCTCCAGCCCGATATCGGAGGAAGTGGAGCCCGCATGCGAGCGCCAATGATAGAGAATGCGCGGAATGTGCCGGATCTGGCTTGCTTCCACCAACTCCGCGCAGCGCAGCAGCAGGTCGTGATCCTGGCTCCCTTCGAAACCAATGCGAAAACCGCCTGCCGCCTCGATCAGGGCGCGGCGATAGAGCGTGAAGTGCGACACATAGTTTTGCGACAGGATCAGCGCCGGATTCCAGTCCGGTTTGAACAGCGGATCGGTCCGCACACCCTCTCCATCCAGTTTGTCTTCGTCGCAATAGATAATTTCCGCATCGGAATGCTGCTGGATCTCCTCGACGAACCAGAGCAGAGCTTGCGCGGCAAGCTCGTCGTCGTGGTCGAGCACACCAACATAATCGCCGGTCGCAAGTTTCAAGGCGGAGTTTGAATTCGCCGCGATATGACCGTTCTTGTCCCGATAGATGAACTTGATCCGCGAATCTCTTGCCGCCGCGTCTTCCAGAATCGTTTTCACCTTTGGATCGGTCGAGGCATCGTCAGAGATGCACAGTTCCCAATGCGGGTAGAGCTGATCAATCACGGAGTGAATGGCGCGCTCGAGATGCTCCGCCTTCGTGTTGTAGACCGGAAGCAGGATCGAGATGAGCGGCTTGAAAGCAAACCGTTCGACCGCCAGATGAAAGATCCCCCGATCCTCGCCGGTGAGCTGGTCGTACTGCTCGATCCAGGCGGCGTAGTCCCTCCGCACCACAACGCGCCCCTCGGCGCGCCCGAATTTCAGATAATGCAGCAGCGGATTCGCGCCCTCGGCCAGCACATCCGGATAGGTTTCGAGATAACCCGACGTGCTGAAGGTCCCACTCGGATCGCGCCCTTCCTGCGCGCCGCAGAGCAGGTAGTGCCACACGGGGTCCACGTGATGCTCGGCTACGTCCGGATTCCGCTTCAAATACCAAGCGCGGTCGAACAGGCCTGATTCATCGAGGATCGCAACGTCCCGTTTGACGGCCCGCGAACGCGCTCCCGATTTCAGGCGCTCGACGAAACGGGCCCAATTCGCTGCCGCTGACCGGAACGAAAACTCCAAGACGCGTCGCCCCCCGGCTGAACCCAGATCGGGTCACCTCGTCTAGTGGAATAGCGTCACGATTTCAATAACTTGTAACAATACGGCAGGGCGCGGCCGCGCCGGGCCATTTTCACCAAGACTTATGCCGCGCGGCTATTTTTCGCGAAATACCTTGGCAATCTGATCGTGGAACGGCCGCATGAAGTACGACACGACGGTCCGTACATTGGTCTGAATGAACACTTCGACCGGCATCCCCGGCACAAGCTTGACTTCGCCGAGCCGCGCAATCTCCTGCGGCGAAACCGCGATCCGCACGGTGTAGTAGCTCGCGCCGCTGCGCTGGTCTTGGGTCGTGTCGGCCGACACTACCTGCACTTCGCCATTGAGCTCGGGCGTGGTGCGCATGTTGAACGAGGTAAATCGCAGCACCGCCGGCTGCCCCACACGCACCTGATCGATGTCCTGCGGCTGGACCTTCGCTTCGACGATCAGCTTGTCGGCTGCCGGGACGATCAGCATGATCTGCTGGCCTTGCGAGACGACACCGCCGACGGTGTGGACGTCGAGCTGATGCACCATGCCGTCCTGGGGCGCGCGGATGTCGACGCGCTTGAGCTGATCTTCGGCTGCGACTTTCTTTTCCACGAGCTCGGCGTTCTTGCCGCGAATTTCCGCGAGGTCCTTGCCGTCCTCGGTCCGCATGTCCTGCTCGATCTGCAGGATCTGGATTCTCGTTTCGGAAATCTTGCCCTTGGATTGGGCGATCGATGCAACCAGCTGCCCGCGTTCACCTTCAAGACGCGCCTGTTCGCGCTCGAGCGCCGTCACACGGTTGAACTGGACAAGCTGCTTCGCCCAAAGCTCGCGAACGCCCTCCAGTTCCTTCTTGATCCATTCGATCTGCTTGTCTTTCGAGTCGACTTGCGCAATCAGCCCGGTGATCTCTTCCTGCGACTGCGCAATGCGCTCGTTGAGCTGACCCTTGAGACCTTCGCGCGTCTTGCGCCGGATCTCGAACAATCTCGTTTCGCCAACCAGGATGCGATCGACGTCGGGGTCGCCCTGGCGGGCCATCAGATCGCTCGGAAACGTGACGCTTTCCATGCCGTCGATTTCGGCCTCCTCGCGCGCCTTGCGCGCGGAGAGTTCGTCCAGCCCCTTGGTGACGATCTGCAAATTGGCGCGGGTCTGGGTATCGTCAAGCTTGATGACGATCTCCCCTTCCTTGACGATGTCGCCGTCGCGCACGCGCAGCTCGGCGACGACCCCGCCGGTCGGGTGCTGGACTTTCTTCACGCTGCTGTCGACGACGAGCTGCCCCTGCGCAATCACCGCGCCGGCGAACTCGCTGGTCGCCGCCCAGCCGCCGATGCCGCCCACGAGCAGCAGCGCGACCACGATCGCTATGAACAGATGGATGCGGATGGATCTGCGTGCGTTCATGACGTGGCGCCTCCGGCGTCACCGACCAGACGTAATCCCCCGGCCGCAGCCGCCGCGGGGGCAGCCGCGGGGGGCGGTGCGGGCGGATTGAACAGTTTTGCCAAAACTTCGTCGCGCGGCCCAAGCGCATGCGGACGACTGTTGAGCATTGCAAGCACCTGATCGACCCCGGCCAGCGCGCTCGGACGATGCGCGACGACGATGACGATCGCCCCGCGCGCACGCGCCCGCATGATCGCCTGTGTCAGGGCCTTGTCACCGTCGGAATCGAGGTTCGAGTTCGGCTCATCGAGCACGACCAGGAATGGATCGCGATAGAGCGCGCGAGCAAGCGCAATGCGCTGGCGCTGTCCGGCGGAGAGCACGGCGCCGCCCTCGCCGATCTGCGTGTCGTAACCTTCAGGCAATCGGACGATCATGTCGTGAACGCCCGCCGCCTGGGCAGCCTGGATGACGGCTTCCGAGGGCGCATCCGGCTCGAAGCGGGCGATGTTCTGCGCCACCGTCCCGGCGAACAGCTCGACGTCCTGCGGCAGGTAACCGATGTGCGGCCCGAGTTCGGCATGGGACCACTGGTCGATCGCGGCGCCGTCGAGCCGCACCTTGCCGCGCACCGGCGTCCATACCCCGACAATCAGCCGCGCGAGCGAAGACTTGCCGGACGCGCTCGGCCCAATGATGCCGAGCCCTTGGCCCGCCTTGAGGGTGAAGCTGACGTCCTGCACCACGAAGCGCTGAATGCCGGGCGGGCTGCCGATCACATTCTCCACGACCAGGTTACTCTTCGGCGCCGGTAGCGCCATCGGCATCGTGCCCGGATCGGTGCCGGCCAAGAGTTCGGACAGGCGCCGCCAGCTTTGCCGCGCCGCGACGAAGCCGCGCCAGTTGGCCACCGCAAGCTCCACAGGCGCGAGCGCGCGCGCCACGATGATCGAGCTCGCGATGATGATGCCGGCGGTCGCCTGCTGCTGCAGCACGAGATAGGCGCCGAGCCCGAGCACCCCCGATTGCAGCGCGAAACGCAGCACCTTCGAAATCGCGCCAAGCCCCCCGGCCACATCCGAAGTCTGCCGCTGGGTCGAGAGATACTTGGTATTGGCCTCACCCCAAACCGTTGCCATGCGTGGCGCCATGCCCATCGCGCGAAGCACCTCCGCATTGCGGCGGCCCGCTTCGGCCATGGCGTTACGCTGGCCGACATGCCCCATCGCGGCGCGCGACGGCTTTCGCGTCAGAAATTCCGAAAGCAGCGTCATGCTGGTCAGGATCGCGGCGCCGATGAGCGCCGCAACGCCGATCCACGGGTGAAACAGAAAACAGATCAAGATGTAGAACGGCATCCACGGCAAATCGAACAGCGCGAGCGGTCCGGTGCCGATAAGAAAGGTGCGGATCTGATCGAGGTCGCGCATCGGCGCGAGCCCATCGCCCGGCATCCGGGAGCGCAACGGCAGCTGCACGACGATGTCATAGATGCGCGTGCTCAGCCGCTCGTCGAGCGAACCCGCAATGCGAACCAGGACGCGGGAGCGGATGATGTCGAGTACGCCCTGAAACGTGAACAGCATGAGCGCCAGCATGGAGAGCGCAACCAGCGTCGGGACGTTCCGGCTGGGAAGCACCCGGTCGTAGATTTCCAGCATGTAGAACGAGCCGGTCAGATAGAGCACGTTGATCAGGCCGCTCATCAGCGCGATGCCGATGAAAGCGTGCGCGCACGCTGCCAGCGCATCGCGCAGCTCGGACGAAGGCGCCGGACGTCCCGGGGCTCGCGCCAGGTTCATAAGAGCCATCAGATCCTGCTTCCTCGCCCCATTCCGGCCGATCGATTGGGTGGCCAAAGGCCAGATAACCTGCAAATCAATGGATGAGCGATAACAACTGTATCCTGATGCTGGTATTGCCAAGTTAATACTGGGCCGCCGATCGCAAAGCCATGATTTTCTGGGGTAGTCTGGGATTTCCCGTAACCGGTTCCCTTGGTAGTCGCGCACAACCCATTGAAGGTTCATTATATTCTTAGAAGATGAACTTTTGAGCCGCTACTTGACCGGCGCCGGCTTGATCAGTTCATTCCAACAATGGACATAAAGAACCTCGGCCTGCCCGGCCTCCGACTACTGAAACCGCGCCGTTTTGCGGACAGTCGAGGATATTTCGTCGAGACCCACAATGAGCGAACGCTCGCCGGGGTCGGCATCACTGCCCGATTTGTGCAGGACAATCAGTCCTTTTCCGCTGCCCGGAGCACGATCCGGGGCCTTCACTTCCAGCTGCCCCCCGCCGCCCAGGCAAAGCTTGTCCGGGTTCTACAGGGCAGCGTATACGACGTGGCCGTCGATCTGCGGGCCGGGTCGCCAAGCTATGGGCGCTGGGCGAGCGCTACATTGACCGTCGAGGGGGGGGAGCAGCTGTTCGTGCCGCGCGGATTTGCCCACGGGTTCTGCACGTTGGAACCGGACACGGTCGTCGCCTACAAGGTCGACGATTTCTACGCGCCGGCAAGCGACAGTGGACTGATCTGGAACGATCCGGCGCTCGCGATCGAATGGCCGATCGGAGCGGAAGAGGCCGTGCTTTCCGACAAGGACATGCGGCTCGGCCGGTTTGCCGATTTCCAGTCCCCATTCAGGTACGAAGGTTGATGTCGAAACGCATCCTGGTCACCGGCGGCGCCGGCTTTATCGGTTCCGCGGTCGTGCGGCACATCATCCGCGAGAGCGATCATCGCGTGCTGGTGGTCGACAAGCTGACCTATGCGGGCAATCTGGATTCGCTCGCCCCGGTATCCAACGACCCGCGCTATGTGTTCGTCCGCGCGGACATCGCGGATGGTCCGAAGATGCGCGAGGTGTTCGAGAGTTTTCAGCCGGAAGTCGTTATGCATCTCGCCGCCGAAAGCCACGTCGATCGCTCGATCGACGGGCCGGGCGACTTCATCCAGACCAACGTGGTCGGAACCTTCACGCTGTTGCAGGCGGCGCTCGGGTATTGGCGCTCGCTCCCGGGCTCGCGAAAGGACGCGTTTCGCTTTCATCACATTTCCACCGACGAGGTATTCGGCTCTCTCGGCGAGGAAGGCCAGTTTTGCGAAACCACCGCCTACGATCCGCGCTCGCCCTATTCGGCGTCCAAGGCCTCCTCCGACCATCTGGTCCGGGCTTGGCATCACACCTATGGCCTGCCGGTGATCGTCACCAACTGCTCGAATAACTACGGGCCCTACCATTTTCCCGAGAAGCTGATCCCGCTGATCATCATCAACGCGCTCGAAGGCCTCAAACTGCCCGTCTACGGCAAGGGCGCCAATGTGCGCGATTGGCTCTATGTCGAGGATCATGCCCGCGCACTGCTGGCGGTGGTCCTGCAGGGGACGGTCGGTCACACCTATTGCATCGGCGGAAATTGCGAACGCACCAACCTACAGGTGGTCGAGGCGATCTGCGCCCTGATGGACGAGCTTGCGCCGAACGGAAAAATCGGACCGAGACGCGCGCTGGTCACGTTCGTGGCGGATCGGCCGGGACACGATCTTCGCTATGCGATCGATGCCGCAAAGATTGCCGCCGAGCTCGACTGGAAGCCAAGCGAAACGTTTGAATCCGGGCTGCGCAAAACAGTCGAGTGGTATCTCGCCAATCGCAGCTGGTGGGAGCGCATTCGCAGTGGCGTTTATCGCGGCGAGCGGCTGGGGGTGGTCGCGTGATCCTTCTGTTCGGGGCCGGCGGTCAGCTCGGTCGCGAGCTTGCGCGAGCGAGCGCGGCAGGTGGGGTACCGCTTGTCGCCTTGTCGCGCGTCGACACCGATATCACCGATGCGACCGCGGTACGGACCGCGTTCAGCCGTCATAAGCCTTCGGTCGTGGCGAATGCCGCGGCCTACACGAAAGTCGACGCGGCGGAAACCGAAACGGAAGCGGCGCGGCAGGGCAACGAGATCGGTCCAGCCGTGCTGGCGGCCGCCAGCGCGGCGGCGGATGTGCCGCTGGTTCACGTCTCGACCGACTATGTTTTCGACGGCAGCAAGGAACTCGCTTACGTCGAACACGATCCGATTGCGCCGATCAACGCCTACGGCCGAACCAAGGCGGCAGGCGAGCGCGCCGTGCGCGAGAATGCGCCGAAGCACGTGATCTTGCGCACGTCCTGGGTCTACGGCGAGTTCGGTCAGAATTTTCTCAAGACCATGCTCAAGCTGGCAGCGACGCGCGATGAATTGCGCGTAGTAGCCGATCAGCATGGATGCCCAACATCGACGGCGGATCTCGCGGCGACAATCCTGAGCATCGCTCCGCGTCTCGCGGCAAACGAGAATGTTTGGGGCACGTATCACTACGCCGGCAGCGGCGCGACCACCTGGCACGGCTTTGCGAGCCGCATCGTTGCCGCGCAGGCGCCGCTCACCGGTCGCACGCCGCGCGTAATACCGATTACAACAAGCGAATTTCCGACGGCGGCACGCCGGCCGGCAAATTCGGTTCTCGACTGCGGCAAGTTCGCACGCGTGTTCGGCTTTGGCGGGCGACCCTGGATCGAGGAGACCGATCGCATCACGCGTGCCCTGCTCACCGCAGAGGAGCGCCATGTCGCGTAAGGGCATCATTCTCGCCGGAGGCTCGGGAACGCGGCTGCATCCGCTCACGCTGGTGACGTCCAAGCAGCTGCTTCCGGTCTACGACAAGCCGATGGTCTACTATCCGCTGTCGGCGCTGATGCTGGCCGAGATCCGCGATGTGCTGATCATCACCACGCCGCAGGATCAGGCGGCGTTCAAGCATCTGCTCGGTACCGGCGCACAATGGGGCATGCGGCTCGAATATGCCGCGCAGCCGACCCCGAACGGGCTCGCGCAGGCGTTTGTCATTGGCGCCGACTTCGTGCGCGGGCACCCCTCGTGCCTTATCCTCGGCGATAACATCATCTATGGGCACGGTCTGCCCGAGCTGCTGCACAGTGCGAACCAGCGCAAGAGCGGCGCGACGCTGTTCGGCTATTGGGTCAACGATCCCGAGCGTTACGGCGTGATCGAGTTCGACGGCAACAAGGTGCTGTCGATCGAGGAAAAACCCAAGGACCCGAAATCGAACTGGGCCGCCATCGGGCTCTATTTCTATGACGAACAGGTGGTCGAGTTCGCGAAAGAGCTCAAGCCGTCGGCGCGGGGCGAATACGAGATCACCGACCTGAACAATCTCTATATCCAGCGCGGGAACGTGGCGGTGGAGCGACTCGGCCGCGGCTTCGCCTGGCTCGATGCCGGGACGCACGATTCACTGGTGGAAGCGGCCGAATTTGTGCGCGTGCTCCAGCACCGGCAGGGGCACCTGATTGCGGCTCCGGAGGAGATCGCTTTTCACAAGGGCTGGATCGATGCCGACCAGCTCAAGGCACAGGCGGCGCGGCTCGGCAAGACCCAGTATGGCGCACGGCTGCTGGACAACCTGCGGCCAAGTTGATGCCTGTTCCGCGGCTCCCCGCCCACCCATCGTCAACTTGCGGACATGGGATGCCGTCGCTATAAGCCGGTGCCTTCGGAGTGTAGCGCAGCCTGGTAGCGCACCTCGTTCGGGACGAGGGGGTCGCAGGTTCAAATCCTGCCACTCCGACCAATCCACTTTCCCATCACCACTGGCAGGCGACCGGAGAGGGCAGGCCGGCCATCACGCGCGGGCGGCAGCCTTTGCAGCTGAGTCAGTTGCTTGGCGGCTTCTGCTCGGGCTTTTGGTCGGCCTTCAGGATGCCTGCCTTGATCAGGCCGGCAGTGATCTGCTGCATCTTGTTCAT
>Ga0310810_10002277_pt1 | contig 20538 bp, 12 predicted proteins | sample NCmetagenome_FD_207641 | JGI IMG/M metagenome (GOLD analysis project Ga0310810, IMG submission 207641) | Soil microbial communities from experimental microcosm in Duke University, North Carolina, United States - NC | ecosystem: Engineered > Artificial ecosystem > Soil microcosm > Unclassified ...
GAGCGCTCCCCCGAGGACTACGATCACCGTCATCGCAAACATCGGGTTGGCACGAATCAGCCGGAATGCATGACGGATGTCGGCGGCCAGGTCCTCGAGCGGACCGACGCCGCGAGCCTCTCGAACCTCCTGCGTCACCTGGCTGACTCCGCCGAGCGCAATCATGGCGTCGCGACGGGCCGCGTCCGGATTGGCGCCGCGGGCGACACGTGCGGCGACGTCCTGGTCGATGTGAAACGACAGTTCATCGTCGAGTTCCTGATCCGCCCGTTCCCGCCGGAACAGCGCGCGCCATCGCTCCGACAGATCGGTCCTGAGTGACATGATGCCGGTGCTACTGCGCCAGGATTGTGTTGAGCGCCGTCGACGCGCGGCGCCAGGATTTGATTTCGTCCTGCAACTGCCTGCGTCCCGCAGGAGTGATGACGTAGTACCGCGCCCGCCGGTTGTTCTCGGTCGTCCGCCATTCGGAGCGGATCGACCCCTTGCGCAGCATCCGCTGCAGCGCCGGGTAGAGAGAACCGTGCGGTAGCTGGAACACCTCGCCCGACATCTGATCGAGGCGCTGGCCGATCCCCCAGCCATGCATCGCCTCGAGCGACAGTGCCTTGAGCACCATCAATTCCACTGTCCCTTGTAGCAGATCACCACCCACGCTGTTCCTCCAGATAATCTGGAGGAACAATATCATTGCCGATTGCTGATTGTCGATTGCCGATTTTTCAGATTGCGGATTGTGGACTTAGATTGCGGATTGCGGATTGTGGATTTGGATTGCGGATTGTGGATTGTGGATTTGGATTCCGATGGTGCCGTACTCCGTCTGTTCGACTACTGCGCGGGACACCCGGTCGTGCGCGACGAGAAGGTCAGGTTCATGACCTTCCACACGCCGTTTTCACGCACCAGATCGAAGTGGTCGATCCCGCAGTTGCTGACTTTGCCGCCGACGCGGACGACGAACGGTGCCCAGACGAGCGCGATGTCATCGTCGACTTGAACGGTCGGATTCGCGATGCGCTCCTGGAACGCCCGCTGGGGCGTGATTCGTTCGGCGAACATCCCCCAACTCTGAGGCCGCAGGTTGGATGCACCGTCTCCGCGTCTGCCGCTGGCGGTCACGCGCCCGTCGGGATAGACCTGACGCAACATTGCGGCGGAGTCACCGCCCTCGAACGAGGCGAACAGTGCGTCGATCGTCGCGAGTACGGCTTTCTCGTCCGGGCCCTGGGCGACGGGCGAACCGGCCGCCGGTCCGGGTGGAACCCGAGCTGACAGTACGAGAATTGAAACGGCAAGCATTCGTAGCATCGTCACGCCGCAATCCTATACGGATTCTCGTCGTCGGCGGCGAAGACAGGCGAGGTTATTTCGGAGTCCCTTCGGTCCACCTTCCTCCCTCCGCGACTTCGGCGGGACAGACTTCGCGTATCACTCAGCTCGCCTGACATGGCCGCGCGCAGCGCGGCCCAGACGAAGCTCGCTGGCAGGGCGAGCGAAGTCTGGCGGTCGCTCTTCACGAACAACAACGACGCCATCGAAGATGCGGTCCCACTGGGCAGCGACGAACGCGGTTCCCATGAGCCGCGACGGAGCGGCACCCAGCTCGCTGAGATCGTGCTGAGTCAGGTAGCGCAGATCGTCGTGCGCCCGGGCGAGCGCGTTTGCTTCGAGCGACGCCGCGGGAGGATCGGGCAGCTTCGCCGGCGGCTGGCCGGTCCGCGCGAACGTCCCGGCGTGCGCGGACATCCCGAGGGAAAAGAGCTGGTTGCCGTACTCGCGGGCAATGAGCGAGCCGAGCGAGCGCGACCCCTCCCGCCCGGGAACGGCGCTCAAATCACGCGCCGCGTGCACGGTCGCCGTCCAGACAACGACCTTGCTGCGGGCCGGCAGCCGTGCCATCAGGACCTGAAAATTGTCGAACATCGACGCGTCCCGCGCGCTGAACTGCTGCGCGGCGAGGGCAGCGCCAGCCGCGACCGGAAAATCACGTGCCAGCCACCGGGCCACGCTGTCGGTCATCGTGAGATCCGTCGTGTTGCTGCGCGGCAACTTCGACCGGATCCGATCGAGGCAGTCGAGAATACGCGTTCGATCGTTCACGCTATATGGCGCATCGGCGGTGTACTGCCACTCGGTATGTTTACGCAGCGTCGCGAGGCAGGCCGCTTTTTCATCGCCCTCGAGCGGCCGCACGAGATCGGCGGCCATCGAATGCTGAGCGTAGGTGCCTCTGCCGATTTGATCGTCGAGACCGCCAAGCACGAGGTGCCCGTGATTCGCGCGATCGGCCAGGAACGAGATCAGCGGCGCGACATCGGCGTTGTTCCACAGCAACCCGACCGCCGCCATGAGCGTCGCGGGACCCACGGGCCGGCCGGAGCGGAGGTCGGCATCAATCTTCAGGAAGTCGTAGACGCCGCTCTCGAAGAACACCGCGTCGACGTGACACCGTTCGACGACCGCGCGCACCAGTTCCGCCTTGAGCCGCATCGACACGCCGAAGCCGTGTGTCGGCGACTCGCCGAGCAGGACAACCTGCCGACCACAGGCGTCGTCCACGAGTCGCGGCGGTAGCTCCGGGCCAGCCCTGGCCTGCACACGCCGCTCGGCCGAGGGCACGGTCGTGCCACAGAGCACGGACACCGCGGCGCCCACTGCGATCACTAACGTGCTCGTCCTACTGAGCCGATGCCGGGCGTTCATCAAGATGTCTACCGGGTTGGCGGCGACACGGTCGCAGGCAACTGCGCTCGATCTAAACTCGCAGCCTTTCTGGTCTGGCGACGATACTGTGCCGGCGGTACGCCGAAGACGCGCTTGAAAGCGCGATTGAACGCCGCTTCAGACTCGTATCCCACGGCCGCCGCGACATCCGCGACTCCTCTCGACGACGACGTCAGCGCCTGCGCCGCCAGACGCAATCGCCATCCCGTCAGGTACGCCATCGGCGGATCCGCCAGGTACCGTGTGAATCGCGCCACCAGCGCCGAACGGGATACGCCGACGGCCGCGGCGAGCTCGGCAACGGTCCACGGGTGCTCCGGCCGCTTGTGCAGCAACGCGAGGCTCCTGCCGACGACCGGATCGCGGGCGCCCGCGAGCCATCCCGTCGACTGATCCGGAAGGCCCGCGACATGGCGGCGGACCGTCTCGACGAACAGCGCCTCGGAGAGCTTCGACAGCATCGCGTCGCTGCCCGCCCGGTTCGACGTGGCCTCCTCGAGCAGATGCAGGATCGACTGCTCGAGCCAGTGTCCCGCGCGATCGGTTCTGACGTTGACCTTGAGGATTGGCGGCAGGCTCTCGAGAATAGGTCCACACAGCAGCGGGTCGAGCGTCAGGTACCCGCACACGAAGCGTGTGATCGCTCCGCCGCCGCCGGCCTGCATCGGCGAAAGATCCCCCGTCGTGATCCGCTGGAGCACGGCTGCGCTCTCGACAGGATTCGTTCCGGGCCCCGCGCTCAAGTGGTGAGGATCGCCGTGCGGAAACACCACGATATCGCCCGGCATCAGCTCGAGGTCGGCCCCGCCTTCAACTCGCGCCCGGGCGGTTCCCTCGACAACGAAGTGATACACGACGATGTGCGGCGCGCCAGGCGCTAGTACGGGCGCCAGCACGCGGCAATGAGGTGTCGAGAGTCGCCACGGGGCGGAGAACTCGGCGCTGAAAAACATCGCGCCTTTCAACCGCACGCCGCTCAGGACCTCTGAAAACGCGTCCATATTTACTCCGAGGGGCTTCGCCCCTCGGACTCCCTTACACGCGCTCTCGCTCGCCGCTTCGACGGCTCGCTCCGATCGCGTGGCTCGCTTCGCTGCTGCGCTCGCTCGCGTCGTCTGTTACGGGCTTGCCCCTCGGGCTCCCTTACACGCGCTCTCGCTCGCCGCTTCGACGGCTCGCTCCGATCGCGTGGCTCGCTTCGCTGCGCTCGCTCGCGTCGTCTGCTACGGGCTTGCCCCTCGGGCTCCCCTACACTTCTCTTGGATCGGCGGGGTCCCCTGCACCCCGCCTAGCGGCCTCCACTCCGCTGGCGTTTCGTCGCCAGCTCCGTTCCGGGCCGCGTGCTCGCATTTTCGCTTCGGCTCGCTTCGCTGCGCTCGCTCGCGGCGTCTGCTACGTCCGCCGGAGCACGCCAGTGCGAAGGCGGGTCGGCAAACTTTTCTGGCGTCCGCGCAAAACATTCTAGCGGTGCCGGACGCGCGGTCAAGGAACCAGATGTCCGGGGCATGTCCAACTGGCGAGAAGGCTCACAGAATCACGTCCTGTCATGTGGAGGTTCCAAGTGACCCGCGAACGTGCAGCCTGCGTCGTCCTCTCGATCCTGTTCGTCGCCGCGACCGTGGCTCAGCCAGTGTCCGCGCAGTCGCCGCTGTCCCTTGCCGAGGCGATTCGGCGGGCCACGACCAACAATCCGGACGTCGGCATAGCCGCCGCAGCCGAGCGGGAAGCGGCCGAACGCATCACCGAGGCGCGCGGCAGCTACTTTCCCAAGGTGGACGTCTCCGAGTCCTGGCAGGTCGGCAACAATCCTGTCTTCGTATTCAGTTCCCTTCTTGCCCAACGGCAGCTCACGGCGGCGGATCTCGCCCTTGAGGCGCTCAATCACCCCGACGCCACGAACAACTTCCGTACAGCTTTCAGTGTCGAACAGGTCGTGTTCGATCGCGGCACGGCCGCGCAGGTCCGAGCCGCGACGATTGGTCGCGACATCGCGGCAATCGGCAGCGAACTCGTCAGCCACGACCTGACGGCGACCGTGACCGACGCTTTCGGCCGAGTGCTCGTCGCCGCAGCGGCTGTGCGTTCCGCAGCAGGCGCGGTCGAGTCCGTTCGCGCAGACCACGAGCTGGCTGCCAATCGCCGCGATGCCGGCCGTGCGACGGACGCGGATGTCCTACAGCTGGATGTCTACCTCGCACGCGCGCTCGAACGCCAGGTGCAGGCGGTATCCGATGAACGCGTCGCCCGAGCACGGCTCAATCAATTGATGGGCGAACCATTGACCGCGATGTTCTCGCTCGATCTCACACCGACAACGACGGCGATCGACCTCAGCAGCCCAACCAGTCTCGAAGAAGACGCGGTGAAGAACCGTCCCGAAGTCGCACTCGCCCGCCAGCAGCAACTGCTGGCCGCCGCCGCCGTCGACGCCGCGCGCGCCGCGTTTCTGCCGCAGGTTTCGCTGCAGGGCGCCTGGGAGCTGAATGGCGGGGCCTGGAATTCAAGGTCATCGAGCTGGGTGATTGGCGGGGTTGCGCGGATCAACGTGTTCCATGGGCTCGCCGACAGTGCCCGTCTCGCTGAAGCGCGTGAGCAGGCGCGGCGTCGCGCCATCGAAACAGAGAAAGCCGAGACCCTGGTGCGGCTCGATGTGCAGATCGCCGTGGCCCGGCTGGAGACCGCGCGTGCGAGCGAAGTCGTGGGACGAACCGTTGCCGACTCGGCCCGCGCCAGCCACCGCATCATCCGCGATCGCTACGAGAGCGGGCTCGCGGATGTGGCGATGCTGCTTCGGGCGCACGACGCCGTGGAGCAGGCCGATGCCCAGCAGACCGCCGCACTCGTGAATGTGATCATCGCAACCGCGACGCTGCAGCGCGCGACAGGAGAACTATGAAGAACACGACCGAACGTCATCGCCTTGCCCTCGCGGCAGCGGCCGCAGTTGCGATCAGCGCAACGCTATCGGCGTGCGCGTCTCCGAGGGTCGCCGGCGCGTCGATCGACGCCGCAGATCCGATCCCCGTCGCCGTCGCACCGGTGACCATGACCGACGTCGCCGCAGCGATTGACTCGGGCGGCGTCGTGCAGGCCCGCACGACGGCCGTGATCGCGGCGCGGCTGCTGGCGCCGGTGCGCGAGGTGCGCGTGCTGCCCGGAGATCGGGTCCGCAAAGGGCAGACCCTCGTCGTCCTCGACAGCGACGATCTCGCCGCCGCTGCCCGCGGCGCACGGTCAGCGGCGCTTGCCGCCGAACAGGGAGCGCACGCGGCCGCAGCCGAACTTCAGGCAGCAGAAGCGGCGCTGGCGCTGGCGCGCGTCTCCCACGATCGCATTGCCGGCCTGTACTTCAGACGCTCTGCCACCGCGCAGGAACTCGATGAGGCGGTTGCGGCGCTGAGGAATGGCGAAGCGCGCGTCGCCGGTGCGACCGCGCGGGCGTCGCAGGCCGGATCGGCAATCGACGGTGCCCGGGCTGCGAGCGAGCAGGCGACCGCCACCGAATCCTTCACCAGGATCGTCGCGCCGCTCGATGGTGTCGTTACCGAGAAGATGATCGAGCCGGGAAACCTGGCGTCGCCAGGTATGCCTCTGCTGCGCGTTGAAGACACCACCAAATTCCGTCTGGAAGTCCGCGTCGATGAATCACGGGCCGGGGACATCCGAAATGGCGCAAGCGTTCCCGTCTTCATCGGTGGGTCGGGTTCCAGCGTCATCGGGACGGTCGATGAAGTGAGCCGGGCCGTGGACGCCGACGCGCGTGCATTTGTCGTGAAGATCGCGCTGCCAGATGTTCCCGGCCTTCGGTCCGGTGAGTTCGGCAAGGCACGGTTCACCGCGTCTCCTCGACGCGCGTTGACCATTCCGGTGTCAGCGATCGTGCGTCGCGGGCAGCTGACTTCCGTCTTCGTGGTCGACGATGCCAGGGCGCGCATGCGCCTCGTGAACATGAGCGAGTCCGAGGTGCTAGCTGGCCTGACGGAGTCGGAGCTCGTCATTCTTTCGCCGCCTCCCGGACTCGTCGACGGCCGGCGCGTGACGAGAGGAGGCAGATGATGGCGAAGACTTACGGCCTCGCCGGTCGAATGGCCGCCGGGTTCATTCAGTCGAAGCTCACGCCGCTCTTCATCCTCGCGTCGCTGGCGCTGGGGTTCGTCGCGATCGTCGCCCTCCCTCGAGAAGAGGAACCGCAAATCGTCGTACCGATGGTCGACGTGCTGGTCGAGATGCCGGGAGCGACGCCCTCAGACGTCGAGCAGCGGATTACCCGCCCGCTCGAGCAGATGCTCTGGGAAGTGCAAGGTGTCGAGTACATCTACTCGACCTCGGCTCCCGGCCGGTCCGTCGTCGTCGTCCGCTTTCGAGTCGACGAGCCGCTGGAACCAGCGCTCGTTCGCCTCAACCAGAAGCTGGCGGCCAACGCGGATCGCATCCCGCCGGGCATCGTCGGACCTCTCGTCAAGCCACGCTCCATCGACGACGTGCCGATCCTCGCTGTCACACTGTGGTCCGCCCGTTATGGCGACGATCAACTGCGATCGCTCGCCGTTCAGCTGCGCGACGCGATCGCTGAAGTCACCGACGTGTCGGAAGTGACGGTCATCGGCGGCCGCCCGAGACAGGTCCACGTGGACATCGATCCGGCCAAGCTGTCGGCCTACGATCTCGATCCGCTTGCGGTTCAGCAGGCAATTGCCCACGGCAACGCGCGCGGTCGCGCGTCCGGCCCCGTCGCCAGCGGCCTGACCGCCGAACTCGAAGCTGGCAACCGGTTGCGTACCGCAGATGATGTGCGCGACATCGTCGTCAGCTCCGCGCGGGCACGGCCCGTGTTCGTGCGAGATGTGGCCGACGTCATTGACGGCGACGCCGAACCCGCGTCGTATGTCGTCTTCCAGTCGAAAGCCGCCGGCTCGCAACCGGCGGTGACGATCGCCGTCGCGAAGCGCAAAGGGACCAACGCAACCGACGTTGCCAAACGTGTCGCCGCGAAGCTCGACACGCTCCAGGGGTCGGTCGTGCCATCGGACGTTCACGTGACGATTACCCGAGACTACGGCGAGTCAGCGGCGGACAAGAGCAACGAGCTGCTGTGGCACATGCTGCTCGCCGTTGTTTCCGTGTCGGCACTGGTCGGACTCGTCCTCGGATGGCGCGAGGCAGGCGTCGTGCTGATTGCGATTCCAGTCACGCTCGCGCTCACGCTCTTCACGTTCTATCTGTACGGCTACACGCTGAACCGCATCACGCTCTTCGCGCTGATCTTCTCAGTCGGCATCCTGGTCGACGATGCCATCGTCGTGGTGGAGAACATCGTGCGGCACGCCCGGATGAGTGACGTGAAGAGCGGAGGGCTGACGACGATCACGCTTCGCGCGATCGACGAAGTTGGCAATCCGACGATTCTCGCGACGATCGCCGTCGTCGCGGCGATTCTGCCGATGGCATTCGTGCGCGGCATGTCAGGCCCCTACATGCGGCCCATCCCGGTCGGTGCCTCGGCGGCAATGGCGTTCTCGCTCGCCGTCGCCTTCATGGTGACGCCGTGGGCTGCGATCAGGCTGCTGAAGCCTTCCGCCCATCGCGACTCCAGCAAGGAGGACCGCTTGACGCGCCTCTATCGCCGCGTGATGGTGCCGCTCATCTCGAGTGGGAGAGCGCGTGCGCTCTTCCTGGGCGGCGTGGCCGTCCTGCTGCTCGCGGCGGCGGCGCTCCTGCCGCTGGAATGGGTGAAGGTCAAGATGATGCCGTTCGACAACAAGAACGACTTTCAGGTCATGATCGACATGCCCGAGGGAACCGCGCTCGAGACGACGGCTCGCGCTGCTGCGGCGCTCGCTTCCGCAGCGTTGGAGGATGACGCGGTCGTCAACGTGCAGCAGTACGTCGGCGTTTCAGGCCCTTACAACTTCAATGGGCTCGTCCGACACTACTTCCTCAGGCGCGCTCCCCACCTCGGCGATCTGCAGGTGAATCTGTTGCCGAAGGGGGAGCGATCTGCGCAAAGCCACGAAGTGGCGGGAAGAATTCGAGAGAGGCTTGGCCCGATCGCGCGTCAACTCGGCGCCACTATCCAGGTAGCGGAGCTTCCTCCGGGACCGCCGGTGATGCAGACGCTCGTCGCGGAAATCTACGGGCCGGATTCGGCGCGGCGAAAGGACGTCGCCGCTCAGATCAAATCGATCTTCGAACAGACCGCCGGTGTGGTCGACACCGACTGGTCAGTCAAAGCTCCTCACGCGAATGTCGCGTTGGCTGTCGACAACGAGAAAGCGGCTGCCGCCGGCCTCTCGCCGAGTACGGTCGCCGCCGCCGTCAGGATGGCGGGCTCTGGAGAATCCGCCGGCCTGCTGCACGACGAACGCGCGCGTGAAGACGTGCCCATCGTGATCCGGCTCCCGCGCGCCGGTCGCACGCTCGAGGCCGTCCAGTCGATCCGCCTGCATGGTGCCCGAGCGGTTGCCGTCGGCGAACTCACCACCGCGGCGGTCACGCCGGAAGAGCCGAGCGTCCATCACAAGAACCTGCAGCCGGTGACGTACGTCACGGCGGATCTCGCAGGGGAGAAAGGCAGTCCGGTCTACGCCATCCTCCAGATGAACAGGAAAGTCGAACGCCTGTCGCTGCCCGAGGGGTACGGTCTGGAGATCTTCAACGCGGTCGAGCCGTTTGACACGTCGCGCTATGCGATCAAATGGGACGGCGAGTGGCAACTCACGATCGAGATGTTCCGCGACCTCGGCCTCGCGTTCGCGGTGGTGCTCGTGCTGATCTATCTCCTGGTCGTCGGCTGGTTCCAGTCGTTCAAGACGCCGCTGCTGATCATGCCCGCGATCCCGTTCTCGCTCGTCGGGATTCTTCCGGCGCACGCAGCGATGGGCGCGTTCTTCACGGCGACGTCGATGATCGGATTCATAGCCGGTGCGGGCATCGTGGTGCGCAACTCGATCATCCTGGTCGATTTCATCGAAGTACGGCTGCGCGAAGGGCTGCCGCTCGAGCAGGCCGTGATCGATGCCGGCGCGGTACGGTTCCGTCCGATGGCGCTCACGGCCGCCGCGATGGTCGTCGGCGCGTGGGTCATCCTGTTCGATCCGATCTTCCAGGGGCTGGCGATTTCGCTCATGGCCGGCGAAGTGGCGTCGCTTCTGCTCTCGCGCATGGCCGTGCCCGTCCTGTACTACATGGCGAACCGCAGTCGGCGCGCCGGACAGGTGACCGCTGCGGCGCCGGCGCATGTCGCCGCATGAGGTCGGCTGCTCAATCGCAGGTCAGTGTCGCAGCTGCGCGGTCCAATTCACCACGGCAGTCAGCGCTTGTTCATTTGCCATCACTTGAGGAACGACGGCGAGGAATCTCTTTCCGTCTGGAGACACATCGAAGTCTCTCCACGGCCACCTGCCATTTATGGCGAAGAGCGGCACGGGCGCGCCGATTCTGAGCGCTGGTGCGGTACGGATCGGCACCGCCATCACATGCCCGTCCGCAGCTAAGTAGTACAACTCACGACCGTCGTGACTCCATCGACCGATGGATCCGCCTCCACTCGAAATCCGTTTTTTCGCGGTGAGGAGAGTCGACGGCGCGACGTAGATTTCGCCTCGACCTGTTTCATCCGAGGTGAACGCCGCGAATTCACCGTCAGGAGAAAAGTGCAGCCCCCTTTCATTGAATGACGACGTAAGGAGCGGTGCCGGAGGCTGCGACCCGTCGACAGGAACCGTCCACAGATCGGCGTCCCCGCGTTCGCTGATCTGTTCAAATGCTACGGTGCGTCCGTCCGGCGAGACGTCTGTGGGCATCTGGAGCTGCCGCTTGGCAGGGAGCAACTCTCTTTCGGTGAGGGTCTCGAGGTCCTCATAAAATAGGTGAGGTGGCCCGTCGCGCTCGGCAGTGAAGATCACGCCTCTTCCATGCGGCAGCCAGACGCCAACTCCGCCATGCGGATCCCATGTGAGGCGGGTTTCCACGCCGCGGGTGAGATCAGTCATCCAGAGGTCGGCCAATCCCAGCCTGGGATCCACCCGATGAAACAACACGCGATGCCCTTCGGGCGAGATCCGGACACGAACATCGTCGGCTGGGGGCGCAATCCGTCCGAGCTCTCTTCCCGATTGGTCGAACCAGACGAGCTCGGCGATGTCGGCGTGAGACTGGTAGACAAGGGCGCCAGTAGGCGAGACGGAGAAGTTCGTGCGGCCAGTCGAGCGGGAGTACTGGACAGGAGCCTCGAGCGAGAAGACATCGCCCACAAGACGATGCGTGACGAAATCAAAGCGCTGCGCGACGAGTGTACCGTCTCGAGAAAAGACAAGGTAGTCAGGAGCGACCGATTGAACGTTCGAAATAGCCGAAAGTATCGTGGACGGTGGCTTGCCTGCTTCCACGAGTTTGACGCGTCCCTCGCGGTTGGGCAATCGTGCGAGGTAAAGAAACTCCCGGCCTCCGGGGAGAAACCACGGCCAGCCGACCGTTATCTCTCCCGCCGAAGGGTCAGGCCCCAGGATCTTCGTCGCTGAGCCGCCGCCCGGAGGGACGCGAAAGATCGCTTGCCCCTCGGGGGCGGCGAACAGGATGGCATCGGTGCCCCAGGTTCCGAAGAGGCCGGTGCCTTCTGCGACATCACACAACTTCACGACCGCGCCGCTCGAGAGGTCGAGCCGCATCAACCGGCCGCTCGCGAAAAACGCGATCGATCGGCTGTCGGGCGACCAGAACACCGAGGTCGCGCCGTCCGTCGATGGAACCGATCTCTCGTCGAGAGTCGCGAGCGGCCGCAGCCAGACACGGCTTCGACCGGCGGGATCGGTCGCAACGAATGCCAGTTGTGAACCATCCGGCGAGAACGCGATGGCGGTCGTTTCGATATTGACACCAAATCCCGGAGAACCGAACGCCATGCCGGGAGGCGGTGGAATCGTGAAACGCACAGCCGTTGCAACGGATCCTGGTGACGCGTTCGGACGGAGCAGTGATCGGCCGACAATGACAGTTAAGACAATGACAGTTAAGACAATGACGCCGACGCCCAGGACTATCGGTAGCCGCCCCGCGGTCATTCGCATAAAGGCTGAGTTGTGTGACTTCGAGTCGATTGGCGTTTCTGCTATCGCCTCCACAACCGCCGCCGATCGCGACTCTACGTCGCGAACGCTCGAATCAGCCCTCGGGGCTTGATGAACCTCGCAATCGAGCAGGTAGCCGCGCCCGCGAACCGTCTTGATGCAGTCCTCCGCTTCTCCCAATTCGCGCCGAATCTCGACGAGGCACTGCACGAGAGAGTCATCGGTTACCGCCACGTCTGCCCAGACCGCATCCATCAGTTCCTGCTTGCCGACCAAGCGGCCCGCGTTTCGGACCAGATAACTGAGCACGTCGAACGAGCGCGGCCTCAGCCTGATTTCATCGGTTCCACGGACCAGCAGCTGACGCTGCATATCCAGCGTGACGTTCAGAAAGGTGTAAGCCGCCGGGACGTCGTGGTGACTTGAGCGCGCAGGTGTGGACCCGGGTGTGCGCGGGTCGGTTACCGGCGGATTCGGCCCCGCTTCGTCCGGGTCTCGGCGAGCATTCGTGCCCATGTCGTGACGCGCTCGAGCGAGCAGACTACAAGAGCACCTTGCGAGGTGGAAGCCCTGAGCTCGGACGAACGACTCGTCCGGCCGGCCATTATAGCCACCTTTCGAGGAGGACACATGACAGGAATCTGCTTCAGGTACTCCGCCAGAGCACAACGATACCGGCGTACTGTGGTCCTCACGGCGATGTTCCTACTTGGAGCCGGCGGGGGTTTCGTCTGGACGGTGGCAGTCGGTTCCGCGCAGGAAGCGGAGGACTCGCAGGGGCAAGCTCAAAGGATCGTCGGTGTCTGGGATGTAGCCGTGACCCTTCGCGATTGTCAGACCGGCAATCCCGTCGGGGCAGTTCGTGCAAGAAACATGTTCATTGCCGGCGGAACGCTGACGGAACTCAACGCGCGCGGCAATCCCAGCCTGCGCAACCCCAGTTTCGGCACATGGCACGTCGACGGGCAGGGAACATACTCCGCCGTATTCCGGTACTCGCGGTTTGACAGTGCCGGCACGTTCACACAAACGGTCAAAGTGGCGCGACAGATACGGCTCAGTCGGGACGCGAACGCGTTCGCTGCCAGCGCGTTCGTCGAAGTGTTCGACGCAACCGACAACCTCGTCCAAACGGGCTGCGCGACCGAGGCGGCGACGCGGCTCGAATAGCGGCTCCTCTGAATCGCCCTTCGACCTCCGGAAAATTGCCGGAGGTCGAAGCGATCGATTTCCGGGCGCCGCATGACAGTGCGTTGCCCACTTAACGAAAATTCTCGACCAGCATCAGGTCTTCGGTGAAGTCATCCATCTGAGCGAAGAGCAGCGTGCGCTGGTCAGGTGACACGTCGAAGCCGTGCCCCGCGTGCCGATCGAGCGTGAGGACGCGATTGACCTTTCCTGTAGCGAAGCTGAGGAAGTCGATCGCCGCCTCGAGGCGCGTGAATGGCGTGAAATCCGGGGTGTGGCCGAGCGGATTCCCTGGAAGCCTTTCCTCGAAATAGATTCCGTCCGTCGCGACCGCGAAGTTCCCGTAGCTCGCCAGACGCGGGAAGACCTGCACCTCTTCGCCACCGGCCACTGGTACGCGCCAGAGTGCGGTCACCGGCAGCGTCCTGCCGTAATACAGGTACTTGCCGTCCGCTGATTCTTTTCCGTATGTGCCGCCGTGCTGCGTCACCTGAACCGCGGTGCCGCCCTGGGCTGGCATTTTCCAGATCTGATAGATGCCGCTGCGCGTCGAGCCGAAATAGATCCAGTGGCCATCTCGCGACCAGGTGGGCACGAGGTCGTCCGCGGGATCGTCCGTGAGGCGCACCGGCGCGCCGCCGCGTGCCGGCACGACATAGACATCCCCGCGGCCGTCTTCGTTCCGCAAATCGAAGGCAATCGTCTGTCCGTTCGGCGACCATGCCGGAGTGCCGCCGAGACGTCCGTTGAACGACGTGATCTGCAGGGCGTTTCGTCCGTCCTGGTCGGAAATCCAGAGTTCCTGCGCCCCCGACCGCATGCTCTCGAACACGATGCGGGACCCATCGGGCGAAAACTGCGCGTTGAGCTCCGACCGTGTCGATCCGACGATTTGGACCGGAGCGCCAGCCGTTTGCCCCGGTCCTGACAGTGTGACGCGCCACGTGTTCTCGTCCCATCGTGCGCGCGTGAAAGCCAGGCGATCCTGCAACGCCGCGACCGAGGGCTGCCGGCATTCCTCGCCGAACGGTGACAGGCGTCCGATCCGTTCCGGATGCTGCACGGGAATTCTCCAAAGCGCCACATCGCCGGAGTTTCCGGATGCGACAATGACGTCCCGTCCGCCCGCGTTCCATGCGACGCCGTGGTAGATGACGCCTTTGCCGGCCAGGTGCCGAGGCTCTCCAACGGCGTCGAACGCGGCCGACAGTTCCTGGAGGCACAGCTCTCCTGTACGCAGGCCACGTGGGTGTCTCACGAACGCCAGCATGCGACCGTCGGGTGAAATCGCCGGCAGCAAATCGGCGCCGAAATCGGGCGACTCCTTCGTCACGGGTTTCGTGACACCGCTGGCAACCTCCACTGCCGTGAGCACGACCGGCCGATCTACGGCGGGTGATGTCGGCACCACGAGAAACCGGCTGTCGGCCGACCAGGCGAGGATCTGGCCGCGCCCGAGGACGCCGGACGTACGTGTCTCGAGTACTTCGCGTTCCGGACCGCCGCGTGACGGAACGACGAGGATGGCGACACGAAGGTCATCACGCACCCGGCCGAACGCAATCCAGCGCCCGTCTGGAGACCACGCGGGGCTGAGATCGATGGCGGGATCGGTGGTAAGACGCTGCGGTGATCCCGCGCCGATCAGCTTCACGTAAACGTCCCAGTTATCTTCCGTCTCGCCATTCCAGATGAAGGCAACGGAGTTGCCGTCGGGTGAGAACGATGGTTGCTGCTCCCGTCCCGGATACGTCGTCAGCGGAATGGCCGTGAACGGTCCCGGTGGCGTCGCGACGCGGTCGCCTCCGCGATCGCGCCAGAAGGCCACACCGATCACGCCAGCGACGAGGGCGATCAGCGCCGCAGCCGTCCACACGTGAGAACGCGGTCGCGGCCCTGCGGCGACGCCGAGGGGCGACGCGCCCGAATCGGTTTCGTCCTTCAATTCCCGGAGCGCGATCTTGACGTCCGACATTGCTTGCCATCGCCGTTCGGGATCTTTGCGAAGGCAGCGGCTGATGAGGCGTTCGAGCTCGCGTGGCACACCTTCACGCAATTGGCTCACCAGCTTCGGTTCCTCGCGAAGGACCGCCGTTGCAGTGGAGAGTGGGGAGTCACCCTGGAATGCGCGCTGCCCCGTGACCATTTCATGGAGAACCGATCCGAAACTGAAGATGTCAGTGCGGACGTCAACCGCCTTGCCCTCTGCCTGCTCGGGGGACATGTAGGCCACGGTTCCGACGATCACGCCGTGAGCCGTCATCGATGCGGGATGGGTAATTGTTGGCCCGTCCGACCAGGCGGCCGGACCGGAAGGATCGATCAACTTCGCCAGGCCGAAGTCCAGGAGTTTGAGCCGTCCGTGCCCGTCGACGATGACGTTCGACGGTTTGAGGTCGCGATGCACGATCCCCGCCGCGTGCGCTGCGGCGAGCGCGTCGGCGATCTGGATCCCGTAGTCGACCGTTTCCTTGACGCTGAGCCCTCTTCGCGGTATCACCCGGTCGAGCGTTTGACCCGCGACGAACTCCATGACGATGAAGTCGACGCCACCATGCTCCGAGATATCGTGAATCGTGACGATCCCTGGATGATTGAGCGCCGAGGCGGTCTTCGCCTCTTGCACGAAACGGAGACGACGATCGCGGTCGGCGAGCTTGTCGGGGGGAAGAACCTTGATGGCGACGAGACGATCGAGATGCGTGTCCCGCGCTTTGTAGACAACGCCCATGCCGCCTTCGCCGAGCGTCTCGAGGATCTCGAAGTGGGCAAGCGTGTGACCGATCATGGTCGTCGCATTCGGACGCGCTTCAGGGCCGATTCATGCACGGAGCGGCTTCCCAGGTAGTTTACCTGCTCCCGCCCCGACGGCGAATTGCGCGTCGTCCCGATCAGATCGGTGATGAACGGACGAAAAATACGCCAACCAAAACGATCCTGCCGCAGTCCATACAGTAAGGCGGCTCAGCGAGCTGCCACGTTCGTGCCCGGAGCCACACCGATCATCGAGACGCCGACATGGGTCACCTGAGCGAACACGCCATTTTCATCCTCGAAAGCATGGAACCGGACCGCCTCTACAAGCCAGGGGATCTTCGCGCGTTTCTTCCCGACGCCAGCGTGGAACGTCTGCGCGAGATCATGCACGAGCTGTGGATCGACCGTCAGGTGGAGCGCGTTGAGTACTCTGGCTGGCGGCGGCATCGGTCCGTGCCTCGTCATCGGCAGCAAGCGGCTTCCCTCGAGGTCCAGGTCGTCAAGCCGGAAGACCTCTTCGACCACGATCCGTTCGCGGAATTCTTCAAATAATGAGTCCGAGGGGCTTCGCCCCTCGGACTCCCCCCCACGCTCTCTCGCGAGCCGCTTCGCCGGCTCGCTTCCGCCTCCGCGCGAAGCGTTACGGCGCGACCTCGCCGAAGCCCTGGCGACGGCGGGCCGTTCGCGTGGCTCGCTTCGCTGCGCTCGCTCGCGGCGTTCCTCGCGGAGCCTTGCCTCGCCGTAGCGCTGGTGTGTCTGACGGGTGCGAAAGCGGTTCGCGAAGCGTCCGTCTTGTTTGGATTACATCTCGCGCAGCTTCGGTGGTGGCCTTCGCACGCTAATCGTTAGAGCCGACGCAAACTGTAACTGACTGGAGGCTTCCGCGCTGATTTCAGCGTTCTTTCACTCTCCCTTCAGGATTCCTCACCGCTCTGCCGGTTATCGTCGGGTCTGGTACTGGCTCCCCTGGAGAAACGACCATGACGATCTGCCGGATCAGATTGAGGGCGGTGGCGGCGGTAGCAGCGATGACGTTTCTGTCGGCGGCTTTGGCTGCGGCCCAGGACCGCCCGGGCGATCGGATGACGACCTACGAGCTGACGCTCAAGGATGGCTCGCGGCTGTACGGAATCATCGAGCAGGAGGACGACACCAGCATCGTGTTTCGCAGTGTGGCCGGCGTCGTGATCACGGCGCCTCGCGCCGAGGTGCAATCACTGCGCGCCGTCGCAGGAACACTCACGGACGGCGAGTTCCGGCCCGCCGATCCAAACACGACACGACTATTCTTCGGCCCGACTGCTCGGTCGCTCCCCAAAGGGCGCACCTACTTCGGCGTATACGAGTTCCTGATGCCGTTCGTACAGGTCGGTGTGACGGATCGGTTCTCGATCGGCGGCGGCACGCCGCTCGTTTTCGGCTTCGACGAGGGCGAACGCCCATTCTGGATCACGCCGAAGCTGCAGGTCCTCGACACCGGAGGAACCCAGGTCGCCGTGGGCGCATTTCAGGCGTTCGTCGACGGCGAGAACGCCGGCATCGCGTACGGCGTCGTCACCACCGGCCGAACCGACGCATCGATCACGGCGGGCGCCGGCTACGGCTATTCGAGTGGCGGGGCGCGCGGCGCGGTCGTGATGGTCGGCGGTGAGCGTAGAGCCAGCCGCCACGTGGCCTTCGTCACCGAGAACTACATCTGGAAGGGTGGACAAGGGATCGTCAGCGGCGGCGTCCGCTTCTTCGGCGAGCGGCTCTCCGCGGATGTAGGTCTCGGTGTCCCGCTCGGGACCGGTGACCGCTTTGCGCTTCCGGTCGTCAACTTTGTGTACGTCTTCTAGATCGACAGTCGCTCGTGGACTATATCGAACATCGGTGGAGGGCCGCTCGGCTGTTCGGGCTATGATAGGCGCGCTCCCTTTCCAGCTTTTGCAAGAGAGGCTGTATGCGCCGCATCGCCCTCGTTCTCGCGCTCACCACGAGCAGCCTGGCCGGCATGTCGGCCGACTCGCTTCCCCCGCTGCTGCTGCAGAAACCGACGCTCAGCCGAACGCACATTGCGTTTGTCTACGCCGGCGATCTCTGGACCGTTCCGCGCGAGGGCGGCTCGGCGCAGCGGCTCACGAGCGGCGCCGGCGTTGAAACCAACCCGGTGTTCTCGCCCGATGGATCGACGATCGCATTCACCGGCGAGTACGACGGCAACACGGATGTGTACACCGTTCCGGCGGGAGGCGGCGTGCCGAAGCGGCTGACATGGCACCCCGCGCCGGACACGGTGCTGTCGTGGACGCCGGACGGCAAAAAGATCCTCTTCGCGTCCAATCGTGACGGCTACGCGCCGGTGCAGCAGCTCTACACGATGGACGTCATCGGCAGCTTCCCCGAGCGGCTGTCGCTGCCATGGGGATGGGAAGGATCGTATTCGCCCGACGGCAGCCGCCTCGCGTACGTGCCGATGCGGCGTGCCTTCAACGTCTGGAAGCGATACCGCGGCGGCGACACGACGCCCATCTGGCTCGCGACGCTCGCCGACTCGAAAATTGAAAGAGTTCCCAGGGACAACTCGAACGACTACAACCCGCTCTGGATCGGCGGCAAGGTCTATTTCCTGAGCGATCGCAACGGCCCGGTCACCCTCTTCTCTTACGACACGCGAACACGGCAGGTGAAAGAAGAGGTGAAGAACGACAGCTTCGACTTCAAGTCGATTGGCGGCGGTTCCGGCGGCGACGCGATCGCCATCGAGCAGTTCGGCGGCCTCGCAATCTTCGACGTCCGGACGAGTCAGCTCAAGCCGGTGTCGGTGCAGATCGCCGGGGATCTGCCCGAAGTGCGTCCGCGGATGGTGAGCGTCAGCAGCCGGCTGGCTGGCGCGCACCTGTCGCCGAACGCCACCCGCGCGCTGTTCGAGGCCCGCGGCGAGATCATCACGGTGCCGGCCGAGAAGGGCGATGCACGCAACATCACCAACTCGCAGAGCGTGATGGAGCGATCGCCGGCATGGTCGCCCGACGGAAGAACAATCGCGTACTTCTCCGACGCATCGGGTGAATACGCCCTGCACCTCGCGCCGCAGAGCGGCACCGGCGACGTCGTGAAGATCGCGATGCCGGAACCTGGCTTCTACCGCGCTGCCAGATGGTCGCCCGACTCAAAGAAGATCGCCTTCACTGATTCGCATATGCGTATCTGGTACGTCGACGTCGAGTCGAAAAAACCTGTGCAGGTCGCGAAGGAACGCTACTGGAATCCGTTCGGCGACGAGTGGGCGCCGGTCTGGTCGCCCGACTCGAAGTGGCTCGCGTACGCGTCGAGCCTGCCGAACTACCTCGGCGCGATTCACATCTATTCGATGGCCACTGGGAAGGCGACGCAGATTACCGACGGCATGAGCGACGCCGGCAATCCCGTCTTCGACAAGGACGGCAAATACCTGTACTTCACCGCGTCTACTGATTCAGGTCCGTCCCTGCAGCCTGACGTCGGCAGCTTCTCACGTCCCGTGACGCAGAGCATCTACCTCGTGGTGCTGTCGAAAACCGATCCGTCGCCCTTCGCGCCCGAGAGCGATGAGGAGAAGGCATCCGATGCGCCCAAGACCGAGGAGCCGCGGCCCGAGGCGAAGTCCGACGCCCGACCCGCGGCCGTACCGCCGAAGCCGGTGGACGTCACCATCGACTTCGAGAACATCGGCCAGCGGATCTTGAGCATGCCGCTGCCGCCGCGGCGCTACACGAGCCTTCAGGTCGGCAAGGCCGGCGTGCTGTTCGCGCTCGAGACGCCGGCCCCGAGCCCGGGCGATCCGCCGACGATCACGGTACATCGCCATGACCTGAAGACGCGGAAGACCGACGTCGCGAGCAACGGCGTGCGCTTCTTCGAGGTATCCGCGAGCGGCGAGAAGATGCTGACGCGCCAGGGTGACAACTGGTTCATCCGCAATCTGCCGCCGCCGCCGCCCGCCAGCGGCCCTGCGCCGGGCCCGCCGCCACAGGCGACCGGCGGTCAGCTGAACACGTCGACGATCGAAGTCAAGATCGCGCCGCGCGAGGAATGGCGTCAGATGTTCAAGGAGGCGTGGCGGGTCGAGCGCGACTTCTTCTACGATCCCGGATTCCACGGACTGAACCTGCCGCGCGCGGAGGAGCGGTATCAACGGTTCGTCGACGGCATCGGCTCGCGCGCCGATCTCAACTATCTCTTCGCCGAGATGCTGGGCAATCTGGTCGTCGGGCATTTGTCCGTCAACGGCGGCGAGACGCCCGACGTCAAACGCGTGCAGACCGGACTGCTCGGGTGCGACTACCGCATCGAGAACGGCCGGTACCGCTTCGCGCGCGTGTTCAACGGCGAAAACTGGAATCCGCAGGCCACGGCACCGCTCACGCAGCCCGGGGTGAACGTCGCGGCCGGCGAGTACTTGCTCGGCGTCAACGGCCGGAACGTCACCGCCGCCGACAACGTGTACAGCTTCTTCGAGGCGACAGCGGGCAAGCAGGTCCAGATTCGCGTCGGCACCGATCCGAACGGCGCCGGGGCACGCACGGTCACCGTCGTCCCTGTGCCGAACGAGAACCGCCTGCGCAATCTCGCCTGGATCGAGGACAACCGGCGCAAGGTGGATCAGATGACCGGCGGTCGCGTGGCATACGTCTACCTGCCCGACACGGCCTTCGGCGGCTTCACCAACTTCACGCGATACTTCTTCGCGCAGGTCGACAAGCAGGCGGTGATCGTCGACGAGCGCTTCAACGGCGGCGGCGCGCTCGCGACCGACATCGTCGAGTTCCTGTCGCGGAAG